>OJZQ01000046.1_pt1 | contig 67673 bp, 57 predicted proteins | sample 1610471 | NCBI WGS metagenome assembly OJZQ01 (sample SAMN04436655, study PRJEB24849) | human gut metagenome | biome: human gut; feature: NICU; material: stool | host: Homo sapiens | place: USA: Saint Louis, MO | collected 2010-05-13 | reverse complement strand
GTCTGTTGTCGGCCAACAGCAAACAGCTGAGCGGTTTCTACGTGATGCCGGATACCTCGTTCAACTTTGATAACGCCGATCTGAAATAAGGCGCCCATCCCCGCCTGCGGCCAAGCGTCGGCGGGCGGGGGAAGGAATGAGATGCTCAATTATTTTCTGAAACGACTGCTGGGCCTGATCCCGACGCTGCTGATCGTGGCGGTGCTGGTGTTCCTGTTTGTCCACCTGTTGCCGGGCGATCCGGCGCGGCTGGCGGCGGGGCCGGAGGCCGACGAGGCGGTGGTGCAGCTGGTGCGCAAGGATTTGGGGCTGGATCAGCCGCTGCCGCAGCAGTTCGCACACTTCTTCGTCAACGCGCTGCGGGGCGACTTCGGCATCTCGATGGTGTCCAAGCGCCCGGTGAGCGAAGAGATCGCCTCGCGCTTTATGCCGACCTTTTGGCTGACCGTCACCAGCATGCTGTGGGCGGTGGCGTTCGGCCTGGCGATCGGCGTGGTGTCGGCGGTGTGGCGCAACCGCTGGCCGGATCGCCTCGGCATGACGCTGGCGGTGTCGGGGATCTCGTTCCCGGCCTTTGCGCTAGGTATGCTGCTGATGCAGGTGTTCTCGGTCGAACTGGGGTGGCTACCGACGGTGGGCGCCGACAGCTGGCGACACTACATTCTGCCTTCGATCACCCTGGGGGCGGCGGTGGCAGCGGTGATGGCGCGTTTCACCCGCGCTTCGTTCGTCGAGGTGCTGCAGGAAGACTACATGCGCACCGCGCGCGCCAAGGGCGTGCGGGAAAGCGTGGTGGTGATGAAACACGGCCTGCGCAACGCGATGATCCCGGTGGTGACCATGATGGGGCTGCAGTTCGGCTTCCTGCTCGGCGGTTCGATCGTAGTGGAGAAGGTGTTCAACTGGCCGGGGTTGGGGCGGTTGCTGGTGGACTCGGTGGAGATGCGCGATTACCCGGTGATCCAGGCCGAGGTGCTGCTGTTCTCGCTGGAATTCATCCTGATCAACCTGCTGGTGGATATGCTGTACGCGGCGATCAACCCGGCGATTCGTTATCAATGAGGACGCGGCATGATTAAGCATTGGCGGCGCAACGCCGCACTGAAGGCGATGCCGCTTATCGATCCCAATGCGGTACGCACGCCGTGGGGCGAGTTTTGGCGGCGTTTTCGCCGCCAGCGGGCGGCGCTGGTCGCCGGTCTGTTGGTGCTGCTGCTGATTGCGGCGGCGCTGCTGGCGCCTTATCTGGCACCGTTCGATGCGGAAAACTATTTCGATTACGATCGGCTGAACGAGGGGCCTTCGCTGATGCACTGGCTGGGCGTGGATTCTCTCGGGCGCGATATCTTCAGCCGCATCCTGATGGGCACGCGCATTTCGCTGGCGGCCGGGGTGTTCTCTGTGCTGGCGGGCGGGGCGATCGGCACCCTGCTGGGGCTGCTGGCCGGCTACTATGAGGGCTGGTGGGATCGCCTCACCATGCGCGTCTGCGATGTGCTGTTCGCGTTTCCCGGTATTCTGCTGGCGATCGGCGTGGTGGCGATCATGGGCAGCGGCATGGCCAACGTGATCGTCGCGGTGGCGATCTTCAGCATTCCGGCCTTCGCCCGCCTGGTGCGCGGCAATACGCTGGTGCTGAAGCACCTGACCTATATCGAATCGGCGCGCAGCATCGGCGCCTCGGACTGGACCATCATCCTGCGGCACATTCTGCCGGGCACTCTGTCTTCGATCGTGGTCTATTTTACCCTGCGCATCGGCACCTCGATCATCACCGCCGCCAGCCTGTCGTTTCTGGGCCTGGGCGCCCAGCCGCCGACGCCGGAGTGGGGGGCGATGCTCAACGAGGCGCGCGCCGATATGGTGATCGCGCCGCACGTGGCGATCTTCCCCAGTCTGGCGATATTCATCACCGTGCTGGCGTTCAACCTGTTGGGCGACGGACTGCGCGACGCGCTCGATCCTAAGCTGAAGGGATGATGCTTTAACGTATGGCGCATATTTGAACGGGCTCAAATGACGTCTCAATGCTACTATCGTTCAATAAACCGTGTTGTTTGCACGAAAATGAGTGAGAGAGGTGCCGATGCCAGTAAAACAACGAACGACGCAAAGTGTGACCATGACGGTGGAACGCAGTTTGTTGAGCCGTGCGCGTGAGGCGGGGATTAATCTCAGCGCGACGCTAACTGCTGCTTTAGATGCTGAGTTACGTCAGCATGAGAGGATAAAATGGCAGGAAGAAAACCGAGAGGCGCTTGAAGCGCTTAACCGATTTAATGATGAGCATGGTTGCTTTAGCGACGAATACAGGACGTTTTAGCGATGCAATTTACGGTGTATGCGAATAGGGGGAACAGCGCGGTTTATCCCCTGCTGCTTGATGTGACGAGCGATATCATTGGGCAATTAAATCGTCGAGTTGTGATCCCTTTGTTGCCCGTTGAAAAATACCCTGGGAGTACGCGACCGGAACGCTTGATCCCGTTGATCAGATTGATTGATGACAACGAGTACGCCGTGATGACATATGAAATGGCCAGCATCCCGGTTCGGGCTTTGGGGGCCGAGTTTTGTGATGTTTCCCAGTATCGGACCAGGATAAAAGCCGCCATCGACTTTCTTCTTGACGGTATTTGAAGAAATCCGGGCGCTTTAATAACCGCCCGGATTTTTTTATCAGCGGAACAGGTGCTCGGCGTGGAAGCGCAGGTGATCTTCCACGAAGGTGGCGATGGTGAAGTAGCTGTGATCGTACCCCGGCTGAATGCGCAGCGTCAGCGGCCAGTCGCGCTGGCGCGCCAATTCGGCCAGCCGCGCCGGCTGCAGCTGATCGGCCAGGAACTGGTCGTCGTCGCCCTGGTCGATAAGGACCGGCATTTTTTCCGCGCCGCTGGCCAGCAGATGGCAGCTGTCGTACTGCAGCCACTGGCTTTCGTCGCTGCCCAGATAGGCGGTGAACGCCTTGCGGCCCCACGGCACCTGGCACGGGTTAACGATCGGCGCGAACGCCGATACCGAGCGGAAGCGCTGCGGATTGCGAAACGCCATTATCAGCGCGCCGTGGCCGCCCATCGAGTGGCCGAAGATCGACTGACGATCGCTGACGCTGAAGTGCTGTTCGATCAGCGCCGGCAGTTCGGCGCTGATGTAGTCGTACATGCGGAAGTGGCGATCCCACGGCGCCTGGGTGGCGTTCAGGTAGAACCCGGCGCCCTGGCCCAGATCGTAGCCTTCGTCGTTCGGCACTTCGTCGCCACGCGGGCTGGTGTCCGGCATCACCAGCACCAGGCCCAGCTCGGCGGCGATGCGCTGCGCGCCGGCTTTCAACGTGAAGTTCTCGTCGTTGCAGGTCAGCCCCGACAGCCAGTACAGCACCGGCGGCGGGTTGTCATCGCGCGGCGGCGGCAGGTAGATGCTGAATGTCATGTTGCAATTCAGGCTCTGCGCCGCGTGGCGATAGCGCTGCTGCCAGCCGCCGAACATGCGGTGCTCTTCGAGAAGTTCCAATGACAACGTCATCTCTGCCTCCTGGCTTATTGGTCGAAGTGGATGACGGAACGGATCGATTTGCCTTCGTGCATCAAATCGAACGCTTCGTTGATCTGCTCCAGCCCCATGGTATGGGTGATAAAGTCGTTCAGCGCGAATTCACCGTCCAGATAGCGTTCGACGATGCCCGGCAGCTGCGAACGGCCCTTGACGCCGCCGAACGCCGAACCGCGCCAGACGCGGCCGGTGACCAGTTGGAACGGACGGGTCGAGATCTCTTCGCCCGCGCCTGCGACGCCGATGATCACCGATTCACCCCAGCCCTTGTGGCAGCACTCCAGCGCGGAACGCATCACGTTGACGTTGCCGATGCACTCGAAGGAGAAATCGACGCCGCCGTCGGTCAGCTCGACGATCACGTCCTGAATCGGCTTGTCATAGTCTTTCGGGTTGATCAGATCGGTAGCGCCCAGCTTGCGTGCCAGATCGAACTTGCTGGTGTTGATGTCGATGCCGATGATGCGGCCCGCGCCGGCCATCTGCGCGCCGATGATCGCCGACAGGCCGATGCCGCCCAGGCCGAAGATCGCCACGGTGTCGCCCGGTTGCACTTTGGCGGTGTTCATCACCGCGCCCATGCCGGTGGTCACGCCGCAGCCCAGCAGGCACACTTCTTCCAGCGGCGCTTCCTTGTTGATTTTCGCCAGTGAGATTTCCGGCACCACGGTGTACTCGGAGAAGGTGGAGGTGCCCATGTAGTGGAAGATCGGCTTGCCATCCTTGAAGAAGCGGGTGGTGCCGTCCGGCATCAGCCCTTTGCCCTGGGTGGCGCGGATCGCCTGGCACAGGTTGGTCTTGCCGGATTTACAGAATTTGCACTCGCCGCACTCCGGGGTGTAGAGCGGGATCACGTGATCGCCGACTGCCACGCTGGTGACGCCTTCACCGACCGCTTCCACCACGCCGCCGCCCTCGTGGCCGAGGATCGCCGGGAACACGCCTTCCGGATCTTTGCCGGACAGGGTGTAGGCGTCGGTGTGACAAACGCCGGTGGCGACGATCCGCACCAGCACTTCGCCTTTTTGCGGTGGCATCAGCTCGACTTCTTCGATCTTCAGCGGCTGGTTCGGGCCCCAGGCAACGGCGGCGCGGGTTTTGATCATCTCCATCATAGTCTCCTCAGTGGTTTTCTTTTTAAATCAGGCGATATCGACAACGTCTGATAAATCGTTGGGGGTGCTTTCATCAACAGCGGCGGTTTCCGTCTGTTCAATAATCAACTCTTTCAGCGCGCGCACGTTCGGGCCGAACGCGTCGCGGCGCCACAGCAGCCAGGTGGCGGTGTCGGCCACGTCCGGCGGCAGGGGGTGAACCCGGACCCGCTCATGACCCGGCAGCAGGCTCAGCACCGAATGCGGGATCATCGCCAGCCCGGCGCCGCTGGCGACGCAGGCCAGCATGGCGTGATAGGACTGGATCTCCATAATTTGCCCCGGCCGTGCGCCTTCGCGCTTGAACCAGGCCTCCAGCCGCAGGCGGTAGGAGCAGCTGGCGCGAAAGGCGAACAGCGTCTCGCCATTGGCGTCTTTGGCGCTGTGGATCGGCGCGTGATCGAGACAGGAGATCACCACCATATGTTCAGGATAGGCGATGCAGCCGTTCAGCTCGTCATAGGGTACCGGGCCGTCGACCAGCGCCGCGGCCAGCGTGCCGGCGCGCACCCGATCGGCGATTTCGCCGGAGGTGCCGGTGGTCAGCGACAGCGAAACCTGCGAGAAGCGCTGGTGGTAAGCCGCCAGCAGCGAGGGCAGGCGGGTAGCGGCGGTGCTCTCCATCGAGCCGAGGGCGAAGTTGCCCGCCGGTTCGCCGGCGTGGGTGATGCTCATCGCCTCGTCGCTCAGCGCCAGGATGCGGTTGGCGTAGCACAGAAAGTTATGGCCCATCGGCGACAGGCGCAGGCGCTGTTTTTCGCGGATAAACAGATCGGCGCCCAGCTCCTGTTCGAGCTGGCGCAGTCGGGTGGTCAGATTCGACGGCACGCGGTGCAACTGCTCGGCGGCGCGGGCGACCGAGCCGGTTTCCGCTACGCAGCAGAACATGCGAAGCTGGGTCAGATCCATAATATTCTCGTTTCGTGATGAACTTGATTAGTATTATTCAGTTTTTGTGAGTTTAATACTGCGGCATGATACTGGCAACTTTCTTTTAACCTTTTGGATGCCGATATGGCTTTACGTATTGCCTTGAGCGGTTTTGCCGCGCTGATCGTTGCGATGGGCATTGGCCGCTTCGCTTTCACCCCCCAGGTGCCGCTGATGATCGCGGAACACCAGTTCACACTGACCGGCGCCGGGCTGGTGGCGGCGATCAACTATTTGGGCTACCTGTGCGGCGCCTACGACGCGATGCGCGCCACGCGCCACGTCGAGCGGCGCCTGTGGCTTGGCGTGTGGGGCGCGGTGGCGCTGACGCTGCTGTCGGCGCTGGCGCAGGATGAATGGACGCACGGCGCGCTGCGCTTCGTCATCGGCTGGGCCAGCGGCTGGGCGATGGTGCTGGTGGCGGCCTGGACCAATGAGCGGTTGGCGCACTACGGCCGGCCGGCGCTGAGCGCGGCGGTGTTCGCCGGGCCGGGCGCCGGTATCTTCCTCAGCGGCATGCTGGCGGTGGGCATCAACACGCTGGGGCTGACGGCGGCGCAGGCCTGGCTGGTGTATGGCGTGCCGGCGCTGGCGTTGGTGGGGGCGATTAGCGCCTTTCTGCCGCGCAGCGGCGAGCTGCATCGCCCGGACGTGGCCCCGGAACCGCTGCTGCTGACGCCGGCGCTCAAACGCCTGGTGTGGAGCTACAGCCTGGCCGGGTTCGGCTACATCCTGCCGGCGACGTTCTTGTCGCAGATGGCGGCGGCGCGTTTTCCCGGCAGCCTGTTCGCGCAGTTCGTCTGGCCGGTGTTCGGCGGCGCGGCGGTGCTGGGGATCGTTATCGGCATTTTGACCCGCCATCGGCTGACCACCCAGAGCCGGCTGGCGATCACGCTGTGGATACAGGCGCTGGGCGTGCTGAGCGCCGAAGTGGTGCCGGGCGTGGCCGGCCTGGCGCTCGGGGCGTTGCTGACCGGCGGCGGCTTCCTCTGCGTGGTGCAGCTCGCCCTTCAGCACGGCCGTGAACTGGCGTCGCGCCATGCGCGCTACATGGCCGGGTTGCTGACCACCGGTTATGCGATCGGCCAACTGGTCGGGCCGATGCTGTCGGCGCTGTCGACCGCCTTGACCCATCGACTGGAGCCGGCGCTGTACGTGGCGGTGGCGGCGCTGTTGGTGGCCGGTGCGCTGGTGGTGAATACCCCGGCGCGGCGGTTGGCGCAAAAAACGGCGATGCGGTGATTGAAATCCATACAAAAAGCGTGGAATCCCGCAGCCGGCCTGATTGTGCTAAATGCGAATATTTCACCTGCGGATGAAGCACAATCACTGGATAATCGCCGCGCTCTCATCTACAGTGGGGGCAAAATCTTGACCGGGTTCACGTTATCCACCACGAAAACTCTGCCGTCACGAGAGCAAGCAATTCGCTGGCCGCACGCCCTACCAGGCCGCCGGCGGGTTCCGTCCGCAGGAGAACAAATACATGACATCATTAAGTAAAGAAGCCGCGCTGGTGCATGCGGCGCTGGAAGAGCGTGGTCTGGAGACGCCGCTGCGCGGGGAAGTGCTGGATCGCGAAACGCGCAAGCGCCGCATCAAAGAGCACATGACCGAAATCATGCAGCTGCTGAACCTCGATCTGTCCGATGACAGCCTGGCGGAGACGCCACATCGCATCGCCAAAATGTATGTCGACGAGATCTTCTCCGGGCTGGACTACGCCAACTTCCCGAAAATCACCGTTATCGAGAACAAGATGAAGGTGGATGAGATGGTGACGGTGCGCGATATCACGCTGACCAGCACCTGCGAACACCACTTCGTGACCATCGACGGCAAGGCCACCGTGGCCTATATCCCGAAAGACTCGGTGATCGGCCTGTCGAAGATCAACCGCATCGTGCAGTTCTTCTCCCAGCGTCCGCAGGTGCAAGAGCGCCTGACCCAGCAGATCCTGGTGGCGCTGCAGACCCTGCTCGGCACCAATAACGTGGCGGTATCGATCGATGCGGTCCATTATTGTGTCAAGGCGCGCGGCATCCGCGACGCGACCAGCGCCACCACCACCACTTCGTTGGGGGGGCTGTTCAAGTCCAGCCAGAATACCCGCCAGGAGTTCCTGCGCGCGGTGCGTCATCACCAGGGGTGATGGCGTTGCGGGGCGACCCGCACGACGACAACAGGCGCCTGCGGGCGCCTTTTTCATGAGCGGAAGACAGCGATAAAAAATGAACAGTCATCCTCTGCCGCGCATCGCCACGCTGGACTGCGTGCGCGGCATCGCCATCCTCGGCATTTTATTGCTGAACATCAGCGCCTTCGGCTTGCCGAAGGCCGCCTACCTCAACCCGGCCTATTTGGGCATGCCGTCATCGCGCGACGCCTGGACCTGGGCGCTGCTCGATCTGTTCGCCCAGGCCAAGTTCCTGGCGATGTTCGCGCTGCTGTTCGGCGCCGGGCTGCAAATGCTGCTGCGGCGCGGCAAAAGCTGGATCCGCGCGCGGCTGTCGTGGCTGCTGCTGTTCGGCCTTGCGCACGCCATCTTCCTGTGGGACGGCGACATTCTGCTGGCCTACGGGCTGATCGGCCTGGTGTGCTGGCGCATGATCCGCGAAGCCAAAGAAACCTTCCAACTGCTGAAAACCGGCGTGGTGCTGTATTTGATCGGCGTGGCGGTGCTGCTTTTGCTCGGCTTCGTCTCGCACGGTGAGCCGGGCAGCTTCTGGCAGCCGGGCGCGGCGGAGCTGCAGTACGAGAAGTTCTGGAAGCTGCAGGGCGGTTTCGAAGCCTGGCGCAGCCGCGCCGATCTGCTCTCGTCCAGCCTGCTGGCCATCGGCGCGCAGTATGGCTGGGAGCTGGCGGGGCTGATGCTGTTCGGCGCCGGGCTGATGCGCAGCGGCTGGCTGCGCGGCAGTTATTCCTCCGGTTATTATTTGCGGCAGGCGGCGTGGCTGCTGCCGCTTTCGGTGCTGATCCAGCTGCCGGCGGTGGCGCTGCAATGGCAGGTGCATTGGGACTATCGCTGGAGCGGTTTCCTGCTGCAGGTGCCGCGCGAGCTGGGCGCCCCGCTGCAGGCGATGGGCTATCTGGCGCTGTGTTACGGTTTCTGGCCCGCGCTGTCGCGCATGCGCATCGCCCACTGGCTGACCCTGGTGGGGCGCATGGCGTTGAGCAACTACCTGCTGCAAACGCTGATCTGCACCACGATGTTTTATCGCTTTGGCCTCTATGAGCAGTTCGACCGGCTGCAGCTGTTGGCGTTCGTGCCGCTGGTCTGGCTGGCCAACCTGGCGTTTTCCGCACTGTGGCTGCGTTACTTCGAACAGGGACCGATGGAATGGCTGTGGCGCAGGCTGACGCAGCTGGCCGCCGGCGAAGCGGAACCCAAAACGCGGAAGTGAGCGCCCGCCGGCAGGTTAAAAAAATGTATGTAAACGTTTTCTTTCCTGTGACGTAATTCACGCAGAGCAGCGGGCCAATCGGGGTAGGATAGCGCCACCGGCCACTACCCCGATTTCAGGATCCCGCATGCCTCCAGTTCATCCGATCACCATTCGCGACGTGGCGAAACGCGCCGGGGTCTCCGTGGCGACCGTCTCCCGCGTGCTGAATCACAGCGCGCTGACCAGCAAGGAGACGCGCGAGCAGGTGCTGCAGGCGGTGGCGGAGCTGGGCTATCGCCCCAACGCCAACGCGCAGGCGCTGGCGACCCAAAGCAGCGATACCCTGGGCGTGGTGGTGATGGACGTCTCCGATCCGTTCTTCGGCGCGCTGGTGAAAGCGGTAGACACGGTGGCGCAGAAACACCACAAATACCTGCTGATCGGCAACAGCTATCATCAGGCGGACAAAGAGCGACACGCGATCGAAGTGCTGATTCGCCAGCGCTGTAACGCCCTGATTGTTCACGCCAAAGCCCTGAGCGACGCCGAGCTGATCGGCTTTCTGGAGCAGGTGCCGGGCATGGTGCTGATCAACCGGATTATTCCCGGCTATGAGCCGCGCTGCGTCGGGCTGGATAACGTCTGCGGCGCGGAAATGGCGATGCGTCTTTTGCTGTCGCAAGGCCATCGGCGCATCGGCTATCTGGGCTCCAATCACCCGATCGAAGACGGGCCGCTGCGCCAGCAGGGCTATGCGCAGGCGATGGCCGCCGCCGGGCTGGCCACGCCCGATAACTGGCGCGCCTACGGTTCGCCGGATCTGCAGGGCGGCGAGGCGGCGATGGTGGAGCTGCTGGGGCGTAACCTGCAGCTGAGCGCGGTGTTCGCCTACAACGACGCCATGGCCGCCGGCGCCATGGCGGTGCTGAAAGAAAACGGTATCACGGTGCCGCAGCATTTCTCGCTGATCGGCTTCGACGACATCCCCATCGCGCGTTACACCAGCCCCAAGCTTACCACGGTGCGCTACCCGATCGTCTCGATGGCCACGCTGGCCACCGAGCTGGCGTTGCAGGGCGCGGCAGGCCTGACGGAGCCGCAGGCCGCTCATCTGTTCATGCCGACGCTGGTGCGGCGCCATTCTGTCGCCCCCTGGCAAAGTGAGGCGACGGTCACTCTCTGACGATTTAATCTTGTGTAACCGTTTTCAATCTGTGAGAAAATTCACAGAATATTAACATCACGCCGTCTATGCTCTAGGCGTTTTCCGGCGCAAAGGCCCTTGCCGCTGCAACCTTTATCTCGCGCTGACACAGCATTTCTCGGAAATAACAAAATCCACGGACGGCAGGTGTTGAGTGGAAATCGCCTGGCCTGGGGTGTGCGCACTGCCGGTGACCATTGGCTCAAAGACGAGTAATACCCTACACAGAACCGGAGACTGACAATGAATAAGAAGGTTTTCACCCTGGCCGCCATGGCCGCAGCCATGATGTTTGGCGCCGCAGCCCATGCTGACACCCGTATTGGCGTCACGATTTACAAGTACGACGACAACTTCATGTCGGTGGTGCGCAAGGCGATCGAGAAGGACGCCAAGGCTTCACCGGACGTCACCCTGCTGATGAATGACTCGCAGAACGACCAGTCCAAGCAGAACGATCAGATCGACGTGCTGCTGGCCAAGGGCGTGAAAGCGCTGGCGATCAACCTGGTCGACCCGGCCGCGGCGCCGGTGGTTATCGATAAGGCGCGCGCAAACGATATCCCGGTGGTGTTCTACAACAAAGAGCCTTCCCGCAAGGCATTGGACAGCTACGACAAGGCGTATTACGTCGGCACCGACTCCAAAGAATCCGGCGTGATCCAGGGCGAGCTGATCGCCAAACACTGGCAAGCCAACCCGGCCTGGGATCTGAACAAAGACGGCCAGATCCAGTTCGTACTGCTGAAAGGCGAGCCGGGCCACCCGGATGCCGAAGCGCGCACCACCTACGTGGTGAAAACGCTGAATGAAAAAGGTATCAAGACCCAGCAGCTGCAGATGGATACCGCGATGTGGGATACCGCGCAGGCGAAAGACAAGATGGATGCCTGGCTCTCCGGCCCGAACGCCAACAAGATTGAAGTGGTGATCGCCAACAACGACGCCATGGCGATGGGCGCGGTGGAAGCGCTGAAGGCGCATAACAAGACCACTATCCCGGTGTTTGGCGTCGATGCGTTGCCTGAGGCGCTGGCGCTGGTGAAATCCGGCGCGATGGCGGGCACGGTGCTGAACGACGCCGACAACCAGGCGAAAGCCACCTTCGAGCTGGCGAAAAACCTGGCGGCGGGCAAACCGGCCACCGAAGGCACCCAATATAAAATCGAAAATAAAGTCGTGCGTATTCCTTACGTCGGCGTAGATAAAGACAACCTGTCTCAGTTTGTTAAATAAGAATTGAGATCCCGCTAAGACCCCGCCTGCGGCGCCAACACCAGGAATACCGCCGGCGGGGATGTTTACGACTGCAAGACAGTTAAGCCAGGTGTATTTATGGCCGATAGCTCACGCGAATTTTTGCTGGAAATGACGGATATCTGTAAGTCATTTCCCGGCGTCAAAGCCTTGGACAATGTCAATTTACGCGTCCGTCCGCACTCGATTCACGCCCTGATGGGGGAGAACGGCGCGGGGAAATCGACGTTGCTGAAATGCCTGTTCGGCATTTATAAAAAAGACAGCGGCAGCATTGTGTTTCAGGGCCGGGAGATCGATTTCAAGAGTTCGAAGGAAGCGCTGGAGCACGGCGTTTCCATGGTGCACCAGGAGCTGAACCTGGTGCTGCAACGCACCGTGATGGACAATATGTGGCTGGGGCGCTACCCGACCAAAGGCCTGTTCGTCGATCAGGAAAAAATGCTCAAAGACACCCAGGCGATCTTCGACGAGCTGGATATCGACATCAACCCGCGCGAAAAGGTGGGCAACCTGTCGGTGTCACAGATGCAGATGATCGAAATCGCCAAGGCGTTCTCCTACGACGCCAAAATCGTCATCATGGATGAACCGACCTCCTCGCTGACGGAGAAAGAGGTCAATCATCTGTTCACCATCATCCGCAAGCTGAAAGAGCGCGGCTGCGGCATCGTTTATATCTCGCACAAGATGGAAGAGATCTTCCAGCTGTGTGACGAGATAACGGTGCTGCGCGATGGCCAGTGGATCGCCACCCAACCGCTGGAAGGGCTGGATATGGACAAGATCATCGCCATGATGGTCGGCCGCTCGCTCAGCCAGCGCTTCCCCGACAGGCAGAACACGCCGGGTGAGGTGATCCTCGAGGTGAAAAATCTGACGTCGCTGCGCCAGCCCTCGATCCGCGATGTGTCCTTCGATCTGCACCAAGGCGAGATCCTCGGCATCGCCGGGCTGGTGGGCGCTAAGCGCACTGATATCGTCGAGACGCTGTTCGGCATTCGCGAAAAGGTGGCGGGCACCATCAAGCTGCACGGAAAAGCGATCGATAACCACAGCGCCAACGAAGCGATCAACCACGGTTTTGCGCTGGTGACCGAAGAGCGCCGATCCACCGGGATTTACGCCTACCTCGACGTGGGCTTCAACTCGCTGATCTCCAATATCCGCAATTATAAAAACAAGCTCGGCCTGCTGGATAACGCGCGGATGAAGAGCGACACCCAGTGGGTGATCGACGCCATGCGGGTGAAAACGCCGGGGCATCACACCCATATCGGCTCGCTGTCCGGCGGCAATCAGCAGAAGGTGATCATCGGCCGCTGGCTGCTGACGCAGCCGGAGATCCTGATGCTGGATGAACCGACGCGCGGCATCGACGTGGGCGCCAAGTTCGAGATTTATCAGCTGATGACCGAACTGGCGAAGAAGGGCAAGGGGATCATTATCGTCTCGTCCGAAATGCCGGAGCTTTTGGGGATCACCGACCGTATTTTGGTGATGAGCAATGGTCAGGTTGCGGGCATCGTTAACACCAAACAGACCTCGCAAAATGAAATCTTACGTCTCGCCTCCCTGCACCTTTAAGGATCGGAATTATGAACGCGCTAAATAAAAAAACGTTATTTACCTATTTCAAGGAAGGCGGCATTTACGTGGTGTTGCTGGTGCTGTTGGCCATCATCATCATTCAGGATCCTACCTTCCTCAGCCTGATGAACCTGAGCAACATTCTGACGCAGTCTTCGGTGCGCATCATCATCGCGTTGGGCGTGGCGGGGCTGATCGTGACCCAGGGCACCGACCTGTCCGCCGGGCGGCAGGTGGGGCTGGCGGCGGTGGTGGCGGCCACGCTGCTGCAGTCGATGGATAACGTCAACAAGGTGTTCCCGCACATGGAAACCTGGTCGATTCCCCTGGTTATCCTGCTGGTGTGTGCGGTCGGCGCGGTGATCGGCCTGGTTAACGGCCTGATTATCGCCTATCTCAACGTGACGCCGTTCATCACCACCCTGGGCACCATGATCATCGTCTACGGCATCAACTCGCTGTATTACGACTCGGTCGGCGCTTCGCCGGTCGCGGGCTTCGATCCGAAGTTCTCCACCTTTGCCCAGGGCTTCTTGCGCTTCGGCGACTTTAAGCTGTCGTACATTACCTTCTATGCGCTGATCGCCATCATATTCGTCTGGATCCTGTGGACCAAGACCCGCTTCGGCAAGAACATTTTCGCCATCGGCGGCAACCCGGAAGCGGCCAAGGTGTCCGGGGTCAACGTGCCGTTGAACCTGATCATGATCTATGCGCTGTCCGGCGTGTTCTACGCCTTCGGCGGCCTGCTGGAAGCGGGGCGCATCGGCAGCGCCACCAATAACCTCGGCTTTATGTACGAGCTGGACGCCATCGCCGCCTGCGTGGTGGGGGGCGTCTCCTTCGCCGGCGGGGTGGGTACGGTGTGGGGCGTGGTGACCGGGGTGATCATCTTTACCGTCATCAACTACGGCCTGACCTATATCGGCATCAACCCGTACTGGCAGTACATCATCAAGGGCAGCATCATCATCTTCGCCGTGGCGCTGGACTCGTTGAAATACGCCAAGAAGAAGTAGATTTACCGCAGTACAGACGACAAGGCCGGCAAAATATGCCGGCCTTTCTGTTGGGCGTTTGCCGCGTCAGGGCTGTTTGGCTTTCTGCTTCTCTTCTTTCAGCTTGTGCTCCAGCTCGACCAGCTGTTCCGGCGAAACGGCGGGATAGCCCTGGGCGTCTTCCGGTACGGTGTGCATGGCGGAAATCGGGATCAGCGGGCCGAGGAAGCGCGGTTCGCGCTTGAGGATATAGAGATCGGTCAGTGCGCCCAGGCGGGCGAAGATCTCGCGGGCGCGCACCGTCATCATGTCTTTCGGCGACGGCACCGCGTAGCACTGCGCCTGAATGCCCATGTGCAGGGCGATGAACAGCGCGCGCTCGCAGTGGAAGCGCTGGGTGATGATGATGAAATCGTTGGTGTCGAACACCTTGCGGGTGCGCACGATGGAGTCCAGGGTGCGGAAGCCGGCGTAGTCCAGCACGATATCGCTCGGCGCCACGCCGGCGGCGATCAGATCGCGGCGCATGGTCATCGGCTCATTATAGCTTTGCTGGGCGTTGTCGCCGCTCAGCAGCAGGTATTTCACCTTGCCGCTGTTATAGGCGTTGATCGCTCCCTGAATGCGGTAACGGTAGTACTGGTTGATCACCCCGGTGCGGTAATACTTGGCGGTGCCGAGCACCACGCCGACCTGGCGGTGCGGCAATGCCTGCAGTTCGTCGTAGACGTAAGGCGCGGTTTTCCAGCTGATCCAGCGATCGAGCGCAATAGCCGAACCCATCAACACCGCAATGAAGATGAACAGGCTGATGATCAGGCGTTTCCACATGTTGTTGCCTTACGCGCGCCGGGCTGAAAAAGATGGATCAAGGCTACTTTACCTGACCGACCTACGCAAGACGTGAACCGCCTGAAGCACGCGCGCCGCCGCATTTTTCGGCGTTTTTGTCGCACAAAAAAGCCCGGCGGAGCCGGGCTGGGTCATTTCAGCGCGCCATTCAGAACGAGGTGCGCTTGTAGCTGCGGTATTGCGGCCGCCAGAAGTTGTGTTCGATGGCTTTCGACAGCGCGTCTTCGGAGGTGACGATCGCCACGCCCTGCAGCTGCGCGGCTTTACCCACTTCCATGGCGATGCACTTCGACACGCCCTGAATATCGTCGATATTTGGCAGCAGCGCGCCGTGGCCGTCGGTGGCCAGCGGCGAGCAGTCCGCCAGCGCGCGGCTGGCGGCCATCAGCATGGCGTCGGTGACGCGGGTGGCGCCGGAGGCCAGCACGCCGAGGCCGATCCCGGGGAAGATATAGGAGTTGTTGCACTGGGCGATCGGGTACAGCTGGTCTTTATAGCTCACCGGCGCGAACGGGCTGCCGGTCGCCACCAGGGCGGCGCCGTCGGTCCAGTTGATGATGTCTTCCGGACGGGCTTCCACGCGCGAGGTCGGGTTGGACAGCGGCATCACGATAGGGCGTTCGCAGTGCTTGTGCATCTCGCGGATCAGCTCTTCGGTAAACAGCCCCGGCTGGCCGGACACGCCGATCAGAATGGTCGGCTTGGCGTTGCGCACCACGTCCAGCAGCGAGATGGCGTCGCTGGCGGTTTCCCAGCCGGCCAGGTTGTCGCTCTTCTGCACCAGCTTGCTCTGGAAGTCGAGCAGGTTCGGCAGTTTGTCGGTCAGCAGGCCGAAGCGGTCGACCATGAACACGCGGGCGCGCGCTTCGTCTTCGCTCAACCCTTCGGACTTCATCTGCGCGATGATCTGCTCGGCGATGCCGCAGCCGGCGGAACCGGCGCCGAGGAAGGTGACGGTCTGATCGCGCAGCTGGCTGCCGGCGGCGCGGCTGGCGGCGATCAGGCTGCCGAGGGTGACCGCGGCGGTGCCCTGGATGTCATCGTTGAAGCAGCAGATCTCGTCGCGGTAGCGGTTCAACAGCGGGGTGGCGTTGTTCTGCGCGAAGTCTTCGAACTGCAGCAGCACGTTCGGCCAGCGGCGTTTGACCGCCTGAATAAACTCTTCGACGAAGGCGTGGTACTCCTCGCCGGAGATGCGCGGATGGCGCCAGCCCATGTACAGCGGATCGTTGAGGCGTTGCGGGTTGTTGGTGCCGACGTCCAGCACCACCGGCAGGGTGTAGGCCGGACTGATGCCGCCGCAGGCGGTGTACAGCGACAGTTTGCCGATCGGAATGCCCATGCCGCCGATGCCCTGGTCGCCCAGGCCGAGAATGCGCTCGCCGTCGGTGACCACGATCACCTTGACGTTCTGCTTGGTGGCGTTTTGCAGCATGTCATCGATGCGATCGCGGTTCGGGTAGGAGATGAACAGCCCGCGCGCGCGGCGATAGATATCGGAGAAGTGCTCGCAGGCCTCGCCGACGGTCGGGGTGTAGATGATCGGCATCATCTCGCTCAGGTGCGAGTCCAGCAGGCGGTAGAACAGGGTTTCGTTGGTGTCCTGGATGTTGCGCAGGTAGATGTGCTTGTCGTTATCGTTCTTGAAATCCTGATACTGACGGTAGGCGCGTTCCACCTGTTCTTCGATGGTTTCCACCGCTTCCGGCAGCAGGCCGTGCAGGTTGAAGTGGCTACGTTCTTCCTCGGTGAAAGCGCTGCCTTTGTTCAGCAGCGGAAATTCCAGCAGAATCGGGCCGGCGTAAGGGATGTAGAGCGGGCGTTTGCTTTCGTATTCTAGTTCCATCAGTTTTACTCTTCACGTATCAGATAACTTTATTGCCGACGATCCTAAAAGATAAAGAGCAGATGTACAGCATTTGTTGCCCGATGATGAACCAGGTTGGCGTAATTATCGACAATCAAATGATTTTTTAACTAAAGAAAGTGTCTCTGGCGGCGTCGGGGCATTGTATTTGGTGGGCGGGGCTGTTAGCGACGGAACCGGATGGCTCCGCCGTTGAGCGCTTAGAACGCGGCGCGGCTGACGTTTTGGCAGCCCAGCGCCGCCAGGGTGACGCGGGTGGCGTCCCACTGACTGATGATCGCCTCCTGCGGTTCGGCCAGCACGGCGCGGCGGATGTTCAGGCAGTCGCCGCCGGAGAGGTTCAGCAGGATCAGCGCGGCCTGCAGCGGCGGCAGGCTCGGGTTGAAGGCGGCGTTTTCCGCATAGCGGCCGGCGTAGATGGTGCCGTCCGCCGTTTCCAGCGCCACGCCGCTGTGGGCGTTGCTGTACGGCGCGTGGCTTCGGTTGGCTGCCGCCAGCGCCGCCTGTGCCAGCGCATCGTTCAGCGCCAGCTGATGGCCATGATCGACCTCGTCCATCAGCAGCGAGGCGACATCGAGATCTTTCGGGCCGAAGGCGTCCGGCAGATAGTCCGCCAGCGTGGCCGGCGCGCGGCCCGGCAGACGGATCTGCAGCTCGCCGCCGCTGTTCAGTTCATTCATAAACTGGCGGCAATGGCCGCACGGCGTGTAGTTGACGGTGACCGAGGCCAGCGCTTTTTCGCCGCGCAGCCAGGCGTGCGTTACCGCACTCTGTTCCGCATGCACGGATTGCTGCAGCGGCGCGCCGCTGAATTCCATATTGGCGCCGAAATAGAGGTTGCCGCTTTGCCCGCGCGCGATGGCGCCGACATGGAAGTGCGATATCGGGGTTAACGAGCAGGCCGCCGCCAGCGGCAGCAGCGCGAATGCCAGCGCATCATCGTCCAGCCCGCAGCCTGTGCGGATCGCCGCCGCTTGCTCGGCCGTGAACATCGCCGGAAAGTCAGGCGCGTCCAGATAGGGCTGCAGGGCGGATTGCAGTGTCGCGGGCAGTGCGCTGAACGCGGTGTGAAAACGCGGATGCATAGAAAGTCTCTCTACAGGTTAACGGGATAACATTCTAGGCAGGCCAGAGACATTAAAGTGTGATTAATGTCTCTTAATTGATGAAATTAGTGCAATGAGATACATAAATGCGAGATGTATCGCAAGTTTCACCCTGTTCAACTGAACAGGTGCAGCAGCACCGGGAACAGGAACGGTGCCAGCAGCGAGGTGATGATGCCGCAGATCACCAGCGCCAGCGAGCCGAAAGCGCCTTCCTGGTAGTCCATCTCCGCGCAGCGTGCGGTGCCCAGCGCGTGGGACGCGGTGCCCATCGCCAGGCCGCGCGCCGAGTGGGTGGTGATTGTCAACAGGTTGAACAGCGTATGGCCGAACACGGCGCCGAGGATACCGACGAAAATGACGCAGACCGCGCTGATCGCCGGAATGCCGCCGAGCGAGTCCGCGACGGCCATGGCGATCGGCGTAGTGACCGATTTCGGCAGGATAGAGGCGGCGATTTCCGGCGTGGCGCCCAGCCACAGGGCGATGGCGCCGCCGCTGATCATGGCGGTCAGGCTGCCGATGAAGCACACCGCGATAATCGATTTCCAGCGCGCGCGGATCTGGTGCAACTGCTCATACAGCGGGAAGGCCAGCGCGACGACCGCCGGCTGCAGCAGATCGTTGAGGATTTTGCTGCCCAGGAAGTAACGCTCATAGGGGATGCCGGTGAGCAGCAGCAGCGGGATGATCACCGCCATGGAAACCAGCAGCGGATTGAGCAGCGGCATATTCAGCTTGCGCGCCAGCCAGCGCGCGGCGAAATAGACCGCCAGCGTCAGCGGCAGCGACCACCAGATTTCATGGATCATGAGTTACCCTCCGTGTCGTCGGGTTTGCCGGCGATGCGGCGCTCGCGATGAAAATAATGTGAGGTATAGCCGACCACCACCAGCACCATCAGCGTACTGATCAGGCAAGAGATAACCAGCGGGCCCAGATGCGCGACGATCTGGTCGTAGTATTTCATCACCCCGACGCCGATCGGCACGAACAGCAGCACCATGTAGCGGATCAGCAGATGGCAGCCGGGTTTAACCCATTTGGCCGGCATAATCTGGGTAGAGAGCAGGGCGAACAGCAGCAGCATGCCGAGAATGCTGCCGGGAATGGCGAACGGCAGCAGCGCCGCCAGCGCGTTGCCGACGAACAGACAAAGGTAGATGAGGAGCAGAGCCCTCAGGTATTTCCAGCATAGTGTGAGCACGTTGGCCATTGTCTTTTCCCGTTTAACCGATGCATTCATCATACAATTAAACTGTGAGCCATGCCACAGATCGCGCCATGAATTCTCGCTATGGGCGCCATGCCCGATCGGCGGGTTGACAGCCCGGAATGGCCGCTACGCGCGGATTCAGCGCGCGTCTTCGGCGGTTGCCGCAGCCTGTTCTGCCAGCCGATGGCCAAGGAAGAAAAACAGCAGGCTAAGCAGCGCGCAAACGATCAACATCACGAACATCAACGGCGGCGCGGCATAGCTGAGCAGCATACCGCTCAGAACCGGATTGATGGCGCCGCCCAGCGCGCTGAGGTTTTGCACGCCATAGTAGCTGCCTTTCAGATGCGGCGGCGCGATAAAGTCGATGAACATGTATTCCACCGGAATGACGATGATTTCGCCGAGGGTAAACACCGCCATCGCCACCATCCACAGCCAGACCGCCTGGCCGGCCATCATGAAACCGAGCAGCCCGACGATGAAAAACAGCGTGCCCAGCACCAGCCAGCGCAGCATGTTTTCCTGGCGCATGCCGCGGCTGAGCAAGTATTGCAGGGCGATAACGATGCCGGCGTTGACGATCATTACCAGCCCGATGATTTTGTAGGCGAACTCGGCGCTGGAGACGGTGATCAGGTACTGCGACAGATAGCCGGTGAACTGACCGAACACCACGGCGCCCAGGGTGCTGCCGAGAGTGAAGTAGATAAGCCGCCGATCGCTGCGCAGGATAGTCACCGTCTGGCGGAAGTTGGGGAGCGCCGCCGGTGCGGCGGCGGTTGGCGCCGGGCGCTGTTCCCGGCCGCGCAAGCGCAGGCTCAGCGCCGCCACCGTCGCCAGCGCCAACCCGCCCGACAGATAAAACGGCAGCAGCGGGCTAAGCCCGGCCACCAGCACGCCGAGCGCAGAGCCGATCGCCCAGCCGACGTTGACCAACGTATAGTTGATAGAGAAAGCCTTGATGCGCTGCTCGACCGGCAGCCAGTCGGCGAAGCAGGCCTTGATGGTGATACTCAGCACCGAATAGCAGGTATGCAGGATCGCCAGCACCACGATGACGCCGCCGGGGCGCGGGATCCAGGGAATGGCGAAGAAGCTCAGCGCAAACAAGACAATCGACAGCAGGATCAGGCGGTTTTTGCTGAATTTGTCCACCAGATAGCCGCCGTACAGGCTGGCAAGGATGCCGAGGGTCAGGCTGACGCCCAGGATCACGCCCACGCTCTTCGGCAGCAGATGGAAATGCTCGGTGAGGTAGATGGTGATGAACGGCAGCGTCACGCCGCGGCCGATGGTCAACACCAGCGAACTGGCCAGCAGTACGTTGATCAGCGAGGGGAATCCCTTCATTCGAAGCCTGTTTATGCATACAGTTATGGGCGATGCAGATAACATAGCGTATTTTGGCGAGGACGGAAGGGGAAAGCCGATAATTAGGTTAAAAACAGAGGCTGCGTCGCCAGCCTCGTCAAAAACAGCACTATTTACCGTGTTCGGCCTGCAGCGTGGCGAACCACGGCTGGACGAAATCGCTGCTGCTGCCCCAGCCGGGGATGATCTTCGCCAGCCCGGCGACGTTGACCGGCCCCGGCTGCGCCAGCAGCAGCGCTTGCGGAATGACCGTCGCTTTGAACTGATAGCTGTCCGGCGTGCTTTCCCCGGCGATCTTGTTGGCCACCAGGCGCAGGTTGACTGCGCCGATAAGCTTCGGATCCACCGCCACGCTGACCTGCCACGGGCTGCCGGCCTCGCGCATCAGCTGCAAGTCCTGGTTGGAGATATCGATGCTGTACAGCTTGATTTCGGTGCGGCCGTTCTCTTTCAGCGCCTTGTAAGCGCCCTGGGTGAAGGCATCCCAGGTGCCCCAGATGGCGTCAATCTTGCCTTTCGGGTATTTCGCCAGCACCGCGCCCACCTTGTTGGCAGTATCGCCCTGCACGTCGGAGGAGACCGCGCCGATCGATTCCAGCTCGTGAATGCCCGGATGCTGTTTCAGCAGTTGCTGATAGGCGGCCTGGCGGCGTTCCATCGGCGGGAAGCCGGCCACCCAGAGTTTGATGATGTTGGCCTGGCCGTTGAAATCCTTCACCAGCTGGCCGAAGGAGGCGTTGGCCAGCGAAGCGTCGTCCTGCTGCGAGACGGTGACGCCGGGAACGCTGCCGCTGACGTCGGTATCGAAAGCCGCGACGGCGATGCCGGCCGCCGCGATGCGTTTGACCAGGTCGGTGGAATAGGGGGCTCGCCCCTGCGAGAGAATGATGCCGTCATATTTCTGGCTGATAGCCTGGTTGACGAAGTCCTGGAAGCGCGCGTCGTCGCCGTTGCTGAGGAAAGTGTCCACCTTGAAGCCAAGCTTGCGCCCTTCCTGAATGGCGCCCGCCAAGAATTGCGTGGTGTTGTCGTCGGAGCCGAGATTGCGGATCACCGCGATGCGCACCGGCCCCTGATGCTGAGCGATGGCGGCCGGCACGGCGGCGGTTTCCGCCGCCTGCAGCGGCAGGGCGGCCAGCAGGCTGAGGGCGAGCAGCGAAGTCTTGAGGTTTTTCATTATTATAGGCTCCAAAAAAGCAGGTTAACGATCCCGGTGAAGGTCTGTTATAGCAGTCTTTCTATCTGGACGTCTATTTGTTGTTGCTGAGCATCATAGCGGGATACGGCGGGCGAGGGAATCAGAGCGGTTATGACGTTTTCTTACTGTTTATAACCTTGGGTTTGAGGCATTAAAAAAGGGCCGAGCAAGCTCGACCCTTGATGTAACGCGCCGGTGCGGTTACTTGACCTGCATGCCTGGCTGCGCGCCGCTGTCCGGGCTCAGCAGGAAGATCTCTTTCCCGCCGGGGCCCGCCGCCATTACCATGCCTTCCGAAACGCCGAAGCGCATTTTGCGCGGCGCCAGGTTGGCGACCATGATGGTCAGGCGGCCTTCCAGCGCTTTCGGATCCGGGTAAGCGGAGCGAATGCCGGAGAAGATCTGGCGCGATTCGCCGCCCAGATCCAGTTGCAGTTTCAGCAGCTTGTCGGAGCCTTCGACAAAGTCGGCGCTCTTGATCAGGGCGATGCGCATGTCCACCTTGGCGAAGTCGTCGAAGGTGATGGTTTCCTGAATAGGATCATCGGCCAATGGACCGGTCAGCGGTTTGGCGGCGGCCATGTCTTCCTTCGAGGCGTTGACCATTTCGCTGACCTTGTCCAGATCGATGCGGTTGAACAGCGCTTTGAACGCGTTCACCTGATGACCCAGCAGCGGTTGCGGGATCGCGTCCCAGCTCAGCTCGGCGTTGAGGAACGCTTCGGCGCGTTCGGTCAGCGAAGGCAGCACCGGCTTCAGATAAGTCATCAGCACGCGGAACAGGTTGATGCCCATCGAGCAGATGGCCTGCAGATCGGCGTCGCGGCCTTCTTCCTTCGCCACCACCCAAGGTGCCTGCTCATCTACGTAACGGTTGGCCAGATCGGCCAGCGCCATGATTTCGCGGATCGCGCGGCTGAACTCGCGGCCGGCGTAAGCTTCGGCAATGCTCTGCGCCGCGTCAACGAAGGTCTGGTACAGTGCCGGATCGGCCAGGCTGTCGGCCAGCTTGCCGCCGAAGCGCTTGTTGATAAAGCCGGCGTTGCGCGACGCCAGGTTCACCACCTTGTTGACGATATCGGCGTTTACGCGCTGCACGAAGTCTTCCAGATTGAGATCGATGTCATCAATGCGCGAAGAGAGCTTGGCGGCGTAGTAATAGCGCAGGCAGTCGGCGTCCAGATGCTGCAGGTAGGTGCCGGCCTTGATGAAGGTGCCGCGCGACTTGGACATTTTGGCGCCGTTCACCGTCACGTAGCCGTGCACGAACAGGTTGGTCGGTTTGCGGAAGTTGCTGCCTTCCAGCATTGCCGGCCAGAACAGGCTGTGGAAGTAGACGATGTCCTTGCCGATAAAGTGATACAGCTCGGTGGTGGAGTCTTTGCGCCAGAACTCGTCGAAGTCCAGATCGCCGCGCTTGTCGCACAGGTTCTTGAAGGAGCCCATGTAGCCGATCGGCGCGTCCAGCCAGACGTAGAAGTATTTGCCCGGCGCATCCGGGATCTCGAAGCCGAAGTAAGGCGCATCGCGGGAGATGTCCCACTGCTGCAGGCCGGATTCGAACCACTCCTGCATTTTGTTCGCCACCTGCTCTTGCAGCGCGCCGGAGCGCGTCCACGCCTGCAGCATTTCGCTGAAGGCCGGCAGGTCGAAGAAGAAGTGCTCGGAGTCGCGCATCACCGGCGTCGCGCCGGAAACCACGGACTTCGGATCGATCAGCTCCGTCGGGCTGTAGGTGGCGCCACACACTTCACAGTTGTCGCCGTACTGATCCGGCGATTTGCATTTCGGGCAGGTGCCTTTCACGAAACGGTCCGGCAGGAACATGCCTTTCTCCGGATCGTACAGCTGAGAAATGGTGCGGTTCTTGATAAAACCGTTTTCTTTCAGGCGGCTGTAAATCAGGGTGGACAGCTCGCGGTTTTCATCGCTATGGGTCGAATGGTAGTTGTCATAGCTGATGCCAAAGCCGGCGAAATCCTGTTGGTGCTCCTGGCTCATCTCCGCGATCATTTCTTCCGGTTTCACGCCCAGCTGCTGCGCTTTCAGCATGATCGGCGTGCCGTGCGCGTCGTCCGCGCAGATGAAATGCACTTCGTGGCCGCGCATTCGTTGGTAACGCACCCAGATATCCGCCTGGATGTGCTCGAGCATGTGGCCGAGATGGATGGAACCATTTGCGTACGGTAGCGCGCACGTCACCAATAATTTTTTCGCGACTTGAGCCATAGTGAGAACTTGCTTTCTGTAATGAATAAAAGGGCCTTCGATGTTAACCGATCGCGCCCTTCGCTGCTAGGGCGGTTTCTTGCAGGTTATATGCGTCAGCGGCAGCGCAGTTCTGATATGCTTAGCCGGAAGCTACCCATTCAAAATCAAGGAGCCGGGATGAACGCAAAATCCCCTGAGCAGACCAACCCCGAAGTTCTGCGCGCCCTGGTGACCGGTGTACTGGCCGCCTTTGAACACCCGACGTTGAAAAACAACCTGACCGCATTGAAGGCCATTCATCACTGCGCGTTGCTGGACGATGTGCTGCATATCGAACTGACGATGCCGTTTGCCTGGCAGAGCGGTTTTGAGGCGCTGCAGGCGAGCGTCGGCCCCGAATTGCTGCGCGTGACCGGCGCTTCCGCCATCGACTGGAAGCTGAAACACGACATCACGACGCTGAAACGCGCCAACGGCCAGGCCGGCATCAAAGGCGTGCGCAACATCGTCGCCGTCAGCTCCGGCAAAGGCGGGGTGGGCAAATCCAGCACCGCCGTCAACCTGGCGCTGGCGCTGGCCGCCGAGGGTGCCAAGGTCGGCATTCTGGACGCCGACATTTACGGCCCGTCGATCCCCAACATGCTGGGCACCGAACATGAGCGGCCGACTTCGCCGGACGGTCAGCACATGGCGCCAATCATGGCGCACGGCCTGGCGACCAACTCCATCGGCTATCTGGTGACCGACGACAACGCCATGGTGTGGCGCGGCCCGATGGCCAGCAAGGCGCTGATGCAGCTGCTGCAGGATACGCTGTGGCCGGATCTGGATTATCTGGTGCTGGATATGCCGCCGGGCACCGGCGACATCCAGCTGACGCTGTCGCAGAATATTCCGGTAACCGGCGCGCTGGTGGTCACCACGCCGCAGGATATCGCCTTGCTGGATGCCGCCAAGGGCATCGTGATGTTCGAGAAAGTGCATGTGCCGGTGCTGGGCATCGTGGAGAACATGAGCGTGCATATCTGCAGCAACTGCGGCCACCATGAGCCGATCTTCGGCACCGGCGGCGCCGAGAAGCTGGTGCAGAAATACCACAGCCGTCTGCTGGGGCAGATGCCGCTGCATATTTCGCTGCGCGAAGACCTGGATCGCGGTACGCCGACGGTGATCAGCCGCCCGGACAGCGAATTCGCCGAGATGTATCGTCAACTGGCCGGCCGCGTGGCCGCGCAGATGTATTGGCAGGGCGAGGCGATCCCGACGGAGATCGCGTTCCGCGCGCTGTAATCTGCCTATCGCAATGCAAGAACCCGGCTCAAGCGCCGGGTTTTTTTATGGGATGCGGGTGGGGTTGTGCAAATCTGCCCGGGTATAAGGGCGTTCGATCTGCGCCAGCGTTTTGGCGATATGCTCCAGCAATCCCTGGGTGGGGGCCGGCTGCCGCTGCCCCATCAGCGCCAAGGGCAAGGCCAGCGCGATGGCGAAGTGCGGCCAGGAGAGATGCGGGCGCGCTTTGTTCCGCTGCAACCGCAGGAACAGTGCGCTGGCCAGGTAGCCTAAAATCAGCCCGCTGATCACCTCTGATACCGAATGCACGCGAATTTCCAGCCGCGACACGCCGATGGCGAAAGGCAATATCCATCCGGTCAGCAAAGCGATGCTGCGTATCGGGTGGGAAAAGCGGCCGGTCAACGTCCAGAGCAGTGGCGGCCAGATGCTGGCCGCGAGAGCTGAATGGCCGCTGAATCCGGTGAAATCATAGCGCTCGCTGCCGATGCCCCAGCCCATAAAGGCCAGTTTGGACAGGCAGACCACCCCGCCGGTGAATCCGAAGATCAGCGCCCACTGCCAACCCGCCGCGCGGGTGGCGGGAGATATGAGCAGCAATAAAAACAGAATCAGCGCGCAGGGCAGCAACAACATGCTGTCGCCGAAAAAAGTCAGAAAATACCAATCCAGCACATCAATCTCCGATGAAAGGGGGCGGGGAGCAAAAGTCAGCGCCGGGGAGTGTAACCCGTTACGGCGCGTTGCCCTAGCCGCGAGATTCTTAAAATGCCGCGTGCCCGTGGCGTGGCAGCCCGAATTCGCCCGCCGCCGCGCAATATACAGTGGCGCAATCCCCGGCGACTCCCTATAATTGTCGCGTTTTAGTTCCCCCCCTTCACAATACGAAATCAGGTCTTTAATTTTATGACTGACAATCCGCATCAGTGCGTCATTATTGGTATAGCTGGCGCATCTGCCTCCGGAAAAAGCCTTATTGCCAGCACGTTGTACCGCGAACTCCGCGAGCAGGTCGGCGATGAGCACATCGGCGTTATTCCAGAAGACAGTTACTATAAAGACCAGACTCACCTGACCATGGAAGAACGGGTCAAAACCAACTATGACCACCCGAGCGCCATGGATCACAACCTGCTGTTCCAGCATCTGCAAATGCTGAAGGCCGGCAAGGCGATCGAACTGCCGCTGTACAGCTACACCGAACACACGCGCAAGAAAGAAACCGTCCATCTCGAACCTAAAAAAGTGATTATTCTGGAAGGGATCTTGCTGCTGACGGATATCCGCCTGCGCCAGGAGATGAACTTCTCGATCTTTGTCGACACGCCGCTCGATATCTGCCTGATGCGTCGCATGAAGCGCGACGTCAATGAGCGCGGCCGCTCGATGGATTCGGTGATGGCGCAATACCAGAAAACCGTGCGCCCGATGTTCCTGCAGTTTATCGAACCTTCCAAACAATACGCCGATATCATCGTCCCGCGCGGCGGCAAAAACCGCATCGCGATCGATATTCTGAAAGCCAAAATCAGCCAATTCTTTGAATAATGCCGCTTACATGGCCGGAAATGCGCATTTCCGGCCGGCGGCCAACTATTTGCACCCCGGCGTAGACCTTTCGCCCGTTGTGTGGCAATTTTTGTTTAGTTACGCGTTTTGATGGAGAAGAAAGACATGAGACTGTGCGACCGCGATATAGAAGCCTGGCTGGATAGCGAGAAACTGGTGATTTCCCCGCGCCCGCCGCTCGAACGCATCAACGGGGCCACAGTAGATGTCCGTTTGGGCAATCAGTTCCGCGTGTTCCGCGGCCATACCGCGCCTTTTATCGATCTTAGCGGGCCGAAAGACGAAGTCAGCGCCGCGCTGGATCGCGTGATGAGCGACGAGATTGTCCTGCCGGAAGGCGAGGCGTTCTTCCTTCATCCCGGTGAACTGGCCCTGGCGGTGACCTTCGAATCCGTGACGCTGCCGAACGATCTCGTGGGCTGGCTCGACGGCCGCTCTTCTCTGGCGCGTCTGGGGCTGATGGTGCACGTGACCGCGCACCGTATCGATCCGGGCTGGCACGGGCGCATCGTGCTGGAGTTTTACAACTCCGGCAAGCTGCCGCTGGCGCTGCGGCCGGGGATGCTGATTGGTGCCTTAAGCTTTGAGCCGTTGTCCGGCCCCGCGGCCCGGCCATACAACAGCCGGCAGGACGCAAAATATCGCGATCAGCAGGGCGCAGTAGCCAGTCGAATCGACAAGGACTAACGGCGCGGGATGCACCGTCGGTGTGGCGCTGACAAGAGGGTGGCATGAGAAGATTACTGACGACATTGGCGATTTTACTGGTGGTCGTGGTGGCGGGGATGTCCGCGCTGGTACTGCTGGTCAATCCGAATGATTTTCGCGGTTACATGGTCAAAAAGGTCGAGCAGAAGAGCGGCTACCAGCTGACGCTCGAAGGCGATCTGCGTTGGCATATCTGGCCGCAGCTCAGCATTTTGGCCGGGCGCATGACGCTGACCGCGCCGGGCGCCAAGGCGCCGGTGGTGAGCGCGGAAAACATGCGTCTTGACGTCAAACTGTTGCCGCTGCTGTCGCATCAGCTGTTTGTGAAACAGGTGATGTTGAAAAACGCCGTCATTCGCCTCACGCCCGACAGTGAAGAGCTCTCGCAAGTGGACGCCCCGATTGCGCCGGCCGGCAGCGGCGCTGATGCGGCAGACGCGGCCTGGAAATTCGATATCGATAACCTGCGCGTCGTGGACAGCCTGTTGATTTGGCAGCGCGCCGACAACGAGCAAATCAATGTCCGGGACATCAATCTTACCCTGCAGCAAACGGAGAAACGGCAGGCGCGGCTGGACATCTCCAGTCGGGTCAACCGCGATCAGCGCGACCTGGCCTTCAGCATGGCGGCCGATATCGATCTGCAGCAGTTCCCGCACCAGATCGGTGCCAAGGTGACCCAGTTCAATTACCAATTGTCGGGGGCGGATATTCCGAACGGCGGTATTCAAGGCGAGGGCAATGCTCAGGTGGTCTATCAGCAGACGCCGGCGCAAATTGCCGTCAGCCAGCTGAACGTCAGTGCCAATAACAGTCAGTTGACCGGCGATATCAGCGCCAGCCTGGGGGCGGTGCCCGGCTATGTGGTGAACCTGAATTCGGCTAATCTCGATCTCGACGCGCTTTCCGGTTGGCAATCCAGCACCAATACCGCCGAGCAGCCCGCCGTGACCGCCGCGCCGGTGATCGCCAGCCAGGTTGACGATCGGCAGCAGAACCTGGAAGCGCTGCGCGATTTCAATGCACAGCTGAATCTGCAGGCGGCGCAGTTGACCTACCGCGGTATGAACGTTACCCAGTTAGCCGTCGCGGCGGATAATCAACGCGGCCTGTTGACGCTGCATAAACTTGCCGGGCAATTGGCCGGCGGTGATTTCTCTTTGCCGGGATCGCTCGACGCACGCGGCAATAAACCGGTGATAAACGTGCAGCCGACCCTGAACCAGGTTGAGCTCGGCACGGTGCTCAAAGCCTTCGACATGCCGCAGATGCTGACCGGCAAATTCAGCATGAAAGGGGATTTGACCGGCGATCGCCTTTCTTCACAGTCATTTGAGCACCGTTGGCGCGGTACGGCGCAGCTGGCGATGCAGGATGCGCAGTTGCACGGCCTGAATATTCAGCAATTGATCCAACAGGCGGTGGCGCGCAACGATAACAGCGTGCGCGGGCAAGACAGCTATCAGCGCTATACCGAAGTCAAAAGCGTCTCGGCGCGGGCCAGCCTGAGCCAGGGCACTGTCAAGCTCAGCAGCCTGACGGCGGATTCGCCTTTGCTGGCGCTGACCGGCGCCGGCAGTATCGATATGCCGGCAAAACAGTGCGATATGGCGCTTAACGTGCGCGTTACAGGCGGCTGGCAAGGGCGCGGCGAACTGATCGAGCAACTGCAAAAAACGTCGATCCCGCTGCGGGTTTACGGGCCGTGGCAACGGCTGAATTACCAACTGCAGGTCGATCAGGTGCTGCGTAAAACGCTGCAGGATCGGGCTAAAGATGCGCTGAACAAATGGGCTGAAAAGAACAAGGATTCGCGCGAAGGCCAGGATCTGAAGAAGCTGCTCGACAAGCTGTAATCCCTTCTGACGCGGGCCGTTTTACGGCTCGCGTCAATATCGGCGTTTCCCGCGATAATTTCCCTCCGTTACCTTGATGAAGGTCATGAAGACTCACGCTCGATTTGTGCAGAGTAAGAGCATATTTTGCTATGACTATGCGCCTGAGCGCGAAAACATAACGAGTTGAGGAAACATGATAGAGCTTCTTATTGGCGCGGCGGTGGCGGCGGGCGTGGGCCGTTACATCATCAAAGGATATTCCGCCACCGGTGTCTTGATGGTGGGCGGGTTACTGCTGCTTGGCATCAGCGCCCTGATGGGGAAAACGCTGTTGCCGTCCGGCGCCGCGTCTACCGGCTGGCGCGCGACCGATATTATCGAATACGTCAAGATCTTGCTGATGAGCCGCGGCGGCGATCTGGGCATGATGATCATGATGCTGTGCGGTTTCGCCGCCTACATGACGCATATCGGCGCCAACGACGTGGTCGTCAAGCTGGCCTCGCGCCCGTTGCAGATGATCAACTCGCCTTATCTGCTGATGGTGGCGGCCTATTTTGTCGCTTGCCTGATGTCATTGGCGGTCTCTTCCGCCACTGGTCTCGGCGTATTGCTGATGGCGACGCTGTTCCCATTGATGGTGAACGTTGGCATCAGCCGCGGGGCGGCGGCGGCCATTTGCGCTTCGCCGGCGGCGATTATCCTGGCGCCGACCTCCGGCGACGTGGTGCTGGCGGCCAAGGCGGCGGAGATGCCGCTGGTGGACTTCGCGTTCAAAACCACGCTGCCTATCTCGATTGCCGCCATCGTCTGCATGGCCGTGGCGCACTTTTTCTGGCAGCGTTATCTCGACAGGAAGAGTGATGAACAGCATCACATCGTGGACGTCAGCGAAATCAAAACGCATGCGCCGGGGTTCTACGCGATACTGCCGTTTACGCCGATCCTCGGCGTGCTGCTCTTCGACGGCAAATGGGGGCCGGAGCTGCACATCATTACCGTGCTGGTAGGGTGCATACTGTTGGCGGCCGCGATCGAGTTCGTGCGCAGCTTCAGCGCCAAACAGGTATTCAGCGGCCTGGAAGTGGCGTATCGCGGCATGGCGGACGCATTCGCCAGCGTGGTGATGCTGTTGGTGGCCGCGGGCGTCTTCGCGCAGGGGTTGAGCACCGTCGGCTTTATCAGCGGATTGATCGGGTTGGCGCAGTCGTTCGGCACCGGCGGTTTGATCATGATGCTGGTGTTGGTGGTGATTACCATGCTGGCGGCCATGACCACCGGCTCCGGCAATGCGCCGTTCTATGCGTTTGTCGAACTGATCCCGAAACTGGCGGCGCAGATGGGCGTGAATCCGGCCTACCTGGTGATCCCGATGCTGCAGGCGTCTAATCTCGGCCGCACGCTGTCGCCGGTCTCCGGTGTGGTGGTGGCGGTCTCCGGCATGGCGAAAATCTCGCCGTTCGACGTGGTGAAGCGCACTTCGGTGCCGGTGATTGTCGGGCTGGTGGTGGTGATCGTGGCGACGGAGCTGCTGGTTCCCCAGTAACATTGAGGCCGGGCAATGCCCGGCCTCAATGTTAAACCTCGTAGTCCTCCGCTGGGAGAGGCGGGGTGATCTTCACTTTAAGGATGCGGTGGCTGTTGACCTCCAACGGCTCGAACAGGTAGTCACCGATCCTGATTTGTTCGCCTTCTTGCGGCACGCGCTGGCTGTGTTCCATCAATAGCCCCGCCAGCGTGTGGTATTCGCGCTTTTCTTCCAGCGGCATCGGCAAGTACAACACCAGATCTTCCAGCGGCATATAGCCGTTGGCGATCCAGCTGCCGTCCTCGTTTTGCTGAATGTCGTGGCGTGCGTCCACCTCTTCGCCGGCCTCCGGCAGGTTGCCGGCGATGGTTTCCATCACGTCCGTCAGGGTGACGACGCCTTCGACGGAGCCGAACTCATCGACCACAAAGGCAAAGTGCGTCTGCGCCTGGCGGAATTGTTCCAGGGCGCTTAACAGCGTGAGCTGTTCCGGGAAGATCAACGGTTGGCGTATCAGCGCACGTAGATCCAGCGGCGCTTGCGCCAGCTGCTGTTTGAGGACGTCGATGGTGTGGATCACGCCCAGCGGCTCATCGCTGGCGCTGCTTTCCACCACCACGATGCGCGTGTGCTGATTACGCTCCAACAACTGCGTCAGCTTTTCCTGCGGATCGTTCAGCTCAAGGTATTCGACGTCGTGACGCGAGGTCATGATGCTGCTGACGGTGCGCTGCGCCATGCCCAGCACGCGTTCGATCATGCGCCGCTCTTGCTGGTTGAAGATCTCGCCGTTTTCGCTGTCGCTGTCCGCCAGTAGGTTGGCGGAATGGCTGTCGACCTCCGCTTCTTCATGTTTGCCGCTCAGCATGCGCAGCACAGCCTCGGCGGTACGTTCGCGCAGTGGCCGCACCTTTGACAGGAAACGACGGCGGTTGAACTGCGCCAGTTGGTTCAATGCCTCGATCATTACCGAGAAGCCGATCGCCGCGTAGAGATAGCCTTTCGGAATGTGGTAGCCGAAGCCCTCCGCCACCAGGCTGAAACCGATCATCAGCAGGAAGCTCAGGCACAGGATAACAATAGTCGGGTGAGCGTTGACGAAACGCGTCAGCGGCTTGCTGGCCAGCAGCATCAGGCCGATGGCGATACAGACCGCGATCATCATCACCGCCAGGTGATCGACCATCCCAACGGCGGTGATCACCGAGTCGAGCGAGAAAACGGCGTCCAGCACCACGATCTGCGCCACCACGGGCCAGAAACGCGCGCCTTTGCGTGCGCCGTGCTGCTCTTCATCCTTACCTTCCAGCCGCTCGTTCAGCTCCATGGTGGCCTTGAACAGCAGGAATATCCCGCCGACCAGCATGATCAGATCGCGGCCGCTGAAGGGGTGCTCCGCAACGATGAACATCGGTTTGGTCAGCGTCGCCAGCCACGAGATGGAGGCGAGCAGCGCCAGACGCATGACCAGCGCCAGCAACAGACCGACGACACGGGCCTTATCTCTTTGTTGTTTTGGTAGTTTGTCCGCCAGAATGGCGATGAAGACAAGGTTGTCTATACCCAGCACGATTTCCAGCACGACCAACGTGGCCAGGCCGGCCCAAATTGTTGGATCAGCGATCCATTCCATACGCCCAATTTCACCTGTAAGTTCTACGGCTTATGCCGCTCGGGAATGATGGGCGTTGAGGCGGCAAAATTCAACTTTAATCGGGAGGACGTGGATCAGAATAGGAGGATTGCCGCAAACATCGATCGGCGCCGAGTGGCCAACGGAGCCAGGGGCCGGAGGGCGCAAATATCTACCGGGATGTATGCGCTCAGAAAAGAAACGCCTTATTAAATTTATTTAAATCAAAACATTAAAACAATTTTCCTTGACTATGATTCTTATCGGTATAAGGCATGAGTAGTCTTATTCTGAAAACGGCTGGCTGGGGGGATCTAAGGCTTGTATCACTTAGACATTAGTATAAGAATCTTAGTCATATAACGGCAGTAACTAGCATTGTTTGGTTATAAAGGCACCGGTTTTTTTACTTTTTTGTGAACGGCATGGCAGTTCAAACGAAGAATGAGAGCCGTTTTGCATAAAAATTGTTTGGCTCATGCAATGACGTGGTGGATACGTCATAACAGTACTTTGGTAGCTGCAAGCCAAGGGCGGTAGCGTGCCCGATTGAATCCCTTTGTTCACGCTGCGCAGGTGAATGCAGCGCTACGATGAATTGGAATGAAAATGCAAACAAGACTCAAGGCAGTGATCCCCGTTGCGGGGTTGGGAACCCGTATGTTGCCGGCGACCAAGGCGATTCCTAAAGAAATGTTGCCCGTGGTCGATAAGCCCTTAATCCAGTACATTGTTGCTGAATGCGTGGCGGCGGGGATTAAAGATATCGTATTGGTTACGCACTCATCGAAAAACGCGATTGAAAACCATTTTGACACTTCGTTTGAGTTGGAGGCCATGCTCGAAGCGCGTGTGAAACGCCAGCTCCTGAGTGAAGTGCAAAGTATTTGCCCGCCGGACGTTACCGTGATGCAGGTGCGTCAGGGACAGGCGAAAGGGTTGGGGCATGCGGTGCTGTGCGCCAAGCCAATGGTGGGTGATTCTCCTTTCGTTGTGCTGTTGCCCGATGTTTTATTGGATGATTCTACGGCGGATTTGCGTAAGGAAAATCTGGCTAAAATGATCCAGCGTTTTGGTGATACGGGTTACAGCCAAATCATGGTTGAACCGGTGCCGGAACAAGATGTGTCCAAATACGGTGTGGTAGATTGCGCTGGCGCGACGATCGCGGCAGGAGAAAGCGCGCCGATGACGGCGGTGGTTGAGAAGCCGGCCCGCGAGGATGCGCCTTCCAATCTGGCCGTCGTCGGCCGATATGTGCTTGCCGCCGATATTTGGCCGTTACTTGAGAAAACCCCTCCCGGCGCGGGCGATGAGATTCAACTGACCGATGCGATTGCGATGTTGATGGATGAGCAAACGGTGGAAGCATTCCATATGAGCGGCAAGTCCCACGATTGCGGCGACAAGTTTGGCTATATGAAGGCGTTTGTGCAGTATGGTCTGCGTCACGGTACGGAAGGTGAGAATTTCAGCCGCTGGTTGAAGCAGACGTTAGGAAAGTAACAGGTTGTCGCCACCGCGGCTGAAAGCGATCACGAGATTGAATGAGGTCTACCATGACGAAGTTGAAAGCGGTTATTCCCGTTGCCGGATTGGGCATGCGTATGCTGCCGGCGACCAAAGCGATTCCGAAAGAGATGTTGCCAATCGTTGATAAGCCGTTGATTCAATACATTGTCAACGAATGCGTCGCGGCGGGGATTAAAGAGATCATCCTGGTGACGCATTCTTCCAAGAACGCCATTGAAAACCATTTCGATACCTCATTCGAGCTGGAGGCGATGTTGGAGGCGCGCGTGAAACGGCAATTGCTGGATGAGGTGCAGTCGATAACGCCAAAAGGCGTGACGCTGATGCACATTCGCCAAGGGCAGCCTAAAGGACTGGGGCATGCCGTTCTCTGCGCTAAGCCGTTGGTCGGTGATTCTCCTTTTGTCGTGCTGTTGCCGGACATCTTGCTGGATGACGCGAAAGCCGATTTGAAGAAAGACAACCTGCCACACATGATTGCGCGCTTTGAGCAGACCGGTCTGAGCCAGGTTTTGGTGCAAAAGGCAGACGAACACGTACTGCACGATTATTCCGTGGTGGAGTGTGAGGCCAGCAGCCTGGCTCCTGGCGAAAGTGCTCGTATCACATCAATTATCGAAAAACCGGCGCCGGAAACCAAGTTGGAATCCAACTACTCGGCGGTGGGGCGCTATGTCTTGTCTGCAGATATTTGGCCGCTGCTGGAGACCACGGAACCGGGAGCCTGGGGGCGCATTCAACTGACCGATGCGATAGCAGAATTGTTGAAACGCAAACCGGTAGAGGCGACAGAGCTGGTGGGGGAATCGTTCAACTGCGGCGAAAAACTGGGTTACCTGCGCGCTTTTGTCACTTATGGCTTGCGTCACCCGACCCAAGGCAAAGCGTTCCGCGAGTGGGCTGAACGGCTGTCGCTTTGAGTAAAACTTATCGCTTCTCTCGATGAGGGCCGTTGCCATCATGGCGGGAGTAGCTAGAATAGTTGTTGAATTTTGGGGAATTTCACTGTTCCAATTTTTATTTTAGTATACATTCTACTGCGAGTAGCCAAGTTGCTATGGCGAGAGAATTTTATGCGTATGGCCGTCTGATTCTGACAAGTCGCTGTTATTTTTAAAAAATTAAAGCTTTAAACTTGCCTCCGCACTGATTTTTACCGGTGCCGGGCATTTCAGTTTATTTACCTCGCTCATAATAGCTTTGCTCTTATCAACGGCAGATAAACGTTCTTGATAATTGCAAACAGAGCTCATGTTTTGAGACGGCACAGCAAGCGACAGACAGTTTGATAAGGTTACAGAGACGCTGCCACGGTTGGCGCGCATAGTAGCTTTGCAGATACATTTACCTGAAAGTGATGATAATTTGATGGCAAAACGACAATTGAAAGTGATATCGCTATTGATATCGATCAGCGTAATCAGTGGATGCACCGTGTTTCCTGGAACCCATTTATCGACCAGCGGAAAAGAAGTCGTAAAACAAGAAGATGCTGACTTCGATATCGATAAGATGGTTAACATTTACCCGATGACACCGAAGTTGTTGGACTCGATGCGTCCGACAAAGGTGGTTGCTCAGCCGAATGCGCAGTTGGACGCATCGCTACGCACGTATGAATACCGGATCGGGGTAGGTGACGTCCTTAATGTCACCGTTTGGGACCATCCAGAATTGACCACGCCTGCGGGCCAATACCGCAGCGCCAGCGACACAGGCAACTGGGTACACTCCGACGGCACGATTTTCTATCCTTATATCGGTAAGGTTAACGTGGTGGGTAAAACCGTTACCCAAATTCGCGATCAGATCGCCTCCCGTTTGGCTCAGTACATCGAAAGCCCGCAGGTTGACGTTAATATCGCCGCTTTCCGCTCGCAAAAAGCTTACGTGACGGGCGAAGTTACCAAATCCGGGCAGCAGCCTATCACCAACGTACCTTTGACGGTGATGGATGCGATCAACGCCGCCGGCGGGCTGACGGAGAATGCCGACTGGCGCAACATCATCCTGACCCACAACGGCAAAGAACAGCGTCTTTCATTGCAGCAATTGATGCAGAATGGGGATTTGACTCAGAACCATCTGCTCTATCCTGGGGATATTCTGTATATTCCGCGCAACGACGATCTTAAAGTGTTCGTCATGGGTGAAGTTAAAACCCCATCGACGCTAAAAATGGATCGCAGCGGCATGACGCTGACGGAAGCGCTGGGCAATTCTCAGGGGATAAGCCAAGCTGCGGCAGATGCGACCGGTGTCTTCGTTATCCGCCCACTGCACGGAACACAGGGCGACAAACTGGCTAATATTTATCAGCTCAACATGTCCGATGCGACAGCATTGGTGATGGGGGCTGAATTCCATCTGCAACCGTATGACATTGTTTACGTGACGGCAGCGCCTATCGCGCGTTGGAACCGCCTGATCGTTCAGCTGGCACCAACCATCGATAGCTTCAACAATCTCACGGAAGGCTCACTGCGTATCCGTAATTGGCCGTAGTAGGGAGGCTAGCCATGTTTGATTCTATCTTGGTTGTCTGCGTAGGTAATATTTGCCGCTCCCCTACGGGGGAGCGGCTCTTGAAGCAGCATCTGCCGGACAAAGAGATCGCTTCCGCAGGCATCGGTGCCTTGGTTGGCAAAACCGCGGATAAGAGCGCTATTTCCATTGCGGAAAAACATCAGCTGTCGTTAGAAGGGCATGAAGCCAGGCAGTTGACGAAAGAAATGTGCCGGGAATATTCATTAATTCTGGTTATGGAGAAAGGGCATATTGATGCTGTTTGCCGCTTGGCGCCGGAGGTCAGAGGCAAAACCATGCTTTTCGCCCATTGGTTGGGGCAGAAAGAAATTCCCGATCCTTACAGAAAGAGCGCCGAAGCGTTTGAGTTTGTTTACCGCCTTCTTGATGATGCAGCCCAAAAATGGGCCCAGGCATTAAATCGTTAACCAGAGATTACAATGACTGATAATACGAAACCAGGCTTATCAACAGCCAATAATCATGATGAGATTGATCTAAGTCGCTTGCTGGGAACTTTAATTGATCACCGCTGGCTCATCATCGGGATTACAGCGTTATTCTCTGTTGCCGGTATCATTTATTCCCTGTTCGCCACGCCTATATATCAAGCTGACGCCATGGTTCAGGTTGAGCAAAACGTCGGGAACTCGTTGGTCAACGACCTATCTCAAATGTTGCCTAACAGTCAGCCGGGTTCTTCCACGGAGATTGAACTGATCAAGTCACGCATGGTGACGGGTAAGACTGTCGATGATCTGAATCTTGAAACGGTGGTGCAGCAGAAGTACTTCCCGATTTTTGGCCGCGGCTGGGCTCGTTTGACGGGTAGCGAACCTGCCAAAATTGCGCTGTCCCGTCTCAATGTGCCTGCCAACTCTGACGATGTTGAGCTGGAATTGACCGTGATTGATGCCCAGCAATATGTGCTGAGCAACAACGGCACCGAGATTATCAAGGGGAAGGTTGGCGCGCTGGAGAGTGGCCATGGGATTTCTTTGCTGGTTAGCGAAATTTCGGCGGAGCCAGGCACTGTCTTTGAAATCGCCAAGTTGCCGCGTTTGGTGGCGACCAACAATCTGCTGGATGCTTTGACGGTTGAAGACAAAGGTAAAGACACCGGCGTGCTGGCGTTGAGCCTGGTCGGGGATGATCCTGTCTTGGTGCGAAACATTCTTGACAGCATCAGCAAAAATTACCTGTTGCAGAACGTCGAACGTAAATCGGAAGAGGCGGCTAAAAGTCTGGACTTCCTGAAAGATCAGTTGCCTGAAGTTCGTAGTTCTTTGGATAGTGCCGAAGATAAACTCAACCGTTTCCGTCAGGCGAATGATTCTGTCGATTTGTCCCTTGAAGCGAAGTCTGTTTTGGACACGATTGTGGGGGTTGAGGCTCAACTGAACGAGCTGACGTTCAAAGAGGCGGAAATTTCCAAGCTTTATACCAAAGAGCACCCGGCTTATCGTGCGTTGATGGAAAAACGCGCCACGTTGCAACAAGAAAAAGATAAGCTGAACAAGCGCGTTAGCGTTATGCCGAAGACCCAGCAGGAAATCTTGCGTTTGACCCGTGATGTACAGGCAGGGCAAGAGATCTACATGCAGTTACTGAATAAACAGCAAGAACTGGGCATCACCAAGGCAAGCACAGTCGGTAACGTACGTATTGTGGATCCTGCCGTTACGCAGCCTCGTCCGGTTAAACCGCAAAAAACCATTATCGTTTTGATAGTCACGTTGTTAGGCGGTCTATTCTCCACCGGTTTCGTTTTGCTTAAAACCATGCTGCATCGCGGCATCGAAAGTCCGGAACAGTTGGAACAGCAGGGGATCAACGTTTACGCGAGTATTCCGCTGTCCGAATGGCAGCAAAAGAGCGACCGCGAGACCATGCTGTCCGGCAAGCGCAGCAGTAACAGGAGTTACACCCTACTTGCCGTGGGCAACCCGGCGGACTTGGCGATTGAAGCCGTCAGAAGCTTGCGTACCAGTCTGCATTTTGCCTCGCTGGAAGCCAAAAATAACGTTCTGATGATTTCCGGTGCCAGCCCAAGCATCGGTAAAACGTTTGTCAGCATTAACCTGGCGGCGGTGATCGCCCAGGCGGGTCAGCGCATTTTGGTCGTTGACGCCGATATGCGCAAAGGTTATGCCCACTCGTTGTTGAACTGTGAATTGGGATTGGGGTTGTCTGACGTGTTGTCCGGCCAGGCGTCGGCGCAGCAAGCGATCAAGCAAACATCGATCGAGAATCTCAGCTTTATCTCGCGCGGCAAGATTCCTCCGAACCCATCGGAGTTGTTGATGCACAACCGCCTGACAGAGTTCCTGGAGTGGGCGGGCAAAGAGTATGACATCGTGTTGGTCGATACCCCACCGATCCTGGCGGTAACGGATGCCGCTATTGTGGCGCGCAATGTCGGCACGACGCTGTTGGTTGCACGTTACGGCGTGAACTCGCTGAAAGAGATTGAGGTGAGTATTCGTCGCTTCGAACAAAACGGCATGGAAATTAAAGGTATTATCCTTAACGCCGTTGAAAATAAATCGGGTAGCGCCTACGGCTACTACGCTTACGAATATAAATAAACTCCCTTCTATGTAAAAGCTCCTCATTATGAGGAGCTTTCTGATTCATTCAAAAGTAATGCATAAAATCCAATTTCGGAGAGAATAAATGAGTAATCTTGCAATTATTCCGGCAAGGGGTGGGTCGAAAGGTATTCCCAAAAAAAATATTAAAGAAATTGCAGGTAAACCATTAATCGCTTGGAGCATAGAGCAGGCATTAAATTCTTCGAGTATTGATCGTGTTATTGTTTCTACAGATTGTGAAGATATCGCTGCCGTAGCCAGAGAATATGGCGCGGAAGTCCCGTTCATGCGTCCGGCCCATCTGGCGAACGATACCGCTGCGACTGAGCCCGCGCTTTTGCATACGCTGGAGTGGTTGGCTGAACATGAGAGTTACCACCCTGAGTATACCGTCCTGTTGCAGGCTACTTCTCCTGTTCGCAAAGATGATGCGATTGATTCTGCAATCAGAAAGATTATTGAAAAGAAAGCCGATTCACTGCTGAGCGTATGTGAGTTTTGGCATTTCTTGTGGGAAAATGAAGATAATCCGAAAGCCTATTACGACTACTTAAACCGTCCGCGTCGGCAAGATATTAAGCCTGAAAATATCAAACTTAAAGAAAATGGTTCAATTTACGTTACGAAAAGCGAAATTCTCCTCAGTACCGGTAATCGTCTTGGTGGCAAAGTTGTAGCGCATAAGATGTCGGAAGAGGAAAGCTTTGAAATTGACACCATGCTGGACTGGGCGGTTGTTGAAGTAATTTTGAAAAATTGGAGTGGGAGATAATTTATGTTAATTCAGAAAAAAATATCTGACTTTTTAGTGTTTGAAACCGAATCAATCATTAAAGCCTTAGAAAAAATCAACTCGAATAAAAAGCGCATTATTTTTGTTGTCACTGAAGACGGCAAGCTGTGCGGCTCTTTCTCAGACGGTGATTTCCGTCGTTGGATCACTAACGGCGACTTCGATCTGAGCCGCGAAATGTCGGAAGTGATGAATCAGAACGTCCGCTATAAAAAAGTGGATGCGCCACGCAATGAGATTGAATCGCTGTTTTCGAATGGCGTTGACGTTCTGCCGCTGGTTGATGATTATCGTCGTTTGGTCGCCGTTGCGCTGCAAAGCGAAAAAGGCCTGACGATTGGCAAACACACTATCACGGAAACCTCGCCGACTTACATTATTGCTGAAATTGGCAACAACCATAATGGCGATATTAAGCTGGCTAAGCATCTGGTTGACCTGGCGGTTGACGCGGGCGCCGATTGCGTCAAGTTCCAAATGCGCGATCTGAGCTCTTTGTATAAGGGCGGCAACGATAAAGACAAATCCGCCGATCTTGGCGCACAGTACACGCTGGATCTGCTGAGAAAATTCCAGCTCAGCAATGAAGAACTGATTGAAGTGTTCGATTATTGCAAGGAGAAGGGGCTGACCCCGCTGTGTACTCCTTGGGATCTGAAGAGCCTGGAAGTGTTGGAAAACTACGGCATGGAAGGTTATAAGGTCGCTTCCGCTGACTTCACTAACCACGAAATGTTGGCCGCGTTGGCCGCTACGGGCAAACCGCTGATTTGTTCTACCGGTATGTGCAGCGAAGCAGAAATCAAAAGCTCGGTAGACTTCTTGAAATCGAAAGGTGCCGAGTTTGTGATCCTGCATTGCAATTCTACGTATCCGACGCCGTTCAAAGACGTCAACCTGGCCTATATCAAACGTCTGCAGCAGGTGACGGGCTGCTTGGTCGGCTATTCTGGCCATGAGCGTGGCATTTCAGTGCCGATCGCCGTGACCGCGCTGGGCGCAAGAGTGATCGAAAAACACTTCACCATCGACAAATCCATGGAAGGCAACGACCACAAGGTGTCGTTGTTACCCCCTGAGTTCAAAGAGATGGTCGTACGTATCCGCGAAGTTGAAGAGTCCATGGGCAACGCCGGCGAACGTACTATCACCCAAGGGGAAATGATCAACCGCGAAACTCTGGCAAAAAGTTTGATTATCAATCGCGATCTGAAAAAAGGTGAAATCATCACTCGCGAGATGGTTGAAGTGAAGAGTCCGGGGCAGGGTCTGCAGCCTCTTTATCTGGAGCAATTGGTCGGTAAGAAAGCCAATCGTGACCACGAAAAAGGCGGATATTTCTATGAGTCGGATCTAAATGATGTGGCGATAGAAGCCAAGGACTATGATTTCAATCGTCCGTTCGGCATTCCAGTGCGCTACCACGATTACGGCAAGTTGAAGAATAAATCCAATCTGGACTTCGTCGAGTTCCATCTGAGCTATCAGGATATGGAACTCGATTTGACAGAATTCTTCTCCGGCGCTGAAAATATCGGTTTTGCGGTACATAGCCCCGAGCTGTTCGCCAACGATCATATTTTGGATCTGGCGACGGATGATCCCGTTTATCTTGCTCATTCGATCAAACAGCTGCAGCGTGTCTGCGATGTGACTCGCGCGTTGAAGCAATATTTCCCGAAAACTGAGCGTCCGGTCATCGTGGTGAATGCAGGCGGTTTCAATACCACCGGTTTCTTGCCAAAAGAATCACGCCAGGCGATGTACGAACGCATTGGCGCCGCTCTGGGTGAAATCAATCAAGAAGGTGTTGAAATCATCATCCAGACGATGCCTCCGTTCCCATGGCACTTTGGTGGTCAAAGCTACCATAACCTGTTTGTCGATCCGGACGAGATTAAAGCGTTCTGTGAGAAATACGGCTACCGCATCTGCTATGACACGTCGCATTCCATGATGGCTTGTAATTACTACCAATGGGATCTTCATGAGTTTACCCAAAAGGTCGGCCCTTACACCGCACATATGCATATTGTTGATGCTTTGGGAGTGGATGGTGAAGGGGTACAGATCGGTAAAGGCGATGTGAACTTTGACGAGCTGGCTGATGATCTGCGGCGTCATGCGCCGGGAGCGCAGTTTATTCCTGAAGTGTGGCAGGGACACAAAAACCAAGGGGAAGGGTTCTGGCATGCGCTTAACTTCCTGGAAAAGTATCTGTAAATGAGTAAAGCCATTATGGGGGCTGCGGCCTTGTCGGTAGGGGATATTCTCGGCAAGGTCATCGGCTTCATCATATTGCCTTATTTGACAGCACACCTAGGCGCGTCGGGGTACGGCGCGCTGACTCTTTATTTGTCCGTTATTCAGATCTTGATCATTTTCATTTCGTTCAGTGGTCAAGGTCTGTTGCCGGTCAAATACATGCAGGAGGGGGAAGGGAGCTCCCTGGTGTTCCGCAGAGATAACATCGCCTTGGCTTTCGCGTCGAGCGCGCTACTGGTGGCTATATTCTACATTGTCACACTGGTCGCCAAGATCTCTGTTTCTTTCAGCGACGGTTTTCTGGTTGTTTTGGCATCTCTGGCGCAGGCGCTGAACTTTATCAATTTATCGCATTTGCGCATTAGTCAGACCTATAAAGTTGCCGCTATCGGCCAATTTTTGCTTTCCGCATTCAACGTTTTATTCACTATCGCTCTTTTTGAAATGATAGCGTCGACGCCAGGACAACGTTTGATAGCGATCGCGGCATCATTTTTCAGCATTCAGCTGGCCTACGAGTTCTTTGTTTACAGAAAAATAGCGGTTGAACGCAGCGTGCTCCAACCGTTGCGTAAGCGTTATAAGGAAATCATTAGCTACGGGGTATCCCTATTGCCACATCATGGCAGTTATTGGATTAAATCCTCGGTGGATAGATTCTTCATAGCGCATTACATGAGTACGGCGGTAGTCGGGGTTTATGGCTTGGCGTTTCAGCTAACCTCTATCGTTATGCTCTTTTTCGGCGTAATCAACCAGGCGTTCCAACCTTTCATTTATCGCAAGCTTAAAGCGAACGATTTTAGAGGAGTCGAGCTCATTCAATATGGTTACACAGCTCTGGTTATCGTTTCGTGCATTATTTACTTCTTTATTTTGCCATTTGCTTTCCCGTATCTGTTTAATGCTGAGTTCAATCGCGCCATTTATTACTTCAACATTCTTTTGCCTGGAACTGCATTTTTATCGATTTATTATATTTTTACGCACTCACTGTTTTACTATCGTAAAAATAAATTAATCTCAATTATTACCATGGGTTCGATGATAACGCATTTGATTGGTATATTTGTCATCACCATGACAGAAATCAAAGTTGAGTATTTCTGCCTGGTTTATGCAATTTCCAGTTTTTATGCATGTGCAGTGACTTTTTATTGTGGCAAGCGACAGATCAGTATTGAGAGGAAAAGATGATAGCAAGTCTTAAACGATGGTTGCGAAACTTACGTAAGCAGCGTTATCGTTCAAAAGTTATCAGAATGGCTGAAAGATGTGGTCAAAATCCTAAAATTAACTTTTTAACTATCGTTAATAATAAAACCCGACTTGGTGATAACTTTAACTCCAATGGTTTGACGGTGGTTGGAAAGGGCGGTGTTACTATCGGTGATAATTTCCACTGTGGTTTTGGTTGTGTATTGATCACCGAAAATCACAATCATCATGGGAATGCGATTCCCTACGATAACACTTATGTGATTAAGGACACGCATATCGGGGATAATGTTTGGCTTGGGATCAATGTGATTGTTCTGCCCGGGGTTTCCATCGGGGAAGGGGCCATTATCCAAGCCGGCAGCGTGGTGGTTAAAGATATAGAGCCCTACGCTATAGCCGGCGGCCATCCAGCGAAACCCTTTTCGCAACGCGATGTTGCTCACTATCTGCAGCTTAAGGCTGAAGGCAAATTTCATTGAACGGCAGTTATACATTCATGCCCGTAGCTTAATCGGATATTAGAAATATGAGTAAATACATTGCGTATATTGAGTCACCGCTTCAGGCTTTTAATCTCATTGAGTATCTTGATGCAAAGAACATTGTGCTCGATCTGTTGATTGTCAATAAGCGTTCGGCCAATTCTGCGCTGAATCACGGGCAGATTGTTTATCTGTTGAACATGATTAAGCATCGCTCCCTGGAAACCATTGATGTCGAAGGGAAACTGGGTAATGCTTTTGATATTAAACGGCAATTGAAGAGTGTAACTTCCGTGGTGAGTGCGAAGGAAACTGTCACTTTGATTGCCGGTGAGTATCGCGCGAGGGTTTTTTGGATTTTAGCGCATAAATATTCGAGAAGAAATGTGGTCCTGCTGGATGATGGTACGGCAACGCTCAGAATTAAACGCTACAATAATCTCACTGCTCGGGGCGTCGTGAAGTCGGTTTTCCTCAAGTCACTTGGTATGACCAATAATGAGAGAGAAAAAATAACCTTTTTCTCTGTTTATGACATCGAAGGTAATGTTTCAAAAAGAGATGTGGTCGTTAAGCACAGTTACCAAAATTTTAAGGCTAAACTGGCCAGTCTTCCTGATGGAAAGAACAGAGTCTTCATTATAGGTACGCCGCTTTATGAGGCAGGGGTAACGTCTGTTGATGATATTGACTTGACGCTAAGAATGATAAATGACTTAAAGTCAAATCAGATGGGTGCCGAGCTTGTTTATATTCCTCACCGCCGCGAGCGTGAAGAGAAAATAGATGAAATCAGAAAGTCTGTAGAGGTCCGTCGGTTGGATTTTCCCTTTGAGGTTTATCCCATTGTGGCTGGTGAGAACGTCAGTTGTATAGCCGGATTTTATTCATCATTGTATGACAATCTCGTAAAAATATATGATGAAAAAATTAAAATAATCGCTTACGTTCTTGATGAGAAAGTTTTATCACCAGAGTGGAGTGGATTTGTTAACGCGATTTATAAAAACTATGAGAGTTATGAAAGCGCGGATATTACGCTGATTAAAAACAAATTTTAATTTTATAAATTTACCGTGGTGATGGAAAATGAAGATTGCTTTAATTAACACACTTTATGCTCCTTATAAAATCGGTGGTGCTGAAGTATCAGTTCAGTTGTTGGCTGAAAGCCTGCAACGAGCCGGGCATGAAGTTGGTGTGTTTTGTCTTCATGAATTTGATGAGATAAAATATGACACTCTTAATGGCGTTCATATTGCTTATTTACCTCTCAAAAATATGTACTGGCCATTTCAGGCTTCTTCGGCAAGCAAATTAAAGAAAGCGGTGTGGCATCTGCTTGATTCTTATAATCCATTTATGGCTCGTGCCATGCGTAAGGAGCTGCGCAAATTTTCTCCGGATGTGGTGCATACCAACAACCTCAGCGGTTTTTCCGTCGCAGCGTGGCGAGTGGCCAAGAAGCTGGGGGCGCGCGTGGTACACACGACTCGCGATTATTATCTATTCCATCCGAACGGCACGTTGTTTAAACATGGCCAAAATATGGACGTACAGTCGTCTGCAGTGCGCATCGCATCTTTTCTAAAGAAAAAAGCCAGTCAGCGCGTAGACGTTTTTGTTGGCATAAGTAAATATATTTCCGCCTTGCATCGGGAAAATGGATTTGCGCGCAACGCGGTACATACGCATATCTACAACCCTGTCGCCGCGATAGAGTATGTACCGACCGTCAACGAAAAGGTCAGGATCGGTTTTGTCGGTCGCCTCACCGAAGACAAAGGTTTTGATGAGTTTTGTGCTCTGGCAAAACAGGCCAGCGGCGATCCGCAGGTTGCATTCTACGCCGCCGGCAGATTCAATGGTGACGCCGCTGGCGAGAGGTTGAAGGTGTTAGCGTTGGAGGCAGGTATTCATTTGCTTGGCTTTATCAAGATTGAAGAGTTTATGACGCAGATTGACGCCGTTGTTCTACCAACGCGATGGAATGAGCCCTTTGGGCGAACCGTTGCGGAATCGGCCATCTCTGGTAAGGTTGTGTATACGCCTTTCAATGGCGGAGTGGCAGAAATCGCAGCTTTTTATGATAATATTTTCGAGCTAAAAGATTTTTCTGTCGCCAGTGTGGTTAGCGTCGTGAGAGAAAATAACAACAAACCGCGTCGTTCGTTTTTTGAACTAGAAAAAATAACCGATGCTTATGAGAGCGTGTATAGAGGGTCATAATGAGGGTATCGACAAAGTCGTTGGTTGTTTTTCTTTTGCTGATGTACATGACATTGCTCTCATTGAATGGCGTTGTGACCGTTGCTGCGTATATGTCGACCAGGGCACTTTTATTATATAAAGACTTTTTTGCCATGGCAGTGCCGGTTTTCGTCCTAATCTTGCTTTTTGCGCGTAACCCTAACGTGTCAAAACAGTGTAGAAGCGTAATGATCTTTTTCCTGTCGATGGTGATCTTCTCGTTAGTTTATGTACTTTTAAGTATGATCACCGGCAGGTTTGATTTCTTCCGCTCTATCGTTCAGTTTCGCTTAGAGTTACTGACATTCGGTTCTTTTTTCTTTGCCGCCGTTTTACTTCTTTTTGAATATAATGAGCGTGTCGAGATTGTTAATAAAATCATTAAGTACTATATTTTCTTTGCCGTATTGAATGCGCTCTTCGCGGTTGCCGAATCCAGTTTGGCAGGCCTGCTTTATGCGCTAATCGGTTTTGACCCTGGCCCACAGTTGACACAGTTTGGTAAAGAATATGGTCTTCTGTTACGCACTATTCAGGGGCAATTACGTGCTTTTGGTCTGCTCACCGGGCCATTCAGCCTCAGTGAATATCTGTTTTTTGCACTGGTATTATCGCCTTATGTAAGCGAAAAAAATCGCAAGAAATATATTCTTCTCATTATGGTTGGGATCGCATTTTCAACATCGAAAACGGCGATTATCATGGCACTGCTTTATATCATGTTCCTGATGCTGAGACGCTTTTTCTCTCAACGTTTTAGCCTGAATTCAGTCACTATGGTAACGATGGTCTTGTCACTGTTCTTTTATATTACGACGACCAATTACAGTATTTATGAGATGATATTCCCGAAGGAGAATGCTTACGCGGAGAACAGCATTTTACTTCGTACGGTCAATATAGAAGCCGTGCGAGCTGACAGTGAGTATTCGCCATTTATCGGTGCTGGGTACGCTGTGAATGGTAACGCGGTGGTTGGTGATGACAATACGAACTCAATCCCGCTTGATAGTATGTATATCTACATGTTGTCGAATTACGGTAATGTCGGAATTATCCTTCTGGTTATTGTCGCTACGATAATTCTTGGCATTCTTTATCAGCGTACTCGTCTTGGCCTTAATCCCAGTGTTTACCTATACTGGATGATCTCGCTTTCGATGAATTTCGTTTATAATAACCCGTTGACAAACTATCCAGGCTATATATTCGCAATCATAATATCGATTTTGTTATTATCGATTAGAACGCCGGAGACGGGTTCCGTGAGTCGCTCAAGAAAGAATGTAGGTTATGTGCAATCGCTACATTGACACGGTATTATTTAAAATTGCGAGGTAATTAATGATTTATGTCAATGCGCGATTCTTAACGCAGGATTTGACAGGGGTTCAGCGGTTCGCTCAGGAAATATGCCTTGCGCTGAGTAAGATTAGGCATGATATTGTTTTTGTCTCGCCACCTAACATTATTCACCACGATATCGCGTCGCAATTGAATGTTCAGGTGGTGGGTAAGAAAAGCGGTCACTTTTGGGAGCAGGTAGAGCTTCCTGCTTTTTTAAAGAAAAATAAAAGCCCGCTTCTAATAAATCTTTGCAATACGGCTCCGATCTTTTATCGTAATAAAATTGTTACTCATCACGATGTTATATATAAACGCTATCCGCAAAGTTACTCTGCAAAGTTTCGTTTCGTTTATAATAACTTTGTTCCCCTGATGTTGCGTCACAGTAAGGCGTTGATTACAGTTAGTGAATTTTCTAAAAAAGAAATTAGCCAGGCGTTTGACTACCCATTAAATAATATTTACGTAATCTATAATGCGGTGTCCGAGCAGTTTAAACCCATTGCGTCGGCATCCAATACAGAACGCCCTTATTTATTGGCCGTTTCGTCTCCAAATTATCATAAGAACTTTCATGGTCTGATTGCCGCTTTCTCTCAAATGGCAAACGGCCAGGATGTGACGCTGAAAATCATTGGGGCCGCCAACAAGAATTTCGCGGATGTTGGGTTTTCGACGGAAGGAACTGCAAGGAACGATAACATACAGTTTTTGGGGCGTGTGAGCGATCAACAGCTTGTAGAACTCTATTCTCATGCTCGCGCCTTTGTGTTCCCCTCTTTATATGAAGGGTTCGGCATTCCTCCGTTAGAAGCGCAGGCTTGTGGTTGTGCAGTAGTAGCGTCCAATCGGGCTTCTATGCCCGAGGTATTGTCGAAGAGTGCATTGTACTTTGATCCGGAAAACATCCTGGAAATGAAACAGGCACTGGAGCGGATTATGCAGGATGAAGCGTTGCGCCAAATTTTAATCGCTGAGGGATTTACGAATGTCAAACGTTTCGATTGGATGCGTTCGGCAGCAGCGTTGAGCGAGATAATGACGAGATCTATGCAATGAAAAAAAAAGTGCTGCATGTCGCCGAGACAGTGAAGGGTGGCGTCGCTACGGTAATTAGACAACTTGTACAGCAAAATGATGAATTTGATTTTTACTGTGTGTTGCCCGATAGTCAATATCGTGAGATTGGCGCTTTCCCCGCAGAAAAAATGAAGGTATTTACGCGGACAGGGAGAAATATTTCTTCGTTTATCTCTTTGGCTATTAACTATATCCAGATGGTACGTAAAGAAAAACCGGATGTCATTCACGTCCACAGTACTTTTGCGGGGGTTGTTTGCCGGCTGTTAACGCCATTGGTAAGAATGACATGCAGGCCTAAAATTATTTATTGTCCGCATGCTTTTTCTTTCCTGATGGACACATCAGAAAAGAAAAAGAAGGTTTATGCCAAGATAGAGAAAATTCTGCAAAAGAATACCGATGTTATCATCTGTACCAGCGAATATGAGAAACGAACGGCACTGATGGCCGGGTTGAGTCCTGATAATTTGACTGTGGTATATAATGGCGTTGAACCCCCTGTAACGCTGTCGGATGATACCAATCCTTATCGCCAAGATAAAATAAATATATTGTTTGTCGGCCGTTTTGATTATCAAAAAGGATTTGATTTGGTTCAGCGGATTGCCGACGAATTGGATGACAGATTTTTAATCACGATCGTCGGCGGCAATGTACACGCAAAAGAGCAACCGGCATCACATGCCCGGATGGATTTTAAAGGTTGGTTGACTTCGGCAGAAATGGCGCCTTATTTCACCTACGCCGACGTGTTGTTGATGCCAAGCCGATGGGAGTCGTTCGGTCTGGTCGCCGTTGAAGCTGAAAGCTATGGGTTGCCCGTTGTCGCCAGCCGCTGCAGTTCATTGCCGGAGGTGGTGAGCGAAGGCGTTACGGGGTATCTGTTTACGACCAATCAGGCCGATGAGGCCGTTGAGATATTGAATGCTCGCGACCAACGCGATTGGAGTGCAATGAAAGTTGACTGTGTCGATTTCTACAATGCTAATTTTACTTCAGAAAAAATGATATCCAATACTTATCGTCATTACAGATAATCGATACATCCGTTTTTTGGAATGAAAATAATTTTTTTTACTATTTATATTTAATCGGTGAGAGTAAAAATGAGTAACCTTTATCCTGTTATTATGGCTGGGGGAACAGGGAGTCGCCTGTGGCCGCTTTCTCGTGAATTATTCCCCAAACAGTTCTTAGCGCTGTGCAATGAATTTTCCATGTTGCAAACGACAGTCATGCGGCTTAAAGGGTTAGAGATTATTAATCCTCTTGTTATATGTAACGAAGAGCATCGTTTTATCGTGGCCGAACAACTGCGCCAAATCACGCGTTTATCGCATAATATTATTCTGGAGCCGGTAGGGCGTAATACGGCGCCGGCGATTGCGCTTGCCGCTTTGCAGGCGGTTTCCAGCGGTGACGATCCGCTCATGTTGGTATTGGCCGCGGATCACGTCATTCAGGACGAAGCGATTTTCCGCGATGCGGTCAATCAGGCAATTCCCTATGCTGAAGCGGGAAAACTGGCTACTTTCGGCATCGTTCCGACGGGCCCGGAAACGGGCTATGGGTATATTCAAAAAGGTGCCAGCGTCGACGGTTCCAGTATCTGCGGCGTTTCGCGCTTTGTCGAAAAGCCTAATCTTGAAACGGCGCAGCAGTATCTGGCCAGCGGCGACTATCTCTGGAATAGCGGTATGTTTTTGTTCAAAGCCAGCCGTTACCTGGAAGAATTAGGCCGTTTCCGCCCAGATATTCTGGACGCGTGTAAGCAGTCGCTTGCGCATTTGACCCCCGATATGGACTTTATCCGCGTTGACCGAGATGCATTCATTGCCTGCCCGGATGAGTCTGTCGATTATGCCGTGATGGAACAAACTGCCGATGCTGTCGTCGTACCCCTGGATGCGGGATGGAATGACGTGGGATCATGGTCTGCGTTGTGGGAAATCAGTGAAAAAGACACAAAAGGGAACTCTACTTTCGGTGATGTTCTTGAGCATAACTGTTCAAATAACTATATTCGCGCGGAGCATAAATTGGTGGCCGCTGTCGGGGTGACCAATTTGGTTGTGGTTGAAACCAAAGATGCCGTGTTGATTGCCGATAAAGATAACGTCCAAGACGTAAAAGAAATCGTCAACCAACTGAAGCGACAAAAGCGTTCCGAAAGCAAACAGCACCGTGAAGTTTATCGTCCGTGGGGCAAACATGATGCGATTGCGCAGGGCGATCGCTTCCAGGTGCGCCGCATTACTGTAAAGCCAGGCGAGAAATTGTCCTTGCAGATGCACCATCATCGTTCGGAACACTGGGTAGTGGTGTCAGGCACTGCCAAAGTGCATACCAATGGTAAAATGCAACTGATCAGTGAAAACGAATCCGTTTATATCCCTCTTGGGGTCGAACATTCTCTCGAAAACCCGGGAAAAATCCCGCTTGATTTGATTGAGATTCAGTCGGGTGCCTATTTGGGAGAAGACGATATCGTGCGAATCGGCGACTCCGCTCAGCATAATTAATCATTTTGGTGCGGTGGATATTTGAGCCGCATCACTGTATTTACGTTTGGTAAGGATCTCAACATGTCTCAATCATTGACTTGTTTCAAAGCATACGACATTCGCGGGCAGCTGGGTGAAGAGCTGAACAACGATATTGCCTATCGTGTCGGCCGTGCATATGGGGAGTTTTTGCAACCTAAAAGCGTTGTCGTCGGGGGAGACATCCGTTTGACCAGCGAGGAACTGAAACTCGCGTTGGCGGAAGGGCTGCGCGATGCCGGGGTTAATGTTCTGGATATTGGCGTCAGTGGAACGGAAGAAATTTATTTTGCCACTTTCCACTTAGGTCTCGATGGCGGCATAGAAGTGACGGCCAGTCATAATCCTATGGATTACAACGGAATGAAGCTGGTGCGTAGCCAGGCTAAACCGATCAGCGGCGATACCGGTTTGCGCGATATTCAGCGTTTGGCAGAAGATAATAACTTCGCTGCGGTTGATCCGACCCGACGCGGCAGCTACGAAACAATATCGATTGAAAAAGAATATGTGGATCATCTGCTGAGCTATGTGAATACGGCTAACTTCAAACCGTTGAAGCTGGTCGTCAACTCCGGCAACGGCGCTGCAGGTCACGTTATCGATGCTGTCGAATCGCGTTTCAAGCAGCTTCAGGTGCCGGTTGAATTTATCAAGGTTCACCACCAGCCTGACGGCAATTTCCCCAACGGTATCCCTAACCCGCTGCTGCCGGAGTGTCGGGAAGATACGGCGCAAGCAGTGCGTGCGCACAAGGCGGATATGGGAATCGCGTTTGACGGTGATTTCGATCGCTGCTTCTTGTTCGATGAACACGGCGGATTCATTGAAGGTTACTATATCGTTGGCTTGTTGGCGGAGGCGTTCCTGGAGAAAGACGCTGGGGCGAAGATCATTCATGACCCGCGCTTGAGCTGGAACACCATCGACGTGGTCAAGCAGGCAGGCGGGGTGCCGGTGATGTCGAAAACGGGCCATGCATTCATTAAAGAGCGTATGCGCCTGGAAGATGCCGTTTACGGTGGTGAGATGAGCGCCCACCATTACTTCCGCGACTTTTCATATTGCGACAGCGGCATGATCCCATGGTTGTTGGTTGCTGAGTTGCTGTGCATTAAAAACAAGACGCTCGGGGAGTTGGTCGGGGATCGGATGATCGCTTATCCAGCATCGGGTGAAATTAACAGCAAACTGCAAGATCCAAAAGCTGCAATTGAAAGAGTACTCAATCGCTATCAGCCTTCGGCACTGGAATTTGATACGACCGATGGCATTAGTCTGGAATTTGCAGACTGGCGATTTAATTTACGTAGCTCAAATACTGAGCCGGTGGTGCGTTTGAATGTCGAATCACGAGCCAATCCTGCACTGATGCAGCAAAAAACAGAGGAAATACTGGCCTTGCTTCGACGCTGATCTCTGGTTTTAAAGCTATATTTTAATGCTGGGCGAGCGGTATATGCCCAGCGTTGTGAAGCGATATAGGTACCAGAGAAAACTAACAAAAGGCATCTATACTATGATAGTTAATAGGCAGTTATCTATGAACGGTTTCCGTCGGGGCGTGTTGCATACTAATGCGTCTCTTACTTCAATGCTTCAGCGCTTCTCTGATATTTTCGTTATCTTTAGCGGGCTGTACTTGTCTTGCCTAATCTCCGGTGCCGCATTTAGCGTGCAGCACTGGATTATGGTATTAATATCGATCGTTATCTTCCAAATGATTGGTGGGATTACTGACTTTTATCGTTCGTGGCGTGGTGTGCGTGCGGGGCTGGAGATCCAGCTCATTTTGCAAAACTGGTCGCTGAGCCTGCTGTTGACCTCAGGAACGGTGGCGTTGATAAATGTCTTCAATAACGAGTATTCCGTCTATATCCAATGGTATCTGCTGGTCTGCTGCGGTTTGGTCATTACGCGCAGCGTGATCCGGCTGCTCTTGGGATACATGCGCAATATTGGTTTCAATACCCGTAATGTGGCCATCATGGGCGCGATGCCCGTCGGTATTCGTCTGGCAGAATCTTTACGTGACGCGCACTGGATGGGATTTAAAGTGTTGGGCATTTACGACAACGATAATTCTCCGTTGAACAGCAAAATCGAACGCTGCGGCGACTTGTCTCAGCTCGTGAGCGACGCGAAAAGTGGCCGTATCGATAGGGTCTATATCGCAATGTCGATGGAGCAGGAAAAATTGATCAAAGATACGATCGCGGATCTTTCTGATACGACCTGCTCAGTGATGCTGATCCCGGATATCTTTACGTTCAACATATTACAGTCACGATCGGAAGAGATTAATGGCGTTCCCGTCGTTTCGTTATTCGATACGCCAATGAGCGGGGTTAATCAGGTAATTAAGCGTATTGAAGACATCATTCTGTCAATATTTATTTTGCTGTTCATTTCTCCGGTTCTGTTGCTGATCGCCTGCATGGTCAAATTTACCTCTTCCGGGCCCATCATTTTCAAACAAAGGCGTTATGGCATGGATGGCAAGGCCATCGAGGTATGGAAATTCCGCTCGATGACCGTGATGGAAGATGGCGATAAAGTCGTTCAAGCGAAAAAAGGGGACGCGCGCCTGACGCCGGTCGGCTCCTTCTTGCGTCGTACCTCTCTGGATGAATTGCCGCAATTTGTCAATGTACTGAAAGGCGACATGTCGATTGTAGGCCCAAGGCCGCATGCCGTGGCACATAATGAACAGTATAGAAAGTTGATCAACGGCTATATGCTGCGCCATAAAATGAAGCCGGGTATCACGGGGTGGGCGCAGATCAACGGTTGGCGTGGCGAGACGGATACGTTGGAAAAAATGCAAAAGCGCGTTGAGTTCGATCTCGACTACATCCGTAACTGGAGCGTTTGGTTGGACATTAAAATCGTCTTCCTGACCATTTTCAAGGGATTCATTAATAAAGCGGCGTATTAGATTTTCTTTAAGGATGTCGCGCCTGGGAAATGTGGATTTCCTGATCTCTGGGGATGTTGAGACAGTTCATTTTTCTTTTAAAACTGGAGGTCGGTCAGATGTTGACTAAAACAAACCGTAAACTGAGGTGCTGGAAGGGGGCGGCTTCATCGCTGGCCTTCGCATTGCCGCTGATGTTTATCAGTGCGAACGCCTTGGCTTTCGAAGTCGGGGTTCATGCGCATTTTCGCTGGTATCCCAACGATCCGGATAAATATTTGGATCTGATTAAGCGTTACGGTTTCACGTCGTATCGAGCGGATTTTCCCTGGAGCGGATTGGAACAGCAAAAAGGGCAGTATGTCATAACCGGCAATATGCAAAAGGCCGACCAAGCGTTTAACGATGCCCAGGCAAAATTTGGTCTGAATGGGTTATTAGTATTGGCGTACGGTAACAAACTCTACGATCCATCGGGTTATCCAACGACGCCTGAAGCCATTCAGGCTTTTGCCAACTACGCGTATTGGACGGCCTCCAAATATAAAGGCAAGATCAAGTATTACGAGATCTGGAACGAATGGACGAATGCCACTGCGATTAAGCCGAAGCCGCGCACGCCACCGCCGCCGGAGATTTTTGTCGCGTTGGTGAAAGCTACGGCTGCTGCGGTTCGAAAGGCCGATCCCAACGCAATTGTCATTACGGGAACGGCCAACCCAACAGGAACTCGCGATCCTTCCTGGGTTGATAACATCGTTAAACTCGGCGTGTTGAATTACGTTGATGGTTTCTCCATCCACCCTTACTCCTATGGCAACGATAATTACGCTATACGGGCCCCTGAGGGGAACCTCGGCGTCGTGGATAAATTCGAGGCTCGGCTTGCAAAGGCAGCAGGTAAGACGGTGCCGATTTATATCACTGAAATCGGCGTGCCAACCTATGACGGTAAAGGCGGGTTATCAAAAGATGTGGCTGCGCAATATGTGGTGAAATATACTTTCCTGGCCAAATCGCGGCCCTTTATCAAAGGGATATGGTGGTACGATTTGCTCGATGATGGAGACAACCCGAAAATCAATGAACATCGATTTGGGCTGCTGACGAGAAACGGTCAACCGAAGCCGTCGATGCTGGCTTTAAGTAAGGTCGCAGATGTTGCGCGATCGTATTCCGTTGAGAAATACCAAGTGCTGCCGGGCGGTAAAATTTCCATCGCATTGAAAGGGAATAATCAACATGCGATGCTATTCTGGCAGGAAAAACCGGTGGCTAAGCCTGCCAGCGGTATTTCTTCAGGCTTGCGTAGTTTTATGGCGAGTGAGGCGCCGCAAAACCAAAGTGCTACGCCGCTCAAAGAGGTTCAGGGGAATACGGCTGCACCCGATGGCGATGTACCGGTAATGATGCGCTCCAGTGCTCCGATTGCCTCGCCCTGGTAGGCAGGCTGTGAGTAAAAAACCGCAAGCTTATTAAGCTTGCGGTTTTTTTTTGTCCAGCGTCATAAGCGGCTTGCTGCTTCGCCATTCGCCTGCATTTGCCGCCTATAAAAAAGCCAGCCGGCATAGCCGGCTGGCATCAGTATATAACTGCCGTTCTCCATGCGGCCCTGAATAAATAATCAGGGCGCTTGGTGAAGGCGTTACGCTTACGCGTAGTGCAACGTATCCACCAATTGCTGGTGGTTTTGCCCAGTCAGGTATACCACGGTATCGTTGAGGTCCAGCGAGTGGTTATCGTTGTTGTCGATAATCACGTAAGAGCTGGCAGTGTTACCGCCACCGCTGAATACAACGGATGCCACACCCACTTTCGACGTCAGCGAGTTGCTGCTATCCAGGCCAAGAATACCGCCCAGCAGGCCGATAACGCCATTGGTCAAACCGCCCACCAGTGTCCCCAACAATGCATCCAACGTGTCGGCAGAACGCGTACCGTAGTTCGCTACCGCGGTGCCGCTGGCGTCATCGGAGATAGTCAGGCCGCCATGGTTCACGTCGACAATCGAGTCCTTGAGGCTATTAAAGTCCTTGATGGTCACACCCGCCTGCGTGTTACTGGCCTTGATGTCGTAGGTGTTGGCACCTGCGCCGCCGGTCAGCGTGGTGTTGCCAATCACGCCCAGAGTATCGGCAGCACTGGAACCTTCTACGGTCATTTGGTAACCGTTCAGGCCCAACGCCGTCAACACCGGTGCCAACAGGTTGGTGGTGATAACGCTCAGCGGCAGAATGTTCAGCAACTGAATGATGATACCGTCACCGGTACCGCCATGGCTGGAGTCGAGATTCAGCCCCGCGGTATTGGTGGACGCATTGATATCACGCACGTTGCTGAAACCGCTGCCCACCGTCAGATCCAGCGCGTGATCACCGGTCACGTTGATGGTCTGAACCTGCGCATTGGTGCCGGCCAATGACAGAATATTGTCAAAGCTGCCGGTACCGCCCGAGGCTACGTTCACCGTACTCAATGCAGTACCGCCAATCAGGCTGCTGCTGCTGTTGAGGGTGATGGCACCGGCGTTCACATTGGCGGAACTCACCGCATCGAAGTTGATGTCGAAGTGATTGGTGGCATTCTGGACGAAGGTAAAGTTCAGCGTGCTGGCAGCGGTCGCGTCCCCTTTCACTGCCAACTGCGCGGCGTTGCCGCCGGCGGCGTTGATGACGTTGACGTTAGCCAGACCGGAGACCACAAACCCCTGAGTGCCCAGATTGGTGGCCGCTGCGTTCTGCGTAACCGTGCCGCCGGTGGTGCCTTCGACCGTGGACGTGCCGTTGGTCAGGCCAAAGTCAAAGGTGTTGTTTGGCGTGGTCACGCTGGTGGTAGTCGGTGAACCGATCAGCGGCGTCGTAATCAGCGTACCGACGGACTTGCCGATATAGCCGGTCAGGTCGATCTGCTCGAAGTTCGAGAAGTTGTTGGCGTTGCTGGTCACGGTGCTGGTACGAACGCCCAGGGCGTTTTGGTTGGTCACCACGGTTTTGGTGATGAAGTTGGCGGAGATGGAGTCCGTACCCGCGCCGCCATTAGCGGAGATGCCGGCGCCGACGGTGTTGGCTGCGCCGGTTGCCGCATTCCCCGCCCATTTCAGCGAGTCGTTGCCGTTGCCAAGGTTAAAGTCGCCGGTGCCCGTGGCGATGTTGGCCGTCGACGTCACGATGACATCATCATTCCCGGAACTGGCGTTCAGAATCACGTTGCCATTGTTAACGGTAATATCGACACCAGGGTTAACCCCGTTGTCAGACAGGTTGACCGTTGCTGCACTGGTGCCGTTGATGGTCAGATTCGCCAGGTGGTCGGCGAACTTCAGGTTCACGATGCTGGCGGCATTGGCGTTCAGTTGCACATCCGTCAACACTGCCGTTTCGGCATTGCTAATTTGGTGAGATGCGCCGGTGTTGACGGTGCCCGTCGCGTTGCCGCCGGCGGCCGTTGCCGTCAGAGACGCCGCGGTTTTGTACAGCAGGCTGGTACCGATATCGTATTCGAAGCCATGCTGCTGAGTGACGGTGGCACTGTCAGTGGCGACGGAGCTGCGCAGGTCGTTGATAATGGCCTGCGTGATGGCCGTTTTGCTCCCCAGCGCACCATAGCTGGCTAATTGCGCAGCGGTGGCGGCGGTGCCATGCACCAGGGTAAAGATATGCTGAACAAAATCATCGCCAGTCAATTGAGCGCCTTTCTTTTGCGACTCTGCTGAATTGATCAGGGTAGTGATGACCTGTGCATAAGTTTTACCGGCAAACAGTTCTTTGCTCCAGGTGTCCAGCCCGCGGGCATCGACGCCACGGCCAGGAATTGCCAGGAAGGCCGCTGCGACTTGTTCTTGATAGTTCAGAGCCGGCAGTTCACCCGGTTGCCACACGTGTGTCGCCGCCTGGAAGTGCTGTTGGGCCGTGGTATCGCCGGCGGCAACGGTGCCCTTCAGTGCTGCGATCACTTGAGCTACGACGTCGCCGCGAGTCGAGCCGCCACTCAGCAAGGCGAGATAGCTGCTGCTTTCGGCCGAAGTTGGTGCGCGTTCATAGCTGTTTTGGAAGATGGCGTTGATGAAATCGCTATCGCTTAACGTTTTCAGCGGGCTGTTGTTCACGAAGGTTTGTGCGACCGCCGCCAGCGTTTTGCTGCCCTGCGCCAATACGGTTCCCCAGTAGGTAATGCCGTCCTGAGTTTGCGTTAAGCCCACGACATGGAAAACACCCTGTACGTCAGCTGCGCCGGCCGACGATGCGGCTGTCGCGACAGGGAACAGGGTTTTTTCGACTTGAGCTTCGAAATTGCTCTGTGCTGTCAGCAGCGTTGAATCAAAACCGCTGTAGCTAAGTACGTCGTTAATCACCTTGGCAACAACGGATGCCGTGGTGGGGTTGCCCGCTAAAAGATCGGCAAGCACGCTGCTGCTGGGGGCACTGCCGTTCACTGCGGTGTAGACCTTGGTTACGATTTGAGAAGCCGTCAGACCGTTCAGGCTTGAGGTGCCGGTAATGAATTTTTGCGCAACTTGCTCCAGAGAAAGTGCAGAAGTTTCAATTTTCTGCGAGTAGTAATCTAACGCCGCGGTATCAATATTCTTTCCAGAGATTGCAAGGAAAAAAGCAGCCGCTTTTTGCTGTGCTACTAATGTGGCCATACGTTACCCCTTTGGATGTACCCATTTTCTACGGACATAAGAAAGATGTGACCGGCCCCCCATAGCCGTGCCAGGAAGAGGTTTGGTCAGATTTTTTAGTATTAAAGCTTGTGAAAACAACGGCATATAAAAATGACATACTAATGCCAATTGTTGCTTTCACGTTTTAATCAAAGGAGCTGATGAGATTTTTGTCAAGGCTATAGGATTTTTTTTATTTCTATTGTTTTGGTTTTTCTATAACTAATTGTGTTGTCAATTAATCCTGCGTTTTTGTCGCAGTGGATTAATATTTTTTATGAGTGAAATGATTTTGGTTGGTTTTTTAACTGTGGGGATTATTAGATTTCTAATTATTTCCAGTGGTGGCGGTTTGACTTTGCCGGGGCGTGGGAAAGGGGGGCGGTGTCCTGTCATTCAGGTTTGGGTAACTTTTTGCTTTATATTGGTTTTTTTTTGAATTTTTGAGGAATGTTTTTTTCGTCTGCCGCCTTGCTGGAATTCCAAATGTGTATCTATAGTTAATGAAAAAGCAGCTGCAGTCTTGAGCATGTTTGGGGGCTTTTTTTGTGAGGTTAATCTCATAAAAATCAATGCGGATTTTGACTGACAGTGCACATGATGTAAGGGCAGAAAGTGAATCAATTTATACCGCGCAATGAAATTGCGGATGTTATACGGACTCGCAGCAAGGTTTTCTGGACCGTTGGCATATTTACCGCATTTATTAATTTATTAATGCTAGTTCCTTCTATCTATATGCTCCAGGTTTATGACCGGGTGCTTCCTTCTCGCAATGAAATCACGCTGTTGATGCTGACGCTGATCATGCTGGGCATGTTCGGCATGATGTCGCTGTTGGAATACGTGCGCAGCATGGTGGTGATCCGTATCGGCAGCCAGCTGGATATGCGGCTCAACACGCGAGTCTATACCGCGGCCTACGAGGCGAATCTGAAAAACGGCTCGTCTGATGCCGGCCAGATGCTGAGCGATTTGACCAATCTGCGCCAATTCCTCACCGGCAGCGCGCTGTTCGCCTTCTTTGATGCGCCGTGGTTTCCAATCTATCTGTTGGTGATATTCCTCTTTAACCCTTGGTTGGGGCTTTTCGCTCTGGTCGGTGCGCTGTTGCTGATCGCATTGGCGGTGATCAACGAAATGGTGTCGAAAAAGCCGCTGGCGGAAGCCAGCAAGCTGTCGATTATGTCCGGGACGCTGGCCAGCACCAATCTGCGCAATGCCGAAGTGATCGAAGCTTTGGGGATGTTGCCCAACCTGAAACGCCGGTGGTTCGGTCTGCACCAGCGGTTCTTGAACAGTCAGCGCATCGCCAGCGAACGCGCATCGCGGGTCACGTCGATCACCAAGTTTGTGCGCATGTCGCTGCAATCATTGGTGCTGGGGCTGGGGGGCTGGCTGGCGATCGATGGGCACATCACGCCCGGTATGATGATAGCCGGTTCCATTCTGATGGGGCGAACCCTGGCGCCGATTGAGCAGGTTATTAACGTCTGGAAGAGCTACAGCGCGGCGAAGCTTTCTTATGGCCGGTTGGTCAAGCTGCTGGAAACGCATCCGCAACGGGGTACCGGCATGTCCTTGCCGCGCCCGGAAGGGGTGCTGGCCGTAGAAGGCGTCACCGCCACGCCGCCGGGATCCCAAGGCGATGCGGTATTGCATAACGTGAGTTTTGCCATCCAGCCCGGTGACGTGCTGGGGATCATTGGCCCGAGCGCGTCGGGGAAATCGACGCTGGCGCGTTTGCTGGTCGGCATTTGGCCGGTCAGCGAAGGGATTGTTCGGTTGGATAATGCCGACATCTATCAGTGGAACAAGGATGAGTTGGGGCCGTATATCGGCTATCTGCCACAGGACATTGAGCTGTTTGCCGGGACTATCGCCGAGAATATCGCCCGCTTTAACGATATTGACTCAGAGAAAGTCATTGAAGCCGCCAAGCTGGCCGGCGTGCACGAACTGATCCTGCGTTTCCCTAACGGCTACGATTCGGTGCTCGGCAACGGTGGCGCTGGGCTTTCCGGTGGACAGAAACAGCGTATCGGCCTGGCGCGCGCATTGTATGGCGACCCTTCGCTGGTGGTATTGGATGAGCCTAACTCCAACCTGGATGATGCGGGCGAGAAAGCGTTGAACCAGGCCATTATGTTCCTCAAGCAACGTAATAAAACGGTGGTTCTGATTACCCATCGCACCAATTTGCTGTCGATGACCAGCAAGCTGTTGCTCCTGGTAAATGGCAACGTCAACGCATTCGGCCCGACTCAACAAGTGCTTCAGGCGTTAGCCAATGCGCAAAAAGCGCAGGCGCAACCGCCTCAGCAAGCGGTGAGGGCGGTAAATTCCGAGCCGGATGAAGGCAATATCCCGAAAACGCAAATTAATTAAGCCGTGAATTGCCTGGCGGCTTTATTGCCGTCCGCAGTTTAAAGGAGTTGGTATGTCGACGCACATTGGCGAGCCGCAAGACTCGTATATTGAAGAGATCCCGCAGGATGAACGGCGGTTTACCCGGATGGGCTGGCTGGTCGTGGGAATTGGTCTGTTCGGATTTTTGGCCTGGGCAGCGTTCGCGCCTCTGGATAAAGGGGTGGCATCGCCGGGATCGGTAACCGTTTCCGGCAACCGCAAAACGGTGCAGGCCCCGGCCAGCGGCATCATCAAGAATATCGCGGTGAAAGACGGCGACAAGGTGAAAGCCGGAGAAGTCCTGGTGCAGTTGAGCCAGGTGCAGGCACAGGCGCAGGTCGATTCCCTGCGCGACCAGTACTACACCACGCTGGCCACCGAAGGGCGTTTACTCGCCGAGCGCGACGGTCTGAGCAACGTCACTTTTTCCCCTATTTTTGCCCAGATCAAAACTCAGCCGCGCGTGGCTGAAATCATCGCGTTGCAAACGCAGCTGTTCGCCTCCCGCCGCCAGGGGCTGCAAAGTGAAATTGACGGTTATAAGCAGTCGATGGACGGGATTCGTTTCCAATTGAAAGGCCTGCAGGATTCGCGCGCCAACAAGCAGATTCAACTTTCCAGCCTGCGTGAGCAGATGAACAGCATGAAGCAACTGGCGGCGGACGGCTACCTGCCGCGCAACCGCTACCTGGAAGTGCAGCGTCAGTTTGCCGAGGTGAACAGCAGCATCGATGAAACCGTCGGGCGGATTGGCCAGCTGCAAAAGCAGCTGCAGGAATCTCAGCAGCGTATCGACCAGCGTTCCGCCGACTATCAGCGCGAGGTCAGAACGCAACTGGCGCAAACCCAAATGGACGCCAGCGAGTTTCGCAATAAGCTGCAAATGGCCGATTTCGATCTGGGCAACACTGCCATCACCTCACCGGTGGACGGCACCGTGGTCGGATTGAATATCTTCACTCAGGGGGGCGTCGTGGGAGCGGGTGACCACCTGATGGACGTTGTACCCAGCCAGGCGACATTGGTGGTGGATTCTCGCCTCAAAGTCGACCTGATCGATAAGGTGTACAACGGGTTGCCGGTGGATCTGATGTTTACCGCCTTCAACCAAAACAAAACCCCGAAAATTCCGGGAACGGTCACGTTGGTTTCCGCCGATCGCCTGGTCGACAAAGCCAACGGCGAGCCTTACTACCAGATGCAGGTCACGGTCTCGCCGGAGGGCATGAAGATGCTCAGTGGCGAGGACATCAAGCCGGGGATGCCGGTGGAGGTGTTCGTGAAAACGGGGTCGCGCTCGCTGCTGAGCTATCTGTTTAAACCTATTTTGGATCGCGCTCATACTTCATTAACCGAGGAATAATTTTGATTCAATCAAAACGACAGGCTGCCGGTCTGGTTATCGGCACCCTTTTGTTTGCGATATCTGCGCCGGTTTATTCGATAGGGATTTTAGACGCATATTCGCTGGCATTAGAAAAGGACCCGACTTTCCGGGCGGCTATAAAAGAGAAAGAAGCGGGAGATGAGAACGAAAACATCGGCAGGGCGGGGCTGCTGCCGAAAGTGTCGCTGAACTATCAGAATTCGCCGCGCAACTGGCAGACGCAAAAATATCCGCAGAGCGACTTTTTCGGCAATGTTTCGGAGGTCACCCGGCGGCAGCAATATCGCAGTTATTCCAGTTCGATCACGCTGACGCAGCCGCTGTTCGATTATGAAGCGTACGCGCGCTACAAAGCCGGCGTCGCGCAGACGATGATGTCGGACGAACGCTATCGCGGTAAGTTGCTGGATCTTGCGGTTAGGGTGATTAACGCCTATGTCGAAGTGGCCTATTCCAAGGATCAAATCGCGTTGGCCGAAGCGCAAAAGGCGGCTTACAAGGAACAGCTGACCTTGAACGATCGCCTGATGAGCGCCGGTGAAGGCACCATTACCGACGTATCGGAAACCCAGGCACGCTACAGCTTGGCCGAAGCGCAGGTCATCGAAGCGCGCGATGCGCTGGATGCCGCGCAGCGCGAATTGGAAGTGATTATCGGCATGCCGCTGAACCAGCTGGATGAGTTGCAGGTGTTGCGGCCGGGCAAGTTCAAGGTGGCGCCGCTTATCCCGTCCAAGTTTGAAGAGTGGCAAAAGATCGCGCTGGAGAATAACCCGGTGCTGGCCGCCTCGCGTCATGGCGTGGATGCCGCCAAGTATGACGTTGAAAGGAATCGGGCGGGCTTTATGCCGCAGGTTCAGCTGTATGCTTCGCATTCGGAAAACGACTCCAGCAGCGATAACACGGTTAACCAGAAATACCGCACCGACAGCATCGGCGTGCAGGTCAGCATGCCTATTTATTCCGGCGGCGGCGTTTCGGCGTCGACCCGGCAGGCGGCGGCGCGCTATGGCCAGGCGATGTATGAGATGGATGCGCAGACGGGCACCACGCTCAACGATCTGCGCAAGCAGTACAATCTGTGCATCAGCAGCCGCGCCAAGGTGGCGGCCTATGAGTTGGCGGTACAATCGGCCACCACACAGGTGACGGCGACCCGGCAAAGCGTGCTGGCCGGGCAACGTGTCAACGTTGACGTGCTCAACGCCGAACAGCAGCTCTATAGCGCCCAGCGCGATCTGGCCTCCGCCAAGTACGCCTACATCAAGTCGTGGATTACCTTGCTGAGCGACTCCGGTACGTTGGATGAAAAAGATGTTATGCGGGTAGCGCAGTATTTTGCCCGCAGTCGCTAGCAACATATTCACTATGAGCATTAATCTGAAAGAGCAGCGTTGAGCTGCTCTTTTTGTTATCAATCCTAAACCACCCCTTATGGAGGTGGTGATCGTTCATGTGGGACTATGCCCGTAGGGGGCACATGCTAAATACTGCCTCGGTTTGTTATCAGCAAATCAAGGGGTAAGTAGCATGAACAGATATGAATCCGCTTCCCATGTATTCTATCGCTGTCAGTATCATCTCGTATGGACACCGAAGTTCGGATACAAAATCCTCAAGGGTAATCTCGGTAAAGAGCATCAGCACATTGTGCACAAAAGAGAATACACTGGTGCTGCCTACGACAACTCTTTTCGTTTGCATACTTGTAAAGCCAATCGAATCAAAGGAACTCTATGAACATAGGGATGGTCAATTATGATAGAAAAGACGTGCGTTAGTGCGAATTTCATTTAAAATCAATTGATTGCTTAAATAAGGCAGTTCATCTTGAGCGCCAGGAGCGCGAGTAAGGAGTTTTTATGGCGGTTTTAATCACCGGAGGAGCCGGTTATATCGGTTCTCACACTGTTCTGGCTTTGTTAGAACATGGCGAAGATGTTGTAGTGTTAGATAATTTATCAAACTCTTCCGATGAGTCTCTGCGTCGCGTTGAGAAACTCGCGGGTAGAAGTGCTCAGTTCTACCAAGGCGATATCTTGGATGCTGAGTGTCTGCATCGCATCTTCGAGGCTCACGACATCTCGGCTGTGATCCATTTTGCTGGGCTAAAGGCTGTCGGAGAGTCGACGCGTAAGCCGCTCGAGTACTATCAGAACAATGTCACCGGCACGTTGGTATTGTTGGAGGAAATGCGTCGTGCGGGTGTGCATAAGTTTATCTTTAGTTCTTCTGCCACGGTGTATGGCACTCCAGAGCAAGTTCCTTTGACCGAGACGTCTCGCGTTGGCGGTACGACGAATCCTTACGGCACGTCGAAGCTGATGGTAGAACAAATTTTGCAAGATTTCGCTAAAGCAGAACCGCAATTCTCCATTACCGCCTTACGTTACTTCAACCCGGTTGGTGCGCACGAATCCGGCATGATTGGTGAAGATCCAAATGGTATTCCCAACAATCTGATGCCTTATATTGCTCAGGTGGCAATCGGAAAACTGGAGAAACTGTCTATTTTCGGTGACGACTATCCGACTAAGGATGGTACGGGGGTCAGAGATTATATTCATGTCATGGATTTGGCTGAAGGGCACCTCAAGGCGATTGAACACATCGATGAGCACAGAGGCTTTACAGTCTATAATCTGGGGACAGGGGTAGGATATTCGGTGTTGGAGATGCTCCATGCTTTTGAAAAGGCTTCAGGTCGCAACGTAGCTTACCAAATTGTACCACGCCGAGACGGCGACATTGCCGAATGCTGGTCCGCTCCAGGGTTGGCGTTCAAAGAATTGGGATGGAAGGCTACCCGTGATTTGGATGCCATGATGCGTGACGCGTGGAATTGGCAGAAGAACAACCCTCAGGGTTATCGCTAAAATAACACTGAATAGGCGTGATTTTTTATTACGCCTGTTTTATTTTCCTTATATGGCAACTTGTTTTTTACATTATATTTCAGTTAGACGTCTGTATTAACAATCTCATTATCACCATCAGAGTTATCCTATGTTAAATATCCCCAAATAAGTGATATCTTTAAAAAAATATTAAAAAAATCATTTTATATCAATGAGATTAATTCTCGATGAGAGTAGCTATGCATGGTTTTTCACGTTGTTAACGCACATACTTCATCATTAGCCTGCTATCATTGATGTGTCCCAACCAGGCCCTATGACACTTAACGATTTGATATGTTAGAGTAATGTTATGACTAGCACGGCCTCTAGGTAGAGGCTGTGTTCATGCTGGAGGATGCTTTAAAGGAATGAAGAAACTGTGCTATCCTGCAATGTCTTCAGTAGCGAACTATCTTAAGTTGATTTAGAGGGCGTTTAGACCCACTCAAATATAGTTCAATGTGAGGTGTTCTCGGCTTATTCAAAATGGCAGCAGCGCTAGGGAGACACTGGTTGGGTAGGAAATTCCGAGTGAGTGAGTAGTCAAATGAAAGTAATTGATACAAAGATTGCCGGCGTCAAAGTGATTGAACCTAAGATTTTCGGTGATCAGCGTGGCTTCTTTTTCGAAACGTTCCAAAAGCAACGTTACCAAGAACTACTTGATATTGAACATGATTTTGTTCAAGACAACTATTCTCGTTCGACACGTGGCGTGCTGCGAGGTTTGCACTTTCAGACCTCTCGTCCCCAGGGGAAGCTGGTCTATACCCTAAGAGGGGAGGTCTATGATGTTGTGGTGGACATCCGTCCAAATTCACCTTCTTTCAAACAATGGTTAGGGATCAATCTATCTGAGGGTAACAAGAAGCAACTGTGGATCCCACCTGGCCTTGCACATGGTTTCTTGGTGTTGAGTGATGAAGTCGACTTTGCTTATAAATGCACCGATTACTATGATCCGAAGAACGAGCACTGCTTGAGTTGGAACGATCCTGAACTGGCGATTGAATGGCCTATAGAGCATCCCCAGCTTTCTGAGAAGGATCTTAAAGGCAAATTATTCAGCGAGCTTTTTTAAATGCGTATACTGGTAACTGGCGGCAATGGTCAACTAGGCCATTGCTTGGCGGATACATTGCCTGGCAATTGGCAGATCGTTAGCCTGGACCGCAGACAACTTGACATTGCTGATTGGCCTGCAGTGCAGCAAACTGTTGCGGAGTTGAATGTAGATTTCATTGTAAATGCAGCAGCTTATACGCTAGTGGATAAAGCTGAAGAAGAAATCATCGTTGCGGAGGCTGCAAATGTTATTGGTCCAGCTAATCTGGCTATGATTGCAGAGAGCCTAAGCATTCCACTGATTCATATTTCGACAGACTATGTTTTTAGCGGTGCAGAAGAGGGCGTTTCTTTGTGTGAAGATTCACCAACGGGGCCGCTAAATGTCTATGGTCAAACCAAACTGCTTGGCGAAAAAGCCGTACTAACCACGTGCTCACGCGCCGTGGTGATCCGCACATCCTGGTTATTCAGTGAGCATGGCACCTCTTTTGTGCATACCATGCTTAAATTAGGAAAGACACGTAAATCGCTTGCTATTATTAACGATCAGTTTGGTCGACCTACCTATGCTGGTGATTTAGCTAAATGTATTCTCACTATTATTAGCCAAGGGGTTAATGAACCCATGCTATATCATTTTTGCGGGGACAAGATTGTCTCGTGGTTTGAGTTTGCTGCGGAGATTTTTTCTTTAGCTAAGGTATTTGACGATAGTTATAGATTTATGGCTTTGTCTTCTATTAACAGTGAACAATATAAATGCGCAGCCAAAAGACCTAAGCATGCGATACTTAACTGCGAAAAAATATATCGTGAACGCGGGATCTGCAATAGCAACTGGCGAGTGAGCCTGGAAAAAGTAGTTCCAAAAATTATTGATCAGATGAATAATTAATATGAAGACATTGTTGAAAAATACAGGTTTGATTTTTAATCTTACCAAGCGGGATGTTGAAAGTCGCTACCGTGGGACTAGTCTTGGTATCGTATGGTCGCTGCTAAACCCTGTGATTATGCTTTCTATCTATAGCTTTATTTTTGGCTTTGTTTTTAAAGCCAAGTGGGGGCTGACAACGACAGAAAATTACACTTTGATTATGTTTACCGGTCTGCTGACACATGGTTTTATTGCCGAATGTCTTGGCAAGGCGACAACAATATATGTATATAATGTCAGCTCGGCAAGTCCACCACCATGAAGATGCTCACCGGCTTCCTGGCGCCCTGCGCCGGC
>OJZQ01000043.1_pt1 | contig 70701 bp, 64 predicted proteins | sample 1610471 | NCBI WGS metagenome assembly OJZQ01 (sample SAMN04436655, study PRJEB24849) | human gut metagenome | biome: human gut; feature: NICU; material: stool | host: Homo sapiens | place: USA: Saint Louis, MO | collected 2010-05-13 | reverse complement strand
GCCAGCCACGCGGCTCAGGCTGCCGCCGTTGAGCACGGCACCGGCGGTATCGCCGCGCTTGAGACCGGAGACCTGGTAGGTCAGCGCCGGATCCAGGTCGCCGTAGACCTTGGTCTTGGCATCGGCGATCACGTTCAGTTGTGCCGGGGTGATGCGCAGGTCGTTGCCGACGTAGCTGAGGGTGTAATTGGCCGTGTTGAGGCCCAGCCCGCCCTGGAGTATCCCGTAGTTGCCGACGTTCTCCCCGGCCACCCGGCCGAGGTTGCCGCTCAGCACGCCAGCGGCGGTATCGCTGTTCTTCAGGCCACTGACCTGGTAGGTGAGGGTCGGATCGGCGTCGCCATAGACCTTGGTCTTGGCGTCGGCGCTGACGATCAATTGCGCCGGCGTGACGGTCAGCCTGCCGTCCTGGCGCACCAGTTGGTAACGCTGGCTGAAATACTCGCTGCCATTGGCGTTACCGGTGATCGCGTACTGCCCGACATTCGACGCCTGGGTCGCCGTGGTGCTGGCGGTCGCCTGGTAGAGGTCGTTGAACTGACTGTTGACGTAGGCGTCGATGGCGTTGATGCCGGACATCGTGGCCGTCAGAGTCGGATTCACATCACCGTAGACGCGGGTAGCGTCATTGGCGGTCAGGGTGGCGGTCTGCTGGCGGGAAAGGATGTCGCCGGCAGTGGTGGTGGTCTTGAACATCTCCACCTGGGCGCGCTCGGCGAAGCTGTTGAACGCTCCCTCGCGCATGAACAGGTCCAGGCGGGTATCGACGCGGCTGGTCTTGCCGCCGAGGCCGAAGATCAGTTCCTCGGTCAGGCCGGTGCCGACGTCGTACTGCAGCTCGTCGGTCACGCCGATCACGCCGCCGAAGCCCTTGACGCCCCAACTGGTGCCCCAGTTTCCGGTCCAGGTGGTGACGCTGCCGTTGCCGGCGGCGACGGTGAACCCGCTGGGCGCACCGCCGTTCGGGGTGGCGGTGACGTTGCTGCCGTTGACCTGGTAGCGCAGGTTGGTCACCAGGTAGTCCGACGAGTCGTTGGTCGGGAAACTGGCGGAACCGCTGACCCGCCGATAGGGCAGCGCGGTGAACACCAGGCGGTCGAACTCGCTGTTGCCGTCGGCGGTCAGCGTGTAGTTGCCGGTGGTGCCAACGCTGTTGGCCTCGAGAATCCGCGTGCCGACGCTGGAGACGATGTTCTGCGCGGTGCCGGTCATGCTCTGGTTGATGAACGGATCGAACACCGTGCCGCTCGTGGTCACGCCGGTGGCGTTGCTCTGCCGGTACTTGAGCGTACCGTTGAAGGTCTGCAGCGCCAGGTTGCCTGGCGTAGTTGTCCCAGGAAGCCAGGTCGATGCTACCGGCACGGCCGGCGAGGTTGGCGGCGATCAGCGCGGTACCGGCCTGCTGGCTGATCTTGCCGGCGGTGCTGGTCTGCATCCACAGGGTGCCGCTGCCCAGGTCGACGATGCCGCTGGTCTGCGGCGTGCCGCCGCTGAGGAAGCTGATGTTGCCGCCGGCGCGGATTGCCAGGCTGCCGTTGCGGAACAGGATCGGCGCAGAGATATCCACCGCACCGGCAGGTCCGGTGGCGATCAGCTCCAGGCCGCGACTGGCGCCGCCCAGGTTGCTGGTGATCAGCGGCGCTTCCACCGACAGCCGGTCGCTGGCGCTGAGGGTCACCTTGCCGCCTGCCAGCGCCCCGGTAACCACCGAGGCATTCACCGTCGCGTCGCCGCTGGCGCCGTTGGCGCCCCCCACCGAACCTGAGGTGCCGCCGGAGGCGACGATGCGCAGGGTGGTCGGGTCGAGCAGCCAGGTGCCACCGTTGCCGTAGGGTGCGGCGACGCTGACGTAGGCGCTGTCGGCGATGCTCAGGTTGACCTTGCCGGAGGTCTCCACCAGGCCGCCGTTGCCGCCCTGGGCGCCGCCGCGCGCGAGGATCCGCCCGTCCATGCGGGTATTGCCGTCGGACCAGACCACCGCCAGGCCGCCATTGCCCTTGCCGGTAGCCGAGACGTCGATGCTGGCGCCCTTGGCCAGCGTAGCGTTCTTCGCTCGTGGCAACTCGCCGCGGCCCTGGAAGTCGCCGCCGATGCGCACGCTGCCGCCCTGTGCGGCGCCGCGGGCGTCGATGCTGGCGGTGCTCGCCAGGGCCACCTGCTGCCCGCTGACCAGCACGTCGCCGCCGCTCTTCGGACCGCTGACGTCGATCTTGCCGGCGACCTGGATGTCCCCGGACTTGCTTACCAGCGCCACGCTGCCCTCGCGCACCTCGGTGCCGCGGGCGAGGATCACGCCGGACAGGTTGACCGCGTTGTCGACCACCCGGGAAGCCTGCTCGGCGGTGATCAGCACGCTACCGCCGTCGGCCTGGATCGCGCCGCCGTTGCTGACCAGCGCCTGGGCATCCTGCGGCTTGCGGGTAACCGGGTCGGTCACGGCGATGGACACCAGGCCATCGCCGTAGAGGTCGATGGTCGCGGCGTTGCCGGCGGCCATCGCCACGGTGCCGAGACGGGCGTTGATCACGCCGTTGTTGGCCACGGACGGCGCGACGAAGGCCGCCAGGCCTTTCTCCGCGACGCTGATGCTGCCGTCGTTGACGATCCGCGCGTCGGGGTTTCCGGGCTGGTCGAAGATCAGCTTGCCCTGGCGGAAGTGTTCGTCGCTGATGTTCGCCGTGGTGGTGATCAGGGAGCCCACGTCGACCTTGGCCGAGCCGCTGAATACCACGCCGTTGGAGTTGTAGATGATCACCTGGCCGGGCGCGGAGATGCGCCCGGCGATCACGCTTTCCTGGCCTGCGGTGACCCGGTTCAGGGTCGACGAGGTCACGCCGGGCTGGTTGAAGCGCACCGCCTCGTCGGCGGAGACGTCGAAGCCCTTCCAGTTGATGATCGCGCGCTGGGTGCTCTGGTCGATCAGCGTGGTCTTGCCCTGCTGGCTGATCTTGATCTCGTTGGGGTTGAACTGGGCACCGGTAGGTGCCGCCATGGCCGCGTTGATGCTGGCGATGGCGAACATGAGGGTGCTGCTGGCGGCAAGGACGAAACGCCCTTCCCTACCAGCTTTCGAAGAGGTGCGCTTGCCGCGCTGGCTATCCGGACGGACCATGAAAATCTCCCTATCTGCGTGGCGCACGTCAGTTTTCCAGCACTGCATTTCGTCAGTTAAATGACGAAAATCTGAGAAGCAATTCACATTGCGCCTTGTGTGCCAAAAAAATGCCTTTCAGATCAAAAATTGTCCACTTGAAAGGGCGACCGTTCGTCGGAGTGACTCAAAAATGACACTACAGAGGTTAAATATGTAATACCGTCAAAAAACCGACAATACTTTCTGGATAATCACTGTCAAGAAAACCGGAAGACCTCCCTGGCACGCGGGTTTGCTAGGCTAGGCAGCCCCCGTCCGCTGCCGCCAAGGAACCGTCCATGAGCCATGCCCTGCGCGCCGTTTTCCTCGACCATGCCTCCCTCGACCTCGGCGATCTGGACATGCGTCCCCTGCACGCCGCCTTCGACGAGCTGCAACTGCATGCCGCCAGCCAGCCGCAGGAAGTCGCCGCGCGGCTGCACGGTGCGCGGGTCGCGATCAGCAACAAGGCGCCGATCGACGCGCAATGCATCGCCGCCTGCCCAGAGCTGGAACTGATCCTGGTCAGCGCTACCGGCACCAACAACATCGATCTCGCTGCCGCTCGCGAGCGCGGTATCGTCGTCGCCAACTGCCATGGCTACGGCACGCCCTCGGTAGCCCAGCACACCCTCGCGCTGCTGCTGGCCCTGGCTACGCGCCTGCCGGACTACCAGCAGGCGGTACGCGGCGGTCGCTGGCAGCAATCCAGCCAGTTCTGCCTGCTGGACTTCCCCATCGTCGAACTGGAAGGCAAGACCCTCGGCCTGCTCGGCCATGGCGAACTGGGCGGGGCGGTGGCGCGGCTGGCGGAGGCGTTCGGCATGCGCGTGCTGCTCGGTCAGTTGCCAGGACGGCCTGCCCGGGCGGACCGCCTGCCGCTTGGCGAACTCCTGCCACGGGTCGACGCCCTGACCCTGCACTGCCCGCTGACCGAGGACACCCGCGGGATGCTCGGCGCCGCCGAACTGGCGCTGATGAAGCCTGGCGCCTTCCTGGTCAATACTGCCCGTGGCGGCCTGGTCGACGAACAGGCGCTGGCCGACGCCCTGCGCGGCGGCCACCTGGGCGGCGCCGCTACCGACGTGCTCAGCGTCGAACCGCCGAGAAACGGCAATCCGCTGCTGGCCCCCGACATCCCGCGCCTGATCGTCACCCCCCATAACGCCTGGGGCAGTCGCGAGGCGCGGCAGCGCATCGTCGGCCAACTGGCGGAAAACGCAGAGGCATGGAAGGCCGGGCGCGCCCTGCGGGTAGTCAACGCCGGCTGATACGGCGCTGCGGGCACCGCGCACGGATGAACGGCGATCCTCGCCGACAATCCATGCGGGTATGCCAGGCCCAAGCCTGTTAAGATTTCCCATTTTTTCCGGAGCCCGCATGGACCCTCGCAGTGAAGTGCTGCTGCGCCAGCGCCACCTCTTCGCGACCCCGCTGCTGCTGGCCGGCCTGCCCGCCGACGACCTGCTCGCCGAGCTACCGCAGGCCCAGGGCTGGAGCTGGCACGCCGGCGAGCAGGCGCAGTTGGACGCCCGCTTCCCCGACCGTAGCCGTTTCGACACGCGCGCGCCGACCGGCGCCTGGACTTCGGCCGTTCTGTTCCTGCCCAAGTCCCGCGAACTGACCGACTACCTGCTGGCCAGCCTGGCCGCCCGCCTGCCCGGCGGCGAACTCTTCCTGGTCGGCGAAAAGCGCGGTGGAATCGAGCGCGCGAGCAAGCAGTTGGCCGCCTACGGCAAGCCCCGCAAACTGGATAGCGCGCGGCATTGCCAGCTCTGGCAGGTGCGTATCGAACAGGCGCCGGCCGAGCCCGACCTGCACGCCCTGGCCCAGCGCTACAGCCTGCCGCTGACCGATGGCGAGCTGCAGGTGGTGAGCCTGCCGGGGGTGTTCAGCCATGGCCGCCTGGATCGCGGCAGCGCGCTGCTGCTGGGGCAACTGCAAGCCCTGCCCGGCGGCCATCTGCTGGACTTCGGCTGCGGTGCCGGGGTACTCGGGGCGGTCCTCAAGCGTCGCTACCCCGCCAGTCGCCTGAGCCTGCTCGACGTCGACGCCTTCGCTGTCGAGAGCAGCCGACTGACCCTCGCCGCCAACGGCCTGGACGGCGAAGTGATCGCCGCCGACGGCATCGACGGCGCGCCGCGCGAACTCGCCGCGATCATCAGCAACCCGCCCTTCCACCAGGGCGTGCACACCGACTACCAGGCCTCCGAGCGCCTGCTGCAACGCGCCGCCGAGCACCTGGCGCCGGGCGGCGAACTGCGCCTGGTCGCCAACAGCTTCCTGAAGTACCCGCCGTTGATCGAACGCCACCTCGGCCCCTGCCGGACACTCGCCGAAGGCGACGGTTTCCGCATCTACTCCGCCCGTCGCTCCTGATTTCTGCCTGGAACCCTGTGAATGAAGCTTTTCCTCTCCCTGCCCGCACGCCCGCAGCCAGACCCTTCCGTGGCCACCCGCCGGGAGGCTGCCGATGACTGACCTGAACACCAGCCAGGGCCAGCAATTGCGGCGGGTGCTCAAGCCGCGCCACCTGAACATGATCGCCATCGGCGGCTCCATCGGCACCGGGCTATTCGTCGCCTCCGGGGCCACCGTGGCCACCGCCGGGCCCGGCGGTGCGCTGCTTTCCTACGCACTGATCGGGCTGATGGTGTACTTCCTCATGACCAGTCTCGGCGAGATGGCGGCCTACATGCCCGTTTCCGGCTCGTTCTGCACCTATGGCAGCCGGTTCGTCGAAGATGGCTTCGGTTTCGCCCTCGGCTGGAACTACTGGTACAACTGGGCGGTGACCATCGCCGCGGAGCTGGTGGCAGCGCAACTGGTGATGAGTTTCTGGTTCCCCGAGGTGCCGGGCATCTACTGGAGCGCGATCTTCCTGGGCATCATGTTCGGCCTCAACGTGATTTCCGCGCGCGGCTTCGGCGAGAGCGAATTCTGGTTCGCCCTGATCAAGGTAGTCACGGTGGTGATCTTCATCGGCGTCGGCCTGGCGACCATCTTCGGCATCATGCATGGCGTGGAGTCGCCCGGCTTCAGCAACTTCACCATGGGCGACGCGCCCTTCGTCGGCGGCTTCCAGGCGATGGTCGGGGTGGCGATGATCGCCGGCTTCTCGTTCCAGGGCACCGAACTGATCGGCATCGCCGCCGGTGAATCGGAAAATCCGCGGAAAAACATCCCGATCGCCATTCGCCAGGTGTTCTGGCGCATCCTGATGTTCTACATCCTGGCGATCTTCGTGATCGGCATGCTGATTCCCTACACCGACCCGAACCTGCTGAAGAACGATGCCAGCGACATCAGCGTATCGCCCTTCACCCTGCTCTTCGAGCGCGCCGGCTTCGCCGCGGCGGCCGGGGTGATGAACGCGGTGATCCTCTCGGCGATCCTCTCCGCCGGCAACTCCGGCATGTACGCCTCGACCCGGATGCTCTACAACCTCGCCCTCGAGGGCAAGGCACCGCGCCTGTTCTCCCGCGTCTCGCGCAGCGGCGTGCCACGCAACGCGCTGTACGCCACTACCCTGGTCGGCGCCCTGTGCTTCCTCACTTCGGCCTTCGGCGACAGTACCGTCTACACATGGCTGCTGAACACTTCGGGCATGTGCGGCTTCATCGCCTGGCTGGGCATCGCCATCTCCCACTATCGCTTCCGCAAGGGTTACCTGGCCCAGGGCGGCCGCCTGGAAGACCTGCCCTACCGGGCCAAGCTGTTCCCCTTCGGCCCGCTGTTCGCCTTCGCCCTGTGCATGGTCATCACCCTCGGGCAGAACTACCAGGCGCTGGTGGGCGAACGCATCGACTGGATCGGCCTCCTCGCCACCTATATCAGCCTGCCGCTGTTCCTGGCGATCTGGCTGGGATACCGCTGGAAGAAGCGCGCACGCTTCGTTCGCTACCACGAAATGGACGTCAGCCCGACCAATACCTGACTCACCCTGCCGCCCAGCGATTCCTCGCGGATCGCTGCGGATGCCGGCACGTTTCCTTGCGATCAGGCTCCCTCGCCGCCCTCCCGGACGAAAGTTTCCGTCCCGGGCTTGCCCAAGCCGCCCGGCTTGGGCAGAATGCGCCCCGTCCTAGGGGAGTAGTCTCCCGCGAGCGCCGCACCGGCCTCGCCCGGCACGCGTCAACACACTTGGTCCGCAGACCATGGCGCGCGCGACCCAAGCCTGCCCAGACAGGCCAAGGGTTTGACAAGACCTATGACACGCACGATCTGACCCGGGGCGGGCAGATGGCGCGTGTCATGGTGATTGGTCGACCCGCCCCTTAGGAAGCCTGATGGAATCGCTGTTCGTCCCTACCCTCATCGTTGCCCTCGCGGAAATCGGCGACAAGACCCAGTTGCTGGCACTCCTGCTCGCGGCGCGTTTCCGCAAGCCGTGGCCGATCATCGCCGGCATCGTCGCCGCCACCCTGGCCAACCATTTCGCTGCCGGCGCGGTGGGCGCCTGGGTCGCCAGCTTCTTCTCGGAAGCCACCCTCAGTTGGATCCTCGCCGCCTCCTTCATCGCCGTCGCCCTGTGGACGCTGGTACCGGACAAGCTCGACGACGAAGAGTCCGGACTGAAGAAATACGGCCCCTTCCTCACCACCCTGATCGCGTTCTTCCTCGCCGAGATGGGCGACAAGACCCAGGTCGCCACGGTCATGCTGGCCGCCCAGTATCCGCATTTCTGGCTGGTGGTGATCGGCACCACCCTGGGCATGCTGATCGCCAACGTACCGGTGGTACTGATCGGCAACCTGGCCGCCGACAAGCTGCCGCTGACCCTGATCCGCCGCCTGGCCGCGGCCGCCTTCGCCGCACTTGGCCTGTACGCCGCCTGGCACGCCGCGCAATTGACCGGCTGGCTCTGAAGGACTGCGCCGCCGGGCCCGGGATGGCTGGGCGGCCAATGCAAAATGCATGGGAACGGCTACAGTTCAGGCAGGCACCGGATGCCTGCCCCACCACTCGCCCTCGAGAGCCGGAGATGCCCTCACACGACCTGAAACGACTCGCCCGCCATCACATCGAGCTGTCCTGGAACAAGGGCCGCATGGCGTTGGTGGAGCAGTTGCACAGCAAGGATTTCCTCTACAAAAGCTCGTTCATCGGTCGTCCCCTGGATACCGCCGGCTATATCCGCCTGCTGCAGGACATCCGCACGGCGATGCCGGACCTGGAGGTCGTGGTCGAAGACTGCATCGGCGAGGAACGCAAGGTGTTCACCTGGAGCACGCTGATCGGCACCATCGTCCGGCCGACCCTGGGCTATCCGGCCAGCGACAAGGTGCTGAGCATTTCCGCGATGGGCTTCTGGGTGTTCAACCCGCAGGGCCAGTTGCAGGAGCTGTGCACCATGTTCGACATGGAGAGCTTTCGCGCCCAGCTGGGACTGCAGACCCGACCCTTCGCGGAAAAAGCGCTGCCCTAGCCAACCGTCCTAGGCATTGAAATAGCCGTTGTCGCGGAACCAGTCGATGGCGCGCAGCAGGGTGTCGTCGAGGGCGGTGGTGGAGAAGAAGCCGAGTTCCTCGCGGGCCTTGCGTCCATCGAGGAACTGCCCGCCAGCCATCACCTCGATGGCGGTTTCGTCGAGCAGCGGCAACTGGCCGCTGACCCGGTAGCGCAAGCGGCCCAGGGTGGCCAGCGCGCGAGCCATGGCCATCGACATCGGCTGCGGCGCAGGCTGGCCGAGCAGCTCGGCGATGCGCCGGGTCAGGTCGGCCATTTCCAGGTTGTGCCCGGTCAGCAGGTAGCGCTCGCCGATACGCCCGCGCTCAAGGGCCATCAGCAGTCCGCGCCCGGCTTCGGCGGCATCGATGACGTTACGCTGGCCGGCGACGTAGTGGGTCATCTCGCCATTGCCGATGGCGGTGATCACGCGCCCGGTAGTCGGGCCGATGTCCAGTTCGCCGAGTACCATGCCGGGAATCCCGATCACCACCGGCAGGCCGTTGCGCGCCTGCTCCCGGGCCTGCTCGTCGAGCGCCCATTTGCACAGCACGTAGGAACTCTTGCCGCTCGGCAGGCTGTCGTAGAACAACCCCTCGTGGCCCGGTAGTCCCTGGGGATGGCGGGGCATGGCATATGCCGAACCGACATAGAGGATGCGCGGCACCCTGGCCTGCAGGCAGGCGGCATAGAACGGGTTGGTCTGGCCCAGCGCGCTGGCCACTTCCTCCTGCCAGCGGCGCGGCCGCGAAGGATAGTAGCCGGCGCTAAAGATCACCCCGTCGAGGCCGCGCAGGGCGCGTTCCAGGCCGGCGTGGTCGAGCATCTCGGCGACCCGGCACTCGGGCTCCAGATAGGCGAGACGCTGGATCTGCGAAGAAGGACGGTGGATCAGCACCAGATCGTGACCGGCGGCCCTGATGGCGCGCGCGGCGTGATGTCCCAGCAGGCCGGTGGCTCCGAGTACGGCGTATTTCACATGAGCTCCAGGGCGTGAGAGTGGCTGTTCGTCCACGGGTCCCGCAAGCGGGTCGGCCAGCAGTCTAGGCCGAACACCGGCGAGATACCAAACAGCAGGTTACGGAAATACACAACAGGCGTTTCCGATGGTAAGCCTGTCGGCGCGCCGGCCGCCCCCCGCGACCGCGCGCCCTGGCCTCACTTGCCGCGCCTGGCCTGCTGGTACAGCGGCATCACCTTGGGAATCGCGGCCTGGAGATTGGCCATCCGCGAACTGTCGGAGGGGTGGGTGCTGGTGAACTCGGGCTGGCTGGCGCCGCCGCTGGCCCTGCCCATCTTCTGCCAGAGGGTGATCGCCGCTTCCGGGTTGTAGCCGGCGCGGGCGGCCAGCTCGAGACCGATCAGGTCGGCTTCGTTCTCGTTGGCACGACTGTTGGGCAGGGTCATCAGGTAGTCGACGCCGGTATTGGCCAGTTGCAGGCTTTCCTGGCCGAGGCCGGCCAGGGCGCCGATCTGGCTGGCCACCTGCACGCCGTAGGCCTTGGACATGGCCTCGCGCCCATGCTCGCGCAGGGCGTGGGCGATCTCGTGGCCCATCACCGCGGCTATCTCGTCGTCGGTGAGCTTCAGCTTGTCGATCAGCCCGGTGTAGAAAATGATCTTGCCGCCGGGACCGCAGTTGGCGTTGAGCTCGTCGCTCTTCACCACATTGACTTCCCAGTTCCAGCCGGTGGCGTCCGGGCGGAAGGCGGCGGTCTGCGGGATCAGCCGCTGGGCGATCGCCTTGACTCGCCGCGCGTCGGCGCTGCTGGTATCGAGCACGCCGGCGCTTTTCGCCTCGCCGAGAGTCTTCTGGTACGACTGGGCGTACATCTGGTCGACTTCCTGGCTGGACAACATGCTGAACATGTATTGCTTGCGGTCGACGCCGACGGCGCCGCCACTGGTGGTGTTCACTGCCTGGCAACCGGCGAGCAGCAGCGCGCCGGCGAGGGTGGCGAATCGGAAGGGATGAGCCATGGTCCTTTGTTCTCCTCTGAAGGCCGAGCGCATGGTAGGCCGCGCCTCGAACGCCGGCAACAGCCGTTGGCGAGGAAATCTCCGACGGCCGATTAAGGATTTGCCGTCCTCCTGCCGATAAGCTCCTCAGAGACAATTCCAACAAGGGTCAGAAGTCCCATCATGAAGCTCAAGTCGATCCAGTTTTCTGTCGCCGCCCTCGCCGGCGCCAGCGTTCTAAGCGTCGTCGTGGTGCTGGTGCTGTACGCCCTGTTCGCCGGCGCGCGAACGCAGGAGCTGGTGCAGCAACGCACCCAGGGCCTGTTGGAGAAGGTCATCAACGAGCGCCTGGTGGCCCTGGCCCGCGCCCAGGTCAGCCAGATCCAGCGCGAGTTGGAGTATCCGCTGACGGTGGTCCACGGCCTGGCCAACAGCACCCGCCTGCTCGGCGAGCCGGGCGCCGACGGCATGCCGCAGCTGAACGCCAGCCGCGACGAAATCTCCGCGCTGCTGCGCAGCACCGTGCAGAACAACCCCAAGCTGCTCGACACCTTCATGGCCTGGGAACCCAATGCCTTCGATACCGATGCCGCCTTCGCCGGGCAACCCGGCAAGGGCTACGGCCCGGACGGCCGCTACCTGCCCTGGTGGTATCGCGGCGCCGACGGCAAGCCGATCGTGGAGGCCATGGCCGACAGCATCGATAGCGAAAAGCTGCTGCCCACCGGGGTGCGCGAGAACGAGTTCTATGCCTGTCCGAAAGAGAACAAGCGTCCCTGCATCATCGACCCGGCCCCTTACGAAATGGGCGGCAAGACCGTGATGATGTCGTCCTTCAACGTGCCGATCATGGTCGGTGACCAGTTCCGCGGCGCAGTCGGTGCCGACCTCTCGCTGGCCTTCATCCAGGACCTGCTCAAGCGCGCCGACCAGCAGCTCTACGATGGCGCCGGGGAAATGGCGCTGATCGCCAGCAACGGCCGCCTGGTGGCCTACACCCGCGACGACAGCAAGCTCGGCGAGCCCGCCGGCAGCGTCCTCGACGGCAACGAAGTGGACAACCTGAAAAACCTCACGGTCGACCAGCCGCTCTACGACATCGACGCCGAGCACGGCCACATCGAGCTGTTCCTGCCTTTCACCATCGCCGACAGCGGCGTGCGCTGGACCCTCATGCTGCAGATTCCCCAGGCGGCGGTATTCGGCGAACTGCAGCAACTCCAGGGCGAGCTGAGCGACCAGCGCCAGCAGGATATTCTCGGCATGAGCCTGGCCGGCCTGGTGGTAGCGGCCCTCGGCCTGCTGGTGGTCTGGCTGGTCGGCTACGGCATCGCCCGGCCGCTGCGCCAATTGGTCGGCATGCTCGACGACATCGCCCAGGGCGAAGGCGACCTCACCCGCCGCCTGAGCAGCGAGCGCGCCGACGAGCTGGGCTCCATCGCCAAGGGCTTCAATACCTTCCTTGGCAAACTGCAGAACATGATCGGCCAGGTGGTGCAATCGGTGCAGAAGGTCAGCGACTCCTCGGAGCACACCGCCGACATCGCCATCCGCACCAACCAGGGCGTGCAGCAGCAACTGGCGGAGATCGAACTGGTGGCCACCGCGGTCCACGAGATGACCGCCACCGCCCAGGACGTGGCGCGCAACGCCACCCACGCCGCCGAGGCAGCCAACCACGCGGACCAGGCCGCGCACCAGGGCAAGCAGATCGTCGAAAGCAGCTCGGCGGCGATCCAGGCCCTGGCCAGCGAGATTGGCCGCGCGGTCGGAGTGGTGCAGAACCTGGCCAAGGACAGCGAAAACATCAACGCGATCCTGGTGGCGATCCGCGGTATCGCCGAGCAGACCAACCTGCTCGCCCTCAACGCCGCCATCGAGGCCGCCCGCGCCGGCGAGCAGGGTCGCGGTTTCGCGGTGGTGGCCGACGAGGTACGCAACCTGGCGCAGAAGACCCAGCAGGCCACCGAAGAAATCCAGAGCATGATCCAGCAGTTGCAGCAGGGCACCCGCGACGTGGTGAAGGTCATGCAGGACAGCCAGGAGCGCACCGACGACAGCGTGCGCCATGCGCGCCAGGCGGCCGAGGCGCTGGAGTCGATCACCCAGGCGGTATCGGTGATCAACGACATGAACACCCAGATCGCCAGCGCCGCCGAGGAGCAGAGCGCGGTGGCCGAGGACATCAACCGCAACGTCGCCAACATCGGCCAGGTCGCCAACCAGGTGGCCGGCGGCGCCGACGAGGCCTCGCAGGCCAGCGCCGAGCTGACCCGCCTGGCCGAGCAGCAGCGGCGCCTGGTGAATCAGTTCAGGGTCTAGCGTCAGGCCGGGGTCAGGCACTCCGGCCCGTCGGTTTCAGGCTTGTTGACGAAGCCGGCCAGGGCCACGCTGCGCAGGTTCGGCTGGGGCTTGGCGAGCAGGCTTATCAGCGCCGGCAGCGGCGTGTCCGGAGCCAGCCAGGTATCCTGCTCGGCCTCGTCGAGCAGCAGCGGCCGGCGGAACTCGGCGGCCGCCTGGGATACCTGGGCCACGCTGAGCCAGGTTTGTCCATGCACCGGATAGGCCTCCCAGATGCCGGCGAAGAACAACAGGCGCTCGCCGGTGGAGACCCAGTACGGACGCTTACGCACCCCGCGCCATTCATAGAAGCCGTTGGCCGGCAGCAGGCAGCGGCGCTGCTGGAACGCCTCGCGGAACATCGGTTGCTCGGCGAGGGTTTCCGCCCGCGCGTGGCTGGGCGTACGCGACAGGTCGGTGAGCCAGGCCGGGGTCAGCCCCCAGCGCGCCAGGTCGGCGCGGCGCGCACCGGCGTCCTCGCGAACCATCAGCACCTGGTTCGCCGGAGAAATGTTCCAGTGCGCCCGCCAATCCGCCGGAAAGCCCGGCAGGGCCGCCAGCGACGGATTCCAGCGGAACAGGGCGTAACGACCACTCATGCTTGGCACTGCCTGGTGAGGGAAAGCCGCACAGTGTAACCCGAAGCGCCACACTGGCCTTGCCGAACGCAAGCTGAATGAAACCCAATCTTAACTTGACGCGCCTATCCTCCAGGCTTAAGGTGCCGCCCGCATTCTGTAACCCACACAGGAGTCCTGCATTGGACAACAGCCCTAGTCGATTGCGACAGGTCCATCCGGCGAGCTAGTCCAGCAGAACCCTCTGCCACTGCCTCGCCGAACATGGCGGACAGTGGCGATCCGCATCCCGTCCGGGATGACGCATCCCCATTTTCCCTTCGTGTCCCTTCCCTCGCGCCAACGCGCAGCGGGAAGCCGCGGTCCTGCGCAATCCATCGTCCCTTATCCGCGCGGACCGTCGGCCCGCGCCAGCTCCGGCCGTCGGCCGGCAACGAGGTGAAACATGGATTGGAAAGTATTTCTCCTGCGTGTCGCGGTCGCGCTGGTCCTGGGCGCCCTGATCGGCGCCGAACGCCAGCTGCGCCAACGCCTCACCGGCCTGCGCACCAACGCGCTGGTCAGCACTGGCGCCTGCCTGTTCGTGCTGATGACCCAGGGCGTGCCCGGCCTGGCCGGCGACGCTTCGCGGATCGCCGCCTATGTAGTCTCCGGGATCGGCTTCCTCGGCGGCGGCGTGATCATGCGCGACGGCCTCAACGTGCGCGGCCTGAACACCGCAGCCACCCTCTGGTGCACCGCCGCCATCGGCGTCCTGTGCAGCATGGGCCTGCTGCTGGAGGCCACGCTCGGCAGCCTGGTGGTGCTCTGCGCCAACATCCTGTTGCGCGACATCGCCCAACGCCTGAACCGCCAGGACGTGTTGCCGGCCAGCGAGGCCGAGCAACGCTACGAAGTGCAGATCGTCTGCCGCGCCGAGGACGAGATCCAGGTTCGCAGCCTGATGCTGCACAGCCTCGGCAGCAGCGACCTGCGCCTGCAATCGCTGCACAGCGAGGATCTGGACAACCCGGCCAAGCTGGAAGTCCGCGCCGAACTGCTCGGCACCCCCGAAGCTCCGGCGCAGCTGGAACGCCTGGTCAGCCGGGTCAGCCTGGAGAAGGGCGTCAGCTCGGTGCGCTGGCAGGTCTTCGAACTGGCGGCCGACTGAGCGGCGGCCGCCTCAACACAACAGGCTGCCGGGGCCGCAGGGCTCCGGCGGCTCCTCGGCCAACGGGGCGGCGGCGTTGTAGGCGAGGATCAGTTCTCGCGCCCGCTCCGTCTGCTCGTCCGCCACCAACAACGCCAGCAGTCCGCCAGGCGGCAGTTCGCCGATGGCGCCGACCAGGTGGCGGCCGCTGACATGGGCGGCGATCCCTTCGCTGGCGAGCATTCCCACCAGCATCTCGGCCTCCAGCAGGTCGGCCGGCTCATATACGCGCTGCATCAGTCATCCTCCCGGCGGACGTTCAGTGACCAGTCCTGCCCATCGGTGCGCAGGTCGAACAGGATCGGCCGGCAGCACACCGGGCAGTCCTCGTAGTACTGCTGGTCGCCGGCGCTCAGGTCGAGCAGCGCCTCGGCCGGTTCCCCGCAGTAAGGGCAGCTATAGGCCTGGCTTTCGAGCATCGCTGCACCCCCTATGAGTTCCGTTTATAATCGCGCGGTTCAATTTTCGGCCACCCCCTTGGGCGGCCTTCGCAGCATCCATATGGAACCAGAAAGCATGATGGGCGAGTTCGAAGCCATCCGACCCTACAGTGACGCCGAAGTCCCCGCGGTATTGCAACGCCTCCTGAGCGACGACGCCTTCCTCGGCGCCCTGGTCCGCTACCGCTTCCCGCGCCTGGCCGGTCCCCTCGGTTGGCTGCTCAAACCTCTTATAGCCCATCGCCTGGCCCGCGAGGTCACCGGCATCCGCAGCGTCGCCACGCTGCAGGACAAGTTCGAGCCCTACGTCGACCACACCATCGAGAAGGCCACCGATGGCGTCACCTACTCCGGGGTCAATCGCCTCAAGCCAGGCTGCGCCTACCTGTTCATCGCCAACCACCGCGATATCGTGATGGACCCGGCCTTCGTCAACTACGCCGTGTACCACGCCGGCCTGCCGACCCCGCGCATCGCCATCGGCGACAACCTGCTGCAGAAATCCTTCGTCAGCGACCTGATGCGCCTGAACAAGAGCTTCATCGTGCACCGTTCGCTGAGCGGCCGGCGCGAGAAGCTCGCCGCCTACCAGACGCTCTCCGCCTACATCAACCACTCGATCCGCGAGGACCGCCAGTCGGTGTGGATCGCCCAGGCCGAAGGGCGGGCCAAGGACGGCGACGACCGTACCGACTCGGCGATACTCAAGATGTTCCACATGAGCCGCAAGGACGAACCCTTCGCCGAAATGGTGCGCGCCCTGCATTTCATCCCGGTGTCGATCAGCTACGAATACGACCCCTGCGACCTGGCCAAGGCCCGCGAGTTGCACACCCGCGCCAGCACCGGCGAGTACCGCAAGGCGCCGGGCGAGGACGATGCCAGCATCGCCCTGGGCATCACCGGCTACAAGGGCCGCGTGCACATCAACTTCGGCGCCGAGCTGGAGGGCGAGTTCAGCGACGCCAAGCAGTTGGCCGCCGAACTGGACCGGCAGATCCTCGGCAACTACCGTCTGTTCCCGGTGCACTACCTGGCCTACGAGATGAGCGAGAACCGCGACCCGGGCCTCGCCGTCCCCACGGCCGAGAGCCTGTTCGGCAGCGAGGAGCTGGAGAAGGCGCGCAAGGAATGGAACCGCCGCCTGGAGCAATGCCCGGCCGAGCAGCGCCCCTGGCTGGTGCTGCAATACGCCAACCCGGTGCTCAACCAATACCGGATCAAGCAGCAATCCTGAAGACGAAAGCCCGGCGCCGCCGGGCTTCTCCATCGGGCAACGGCTTCGAACCCGCAGGCGATGGACGGATAACCGCGATACGCTTATCCGCGTGCGGTTCGGCTCGCCGAGGCAGGGCTCTCAGAGCCGCGTGCTGGCCCAGCTGACCAGCAGCGCCAGGCCCAGGCAGGCGGTGCCGAATCGGTAGAAGAACAGGTTGATCCGCAGGGTCGCCTCGTCCATCGGCAATGCCGCCTCCCCCGCCTCCCCCGCCTCGCCCTCCGCGGCCCAGCGCGCCAGGGCGCGACGCTCGCGTGCGCGGGTGGCCAGCAGCAGCCAGGCGCCGGCGACACCGAAGAACAGCGCAAGGCCGTTCACGGCCTGCGCGGGATGGGCGAGGAACAGCGCCCACAAGGCTTGCAAGGACATCGATAACCTCCGCAACAGGACCACACGCCGGGGCTACCGAATAACGCCTTGGGTGAGCTGATGACAGGACGGACCGTCGGGGACGGCGGGGAAGGACTGGTCGAATTCTATCCAGAATGCATGAGCGACGGCCAGCGGCACCCGGGTTGTCGCGACGAAGCGCAGCGGTTAGCAGCAATCCGTCTAAAAAAGGCGCGGCCTCGCCAGAGTGACCGACTAGTCTGAAAGTGATTTGCCGGTCACAGAACCCCACCCAGGCAAACGACAACACAGGAGAGTCGTCATGCTGGAAACCGCACCCCACGAACATAACTATCTGATCGACCACCTGGACGAGATCGAGGCCGTGATCGTCGATCTTTCCTTCAATGTCCAGGACGACCGCTGGCTGGTGTACTGCACCGCCTGCGGCCATGAACACCTCGACCTGCCTGAGACCGACGAACGCATCAGCATCGGCGAGCCGGACCCGTTCCACCAGGCCGCCTGAGTTTCCCGAGCGCATGAAAAAGCCCGGCATCCGCCGGGCTTTCTCGTTACCGCCGGCTCATTGCTGGCCGAGGGTCTGAGCGATGGTCGGGTCCTTGAACACGCGGGTCAGAGCGTCGCTGAGCACCTCGCTGACCAGCTTGCTGTTGGTCGCCTGGTTCGGCGCCATGCCGAAGCGCTGGTTCAGCGAGGCGCCATAGCGACCGGTGTAGCGCCGGCTGCTGTTCTGCACGTCGGCGCGGAAGGTCGCGGTGATGTCGGCCTGGGTGACGTAGACGCCGTCCTTCGGCGACTGGTACTTCAGCTCGGCCAGGGTCAGGGTCAGTTGCGGCGCGTTGTAGGCGTTGGCCGAAGGCGTGTAGCCGAGCAGGCGCACGGCCGTCTCGGCCTGGGCCTGGAGCTTGGGCACCACGTCCTCGCTACGGACGGTCAGGGTGCTGGTATCGGCGTAGAGGCCGCCGCGAGTGCCCAGGGACGGGCCGGGACGGCCATCGACCACCTTGACCACCACCGGCTGGCCATGGCCGACTGCGGTCAACGGTCCTTTAAGGACCGGTTGCGGGTCCAGTTGTTGCGGGCTCAGGGCGCAGCCGCCGAGAACCAGGGCGCTTGCGGTCATCAGGCTGAGCAACAGGCGATGCAGCATGCTCATCTCTCCATGGGTTGGGCACGAATGGCCGGCAGTATAACGGCGCCGCGAAAGCACCGCAGCATTGCCTTGGACGTTCGCCACGGGGCGCGGTTCCTCGCCTGTGGCAGGTGGCGCAGGGCACGCATGCCCGGCGTTTGGCAGATACGGCGCGGCGGATTGTCCCAGGGGGCTTTCGCCGGCGGGCACTTCGTGACCGGGAATGGGAAAAAAGTCTAAGGAGCGGGGTATTTTTTGATTTTCACCGTTATAATCGCCCCCCGATTATAAGGACGCCTCCTGATCGGGTTCCGGCCCCCGCGCCATCCCCCCACAGAGAGCCGCCAGTAGAGCGCTGCCCCATGAGGCAGACGCCCTGAAACGCCTGTAGCGAGTTTTTCGGCAAGGAATGCCGCATGACCCCGCACGATTCTGCGAAGGCATGCCCGCGACAGACGAGCCCTTCCGGCCCATGTCTCCAAAAGAGCGTGGATCGAAGGTATTTCACTACTTCACGAGAGTGTGGCGAGCAATGAAGAGTTTTGCGTCGGTAAGTGCGCCATTAGCGCTTGAAACAGCCCCCCGCAGACGCGACCGCAGCGGATACCTCATGACCAGAGCCTGACGGCCCGTTCCGTCGCGAATGTGCTTGCACGACCGGATGCCCGCATGGGCCAGCCAGGCTGCCAGATCGCCAGCCCCGCGCCCGGCATCCATAGGCGATGACGCCCGGCGTCCCGCCGTTGTTGCGAAGAATCGGACATGACGGCTCCCTCCGCCGCTGCCTGCCGGCCCGTACCGGCCTCGGCCCCGCCCCGTCTGTCGTCAATTTGGTGCTGAAGATTTTGGAGAAGCGTTAATGGCGCAAAACGATCACGAAACAGTCGACATGCTGCTGGTAGGCGCCGGCATCATGAGCGCGACCCTGGCGGTCCTGCTCAAGGAACTCGACCCCAACCTGAAGATGGAAGTCGTCGAACTCCAGGAGTCCGGCGCGATCGAAAGCTCCAACCCGTGGAACAACGCGGGCACCGGCCACGCCGGCCTGTGCGAGCTGAACTACACCCCGCAGTCGGCCGACGGCAGCATCGACATCAAGAAAGCCGTGGGCATCAACACCATGTTCGAGGTGTCGAAGCAGTTCTGGTCGCACCTGGTCGCCAAGGGCACCTTCGGCTCGCCGAAGACCTTCATCAACCCGGTACCGCACCTGAGCTTCGTGCGCGGCAGCGAAGGCATCGCCTACCTGAAGAAGCGCTTCGAATCGCTGACGAAGCACCACGCTTTCGAGACCATGGTCTACTCCGAGGACAAGACCACCCTCGCCGAGTGGATGCCGCTGATGATGCCGGGTCGTCCGGCCGACGAAGCGATCGCCGCGACCCGCGTCGAGGGCGGTACCGACGTCAACTTCGGCGCCCTGACCAACCAGCTCCTGCAACACCTGGCGCAACAGCCGGGCGCGCAGATCCGCTACAACCAGAAGGTCACCCACCTGCGCCGCGCCGATAACGGCTGGCGGGTCACCGTCAAGGACACCCGCAACGGCGGCGACCGCGAGATCCAGGCACGCTTCGTCTTCCTCGGCGCCGGCGGCGGCGCCCTGCCGCTCCTGCAACTTTCCGGCATCCCGGAAGGCAAGGGCTTCGGTGGTTTCCCGGTGAGCGGCCAGTGGCTGCGCTGCGACAACCCGGAAATCGTCAAGCAGCACCAGGCCAAGGTCTACAGCCAGGCCGAGGTCGGCTCGCCGCCGATGTCCGTGCCGCACCTGGACACCCGCGTGGTGGACGGCAAGAAATCCCTGCTGTTCGGCCCCTATGCCGGTTTCTCCACCAAGTTCCTGCGCCATGGCTCGTTCCTCGACCTGCCGCTGTCGGTACGCCCGGGCAACATCCTGCCGATGCTCTCGGTGGCCCGCGACAACATGGACCTGACCCGCTACCTGATCGGCCAGGTCATGCAGTCGCCGGAACAGCGCCTGGAAGCCCTGCGCAAGTTCTACCCCGAAGCCAGGGCCGAGGACTGGCGCCTGGAAGTCGCCGGCCAGCGCGTGCAGATCATCAAGAAGGATCCGAAGAAAGGCGGCATCCTGCAGTTCGGCACCGAGCTGGTGGCCGCCCACGACGGCTCCATCGCCGCCCTGCTGGGCGCCTCGCCGGGCGCCTCGGTGACCGTCTCGATCATGCTCGGCCTGATCGAGCGCTGCTTCCCGGAGCAGGCCCGCTCGCCGGAGTGGAGCGCCAAGCTGAAGGAAATCTTCCCGGCTCGCGAGAAAGAGCTGGAAAGCGACGCCGAGCTGTACCGCAGCGTCAGCAGCCGTTGCAGCGAGGTGCTGGAACTGACCGCGAAGAACGACGTGCAGGCCCCGGTCAACGCCGAGTGAGCCGCGCTACGGAACAAGCCGCCTTCGGGCGGCTTTTTCATTTGTGGAGTCAGGCGCCGGCCTCGCAATTGATCATCCAGGACACCCCGAAACGGTCCACCAGGGTACCGAAACAGGGCGACCAGAAGGTCTTGCCCAACTCCAGCTCGACCCGCCCGCCGTCCTCCAGCAAGGCGTCATAGCAGCGCCGCGCCTGCTGCGGGTCGCGGGTATTCAGTGAAAGGGAAATCCCGGAGATCGGCTGCAACGCCGGCCCGTGCCCGTCCGAGGCCATGATCTGGCTGTCGCCGATCTGCAGGTTGGCGTGCATCACCTTGTCGCACCAGCCTTCGGGCACCACCACCGGACCGGGCGCCTCGTCGAAACGGAACAGGAAACTCACCCTGGCACCGATGGCGTGTTCATAGAAACGCAGGGCCTCTTCGCAACGGCCGTTGAAGCAGACGTAGGGCTGGACGTACATGGGAACCTCGGCAGGCTGTTTTTCCTGTGAGTGTAGAAAAGCAGCAGCCGACAGGCAGCCTCTCGCAGAGCGAATAACGCAGTCCTGGCCATTCGCCCTTCCCCGCCGCCCTGGCGATCCGCGACCGCGGCGGGGCCCGCGCGGCGTCTATCGACCCTTGCCACCACCAGCCGCCATTCGGATGCTGGCGTTCTCCGACGGGCGTGACTCGGCGGACCGCGCAACGAAAAAACCCGCCGAAGGGCGGGCTTTTCGCTGCATGGCCGGCTCAGGCGCCCTTGGCCGCCTGCAGCGCTTCGATGTAGGGCACGGCCTGGCGCTGGTCGGCGACCAGGGCGACGAAGTCGTTGCCCTTGGCGTCGCGCGCGTCGAGATCGTAGCCGGCCTCGCGGAAGAAGGTGAGGAAGCGCTCGAAGTCGTCGATGCGCAGACCGCGATAGGCCTTGATCAGCTTGTGCAGCGAGGGGGGGGTGTCGTCGGCCGGCTCGACGCCGAGGAACAGCTTGATCGACTCGTCACTGATCTCTTCGCCAATGATCTGTTTCTTGTCTTTGCGCATCGCTTTCTCTCAACGGCTCTGGGGCCGGGCTCGCCCGGCGCGGGATAAGGCCAGGCAGTTTACTCCCGGCGCGCGGCGAGGCTCAACGCGCGCGTACCGCGCCGGTGTGCAGGTCCGCCCAGACATGGCCGTTGGGATAGGCGAGGAACTGGCAATAGACCGTCTGGTTGCGCAGCAGGTCGAGCAACGCCGGGTACTGCGCCAACGGGTAGTTGAGCGTGAGGGTGCGGGTCCCGGCATCGTAGACCGGCTTCTTCAGGCTCTTGCCTTCGCTGTCGAACTGGATCAGCACCTGGGCCAGGGTCGCGCCCTTGCTCAGCGGTTTGCCCTTCAGGCGCAGCAGGGTCGGCGTGGTGATCGGGATCGGCTGCTGGTTGGACTGCCGTTGGTTGCCCAGCACCACGCTGTACTCGGTGATCTGGATCAGTTGCTGCTGCTCCGGCGCCTCCTGGCGCAACTGGCCGTCGTCGGGCGGCAGGAAGCGCGCGTGCATCGGGGGATTCTCGGCGGCCAGGCCGGCCAGACTGACGAACAGGAGCAGGGAGCCGCACAGGCTACGGGCGAACATCGGGACCTCCGGACAGGGCGAGCCGGCACTCTAGCATGGCTGCCGACCCGCCGCCGAAGCGAAGCGCTCAGGCGAACTGGGCGCGCATCCAGTCCCGGTAGGCCGGCGCATCGGCGCTGCCTTCGGCAGGCGCCCAACTGGCGAACTCGCCTTCGCCGAGCGGGCGGTAAGGCCCGGCCTTACATTCGAACAGGATGCTGTCCGGCTCCAGCACCACCAGGGCATGGAACACCCCGGGCGGCAGGTCGACACCGGGGCAGTCCCCAGCGGCGCTCAACTCGCGCTTGTCGAGGAGTTCCCCGTCCTCGGCGAAGACCAGCAGGCCGAGACGGCCCTTGAGCACGATCAGCGCCTCGGCCTTGCCCGCATCCAGGTGCCGGTGCGGCGGGATGTAGGTATTCGGCTGGAGGCCCACCGCCATGCGATGGCAGGGCTCCTCCATGCGGTGGAAGTTGTGATGCTGGCGACCACGCGGCGCGTTACCCGCCCCGCTCGCCAGTTCGGCGAACAATTGCTGGTCGAGGTAGCGCGGTCCGGCCATCTCAGAGCCCCTTGACCGCGAAGATGCCCGCGGCGTTGCGCCAGTAGCCCTTGTAGTCCATGCCGTAGCCGAACACGTAGCGGTCGGCACAGTAGAGGCCAGTGAAGCTGGCCTTGAGGTCAGGCCGGGCCTTGCGCTCGTGTTCCTTGTCCACCAGTACGGCGGTGTGCACCGCGCGTGCGCCGGCATGCTTGCAGAAGTCGATGATCGCCGAGAGGGTGTGCCCTTCGTCGAGGATGTCGTCGATGATCAGCACATCACGGTCGATGAAGGAGATTTCCGGCTTGGCCTTCCAGAACAGTTCGCCGCCGGAGGTCTCGTTGCGGTAACGGGTCGCATGCAGGTAGGACAGTTCGAGGGGGAAGTCGAGCAGCGGGAGCAGCTTGCCGGAGAAGATCAGGCCGCCGTTCATCACGCAGAAGACCACCGGGTTGGTCTCGCCGAGATCGCGGTTGATCGCCTCGGCGACGCGACCGATGGCTGCCTCGACCTCGTCGTTGTTGAACAGGCAGTCGGCTTCCGCCATGACTTGGCGGATGTGCGCGAGATCGACGGACATGGTGCTTCTCCCTGGCTGGGCTGAGAAAAAGTCGGCAAAGGTACTCATCCGGTCGCCATCGGGCAACCCCCGGCGGTCGAGTGCGAATCAGAATAATGGTCCAGACTGTGCGGAATGCATTACGCTAGCGCAATTTTTTTGCCCGCCCCCGTTGGAGACAGTCGCCCATGCCCGTACATGAGATCCGCCACCCCCTCATCCGCCACAAACTGGGCCTGATGCGCCGTGCCGATATCAGCACCAAGAACTTCCGCGAACTGGCCCAGGAAGTCGGCGCCCTGCTGACCTACGAGGCGACCAAGGACCTGCCCCTGGAACAGTACGAAATCCCCGGATGGGCCGGCCCGGTGACGGTGGAGAAGATCTCCGGGAAGAAGATCACCGTGGTGCCGATCCTGCGCGCCGGCATCGGCATGCTCGACGGCGTGCTCAGCCTGATTCCCGGCGCCAAGGTCAGCGCGGTCGGCGTCGCCCGCAACGAAGAGACCCTGGAAGCACGCACCTACCTGGAAAAACTGGCGCCGGACATCGCCGAGCGCCGCTCGCTGATCATCGACCCGATGCTCGCCACCGGTGGCTCGATGGTCGCCACCATCGACCTGCTGAAGAAGGCCGGCAGCAAGGAAATCCGCGCCATGGTGCTGGTCGCCGCCCCCGAGGGCATCGAGGCGGTACGCAAGGCCCACCCGGACGTGATCATCTATACCGCCTCGATCGACGAGAAGCTCGACGAGAACGGCTACATCATTCCGGGCCTGGGCGACGCCGGCGACAAGATCTTCGGTACCAAGCAGAAGGAAGCCTGAACATGGGCGATGCCTTCCAGGAGCCGCTCTGGCGCCAGGTGCTGTCAGGCGCGCAGATGCTGTTCGTCGCCTTCGGCGCGCTGGTGCTGATGCCGCTGATCACCGGTCTGGATCCCAACGTCGCGCTGTTCACCGCCGGCCTCGGGACCCTGCTGTTCCAATTGGTGACCGGGCGCCAGGTACCGGTGTTCCTCGCCTCCAGCTTCGCCTTCATCACCCCGATCATCCTCGCCAAGGGCCAGTTCGGCCTGGCCGCGACCATGGGCGGGGTGGTCGCCGCCGGCTTCGTCTACACCTTCATGGGCCTGGCGGTGAAGATCAAGGGCACCGGCTTCATCGATAAACTGCTGCCGCCGGTGGTGATCGGCCCGGTGATCATCTCGATCGGCCTGGCGATGGCGCCGATTGCGGCGAACATGGCGATGGGCAAGGCCGGCGACGGCAGCGAGTTGCTGCCGTACCGCACCGCGATGATGATCTCGATGCCGGCGCTGCTCACCACCCTGGTGGTGGCGGTATTCGGCAAGGGTATATTCCGCCTGGTGCCGATCATCGCCGGCGTGCTGGTCGGCTTCGCCCTGTCGTTCGTCTTCGGCGTGGTCGACACCGCCGCGATCGTCGCCGCACCCTGGCTGGAGCTACCGAAATTCACCGCGCCGGAATTCAACTGGCAGGCGATCCTGTTCATCGTCCCGGTGGCCCTGGCCCCGGCCATTGAGCATATCGGCGGGGTCATCGCGGTGGGCGGCGTCACCGGCCAGGACTACCTGAAGAAGCCCGGCCTGCACCGCACTCTCCTCGGCGACGGCCTGGCCACCTCGGCTGCCGGCCTGTTCGGCGGACCGCCCAACACCACCTACGCGGAAGTCACCGGCGCAGTGATGCTGACCAAGAACTACAACCCGAAGATCATGACCTGGGCGGCGGTGATCGCCATCACCCTGGCCTTCGTCGGCAAGTTCGGCGCGATCCTGCAAAGCATCCCGGTACCGGTGATGGGCGGCATCCTCTGCCTGCTGTTCGGCACCATCGCCTCGGTCGGCATGAACACCCTGATCCGGCACAAGGTCGATCTCTCGGAAGCACGCAACCTGGTGATCGTCTCGGTGACCCTGGTGTTCGGCATCGGCGGCGTGCTGATCGGCAGCGGTACCGGCCCCGACGACATCGGCCTGAAGGGCATCGCCCTGTGCGCCATCGTCGCCATCGTCCTCAACCTGTTGCTGCCGGGCAACGACGGCTGGCAGAACAAGGCGCTCGACGAACAACACAAGGATTCACACTGAAAACAACGGACGGAACACTTCGCTGTTCCGTCCATTTTCCACCCGCCACGTTATTTTCAAAAGCATGTAGCCAATCGCTTACTACTTTGTAATTAAACTTCCCTGTATTTTCCAAATAATCACGTCATCTAACTGGCAGAGGCTTATTCGCGCTGCTATATAGCCAGTCAAGCATGACTGGCGAGCCGCTCTGCGCCGCACCCGGCGCGTCGCCAGCCATGAACTTCGAGTTTGGCGGATATATAAGGCCGATCATTTAAAGTCGTGGGAACTTTATTTATCCGCCAACATCGTCCTGCGCCACCGACATTCGTTATCGACAGGAAGTTAGAGATGAATAAACGCACTCCGGCAGTCTTGTTGTTCTGTGCCTGCGCCAGCCTGCTGGGCACCGCCCAGGCCGCCGGTACGCTGATCGGCCAGGTCGGCGTGCAGATGGTCATCGGTGCCGGCTGCACCATCATCAACGGCAGCGTCAGCGGCGGTATCAACCAGTGGGGAACCCTGGACTTCGGCAGCCATTCCGACCTTACCAACGTGGTCGACGCGCAGACCGTCGGCACCAGCGGCAATATCCAGATCCAGTGCAGCACCGGCCTGACCCCGAGCCTGACGGTGAACGCAGGCCTGCACGCCAGCGGCGGCCAGCGCTACATGCAGAACACCACCACCACCAGCAGCACCATCGCCTACAACATCTATTCGGACGCCGCGCGCAGCGCGCTGATCCAGGCCAACACACCGGTGGACATCTCCTCGGTCTCCACCGGCACCGCGGTCAACATCCCCCTCTATGGCCGCGTGGTGCCCACCGGACAAAGCACACCCACGCCGACGGCGGGGACCTACACCGACACCCTGCTGGTCACCATCGCCTGGTAAGACGCGCCGCCAGGCGCGGCGCCAGGCAGCATGGTCCTGGGGGGACCGATGAGCCTGAACCGCTACTTCACCGGAGGACTGCTCTGCCTGCTCGGCTGCAACCCGGCAAACGCGCAGACCGCCACCATCGTCCTGAGCGCCACGCTGCTCCCGGCCTGCGAGGCAGGTAGCGTCGGCAGCGGCGGCGCGATCACCTTCGGCACCCTCGACTTCGGCCAGTACGCCTCCCTGAACAACGCCATCAGCGCCACCAGCCAGCAAGGCGCAGGCTCCATCCGGGTCAGGTGCGTCAGCGGCCAGACCTATGCGATCACGCTCGACGGCGGGCTCTACGGCAGCGTCGCCACGCGGCGCATGGCGAACATCGCCAACACCGCCCTCACCCTGACCTACAACCTGTACAGCGACCGCCCCGGCGGCATCGTCTGGGACAACACCACCGGCGTTGCCGCCACCGGCAACGGCAACGACCAGTGGTACCCCATCTACGGCCTGGTGCCGGCACAGACCACGCCGGTCGCCGGGACCTACCGCGACACCGTCAACGTGACCATCAGTTGGTGATGCCGATGTCCAGCCGGCGTCTATTCCTGTCGCTTCTCCTGCTCCCGCTGCCGAACCTGGTCGCGCATGCCGATCCATCGCCGATCAGCCGCGCCTTCCAGGTCCAGGCGGTGGTCGCCAACGGCTGCGCCTTCGGCACCGCCATCAGCAACAACGCCTATGACCTCGGCACCCTGAGCTTCGGCACCCTCGGCAACCTGGCCAGTCCGGTTAACGTCGCCAGCAGCTCCGGGGCCGGCTCCATCGTCCTGACCTGCACTCCGGGAATGACCGTCTCCGTCGCCCTCGACTACGGGGTCAATGGCGGCAGCAGCAGCCAGCGCTACCTGAAGCGGGTGAGCGGCAACGAGACCCTCGCCTACCAGCTCTACCAGGATGCCGCCTACTCCCAGGTCTGGGGCAACGGGGCACTCGCGCGGACCATCGCCAACTTTCCCGCCAGCACCCAGACCTACACGGTATACGCGCGCCTGTTCGCGGTCGGCAGCCTGCCGTCCGCCGGCAACTACCGCGATACCGTCACCGTCACCCTTTCGTTCTGAGCCGTCATGGAGGATCACATGCCCAGTCCACACCTACCTCTCCGCCCCGGCCGCTGGCTTGCGGCGCTGCTGGCGCTGTTCCTGGGCGGCCCGGCACAAGCCGCCAGTGCGGTGCTGATCTGGCCGATCAACCCGGCCATCGAAGCCGACCAACCGGCCACGGCGCTGTGGCTGGAGAATCGCGGCAAGCAACCGGTGACCCTGCAGGTGCGCGTGCTCGGCTGGTCCCAGGCGGATTTCCAGGACGTCTATCGCAACCAGCAGGCAGTGATTCCCAGCCCGCCCTTCGTCAAGGTCGAGCCGGGCCGCCGGCAGCTGGTCCGGCTGATCCGCCAGGGCGGCCAGCCCAGCACGCCGGAGGACGCCTACCGGGTGCTGATCGACGAAGTGCCCGACGGCGACGCGGGGCAGACGCAACGAAGCCCCGGTCTCGCCCTGCACTTCCAGATGCGCTATTCGGTACCGCTGTTCGTCAGCGCCGACGGCGTCTGGACCCAGCCGCGTAGCGATGTCGAGCGCGACCCGGCCGACGCGACCCGGCCGAAGCTGGCCTGGCGGCTGGTCGAGGAACAGGGCAAGCGTTACCTGCAGGTGCGCAACGAGGGTAGCGTGCACGCCCGCCTGAGCCATGTCCGCTGGGAGGGCAACGGCCGCAGCCTGGCGCTGCTGGACGGCCTGCTCGGCTACGTGCTGCCCGGCCGGCAGATGCGCTGGCCGCTGCCGCCGGGGCTGCTGCCGGACGCCGGCATGACCCTGAAACTGCAACTGGCGGACAACGACGCGCCGATCAGCGTTCCCGGCTACTGAGGCGGACGTCGGTCCCGTGCCTCGCCCGTGTCAGCGGCGCTCTCGCCACCACCGCTCGCTACTGATCGGCCTGGCGCTGCTCTCCCCTGTCCATGCGGCGGACTACCTGGCCGGACTGCCGCCGCCGCAACCCGCTCCGTCCGGCGGCAGCAACGTCCTCTACTACCTGGAACTGGTGATCAACGGCCGCGACAGCGGCCAGGTGGTGCCGGTCAACGCCGCCGATGGCCATTACCTGCTCGACGCCGCGGCCCTGCGCGAAGCCGGCGTGCGCCTGCCTGGCAACCCCGCCGGACAGGTCGCGGTGGACGCCCTGCCCGAGGTCCGGGCGGACTATGACAGCGCCAGCCAGCAACTGCACCTGCAAGTGCCGCCGGACTGGCTGCCGGAGCAGCGCTTCGACGATCCCGGACTGGTCGCCCGCGCCCCGGCGCGCAGCAGCCTCGGCGCGCTGTTCAACTACGACCTGTACTACTCGGACCCCGCCGACGGCGCCACGCCCTGGCTTTCCGCGCTGCTCGAGCAACGCCTGTTCGACGGCTTCGGGGTAATCTCCAACACCGGCGTCTACACCCGCTATTTCGGCGACGCCGACAACCTCGACAGCCGCTACCTGCGCTACGACACCTACTGGCTGTACAACGACGAACGCAACATGCACAGCTACCAACTGGGCGACTACGTCAACGGCGCGCTGAACTGGACCACCCCGGTACGCATGGGCGGCTTTCGCTTCGCCCGCAACTTCGGCGTACGTCCGGACCTGGTCACCTATCCGCTGCTGCGCTTCGACGGCCAGGCCGCCGTACCCAGCACCGTCGACCTTTTCATCAACGGCTACAAGGCCAGCAGCGCCGACCTGCAACCCGGTCCCTTCGCCATCAGCAACGTGCCGTACATCAACGGAGCCGGCGAAGCAACGGTGGTGACCACCGACGCCCAGGGCCGACAAGTGGTGACCAGTCTGCCGTTCTACGTATCCAACACCCTGCTGGCGCGCGGCCTGAGCGATTTCGACCTGTCCGTCGGGCGCCTGCGCGACGACTACGGCCTGCGCAACTTCTCCTATGCCGACAACGCCGCCAGCGGCATCTACCGCTACGGCGTCAGCGACCGCCTGACCCTCTCCACCCACGCCGAGGCCGCCAGCGACCTGCGCCTGCTCGGCATCGGCGGCGACATCGCCGTGGCCACCTTCGGCACCCTCAGCCTGGCGGCCAGCGGCAGCGACGGCCAGGGCGACAGCGGCCAGCAATACCTGCTCGGCTACTCCTACTATTCGCGACGGCTCGGCCTCAGCCTGCAACACATCGAGCGCAGCGCCGGCTATGGCGACCTCGGCACCCTGGACGGCGAGTACCAGTTGAGCCGGCGCACCGACCAGGCTACCGCCAGCCTGACCTTCGACGAGCAGGGCACCATCGGTACCGGCTACTTCGACATCCGCGCCCGCGACGGCAGCCGCACGCGCCTGGCCAACCTCTCCTATAGCCGCCCGATCGGCAGCCGCAGCAGCTTCTACCTGGCGCTGAACAAGGATCTCGACGGCGACGGCTACAGCGCGCTGATGCAACTGGTGATTCCCTTCGACATCAACGGCCTGCTGAACATCGGCGTCACCCGCGACAGCGACCGGCGCTACAGCGAGCGGGTGATCTGGAGCCGCTCCACACCGAGCCAGGGCGGCCTCGGCTGGAACCTCGGCTATGGCGGCGGCGCCAGCCGCTACCAGCAGGCCGACCTGACCTGGCGCATGCAGAACGTGCAACTGCAGGGCGGCCTCTATGGCGAGACCGGCAACTACACGCGCTGGGCCGATCTCAGCGGCTCGCTGGTATGGATGGACAACGCCGTGTTCGCCAGCAATCGGATCAACGACGCCTTCGTCCTGGTCAGCACCAAGGGTTATCCACAGGTGCCGATCCGCTACGAGAACCAACTGATGGGCAGCACCGACGACAACGGCCACCTGCTGGTGCCCTGGGTCGCGGCCTACTACCCGGCGAAGTTCCAGATCGAGCCGCTGGACCTTCCGGCCAACGTCAGCGCGCCCGAAGTCGAGCAGCGCGTGGCGGTACGCCAGGGCAGCGGCCTGCTGCTGGATTTCCCGATCCGTGCCGTAGTCGCCGCCAGCATCAGCCTGGTGGACGAGCGCGGCGAACCGCTGCCGCTGGGCAGCCAGGCCGAAGAAACCGGCAGCGGCCAGCGCGCCAGCGTCGGCTGGGACGGCCAGGTCTATTTCGAAGGATTGCAAAGCGACAACCAGCTACGCGTGGTCCGCCCCGACGGCCGGGCCTGCCAGGCACGCTTCCGCCTGGACACGCGCAAACCCACCGTCAGCCAGGTCGGCCCGCTGACCTGCTCGGCCCCGATCGGAGATACGCCATGAGCCGCCACTCCACGTCCGCCTGCCTGCTCGGCTTCGCTACGCTCTGCGCCAGCCCGTTGCTGCTCGCCGCCTGCACCACCAGCTCCGGCACCGGCAATTTCGGCAGCCTGAGCTCGTTCACCGTGGCCAGCACCGCCCAGACCATCACCGGCACCACCGGCTTCAAGTGCACCGGCAGCCTGTTGTCGATCCTCAGCACCAACACCATCGACGCGACCATCGCCAGCACCGCCAATCCGCTGGGCACCACGCCGCGGCTGTACAACGCCGCCAGCGGCACCTACCTGCCCTACAGCATCTGCAAGGACAACGGCTGCGGCACCGTCTACAACGTCGGCTCGACGGTACGCTGGAGCAGCACCACCTTCCTCGGCATCCTCGGCCTGTTCAACGCCACCGACGGCAGCCTGCCGCTGTACCTGCGCACCGCCACCGGGGTGACCCTGCCGGCCGGCACCTATACCGATACCATCGGCCTGAACTGGGCCTGGCACCTCTGCGCCGCCGGTGCCCTGGGACTCTGCGTGTACGACGACGGCACCGCCAGCAGCAGCGTCAACGTTACCCTGACGGTGCTCAAGGACTGCTTCATCGACAGCGCTCCGGACCTCAGCTTCGGCAGCGCCGCGCTGGTCTCGGCCTTCACCGCGGTGAACCAGAACATTGGCGTGCGCTGCACCCTGAACGCCACCTATACCATCGGCTTCGACAACGGCAACAACTTCAGCGGCGGCTGGCGGCGAATGCTCAGCGGCGCCAACGCGATCCAGTACAACCTCTACAAACCGGGAGACTCGACGGTCTGGACCACCAGCAACACCCAGGCAGGCACCGGTAGCGGCGCCGCGCAGAACGTGCCGTACCGGGCCATCGTCAACCCGGCCCAGGGCAACGTCCCCGCCGGTACCTACAGCGATACCGTGCGGGTGATCCTCACCTACTGAGTCAGGCCGGCTGCCGGGACGCCTTCCAATCCTCGCCGCCCTCGCCTTCCCGTCGCAGGCTCCAGTCCTTCAGGTGCTCCAGGCTGGCGCGATAGGGCTTGAGGCCGATCCCCAGCAGGACCACCGCACCAAGCACCGCGGCCAGGGTCACCAGCAGCAGCGAGTAGCGCAGCGCCATGTCGTCGGCGAAGACGAAATCGGTGACCAGCGCCACCGCCGTCGGGCCCACGCCGAGACCGAACAGGGTGACCACGAACAGGTAGATCGCCGAGGCCTGGCCGCGCATCGAGTTGGGCATGATCTCCTGGATCGCCGCCGGGGCCACGCCGAACGGCATGCTCAGGAAGAACACCGTCGGCGCCATCAGCGCCGCCGCCCAATTGGCGTTGTCCAGCAGCGGATAGACCAGGGTGAAGGGAATCACCGCCCAGGCGGCGAGCAGCCCGACGCGCATGTTCGCGTCGCTGCGCCCGCGCTTCGCCCAGTAGTCGGCCAGGCGCCCGCCGAAGACGATGCCGAGACAGCCGAACACCGCGACGATGCTGCCGTAGACCACCCCGACATGACCGGCGTCCCAGCCGTGGGTGCGGACGAAGAAGGTCGGCACCCAGGCGCCGCTGCCGTAGCCGGCGAAGGACAGGCAGGCGAAACCGAAGTTGTGACAGAGCACGGTCTTGCGGTTGGCCCGCAGGTAGGCGCCGACCTCGCCCAGCGGCACCGCCACGCCTGCGCCGACTCCGCGCCGGGCCGGCTCGCGGATCGCCAGCAGCAACAGGCAGAAGAGCACGCCGGCGGCGCCGAGGATGAGGAAGATCAGTTGCCACGGGCGCACCTCGCCGAACAGCGGCAGATGCACGTCGCCCTGGGCCGAGGCGAACTTGATCACCAGCCCGCCGAGCAGGAAGGCCAGCCCCGAGCCCAGGTAGATGCCCATCGAGTAGACGCTGATCGCCGTCGCCCGACGCTCGCGCGGGAAGCTGTCGGCGATCAGCGAATAGGCTGCTGGCGACAGCGCCGCCTCGCCGACCCCGACGCCGACCCGGAAGGTGAGGAATTGCCAATAGCTGCGCGCCAGACCGCAGGCCGCGGTCATCGCGCTCCACACCAGCACGCCGAACAGGATCAGGCCGCGCCGGCTGCGGTTGTCGGCCATGCGTCCGAGCGGGATACCGCAAAGGGTGTAGAACAGGGCGAAGGACAAGCCCATCAGCAGGCTCATTTCCGTATCGCTGATGGCCAGGTCACGGCGGATCGGGCCGACCAGCAGGTTGAGGATCTGCCGGTCGATGAAGGACAGCACATAGGCGACCATGAGGATCGCCACCGTGGTCCAGGCCGCAAGGTTGGAGGGATAGCCGTTATTGTTGTTATGCATGCCGAACTCCTGGACGCCGCCGAAGCGGCGGATGCGAAGGGAGGGTCGACAGGCAGGATAAGCCGGCAACATCCGGGCTTATACCCAGGCCAAGGGAATATAGAACTGCTGAATGCGGGAAGCGGGTTCCGGCGAATGACCGCCAGGTCATTCGCCGCCGCATGCGCTCAGAGCCTGTCCAGCATCTCGCGAGCTGGGCGGGGAAGCGGAGCTGACGAGCGGCAAATGAGCACTTCAAAGCCGTCATACCGCGCCGCGCAGCGGATCATGAACAGGCTCTCAGAGCGGCCTGGCCAAGCGCCCGCTCATCTCGGCCAGGGCGCCGACCCAGGCGGGGTGGTCGTTGAGGCAGGGAATCAGCACCAGGTCCTCGCCGCCGGCACTGATGAACTGCTCGCGGCCGCGCATGCCGATTTCCTCCAGGGTCTCGATGCAGTCGGCAACGAACGCCGGACACATCACCAGCAGGCGCTTCACCCCGCGCTGCACCAGTTCGTCGAGCTTGGCGTCGGTATAGGGCTCGATCCACTTGGCGCGCCCCAGGCGCGACTGGAACGACACCGACCAGCGCCCCTGCTCCAGGCCGGCGCGCTCGGCGAAGGCCTCGGCGGTGCGCAGGCACTGGCTGCGGTAGCAGAGGGCGAGGGCTTCGGGGCTGACGTTGCGGCTGTTCTCGGCCTGCAGGTCGTGGGCAGGATCCTTCACCAGCTTGCGGATGTGCCGCTCGGGCAAGCCATGGAAGCTCAGCAACAGATGGTCGTGGGGCTGCTGCAGGTACGGACGCACGCTTTCCACCAGGGCATCGAGGTAGACCGGCTGGTCGTAGAACGGCGGCAGCGTGCTCACCTCCAGGCCCAGGCGATGGGCGGCGATCACCCGGCGCACCTCCTGTTCGGCGGTGGTCGTGGTGCTGTCGGCGAACTGCGGATACAGCGGCGCCAGGGTCACCCGCCGGATACCGCGGCGCGCCAGGTCGAGCAGGACCTTCTCGATGGCCGGCTGGCCGTAGCGCATCGCCAGTTCCACCGGTCCATGCGGCCAGTGCGGCTTCATCGCTTCCTGCAGGCGACGACTGAGGACGATCAGTGGCGACCCTTCGTCCCACCAGATCGAGCTGTAGGCGTGCGCCGATTCGGCCGGACGCTTGATCAGGATCAGCGACACCAGCAGGCGCCGCAGCGGCCAGGGCAGGTCGACCACGTAGGGATCCATGAGGAACTGGTCGAGATAGCGGCGGACATCCTCCACCCGGGTCGAATCCGGGGAGCCCAGGTTGAGCAACAGCAGGGCATTCTCGGTCATGCCTGATCCTTTCGTCGGGCGTCCAGGACATCGGCCAGCGCCACGTCCAGGTCGGTGAATTGAAAACGGTAGCCGGCGTCCTGCAAGCGTTGCGGCAAGGCTCGCTGGCCGCCGAGCAGCAATCCGGACATTTCTCCCAGCCCGAGGCGCAGGACGAACCCGGGGGTCGGTATCCGCGCCGGCTTGTGCAGCGCCCGGCCCAGGGCCTTGGCGAAATCGCGGTTGCGCACCGGGTTGGGAGCGCACGCATTATAGGGACCGCTGGCATCGGGCCGCCGCAAAAGAAAATCGATCAGCTCGATTTGATCCTCGATATGAATCCACGGCATCCATTGCCGGCCGTCACCCAGCGGTCCGCCCAGGCCGAGCCGGTAGAGCGGCAACAGGCGCCCGAGGAAGCCGCCCTCGGGGGCCAGCACCAGGCCGGTGCGCAACAGCACGACACGGGTGCCGAGCTTCTCCGCCTCGCGGGCGATCTGCTCCCAGGCTAGGCATAGCTCGCTGGCGAAATCCTCGCCGGCCGCCGCCCCCTCCTCGGTCACCGGGCGCTCGCCGCTGTCGCCATACCAACCCACCGCAGAACCCGATAACAGAAGGTCCGGGCGCTGCTCGCGAGCGTCCAGCCATTCCACCAGGCGCTCGGTAAGGCGTACCCGGCTTTCCCACAGCAGCGCCTTGCGCTTGTGACTCCAGGGTTTGTCCGCGATCGGCTCGCCGGCCAGGTTGACCACCGCGTCGAGCGGCTGGTCGCCGTACTCGTCGAAACGATCGATGCCGCGCACGCCGACGCCGCACAGCGATTCCACCTGCTGCGGCCGCCGGCTGAACACGGTCAGCCGGTGTCCGGCCTGTCGCCAGCGGGCGCACAGACGGCGCCCCATCAGGCCGGTACCGCCGGTCAAGAGAATGTGCATGGCTGTCTCCTCGTTTTGCCTGCGTGCCCTTTCAGTCTGGACCCTGGACATCGATCTGCCCGATGACCGTGCATCCTTCCCCCATTCCGGCGTTATCCTGTGGATGGAAGATCCGTCGGCTCCGGCCGGGGAACCCTGGCGTCGTTTTCGACTCAGCCAAGGAACAGGGCTTGCATCGCACTGGTGCCTTAGTGAACGGCGCCAGCCGTCTATTCTTCAGATAACTCGGTTGATACTTCCGAACGGAACGTCTGAAGGTTCGACAGGCCAGGAAGCGAGCCGTGCGCCGCAAGCGCGCCATCGGCGCGATGCAAGGTGCGCCTCGAAGCACGCGCAATACTGTACATTAAATCAAGCTTGTACAAGAAACCTGATTCGCCTGTCCAGACGCTACACAACCAGAGAGGCATGTCATGAGCGTCCCCATCGCCATCATCGGTACTGGCATCGCCGGGCTTTCCGCCGCCCACGCATTGAGATCCGCCGGCCAGACCGTACAATTGTTCGACAAGGGCCACGGCAGCGGCGGCCGCATGGCCAGCAAGCGCAGCGAGGCCGGCACGCTGGACCTCGGCGCGCAATACTTCACCGCCCGCGACCGGCGCTTCCTCGACGCCTTGCAACACTGGCGCGAGGAAGGCTGGGTGGACGAGTGGAAACCCGCTCTCTACCAATACCGCGACGGCCAGCTGAGCCCCTCCCCGGACGAGCAGCCACGCTGGGTCGGCATCCCGCGGATGAGTGCGATCACCCGCGCCCTGCTCACCGATCTGCAAGTGGTCTTCTCCTGCCGCATCACCGAGGTCTTCCGCGGCAAGCAGCACTGGCACCTGCAGGACGCCGAGGGACAGAACCACGGTCCGTTCAACCAGGTCCTGATCGCCATCCCCGCTCCCCAGGCCACGCCGCTGCTGGCCAGCGTGCCGAAACTGGCGGCCACCGCCGCGAGCGTGGTCATGGAGCCGACCTGGGCGGTGGCGCTGGGCTTCCGCGAGGTACTCGACACCCCGGTGCAGGGCTGCTTCGTGCACGACAGTCCGATCGCCTGGCTGGCCTGCAATCGCAGCAAGCCGGGGCGCGACACCACCCTCGACACCTGGGTGCTGCACGCCACCAGCCAGTGGAGCCGGCAGCACATCGACATGGCCAAGGAGGACGTGGTCGAGCACCTGCGCTGCGCCTTCGCCGAAGTGATCGGCTGTGCCGTACCGGAAGCCGCCTTCAGCATCGCCCACCGCTGGCTCTATGCACGCCCGGCGGAGGCCCACCAGTGGGGCGCCCTCGGCGATCCCGACCTGGGCATCTACGCCTGCGGCGACTGGTGCTCCAGCGGCCGCGTCGAAGGCGCCTGGCTCAGCGGCCAGGAAGCCGCGCGGCGCCTGCTGGAACATCTCTGAGGGGATCGGGCCGTCGCCTGGCGGCCCGATGTGACAAGAAAATACCTATACAAATACATTGACCTGTACAAGATAAGTTCTAGGATGTGTCGTATGACCGCCTGGCTGTCGAGCTGCGCGCGAACCTCCTTTCCCCTTGGGAGACGACACCGATGCACGAATCTCACCCTTCCCTGACGCCCCGACTCGGCATCAGCGCCTGCCTGCTCGGCGAACCGGTGCGCTTCAACGGCGGCCACAAGCGATCCGCGCTTTGCGAGGAACTGGCGCGGCACGTCGAGTTCGTCTCCTTCTGCCCGGAACAGGCCATCGGCCTGGGCACGCCGCGCCCGGCGATTCGCCTGGAAGGCACTCCGGAAGCCGCCGAGGCGCGGAGCCGCGACGGCCTGGCGGTCGGCGGAGCGCTCGCCGAATATGCGCGGCGGGTGGCGCAACGGGCGGATACGCTGGACGGTTTCATCTTCATGCAACGCTCGCCGTCCTGCGGGCTGCAACGGGTCAAGGTCTATCCAGAAGGCGGCGGCGCGCCGCGCGCCGAAGGCCGTGGACGCTTCGCCGCAGCCCTTTGCGCAGCCTTGCCGGAGCTACCGGTGGAAGAAGAAGGCCGGCTGCACGATCCGGTCCTGCGGGAGAACTTCCTCACCCGCGTGTATGCCCATGCCCACTGGCAGGCCCTGCGCCAGCGCGGCCTCAGCCATTCGGCCATCGTCGCCTTCCATAGCCGCTACAAGTACCAGTTGCTGGCGCATTCGCCGGAGCACTACCGCAGTCTCGGCCGCCTGCTCGGCGAAGCCGGCCACTACCAGCCGGAAGCCCTCGGCACGCGTTACTTCGGCGAGCTGATGCAGGGCCTGCGCCGCTGCGCGACCCGCGGCAGCCATGGCAACGTGTTGCTGCACCTGAGCGGCTACCTGAAACGCGACCTCGCAGCCGAAGACAGGCGTGAATTGCGCGAGCTGATCGAGCAATACCGGCATGGCAGCGTGCCGCTGGTGGTACCGCTGACCCTGCTAAAGCACCACTTCCGTCGCCACCCGCATGCATACATCGCCCAGCAGGCCTACCTGCAACCGCACCCGACCGAACTCGGCCTGCGCAACGCGCTCTAGGATTTCCCGATGAACTCGCCCCACCTCGAACGCGGCGGCCTGCCGATCCGCGAAGTCACTCGTCTGACCGGCGTCCATCCGGTCACCCTGCGCGCCTGGGAGCGCCGCTACGGCCTGGTGGTGCCGCAACGCACCGGCAAGGGTCACCGGCTCTACAGCGAAGAGCAGGTCGAGCGCATCCGCCGGATACTCGTCTGGCTCGAGCGTGGCGTCGCCATCAGCCAGGTGCGCGCGCTGCTGGAGCGTCCGGAGGAAACCCCGGCGGCGGATGTCGAATCCCCCTGGGAACGCCTGCACGAACAGCTGCTGGACGCCATCGCCGCGCTGGCCGAGCGACGCCTCGACGATCTGTTCAACCAGGCCGCGTCGCTCTATCCGGTAGCGACCCTCTGCGAAAAGCTTCTGCAACCCTTGCTGCAGCACCTCGAACGACGCTGGCAGGGACAGTTCGGCGCGCGCATGGAGCGGGCCTTCTTCTTCTCCTGGTTGCGCAGCAAGCTGGGCGCCCGCCTTTATCACCAGCAACGGCTGCAACAGGGCGCGCCGCTGCTGCTGGTCAACCAGTCCGAGCTGTCGCTGGAACCGAACCTCTGGCTGTGCAGTTGGTTGCTCGGCAGCGGCGAGGTGCCGCTGCAGGTCTTCGACTGGCCGCTGCCACCGGCCGAACTGGCCCTGGCCTGCGAACGCCTGGAAGCTCGCGGCGTGTTGCTGTACGCCAGTCATCGCCTCAATCCGGAGCACCTGCCGCGCCTGCTGGCAGGGGTGAGCTGCCCGGTGGTGCTGGTCGGACCGGCCGTGGAGATCCAGCGCGAAGCCTTCGAAACCCTGGCGCTAACTGGCCTGCTGCTGGCGAGCACGCCCCTGGAAGCCCGCCGCCTGCTCGGCGAACGAGGTCTGTTGAACCCATGAACGGACTTCCGATGAACCTGATCTGGTTTCGCTGCGACCTGCGAACCACCGATAACAGCGCGCTCCTCGCCGCCGCCGATGGGCGCCCTTGCGTGGCTCTCTACCTGCTCAGCCCGGCGCAGTGGCAGGAACACGACGATGCGCCCTGCAAGGTCGACTTCTGGCTGCGCAACCTGGGCGAGCTGCAACGCCAGCTCGCCGCGCTGAACATCCCGCTGCTGGTGCGCGACTGCGGCCACTGGCGGCAAGCCCCGGAAGTCATCGGCCGGCTCTGTCGGGAACTGGGAGTCGGCGCGGTACACGTCAACCAGGAATACGGGGTGAACGAGGAACGCCGCGACCAGGCCGTCGGCCAACGCCTGCGTGAACAGGGCGTGGCCTTCCACAGCCACCTCGACCAGCTGTTCTTCGCCCCCGGCTCGGTGCTGACCCGAACTGGCGGCTATTTCCAGGTGTTCAGCCAGTTCCGCAAGGTCTGCCACGAACGGCTGTACCAGGCCCTGCCGGGTGTCCGCCCGCGTCCGCAGCCCCAGCCACCGCACGCGCTGGCCAGCGACCCGCTGCCGGATGCCGTGCCCGCCTTCCCGCGGCCGGCCGATAGCTTGCGCCGCCTCTGGCCGGCAGGCGAAGAGGTAGCGCAGGAACGCCTGCGCGACTTCGCCGACCAGCACCTGGCCGACTACCATGAACGGCGCGACTTCCCGGCGCTTCCCGGCACCAGCCAACTGTCGCCCTACCTGGCCGCCGGCGTACTCTCGCCCAGGCAATGCCTGGACGCCGCGCTGGTTGCCAACCGCGGCGAGTTCAGCGGCGGCCAGCAAGGCGCCGCGACCTGGATCAACGAGCTGCTCTGGCGCGAGTTCTACAAGCACATCCTGGTCGGCTACCCACGGGTCTCCCGGCACCGCCCCTTCCGCGAGGAGACCGAAGCCCTGCGCTGGCGCCAGGCCCCGGCGGAACTCGAAGCCTGGCAACAGGGGCGCACCGGCATACCGATCATCGACGCGGCAATGCGCCAGTTGCTCGCCACCGGCTGGATGCACAATCGCCTGCGGATGGTGGTAGCGATGTTCCTCAGCAAGAACCTGCTGATCGACTGGCGCGAAGGCGAACGCTGGTTCATGCGCCACCTCATCGACGGCGACCTGGCGGCGAACAACGGCGGCTGGCAGTGGAGCGCATCCACCGGCACCGACGCCGTCCCCTACTTCCGCCTGTTCAATCCGCTCTCGCAGTCCGAACGCTTCGATCCACGCGGCGAGTTCATCCGCCACTGGCTGCCGGAACTGGCCGGCCTGGAGCGCAAGGCGATCCACGATCCGTCCAGCCTGGGGCTGTTCGCCGGGGTCGACTATCCACGGCCGATGGTCGACCTGAAGGCCAGCCGCGAACGGGCGCTGGCGGCTTTCCGCAACCTGCCGCCGCGCGATGGTCGCGCGTAGGGCGCGTCAGCGAGCTATCGCCTCCCGCCAAATGGCTCGCTCTTTCCATAGTGCGGTGCGGCGTGGTGGAAGAATCGCAGGCATGAAAAAGCCGGGATGAACCCGGCTTTTTTCGACCGTGCCGACTAGATCGGGATCTTGTAGAACAGGCTGTAGGACTCGATACCGTCGTTCGGCTGTTTCAGGCCGGCGTTGGAATAGTGGATCGCCCGAACGCCGACCGACTGGCCGTTGGCGAACTTCAGGCCGGCACCGATGCGGTCTTCGAAGTTCAGGGAGGAACCCAGGTTCTGGTCGCCGACACGGGTGCCGGAGAACGCCGCCACGCCGATACCGGCCTCGATGAATGGCTTGATCGAGTCGCCGGCGAACTCGTAGACGAATACCGGAGCGAACGACAGCGAATGCTTGCCGGCGCCTTCATCGCCACCTTCCCAATAGGTGTAGCCCGCATCCCAGTAGCCGGTCAGGCGCCCGGTGGAGGTCTGCCACCAGCTCTTGTCCCAATCCCAGCTCAGGCCCAGGCGATAGGTCATGCCCGACTGGCCGGTCGCACCGACGGCGGCCGAGACGTCCGCCGCCTGGGCGGAGGCCACGTGGACGGAGGAAAGTGCGGCCAGAACGGCCAGCGGAAGTAGTTTCTTCATTGAAACGTCCTTTTCGAAAGTTGCATGAAAGCCCCCGCATTCAAGCTGCGCATTATAAGAGCGCACTTACTAAAGCAGATACTAGACCAAACGCTTTAGTTCAAAAAATCGCTGTCACGTCTGCCAGGCACGACTAAACGACTAATTTTCCTACGCTTTCCGGGCTTCCCCAGAGGATCGGCAGGATCCTTTCCATCTCCTCCGGCAGCGCGCTGGTCCAGAAACGCGGCGTCGCGGCCTGGCCAGAGGCCAGTAGCGCCCGCGCCGACAATACGCGCTCCAGCTGCCGGGCGACAGCCGCTCCCGTATCGATCACCGCCATCTCCGCCGGGATCAGCTCGGCCAGCAGGGGTTTGACGAAGGGATAATGAGTACAGCCGAGGATCAGCGTATCGCAGCCCTGTTCGAGGATGGGCGCCAGCAGGCGTTCCAGCAGTGCCCGGGTTTGCGGCCCATAGAGATCGCCGGCTTCGATGCGCTCGACCAGCCCCGGGCAGGGCTGGGTGAAGACCTGTACGTCGCTGGCGAAGCGGTCGAGCAAGGCGGCGAAACGCGCGCTCTTCAGAGTTCCGGTGGTGGCCAGGACGCCGACCCGACCGTTGCGGGTGGCCGCCGCGGCCGGCTTCACCGCAGGCTCCATGGCCACCAGCGGCACCTGCGGATAACGTTCGCGCAATTCCGCCGCAGCCGCAGCCGTCGCGGTATTGCAGGCCAGTACCAGAGCCTTGGCGCCCTGCTCCAGAAGGAAATCACCGATCCGCTCGCAGCGTTCGCGGATGTACTCCGCGCTCTTCTCGCCGTAGGGCACATGGGCGTTGTCGGCGACGTAGAGCAACGATTCGGATGGCAGGCGCGCGCGAATCTCACGCAATACGCTGAGCCCGCCGACCCCGGAATCGAAAACGCCGACCGCGGCCGACTCAACCGCCATGGCGTTGCCCACAGACGGCACAGGAAGGATCGCGACGCACCCGCAATTCGCGGAAGCGCGTGCCGAGGGCGTCCACCAGCAGCAGGCGGCCCACCAGCGGTTCGCCGAAACCGGCCAGCAGCTTGAGCGCCTCCAGCGCCTGCAGGCTACCGACCAGCCCCACCAGCGGACCGATCACGCCGGCCTCGCTGCAGGTCAGCTCGGCCTCGCTGCCGTGCCCGTAGAGGCAGTGGTAGCAGGGGCTTTCGTCGCGGCGGGTATCGAATACCGAAAGCTGGCCCTCGAGACGGATCGCCGCGCCGCTGACCAGGGGCTTGCCGGCGCGCACGCAGGCGACGTTGACCGCCTCGCGGGTGGCGAAGTTGTCGGTGCAGTCGAGCACCAGGTCGACCGCCGCCACGGCGGCATCGAGGGAGTCCTTGTCCAGCGCGGCGCTATGGCTGACCAGGCGGATCTGCGGATTCAGCGTGCCCAGCCGGCGCATCGCCGACTCCACCTTGCCGACACCGACGCTGGTGCCATCGTGGATGACCTGCCGTTGCAGGTTGGTCAGGTCGACCGTATCGAAATCCGCCAGGTGCAGCTCGCCGACCCCGGCCGCGGCCAGGTACAGCGCCACCGGCGAACCCAGGCCGCCAAGACCGACGATCAGTGCGCGGCTGCGCTTCAGGCGCAGCTGACCCTCGACGTCGACCTGCGCCAGCAGGATCTGGCGACTGTAGCGCAGCAGTTCCTCGTCGCTCAGCATACCCATTGTCCGAGAGTGATCCGCTCGTTGCCGCCGAGGTCGCGCAACGTATGTACCCCGGCGAAGCCGCGGGCGCCGAGCAGTTCGCGCACAGCCGCCCCTTGATCATAGCCGTGCTCGAGCAGCAACCAGCCTTCGTCCAGCAAATGCTGCGGCGCCTGGGCGACGATCTGGCGGATATCGTCGAGGCCATCGCTACCCGCGACCAGCGCGCTCTTCGGCTCGAAACGCACGTCGCCCTCGCTCAGGTGCGGATCGCTGGCAGGGATATACGGCGGATTGCCGACGATCATCCGGAAGCGTCGGCCATCGAGAGCGGAGAACCAGTGGCTGCGGCGCACCTCGACGTTCTCCAGGAGCAGCCGCTGGCGATTGCGCTCGGCCAACGCCACGGCCTCTTCCACGCGGTCCACCGCAGTCACCGTCCACAGCGGCCGTTCGCTGGCCAGGGCCAGGGCGATGGCGCCGGTGCCGGTGCCCAGGTCGAGCACGGTAGCGGTGTCCGCCGCGAGGGTCGCCAGCGCGGTTTCCACCAGCAGTTCGGTGTCCGGGCGCGGGATCAGGGTGTGTGGCGCGACCTCCAGGTCCAGGCTCCAGAAGCCCTGGTGGCCAAGTATGTAGGCCACCGGCTCGCCGTTGCGCCGACGGGCGATCCAGTCGTCGAACCGCTCGTTGGCCTCGCGCGACACGATGCGCTCCGGCCAGGTACGCAGGAAGCTGCGCGGCTTGCCCATCGCCGCCGCCAGCAGCAACTCGGTGTCGAGCCGGGCGCTGGGCGAATCGGGCAGTTGGGAATCCTTGAGAAGGGTACAGATAGTGGTCATGTCAGTCGCCCAGGGCCGCCAGTTGATCGGCCTGGTATTCCTGCAGCAGCGGCTCGATCACCTGTTCCACCGCGCCCTCCATCACCTCGCCCAGGGAGTACAGGGTGAGGTTGATGCGATGGTCGGTGACCCGCCCTTGCGGGAAGTTGTAGGTACGGATGCGCTCCGAGCGGTCGCCCGAGCCCACCAGCAGCTTGCGCGTGCTGGCGATCGCCTGCTGCGCCGCGGCCTGCTGCTGGTCGTTGAGCTTGGCCGCCAGCCAGGCCATGGCCTTGGCGCGGTTCTTGTGCTGCGAGCGCTCTTCCTGGCACTCGACCACGATGCCGCTGGGAATGTGGGTGATGCGCACCGCCGAGTCGGTCTTGTTGACGTGCTGGCCGCCGGCACCGGAGGAACGGTAGGTGTCCACCCGCAGGTCGGCCGGGTTGATCTCGATCGCTGCCTGCTCGTCCGGCTCCGGCAGCACCGCGACGGTGCAGGCGGAAGTGTGGATCCGGCCCTGGGATTCGGTTTCCGGCACCCGCTGCACGCGGTGCGCGCCGGACTCGAACTTGAGCTTGGCGTAGACGTTGTCGCCCTCGACCCGGGCAATCACTTCCTTGTAGCCACCGTGCTCGCCCTCGTTCTCCGACAGCGTCTCGACCCGCCAGCCCTGGCGCTCGGCGTAGCGCGAATACATGCGGAACAGGTCGCCGGAGAAGATCGCCGCCTCGTCGCCACCGGTGCCGGCACGGATCTCCAGGAACACGTTGCGGCTGTCGTTGGGATCCTTCGGCAGCAGCATGCGCTGCAGGCTGTCGCCGAGGGCGGCGAGGCGGCCGCGCGCTTCGGCGACCTCCTCCTCGGCGAGGTCGCGCAACTCCGGGTCGCTGTCCTTGAGCAACGCCTGGGCACCCTCGAGGTCGGCCTGCACCTTGCGGTAGTCGCGGAACGCCAGGATCACCGGTTCGACCTCGGCGTACTCGCGGGAATAGGCGCGGAAGCGGGTCTGGTCACTGATCACCTCGGCGTCGCCGAGCAGCGCCGTCAGTTCTTCGTAGCGATCGCTGAGGACATCCAGCTTTTTCAGCAGAGAAGCTTTCATGCAGGCATAGGTACCGGTCAGTGGCGCGGCGCGCCCTCGTCGAGGGCGAACAGCTCCTGGGCCAGGGCCAGCGCGTCGATGCGGCCCTCGGCGGACATTTTCTTCATCTGCACGCTGGGCGCGTGCAGCAGTTTGTTGGTCAGGCCGCGGGCCAGCTGGGCCATCACCTCGGCGGGGTCGGCACCGTTGGCCAGTTGCCGCTGGGCCTTGCCCAGCTCCTCATCGCGCAGGCGCTCGGCCTGCTGCCGATAGGCGCGCAGCACGTCCACCGCGGCCAGTTCGCGCAGGCGCTGCATGAACTCGGCGACGCCGCTGCCGACCAGTTCCTCGGCGGCCTGGGCAGCGCCCTGGCGGCTCTTGAGATTCTCCGCCACTACTTCGTGGAGGTCGTCGACGCTATAGAGGTAGACGTCGTCCAGTTCGCCGACTTCCGGCTCGATGTCGCGCGGCACGGCGATGTCGACCATGAACATCGGCTTGTGCTTGCGCTGCTTCAGCGCGCGCTCCACGGCGCCCTTGCCGAGGATCGGCAACTGGCTGGCAGTGGAGCTGATGACGATATCGCTGTTGGCCAACTCCTCGGGTATCTCCGAAAGCAGCACCGCATGGGCGCCGAACTGCTCGGCGAGCAGGCTGGCGCGCTCCAGGGTGCGGTTGGCCACCACGATGCGCTTCACGCCTTGCTCGAACAGGTGGCGCGCGACCAGGGTGATGGTCTCGCCGGCGCCGATCAGCAGCGCCTGGCTGCGGTGCAGGTCGCTGAAGATCTGCTTGGCCAGGCTCACCGCGGCGAACGCCACGGACACCGGGTTCTCGCCGATGGCGGTATCGGTGCGGACGGTCTTCGCCGTACTGAAGGTGGCCTGGAACAGGCGGCCGAGCAGTGGACCGACGGTGCCGGCCTCGCGCGCGACGGCGTAGGCCGACTTCATCTGGCCGAGGATCTGCGGCTCGCCGAGGACCATCGAGTCGAGGCCGGAGGCCACGCGCATCATGTGGCGCACCGCGTCTTCGTCCTGGTGCACATAGGCACAGGCGCGCAACTCGTCGAGAGTCAGGCGATGGTAGTCCGCCAGCCAGGCGAGCACGTCGTCCGCGGTCGGATGGTCGATCTCCAGGTAGAGTTCGCTCCGGTTGCAGGTCGACAGGATGGCCGCCTCGCGGCTGGTGGTCAGGCGGCAGAGCTGCTGCAGCGCCTCGACCATCTGTTCCGGAGTGAAAGCCACGCGCTCGCGGACAGCCACCGAGGCGGTCTTGTGATTGATGCCGAGGGCAATGAAGGCCATGCAGGATCGCTGAGCTAATCGGGGAAACGCGCAATTCTCCTACTTCGCCAAGGGCAGGACAACCATTGCCGATGTATTGACCCCATAGACAGCTTCGTCGACGCCCGTCCCGGCCCCCTTGGGCTTGCCGGACGGCTTATGTCATGATGGCGCCACCCTCGCAGGTTCAAGGCCGGCTTTCTTCCTCTATGAACAAATCCCTTGCGCTGCTGACCGTCACGCTGCTGCTCGGCGGCTGCCAGTCACTTATCCACAAGACTCCCGATGGCACCCCGCCGGTGGAAGACACCGCGGTCGAGACCAAGGCCAAGCCGGAAAAGTACGGCTCCTTCAGCGAGGACAGCCTGTATTCGCTGCTGGTGGCCGAACTGGCCGGGCAGCGCAACCGCTTCGACATCGCCCTGAGCAACTATGTGGTGCAGGCGCAGAAAACCCGCGACCCCGGGGTTTCCGAGCGCGCCTTCCGCATCGCCGAATACCTCGGCGCCGACCAGGAAGCCCTCGACACCTCCCTGCTCTGGGCGCGCAGCGCGCCGGACAACCTCGATGCCCAACGCGCCGCCGCGATCCAGTTGGCCCGCGCCGGGCGCTACGAGGAGTCCATGGTGTACATGGAGAAGGTCCTCAACGGCCAGGGCGACACGCACTTCGACTTCCTCGCCCTGTCTGCCGCGGAGACCGACCCGGATACCCGCGCCGGCCTGCTGCAGAGCTTCGACCACCTGTTGAAGAAATACCCGAACAACGGCCAGTTGCTGTTCGGCAAGGCCCTGCTGCTGCAACAGGACGGCCGCCCGGATGAAGCCCTGACCCTGCTCGAGGACAACTCCGCAAGCCGCCACGAAGTCGCCCCGCTGCTGCTCCGCTCGCGCCTGTTGCAGAGCATGAAGCGCAGCGACGAGGCCCTGCCGCTGCTCAAGGCCGGGATCAAGGAACACCCGGACGACAAACGCGTGCGCCTCGCCTACGCGCGCCTGCTGGTGGAGCAGAATCGCCTGGACGACGCCAAGGCCGAGTTCGCCGGACTGGTCCAGCAATTCCCCGACGACGACGACCTGCGTTTCTCCCTGGCGCTGGTCTGCCTGGAAGCCCAGGCCTGGGACGAAGCCAGGATCTACCTGGAAGAACTGGTCGAGCGCGACAGCCACGTCGACGCCGCCCACTTCAACCTCGGACGCCTCGCCGAGGAACAGAAGGACACCGCGCGTGCCCTCGACGAGTACGCCCAGGTTGGTCCGGGCAATGACTTCCTCCCGGCGCAACTGCGCCAGACCGACGTCCTGCTCAAGGCCGGTCGCGTCGACGAAGCCGCCCAGCGCCTGGACAAGGCGCGCAGCGAGCAACCCGACTACGGCATCCAGCTGTACCTGATCGAAGCCGAGGCGCTGTCCAACAACGACCAGCAGGAAAAGGCCTGGCAGGCCATCCAGGAGGGTCTGAAGCAGTACCCGGAGGACCTCAACCTGCTCTACACCCGCTCGATGCTGGCGGAGAAGCGTAACGACCTGGCGCAGATGGAAAAGGACCTGCGCTTCGTCATCGCCCGCGAGCCGGACAACGCCATGGCCCTCAACGCCCTCGGCTACACCCTGGCCGACCGCACTACCCGCTACACCGAGGCGCGCGAGCTGATCCTCAAGGCGCACAAGCTGAACCCGGACGACCCGGCGATCCTCGACAGCATGGGCTGGATCAACTATCGCCAGGGCAAGCTGGCGGACGCCGAGCGCTACCTGCGCCAGGCGCTGCAGCGCTACCCCGACCACGAGGTCGCCGCGCACCTGGGCGAAGTCCTCTGGGCCCAGGGGCGCCAAGACGACGCCCGAGCCATCTGGCGCGAATACCTCGACAAGCAGCCCGACAGCGACGTGCTGCGCCGCACCATCAAGCGCCTGACCGGCGCCGAGACTCCTTGAAACCATGCGTCTACGTCTTTTCCTCGCCGCCTCCGCGCTGGCCCTGCTCAGCGGCTGCGCCGGCCTGACCTCCCACGAAGCCCTGGAAGGCCAGGGCGATGCGCAGACCTGGAAAACCCACAAGCAGCAACTCAGCGAGCTGGATGCCTGGCAGATCGACGGCAAGGTCGGCATCCGCGCCCCGCGCGACTCCGGCAGCGGCACCCTGTTCTGGCTGCAGCGCCAGGGCTACTACGACATCCGCCTGTCCGGCCCGCTCGGCCGCGGCGCAGCACGCCTGACCGGGCGTGAAGGCGCGGTGAGCCTGGAAGTCGCCGGTCAGGGCCGCTACCAGGCGGAGTCCCCGGAAGCACTGCTGGAAGAACAACTAGGCTGGCGCCTGCCGGTCTCGCACCTGCTCTGGTGGGTACGCGGCCTCCCGGCGCCGGACAGCAAGAGCCGCCTGACCCTCGACGCCGACAGTCGCCTGGCGCGCCTGGAACAGGACGGCTGGCAGATCGAATACACCCGCTACGCCGAACAGAACGGCTACTGGCTACCCGAGCGCCTGAAGCTGCACGGCCAGGACCTCGACGTCACCCTGGTGATCAAGGACTGGCAGCCGCGCCAGCTCGGCCGCTGACATGAGCGTGCGCCTCAGCCTGCCAGCCCCGGCCAAGCTCAATCTGTTCCTGCATATCCTCGGCCGCCGCGACGATGGCTATCACGAGTTGCAGACCCTGTTCCAATTCCTCGACCACGGCGACGAGCTGCATTTCGAAGCCCGCCAGGACGGCCAGGTACGCCTGCACACGGAAATCGCCGGGGTGCCGCACGACAGCAACCTGATCGTGCGCGCCGCGCGCGGGCTGCAGGAAGCCTCCGGCAGCCCGCAAGGCGTCGACATCTGGCTGGACAAGCGCTTGCCCATGGGGGGCGGCATCGGCGGCGGCAGCTCCGACGCCGCCACGACGCTCCTGGCCTTGAACCATCTCTGGCAACTCGGCTGGGACGAGGACCGCATCGCCGCCCTGGGCCTGCGCCTGGGCGCCGACGTGCCGGTCTTCACCCGCGGACGCGCAGCTTTCGCCGAGGGCGTGGGCGAAAAGCTCACCCCGGTGGACATCCCGGAGCCCTGGTATCTCGTCGTGGTTCCGCAAGTACTTGTCAGCACAGCAGAAATTTTTTCAGATCCACTGTTGACACGCGATTCTCCCGCCATTAAAGTGCGCACCGTTCTCGAGGGGGACAGCCGAAACGACTGTCAGCCGGTAGTCGAGAGGCGTTACCCAGAAGTTCGTAACGCTTTGATCTTGCTAAACAAATTTGTTTCAGCTAGATTAACCGGCACTGGAGGTTGTGTGTTTGGGAGCTTCCCAAACAAAGCTGAAGCTGATAAAGTCTCGGCCCTTCTTCCAGACCACCTTCAGAGGTTCGTCGCCAAAGGAAGCAACGTCTCGATGTTGCACCGGAAGCTGGAAACTCTGGTCTGAGAAAGGAATGCCGAAACGGCATTCGAGCAATACCACAGGGGCGTCGCCAAGCGGTAAGGCAGCAGGTTTTGATCCTGCCATGCGTTGGTTCGAATCCAGCCGCCCCTGCCATTTTCCTCTTCTGTATTTCATCCGGATCCCTTCGGTCGACACAGGTACCTGTAGCGTGTCCAAGATGATGGTCTTCACGGGGAACGCTAACCCCGATCTTGCACGACGCGTCGTGCGTCAGCTGCACATTCCTCTTGGCGATGTTTCAGTTGGCAAATTCTCCGATGGCGAAATCAGCGTCGAAATCAACGAAAACGTCCGCGGCAAGGACGTATTCCTGATTCAGCCGACCTGCGCGCCGACCAACGACAACCTGATGGAACTGGTGGTGATGGCCGATGCCTTCCGCCGCTCCTCGGCCACTCGTATCACCGCTGTCATCCCCTACTTCGGCTATGCCCGCCAGGATCGCCGTCCGCGCTCCGCCCGCGTGGCCATCAGCGCCAAGGTAGTGGCCGACATGCTGACCGTCGTCGGGGTCAACCGTGTCCTCACGGTCGACCTGCACGCGGACCAGATCCAGGGCTTCTTCGATATCCCGGTAGACAACATCTACGGTTCCCCCGTGCTGGTGGACGATATCGAAGACCAGCGCTTCGAGAACCTGATGATCGTCTCCCCGGACATCGGCGGCGTGGTGCGCGCGCGCGCCGTGGCCAAGTCCCTGGGCGTGGACCTTGCGATCATCGACAAGCGCCGTCCCAAGGCCAACCAGTCCGAAGTGATGCACATCATCGGTGACGTCGAAGGCCGTACCTGCGTACTGGTAGACGACATGGTCGATACCGCCGGCACCCTCGGTCACGCCGCCAAGGCACTGAAAGAGCACGGCGCCGCCAAGGTCATCGCCTACTGCACCCACCCGGTGCTGTCCGGCCGTGCCATCGAGAACATCGAGAAATCCGTACTGGACGAGCTGGTGGTGACCAACACCATCCCGCTGTCCGCCGCTGCCCAGGCCTGTGGCCGCATCCGCCAGCTGGACATCGCTCCGGTCGTTGCGGAAGCCATGCGCCGGATCAGCAACGAAGAATCGATCAGCGCGATGTTCCGCTGAGGTCCAGCCTCGGCGAACGCGCCTGAACGAAAACGCCCCGCTCCGGCGGGGCCTTTGAAATCGCCCGAACGCTGGTCGCAAGCGCTCGGGCGCATTGTTATTTTTGGAGATACACAATGGTCGACTTTATTCTGAATGCCCAAGTGCGTTCCGATCTGGGGAAAGGTGCGAGCCGCCGCCTGCGTCGTAACGCCGGTCTGGTTCCTGCTGTCGTTTACGGCGGCGACAAAGAGCCCCAGTCCGTAACCCTGGAACTGCGCGAAATCGCCAAGCTCCTGGAAAACGAGGCTGCCTTCAGCCACGTGATCGCCCTGAACGTTGGCGGCGCCAAGGAAACCGTACTGATCAAAGCCCTGCAACGCCATCCGGCGAAAGGCTTCGTGATGCACGCCGACTTCCTGCGCGTGGTCGCCGACCACAAGCTGACCGCCCACGTACCGCTGCACTTCATCAACGAAGAAGTAGCCGTTGGCGTCAAGCAATCCGGTGGCGAGATCTCCCACACCATCTCCGAAGTCGAAGTTTCCTGCCTGCCGAAAGACCTGCCGGAATTCATCGAAGTCGACATGGCCAAGGTCGAGCTGGGCCAGATCGTTCACCTGTCGGACCTCAAGGCTCCGAAAGGCGTCGAGCTGGTACAACTGGCCCACGGCAACGACCTGGCCGTTGCCAACATCCACGCTTCCCGCGTGGTGAAGGAAGAAGGTAGCGAAGAAGGCGCCGCCGAGTAATTCATTACTCGATCGCCTTTTTATAGAGAGGGGCTCCCGTCGTGACTGCCGTACAACTGATCGTTGGCCTGGGAAACCCGGGTCCTGAATACGACCAGACCCGGCATAACGCGGGGGCCCTTTTCGTTGAGCGCCTGGCGCATGCCCAGGGCGTCAGCCTCGTGGCTGACCGCAAGTATTTCGGCCTGGTCGGCAAGTTCAGCCACCAGGGCAAGGACGTTCGTCTGTTGATCCCGACTACCTATATGAACCGCAGCGGCCAGTCCGTGGCGGCGCTGGCGGGATTCTTCCGGATCGCCCCGGACGCCATCCTGGTGGCCCACGACGAACTCGACATGCCCCCTGGCGTCGCCAAGCTCAAGACCGGCGGCGGACACGGCGGGCACAACGGGTTGCGCGACATCATCGCCCAGCTCGGCAATCAGAATTCTTTCCATCGCCTGCGGCTTGGCATCGGCCATCCGGGGCACAGCAGCCTGGTTTCCGGTTACGTGCTCGGCCGCGCCCCGCGCAGCGAGCAGGAACTGCTCGACACCAGCATCGACTTCGCCCTCGGCGTGCTGCCGGAAATGCTCGCCGGGGACTGGACCCGGGCGATGCAGAAGCTGCACAGCCAGAAGGCCTGAACCACTTTTCTAGCGCCTGTCTGAGCGCGAGGGACATAGCATGGGATTCAACTGCGGCATCGTCGGCCTGCCCAACGTCGGCAAGTCCACCCTGTTCAACGCCCTGACCAAATCCGGTATCGCGGCGGAAAACTTCCCGTTCTGCACCATCGAGCCGAACAGCGGCATCGTGCCGATGCCCGACGCGCGCCTGAACGCCCTGGCCGAGATCGTCAAGCCCGAGCGCGTACTGCCGACCACCATGGAATTCGTCGATATCGCCGGCCTGGTGGCGGGCGCCTCCAAGGGTGAGGGCCTGGGCAACAAGTTCCTCGCCAACATCCGCGAGACCGACGCCATCGCCCACGTGGTGCGCTGCTTCGAAGACGACAACGTGATCCACGTGTCCAACAGCGTCGACCCCAAGCGCGACATCGAGATCATCGACCTCGAACTGATCTTCGCCGACCTCGACAGCTGCGAGAAGCAACTGCAGAAAGTCGCCCGCAACGCCAAGGGCGGCGACAAGGAAGCCCTGGCCCAGAAGGCCCTGCTGGAAAAGCTCATCCCCCACTTCACCGAGGGCAAGCCGGCGCGTTCGCTGCTGAAGAACCTCGGTGACGAGGAGAAGCGCCTGGTGCGCAGCTTCCACCTGCTGACCAGCAAGCCGGTGATGTACATCGCCAACGTCGCCGAGGACGGCTTCGAGAACAACCCGCACCTGGATGTGGTGAAGGCCATCGCCGAGGAAGAAGGCGCGGTGGTGGTGCCGGTGTGCAACAAGATCGAAGCCGAGATCGCCGAGCTGGAAGACGGCGAAGAGAAGGACATGTTCCTCGAGTCCCTCGGTCTCGAGGAACCCGGCCTGAACCGTGTGATCCGTGCCGGCTACGGCCTGCTCAACCTGCAGACCTACTTCACCGCCGGGGTGAAGGAAGTCCGCGCCTGGACCGTCCGCGTCGGCGCCACCGCCCCGCAGGCCGCCGGCGTGATCCACACCGACTTCGAGAAAGGCTTCATCCGCGCCGAAGTGGTCGCCTACGACGACTTCATCCAGTTCAAGGGCGAACAGGGCGCCAAGGAAGCCGGTAAATGGCGCCTGGAAGGCAAGGACTATATCGTCAAGGACGGCGACGTGATGCATTTCCGCTTCAACGTGTAATCCCCTTCCCGTCCCAGGAAAGCCCCGGCCAAGCGCCGGGGCTTTTCGCTCCTGCCCCTCCCCACCGCCCTCTCTCCGGCGATCCGACCCCTTCCGTCTAAACGATTGAAAGATCAGAAAATTATCTAGCCCCAGGGGTTGACAGCCCCGCCCGAGATACGGAAAATGCGCGCCACTCGGCTACATAGCTCAGTCGGTTAGAGCGCAGCATTCATAATGCTGATGTCCCAGGTTCAAGTCCCGGTGTAGCCACCATATTTTTCAAGGGGTTAGCGCAAGCTAACCCCTTTTTGTTTTGGTCGGCAGACTACAAACCGACTACAAACCGTCTACGCCCCCCTTTACCGATTTACGGTTCGCATAAAAAAGCCCCGCATCTGCGGGGCTCTACGATCAACGTCACTGCTATCCGTGAGCAAGCAGCGGCTCAATCTCATGTTCGATCTGCTTGCCATTCGCCGCATAAGCAGTTGCTAACGAATACTCACTCTGGAGATTCATCCAGAACTGAGCGGACGTATCAAAGTAACGCCCCAGACGAATCGCCATATCTGCGGAGATACCACGCTGCTCACGAACGATATCGTTCACTGTCGGAGCGGAGACTTTCAAAGCGCGTGCTAGAGCAGCTGGAGAGATATCCAACTCCATCAGAAACTCATCGCGCAATATTTCCCCAGGATGGATGGGGCGCATACCATTGGTAGCCATGGTCCACCTCCTCAGTGGTAATCAACTATTTCGACTTCTTCGGGACCCGCATCCGTCCAGACGAAACAGACACGCCACTGGTCATTGATCCTGATGCTATGTTGGCCCGCCCGCTTTCCCTGCAACGGCTCCAACCGGTTTCCAGGTGGAGAGCGCAGGTCTCGAAGCTCCGTAGCCGCATGAAGCATTGCAAGCTTACGCGTAGCGACTGTGAGGATCGCTCCCCACCGCCTCGAAAGACCCGTCTCAAAAAGCTGACGAGTCTCGTCGCAGCGAAAGGTCAGAATCATTCATTAACCCTTAACGTTAAGCGTTAAGTTCACTACAGACTACCACAGATCCTCATGTGGTCAATTTGTAGCCAGACTGAGTAATCGGAGAAAAGCGCATCGCCGATTCCAAGTGCTCCGGCGACAGATGTGCATACCGCATCATCATCGAGGAATGCCCGAGGATCCGCTGTAGGGCCACGCCATGCGCAGCGCCCCGTGTCAGGCATTTCATCTTGCTTTGGATGCCAGGCATGCCTCATTGAAACAGTTCGAATCATTTGATAATCATTATCGATTTGTTTAGCTTTGCCGCCCATCAAAACAACAGCAACTCGGAAATCTCCTCATGCCCCGCTCCATCCCTTTGCGCCCGGCTCCCCTGGCGCTTTCCCTGTCCCTCTTCGCTTCGTTTTCCGCTCCTGCGCTGGCTGCCGATCCGGTGGAGCAGCAGATGGTGGTGATCGGCTCGCGCGCGCCGACCAGCATCAGCGAGTTGCCCGGCACGGTCTGGGTGATCGAGCGCGAGCAACTGGACCAGCAGACCCAGGCCGGCGTGCCGCTGAAGGAGGCGTTGGGACAATTGATCCCGGGCCTGGATATCGGCTCCCAGGGTCGTACCAACAACGGCCAGAACCTGCGCGGACGCAGCGTACTGGTGATGATCGACGGGGTGTCGCTGAACAGTTCACGGGGCATCAGCCGGCAGTTCGACTCCATCGACCCATTCAACATCGAGCGCATCGAGGTGATGTCCGGCGCCAGCGCGGTATACGGCGGCGGCGCCACCGGCGGGATCATCAACATCGTGACCAAGAAGGGCGTCGGCGGCGACACTCGCTTCAACACCGAGCTGGGCGCCCGCAGCGGCTTCCAGAGCCATGAGGACCACGACCTGCGCGCGGCGCAGTCGATCAGCGGCGGCAACGACCTGTTCAACGGCCGCCTGGCCATCGCCTACCAGAAGAACGGCGCGGCCTACGACGGCAGTGGCGACCAGGTACTGACGGACATCACCCAGACCGACCTGCAGTACAACAGGTCGGTGGACCTGATGGGCAGCCTTGGCTTCACTTTCGCCAATGGCCACAGCCTCGATCTCGGCCTGCAGTACTACGACTCCGGCTACGACGGCGACCGCGGCCTCGATCTTGGGCGCAACTTCGACGCCCTGCGCGGACGGGCACCCTATTCGATCAAGGGCGGCGTCGACCTCGACCGCGAGCCGGAGAGCAAGCGCCATCAGTTCAACGCCACCTACCACGCGCCGGAAGTGCTGGGTCACGACCTCTACCTGCAGGCCTACTACCGCAACGAGAAGATGGCCTTCAACCCCTTCCCCACCATCCGCTACAGCAATAGCGGCGCGATCAACTACGGCACCTCCTACTACTCGGCCTCGCAGCAGGACACCGACTACTACGGGATGAAACTGGCCCTGGTGAAGACCTGGGAGCGCGCCAGCCTGACCTACGGGGTGGACCTGGACCGGGAAAAATTCACGTCCGACCAGATGCTCTTCAACCTGCCGCTCGCCGCCGCCAGCGGCGGGCTGGTAGCCAGTGAACAGGCCAAGCTGGGCCGCTACCCGGACATCGATACCGACAGCCGCGCCTTCTTCCTCCAGGGCAGTTGGAAGGCCACCGACGACCTGACCCTGAGCGCCGGCGTGCGGCGCCAGTCGATGAGCACCGACGTCAGCGACTTCGTTGCGGCGAACCAGCAGATCCTCATCGCCAACGGCCTCGGCAAGACCGCCGACGCGGTTCCGGGCGGGAGCAAGGACTACGACGTCAACCTGGTCAACGTCGGCGCCATCTACAAGCTGAACCTGCAACAACAGGTCTGGGCCAACTACAGCGAAGGCTTCGAGCTGCCGGATCCGGCCAAGTACTACGGTTTCGGACGCTACGGCGCAGCCGACGGCAATGGCCACTACCCGCTGTTGCAGGGGGTCAGCGTGAACGACTCGCCGCTGGACGGGATCAAGACCAAGCAGGTCGAGCTGGGCTGGCGGCACACCGACGGTGCCCTGGATACTCAGGTGGCGGCGTTCTATTCCTGGTCGGACAAGAGCATCAAGTACGACTCGAAGACCCTGGCGGTGCTGCAGCAGGACACCAAGAAGCGCAACTACGGCCTGGAGGGCCAGGCTACCTACTGGCTGGACGATCACTGGCAGGTCGGCGTCAACGGCCTGGCCATCCGCTCCCAGGAGAAGGTCGACGGCCGCTGGCTGAAGCAGGACGTGACCTCGGCCAGCCCGTCCAAGGCCGGCGCCTTCGTCGGCTGGAAGGACGACCAGCGCAGCCTGCGCCTGCAGGGCGTGCGCACCTTCAACCTGAACGACGAGCCGGGCAACAAGATCGACGGCTACGCGCTGTTCGACCTGCTCGGCACCCAGGCGCTGCCGGTGGGCACCCTCACCGCGGGCATCCAGAACCTGCTGGACAAGGACTACACCACGGTCTGGGGACAACGCGCCCAGGTCTACTACGGCGGGCTCGCACCAGCGGGACTGTTCGACTACAAGGGACGGGGGCGGACCTACAGCTTGACGTATAGCGTGGAGTTCTGAAGCCGTCCTCGACAGTTCCCCTGTCCCTCCAGGGAGAGGGGAACTCGTGGGAAAGAGCTTCCGCCTCTCTCAGCAGCAACCGCCCAGCGGACTCAAGCGATACTGCGGCGGCAACTGGTCGAGGCCGCTGACGGTGACGTTGAGGTTCTTCCACAGGCCATCCTTGATCCCGTAGATGCAGCCATGCACGGACAGCGACTGGCCGCGGTGCCAGGCGTTCTGGACGATGCTGGTGTGGCTGACGTTGGCCACCTGCTGGATCACGTTGAGCTCACAGAGGCGATCGACGCGCTCTTCCTCGGTCGGCAACTGCTCCAGGTGCTCGCGGTATTCGTAGGCGAGGTCGCGAATGCTGCGCAGCCAGCCGTCGATCAGGCCGAGCTGGTCGTTGTGCAGGGAGGCGCGCACGCCGCCGCAGCCGTAGTGGCCGGTGACCAGGATGTGCTTGACCTTGAGCACGTCGACGGCGAACTGGATCACCGACAGGCAGTTGAGGTCGGTGTGCAGCACGACGTTGGCGACGTTGCGATGGACGAACAGGTCGCCGGGCAGCATGCCGACGATTTCGTTGGCCGGCACCCGCGCGTCGGAGCAGCCGATCCAGAGGTACTCGGGGGTCTGCTGGCGGGCCAGCTTGGCGAAGAAGTCCGGGTCTTCCTGCTTGATCGCTTCGGCCCAGCGGACGTTGTTCTCGAACAGTTGCTGCAAGTCGCTCATGGCATGCCCCTCGTTTGACCGGTGCAGCACCTTACGGAAGGCGATGCCCGTTTGACAAGCGTCACAGCGCGGCGTGGCTACGCCACCAGCGATGCTGCGCCAGCGGCTGCATGGCGACCTGATCATGCCAACAGGCGTGCCAGGCTGCGGCGTCCTCTGCCAGGCGCGGCCAGTCGGGCTGTTCGAGGTCGGCGAAGAGTTCCCGTTCCAGCCAATCGCGGCCGCTGCGCAGGAGCCGGCGGAAGGCGCGGTCGGTGAGCGCGCGGCGGTGCACCGCCTCGAAGCGCCACCAGGGGGACTCCTGTACCGCCTCGCGCGGCTGGCTGAGCACGGCGGTGCCGGAGGCCGGATCGAAGGACAGCGGCTGGAACAGTCCCAGGCACGGCGCCGAAGTACCGGTGGCGGCCAGCAGCGGGCCGTCGTCGCGCAAGCGGGCGACCAGACTGGCGGTGGTCTGCGAAGGCCGCCAGAAGCTGCCGGCGTGCATGCATACCTGGCGGTTGTTGTGGCGGCGGAAGTGGTCCCCGCGCGGGCCATGGTGGCGCAGCGCGGCGAACAGCTCGTGCCAGTCCGGCTCGCCAGGCAGGCTGTCGAGGAAGCGCTGGTTGATCCGACAGCGCCGGTGCGCGCCGCCGACCCAGGGTAGCAGGCGGGTGTCGAAGACCCGCGCGAAGTGGAAGTCGCCGCGACCATCCCAGCAGCCCTGGCGGCGAGCCTGGTCCTCGAGGTCGCGGCTGCACAGGTCGAATTCGTGGCCAAGGGTCAGGGCGTTGGAGATGGCCCAGCGCTCGACCTTCTTCGCCGCCCACAGGTTGCCGGCGGTTTCCAGCACCCAGGCTTCGCCGGGGTCGGCGATGAGGAAGCTGTTGTCGTAGCGGATGCGCTTGTCGCGGTAGCCGGCCGGGCCGCCCTGGCCGTAACGCTGCAACAACCCGGTGATCACCTCTAGCGCCTCGCGGGCGCTGGCGCCGCGCTCCAGTCCCAGGCGCAGCAGGTCCATGCCGAGCAGCGCGGTGCCGCGCTGACGGGTCAGCTTGGTGAACACCGCTTCGTTGCCGATGGCCACGCCGTGCTCATTGACGCCCATTTCCGCGCCCCAGATCCAGCTCGGCTGGCTGATCACCAGCGCATGTCGCTGGGCGGCCTGGGGAATGTCGAGGTAGGTGGTGCGCAAGCGCGCTTCCGGATCGTTGCACACCGCCGGCAGGCGCAGCAGACGCTGCGGTTCGGCGGGCTCGCGGTCGCTGTTCTTGGCGAACCAGGTCTGGCCCTGGTGGCGAAGGATCAGGGTGTCGCACATGGGGGGCTCCAGTCTGCGCATCCTGCCACCGGCCGCTGTCGACCTGACTTCGCACTCCCGCGAAGGGTTACCGCATGAAGGGACCTGCCTGCGGTATGCAGGCGAGAATCGGAATGCTGGTAAGGGTACGGCGGTGCCAGAAGGCCAGCCAGCTACTCCAAGTGATAGCTAGTTGCCGGCAGGGAAGCGGAGCAAGCCTCAGTCGAACAGGGTACAGGCCATGACCAGGGCGTCTTCGCGCCCGCCGACGGCGGGGTAGTAGTCGCGACGGCGGCCGATCTCGTTGAAACCGTAGCGTTCGTAGAGGCGGTAGGCGGCCTGGTTGGAAGCGCGCACTTCGAGGAAGCATTCGCGAGCCTGGTGGCCGGCCGCCTCGCGCATCAGGTGTTCGAGCAGGCGCAGACCGAGGCCACGCCCCTGGCTTTCGGGCTTCACCGTGATATTCAGCAGGTGCGCCTCGTCGAGGATGATCTGGATGACGCCATGGCCGACCTGCTGGCTACCCTCGAACATCAGCCAGCAATGGTAGTTCTTCAGGCCTTCGCTGAAGATGCCACGGGTCCAGGGGTGGCTGAAGGCGGCATATTCGATTTTCAGCACGGCATCGAGGTCCGCCTCGGTCATCGGGCGGAAGGAAATCGCATCGCTCATTGAATCTCGCTCGACCAGCGCTGACGGACACGGCGCATGGCGCGCCACAGCTCGCCCTTGAGGGCGGGTTCTTCCATGAGGGCTTCCAGGCCCGGCACGGCCCAGGTTGCGCCCAGACCGTCCACCTGCAGTTCGCGGAACAGGCTGCCCTCGTCGCCCTCGCCGGCGAAGCGGATCGCCGGCAGGCCGACCAACCACAGGCAGCGGCTACGCTCGCTCTCCTCCATGCGCGCGGCGACGAAGCTCTGGACGAACTCCAGGGCCGCCTGCGGCCCCTGGTCGAGGTTGCCGCGCGCCAGCAGCGGCCAGCGTACCGGTTCGCCGATCAGCCGCGGGCTGTCCGGCAGGCCGGCGGCGCGCAGCAGGTCGCGCAGCAGCAGGTAACCCGGATCGCGGCTGGCGAAGGGTTCGCCGGTGGGCAGTTCGACCAGCAGGGTGCAGGAGCCCGCCTGCAGCAGTTGCAAGGCGAAGCGCGGCGGCGGGGCCTGGACCGCCGGCGACTCGGCCGGGGCCTCTTCGACCGGCGCGACCGGCTCGGCTTTCTTCGCCGCCGGGGCGCCCGGCTTCGGCAGGCTGATCGGGATCCCGCGGCCTTCCACGGGCGCGGCGGGAGCCACGCTCGGCGCGCTGGCCGGCGCCTCGGCTTGCGGGACGCGGGCCTGCGGCGCATCGATCGCGGCGCGCGCACGCACAGGCACCGCCGGCTCTTCCCGGGGCGGGGTCTCCAGCAACTCCGGCCGCGAGGGTGCGGCGAACGGCAACGGCTGGCGGGGCAGCCAACTGGTTATCTGCATCGCGCCCAGGAAGGCGCGGCGACGCTGTTCTTCGATCAAATCTCGGGCACCGGCAATTAGGCGATGCGCGGGGACGGTTTCGCCCCCGGCGTTCAGGCAGGCAATGATAGCGGTTCTTCGACCTCGGCGGAGCGGCTTTGTCCCGCCATGCGACGGTTCGCCCTCAACGCGGGGCGACGGTGAAGATATTGACGTTGCCCTGCAGCTTGAGGGTGCCGTCGATGCGTGCGCTGACCAGGTTGGTCTGCACCAGCCCGGGATCGGTACCGCGCGCCTTGTTGGCGCCAGCGATGGTGAAGCGCAGGTCCTGGAAGCTGGTGTCCTTCAGGCCGACGCGCAGCACCGGGCGGTTGAAGGCGGCGCCGTCGCCGCCGAAACCGTCCTTGATGGTCACCACGTCCAGGGTGACTTCGTCGAAGCTGAACTTGCCGCTGATATCGTCGATCACCAGGTAGTTGTTGCCGCTGCCGGCCGGCTGGATCGCCAGGCGCGCGCCGCAGCCGCCGGCGCAGCGCGTCTGCGAAGGATTTTCCTGGAGATTGAGCGAGGCGCTGATGCTGATCCCGGCCTGGCCGACCACGTCGTCCAGATCGCTATCGCCCAGCGAGCGCAACTCGGCCCCGGCCGAAGCGCTGAACAGCAGCGCCAGCGCCGCGAGGATGCCGATGCCGCCTGCCAGTGGATGAGTCTGCTTGGCCATGTGCTGCGTACCTCGTTTCCCGCCGCCACCTCAGAGGTTGTGCGACGTCACCTTCAGGTAGTTGAAGCTGAGCCCGGATATCTCGTTGCGGCCCATGTTGTAGCCGCCGGTCGGTACCTGCCCGTAGCCTGGCCGGGTACCGCCGATGTTGAGGTTCTCGATCACCAGGCTGGTGCGCGGCGCATTGGCGTAGAAGTCAGCGGCGTTGGCCAGGGTCAGCTTGGGCAGTTCGAAAGTGAAGTTGCCGTCGGCGGTGACCGAGAACAGCAACGGCTGCGACTTCCCGTAGCCAAGCGCGACGCTGGCATAGGCGTTGGTCAGGTAGACGGTGCGCGCGGCCTGCTCGGCGGCGCTGACGCAACTGGGCGAGCCAGCACCGCAGGACATGATCTCGAAAGTCTTGGCGTAGAGGTTCAGGCGCATCTCGCCAACCAGTTGGCTGCGCGCGTTGGCGCCCCAGAAGCGCAGGTAGGAACCGTCCATCGCCAGTTCGGAGAAGTCCAGGTTGAGCACATCGGTGCGCGTGGAAGTGACGCCGAAGTCGAAGCGGATGCCGGCGTCGACCTTTTCGCTGGCCCGGCTCGAGCAGTTGCTGCCGGCACCGGCGTAACCAGCGATGCACGGCTGGCCGCCGGCGCCGCTCACCAGGCTGGGGAAAGCCAGCTCGATCACGTCCGCGGTGTCCGGCAAGGTGCTGACCACCCGCCCGTCGTCGAGCTGGGTGGTCAGCACCGAACCCTTGGCCAGATTCAGCTTGAACGGGAAATTGAGACGGCCGAGAGTCACCGGCGCCAGGGTGCTGCCCTTGTTGCTGCCAGTGGCGGCGACGTACAGCTCCTTTACCGTAATCGGCACGTTCTGCCCGGTGGCGGTGTTGGTCACGCCATTGATCGCGATGGTGGCCTTGTTGCCGTCGACCATGGCGCTGTCGAGGACGAAGCCGATGCCGGCACCCTGCACGTCCGACAGTTGCTCGTCGTCGAGCGCTGTCATCTCGGCATGGGCGAAGGGGGCGGCCAGCAGGGCCGCGAGCAGGCAGGCGCGACTCATCTCAGCAGCCCTTGTTCAGGCCGCCCAGGCAGGTGTCCTGCCGTGGAATGCCATTGAAGGCCTGACCGAAGTCGACCTTGATCGGCGCCGTTCCATCGGCGTTGCGCGACATGTTGAGGAAGGCACCGGCCAGCGCGGCGACCAGCTTGGAGGGATCCTGCTGGTCGCGCCACTGGACGTTCTGGCTCTGCATCGAGATGAAGAAGCCTTTCGACGAGTCGATGAAGTTCTGCGCGTTGTTCGGATCCACGGTGCCGATCGGGAACGACTGGTACTGGGCCAGGTTGAAGCATGTCTGGGCGCCCATCAGCTTGCAGTCGTTGGAGGTCAGGAAGGGCAGCAGGACGTTCACCAGGCTGCCGATGATGGTGCTGTCGTGCATGTCCAGAGCCGTGCCGTTCTTCAGGCCGATCATGGCAGCGCGGATCGGGTCGGGGTTGCCGGAGCTGTTCACCAGCTCTGCCTGGGCGGTGTACTGAGAGCTGCCGGTGAGAGTGATGGCGGTCTTCGCCGCCAGGCAGTCGAGGGCCAGCAGGCCGCAGGAAATGCTGCCTCCCAGTTGGCTGCCGGTGCCGTACAGGTCCACCGGCACGTTGCCGGTGAGGGTTTTGATATCGCCCGAGAGGTAGCCCTTGGCTTCGCCGAAACCGATACGGATGCCGACCATCTTGCTGCCGTCGTAGGCGAACTCGATGTAGGGATTGCTGATGAGGAACGGGTTGATCGCGCCGGTGGTGTCGTTGACCGTGCCCAGGGCGAAGTTGTCGATGGCGATGTCGGCACTGCCGGCAAGCTCGCCGCTGCGGTTGTACTGGCCCAACTGCAGCTTCTTCATGTTCAGTTGGGTCTCGATGTCGGCGCCGAAGTTGATGCGGGTGAAGTTCAGTCCGTTGGCGGCGTCGGTGGTGAGGTTGATGAAGGCCTGGCCGACCACGTCGGAAAGCTGGTCGTCGTCCAGCGACTCCATCCTCGCCTGGGCGGTGGCAGCCAGCAGACCGGCGCCGCAGAACAGCGCGCAACGCAGCAGGAAGGGCAGACGACGGGACATGGGCTCACCTCTTGTTCTTCTCGTGGCCGACGGCAGAGACACTGCGACCTGTAGTCACTATAGAAAGCCCCGGGCGAATCGGGGCCGACCCATAGTCGAGAAAAACCGCCGAACGACGCGGTCGCCGCGCTCGCTGCAGCGGATGAGCGGTCGCTCGGCCAGGATGGATGTTACCCATCGTCACACGGGGGTAACGTCAGCCTTTCACTGCTGGCGGAACAGGCCGATCAGATGGTCGGCGATGGCGCCCTTGATGGCGTTGAGGCTGAGCAGGGAGTGTGCGCTGAGGCGGGCGGGGTTGATCCGGTGCAGGTGTAGCGAGGGCATGCGCGCTTCATACTCGCGCAGGTCGCCCTTGACCAGGATCGGCAGGAACACGTCGTCGTGAGCCTGGTAACGCTGGATCAGCAGTTTCAACCCTTCCTGGAACGGCAATTCCTTCGACGCCACCAGGCGGTGCTCGCCGGGAATCTTCAGGTAGAGCCCGCGATAGCCCATGGTCTCGCCCGGCAGGATATGGATCCCGGTGGGCTCCACCGCGGCCAGCGGGATATCGTGGAAGGTGTCGTGCCAGGCCTGCTCGCTGGGCAGGATGGTGATGCCGCCATGGTCGCTCTCGGGAATCACGAAGCTGTAGTTGCTGTAGAGCTTCTCGACATAGGCCGAGTAGATGCACAGGCGGTTCTCGAAACGTTTGAGGAAGGCGATCGCCTCGCTGCGGTTGGTGATGGCATCCAGGTCCCAGGCAAGGTCACCCTGGTTCTGCAGTTCGGCCCAGCGGGCCTCGGCGTAGGCGGCGTCGTTCAAGAGTCGGCATTCATTTGGAATAGACAGGCCAGGGGACTTCAGCAGAAAGCGTGCCAGCCCCTGGAAGCCCCATTCCCCGGACCAGGCGGGGCAGGAAAGTCCTTACGCAGTCATAAACTGCCGCTTTTCGACACTTCGGTGATAGCCAGATGCCACCCACCGATACCGGGCCCGTACCTGCGCCGCAGACGTGTCGACGGCCTGCATCGCACTCATCGGCGGCGTCTGCGTCGCCCGTGCCTTTGCAGTACAATCGGCGCTTTTTCCACGGACCGGCCCTCCCGATGATCGACCCCCGACGCGTACTGCGTACGCTTGCCGAACACTGGGCCCTGCTCGAGCCTCTCTGCGAGCGCTTCGATGCCGGCACCCTGAGCCTGGCGGAACTGCGCAGCCAGTTGAACACCCAGTTACCGGAAAGCAACCCGGCGGAAATCACCGCCCTGCTCGACCAGTGGATCCGCCTGGATATCCTGGTCCCGGTGGCCAAGAGCCCCAACCGTTTCGAGCTGAACGCGCAGATCCACGACTTCCTCGCCTACCTGCGCCACGAGCATCGCCTTGGTCTGTGCCTGGAGATCGAGGCCTACCTGCGCCATCTGGAGCGCCTCGCCGGGTACATCCAGGACGCCTTCGAGACCCGCGACAGCCAGGACCTGGCGCGCCAGCTGCGACTGCTCGACATGCGCGTGCGCGATGTACTGAAGAAGCTCGGCAATGACGAGCAGGCACTGATCGGCGTGGCCGAGCGGGCCAAGACCAGCGACCGGCAGATTCCCCTGGCGCAGCGCTACGCGGAGGTCCTGGCGACCTGGGACGAGTACGTCGAGCCGATGATCCAACTGGTCAGCGCCGACGGCGCCTTCGAGCAGGGCGTGCGGCGGGTCGAACAGGTCCTGCTGCGCCTGCTCGGCGAACAGCAGCGCCTCGGCCACCTGGTCGACGACGACCTGGTGCTGCGCACCCACGCGCGCATCCTCGAGATGCAGACCAACGCCCAGCTGACCTTGCGCCGCGCCCGCGAATTATTGCTGCCGCTGCGCGAGGAAGCGCGCCGGCACAACGCGGTGACCCGTGGCGCCGCCCTGGCGCTGGCGGCGATCCGGCGCAAGGGCCTGGATGCCGTGCCGCAGGCGGCGATGCCGCTGTTCACCCGGCCGCAGAGCACCTTCCTCGGCACCGCCTCGCAGGTCGAGAGCTACGTCTTCGCCCTCGCCCGCTTCGAGCCGAAGCCGGCGCAGTTCCCCAAGTCCAGCGGCACGCGCAAGAGCAACGGGCCGGCGCGACCACCGCGGACCGCGCGGGAAATGATCGAACGCTGCCAGGCGGCGCTGCCGCTGCCGGACCTCATGCAATGGCTGCTGGCCCAGGAACCGGACGGCGCCACCGACGAGTTGCTCTACTGGTTCTCCCGGCTGTCGCGCGACGCGCGCTTCCAGCGCGAACGCCTGCAACGCCGCGAGTACGAAACCACCGAACATTGCGTCAGCCTCTGCTCCTTCGCCCTGAACCCCGCCGCCAAGGACAAGGGCCAGGCCAGGGACGCAGACACCCTTTCCGCGAGCGAAACCCATGCATCTTGATCTCTCCGAACTGACCCAGCTCGCGCCGATCTTCCGCGAGCTGTTCAAGGGCTACCACATCAGCCACCGCGACCCCGAGCTGTACACCCAGCTGTCCTCGCACCAGGACCAGTACCGCGGCCTGTTCCGCGCCATGGGCTTCGAGCTGGTCTGCGACACCCGCGGCTTCTACTACTTCGTCCCGGAGCAGGTCGGCGCCCAGGTGAACAAGACCGCCCAACGCCTGGCGCTGTTCACCTTCATCCTCGTCGAACACCTCGCCGACCAGGGCCGCGACCCGCTGTCCGTGCTGGACGGCGGCAGCATCGGCCGCGAAGAGCTGCCGCCGCTGCTGGAGAAATACCGCGACCTGTTCCTCCAGGCCGAGGTGCAGACCCAGGAAGAACTGGAAGAGAAGGTCATGCGCCGCCTGACCCAGCTCGGCTTCGCCTCCGAGGACAGCGGCGTGTACCGCTTCATGCCGCCGATGCACCGTTTCCTCGACGTCTGCCTGTCGGTGCAGCAGGACCGCAACCTGTCCGCCAGCCTGCACGCCGACCTGCCGTTGCAGACGCCGGTGCTGGTCGATGACGGCGAGATCGAACCGCTGATGGCCAGCGACGAAGAATTGTCCGAAGAGAGCGAGGAAGACGCCCTCGCCCGCGCCATCGCCGAAGAACACGCGCAACAGGAGGCTGACGCATGAGCCAGACCCGCTACGGCATCCGCCGCTTCGCCCTGCTCAATACCGCCGGCTACAGCCTGGGTATCTTCCCGCTGGAAAACCCGCTGTCGATCTACGGCGCCAACAACCTGGGCAAGAGCGCCTCGATCAACGCCCTGCAGTTCCCGATCCTTGCCCGCCTGTCGGACATGAGCTTCGGCAAGTACAGCATGGAGCAGTCGCGGCGCTTCTACTTCGCCTCGGACACCAGCTACATCCTCCTCGAACTGATGCTGCCCCACGGTCCGCACGTGATCGGCGTGGCCGGGCGCGGCCCGGGCGGCGGCTTCGGCCACCAGTTCTTCGCCTACGCCGGCGAGCTGAGCCTGGACCACTACCAGAAGAACGGTACCTGCCTGCGCCAGCGCGAGCTGTTCGCCAATCTCGAGCGCGAAGGCATCAAGGCCTACGAGGTGAAGCCGGAAGAGCTGCGCCGCCTGCTGGTCGGCGGGCACACGTCGATCCCGCTCGACCTGACCATGATCCCGCTGCGCTCCACCAGCGAGCAGAGCCTGAAGACCTTCCGCTCGCTGTTCATCAACCTGCTGCACATGCGCGAGATCACCGCGGCCAAGCTCAAGCAGCTGTTCCTCGACGCCTTCGAGCACAGCCTGCGCTCGGGTAACGTCGACTACATCGCCGCCTGCGAGGAGGCCTTCCGCGACGTGCGGCGGATGGAGCAGGACTACCAGGCGCTGGTCGCCGCCGGCCCGCTGGTGGAAGCCCTGGCCAACGGCGTGACCCAGCGCGACGTACTGCGCGGCAAGATGCACCGCCTTTCACCGCTGCTCGACAGCCTGCTCGGCACCTGGCACGACTACGCCGGGGCGCGCCGCGAGGAACTGCTGATCCAGCACGAGCAATACCGCGCCGAGCAGGACGGCCTGCAGAACGAACAGCGTGGCGGCACCCAGGAGCTGATGCGCCTGGAGCGCGAGATCGCCGGCATCCAGCGCTGGCTCGGCGAGCTGTCGGTGCTCAAGACCCGCTTCGCCCTGGTCGACGACGCCAAGGTCCTCGAACAACAGCTACTCGCCGCCAAGGATGCCCACGACGAACTGGCCGGCGCCCTGGCCCATTCGCGGCAGTTCTCCAGCGAAGACCTGGAAGAGCGCCTGCGCGACCTGGAAAAACGCCTGAAGAACGTCCGCCAGCAGCTCGAACACGCCGACAACAACAGCTACGCACGCCTGCGCGAGGAGTTCAGCCAGCAGGACGTGGAACGCCTGATGCGTCTGTTCAACGGCGCGCTGTTCAGCCTGCCGCTCGGCGAGAACGGGGTGAACCTGGATGACGGCGACGTCTGGGTGAAGAGCGTCGAAGCCATCCTCGACCACTTCAAGGGCGAGCATTTCGAGGCTCCCGGACTGAGCATCGACCTGTCGCACATCGAACCGCCGGCGTTGCAGGCCCTGGCCGACCGCGCCGCCCTGCGCGACCAGAAGGAGCGCCTGGAGAAGGAGCTGAAGCAGCTCAAGACCCAGCAGAGCGTCGCCGCCGACCGCGCCGCGAGCAAGGCCCAGGCAGAGAAGCTGTACCAGGACGTGCTGGATGCGCAGAAGGCCCTGGAAGACTTCCGCCGCACCCAGACGCTGACCGCCGAGGAGCCCGAGAAGCTCGCCGAACTGGCCCAGCTGGAGGCGTCCCAGGACGAACTCAAGCGCTCCAGCGACGCCTTCGCCGAGCGCGTCCAGCAACTCTCCGCGCGCCTGCAACTGGTGGCCCGGCAACTGGGCGACCTGGAGGCCAAGGAGCGCACCCTGGAAGATGCCCTGCGCCGCCGCCAGCTACTGCCGGCCGACCTGCCCTTCGGCACGCCGTTCATGGAGCCGGTGGACGACTCGCTGGACAACCTGCTGCCGCTGCTCAACGACTACCAGGACACCTGGCAGGCGCTGCAGCGCATCGACGGGCAGATCGAGGCGCTGTACGCCCAGGTGCGCCTGAAGGGCGTCGCCAAGTTCGATAGCGAAGACGACACCGAGCGCCGCCTGAAGCTGTTGATCAACGCCTACGCGCATCGCCAGGACGAGGCCCTGACGCTGGCCAAGGCGCGCCGCGCGGCGGTCACCGACATCGCCCGGACCCTGCGCAACATCCGCAGCGACTACGACAACCTGGAACACCAGTTGGCCCTGTTCAACCGCGAGATCAACAAGCGCCAGGTTTCCAACCTACAGAGCTTCCGCATCGTCCTCGCGCCGAACAAGGATGCGCTCAAGCACATCGACCAGATCATCCACAGCGCCGGCCAGTACGAGGAAGGCGAGAACCTCTCGGTGTTCGACCTGACCCAGAGCGCCGAGCAGGACGCGAAGAACGAGGAGGCCAAGGAATACCTGGCCCGCCTGGTCGCCGCCAACCACAACCAGTTGGGCCTGAAGGACCTGTTCGAACTGGCCTTCGAGATCACCAAGGTCAACGGCCAGCCGATCATGCACACCGACATCGACGGCGCCGCCTCCAACGGCACCACCATGACCATCAAGGCGCTGACCAACATGTACCTGTTGCTGCACCTGATGGACCGCGAGCAGGCCGGGCGCGTGCGCCTGCCCTACTACCTGGACGAGGCGGCGGACATCGACGAGCGCAACCAGGCCGCGCTGCTGGAGACCAGCCTGCAACTGGGCTTCGTGCCGATCCTGGCGAGCGTGAAGCCGCAGGTTTCCGCACACGTGGCGATCGACCTGGAAGGCGGTAGCGGCCCGAACGGCATCTATATCGACGAAGCCGACTGGAAATACATCCGTCGCCGGGATGCCGCCGCCAGCGGCGAAACCCGCGCAGCCAGCGAGCCGGAGGAAGCCGGCGAACCGGCGTGAAGCGTCTGCCACGGCCCTGCCTGACAGGGCCGTGGACTTTTCCGATAGGCCCGAAGCTCCCGCGAAGATATAATTGGTTACATTCGCATTTGTAACCCACGGGGAGAATCCATGCCTGTTCGACTTCTCAACCGTTTCCGCCACGCCGCCCTGGCGTGCCTGCTCGGTTCGCTTTCCCTCAATGCGGCGGCCGATCCCGTCACCCTTACCCTCTACAATGGCCAGCACGCCGCCACCGGTATCGCCATCGCCAAGGCCTTCCAGGACAAGACCGGCATCCAGGTGAAGATCCGCAAGGGCGGCGATGGCCAGCTCGCCAGCCAGATCACCGAGGAAGGCGCGCGCTCGCCGGCCGACGTGCTCTACACCGAGGAATCGCCACCGTTGATCCGCCTGGCCAGCGCCGGCCTGCTGGCCAAGCTGGAGCCAGAGACCCTGGCCCTGGTCGAGCCGGAGCACGCCGGCGGCAACGGCGACTGGATCGGCATCACCGCCCGCACCCGGGTACTGGCCTACAACCCGAAGAAGATCGACGAGAAGGATCTGCCGAAGAGCCTGATGGATCTTTCCGATCCGTCCTGGTCCGGCCGTTTCGGCTTCGTGCCCACCAGTGGCGCCTTCCTCGAACAGGTCGCCGCAGTGATCAAGCTCAAGGGCCAGGAGGAAGCCGAGGATTGGCTGACCGGCCTGAAGGCCTTCGGCTCGATCTACACCAACAACGTCACCGCCATGAAAGCCGTGGAGAACGGCGAGGTCGACATGGCGCTGATCAACAACTACTACTGGTACACCCTGAAGAAGGAAAAGGGCGAGTTGAACTCGCGCCTGCACTACTTCGGCAACCAGGACCCGGGCGCGCTGGTCACCGTCTCCGGCGCCGCGGTGCTCAAGTCCAGCAAGCACCCCAGGGAAGCCCAGCAGTTCGTCGCCTTCATGCTCAGCGAGGAAGGCCAGAAGGCGATCCTCAGCCAGTCCGCCGAGTACCCGATGCGCAAGGGGATGCAGGCCGATCCGGCGCTGAAGCCGTTCGCCGAACTGGCCCCACCGAAACTGACCCCGGCCGATCTGGGTGAGGCCAGCGAGGCCCTCAGCCTCGAACGCGACGTTGGCCTGAATTGATCGGCGCCGCCTCCACGCCCGTGCGCCTGCGCACGGGCTCGCGCCGGCGAACGCCATTCTGGCTGCTCCTGCCGGTCCTGCTCCTAGCCCTGCTGGCCAGCCTGCCGCTGCTCTACGTCGCGGCCAAGGCCTGGGACGCCGGCTGGCACAGCGCCTGGCAACTGCTCTGGCGCCCCTACGTATTCCGCTTGCTGGGCAACACCCTGTGGCTGATGTTCGGCGTGACCCTGCTCAGCGCCCTGCTCGGCCTGGCCCTGGCCTGGTGCGTGGAGCGCAGCGACCTGCCGGCGCGGCGCTTCTGGAACGTGGTGCTGTGCCTGCCGTTCGCCATCCCCGCCTTCGTCAGCAGTTTCACCTGGGTTTCGCTGAGCCCGATGTACGAAGGCCTCGGCGGCGCCATCCTGGTCATGACCATGTCCAAGTATCCGCTGGTCTACCTGCCGGTAGCAGCGACCCTGCGCGGCATCGATCCTTCCCTGGAGGAGTCGGCGCGGATGCTCGGTCTGTCGCGGCGCCAGGTGTTCCTGCGGGTCACCCTGCCGCTGCTGCGCCCGACCCTGGCCGCCACCGGACTACTGGTGGCGCTGCACATGCTGGTGGAGTTCGGCGCGCTGTCGATCCTGCGCTACCAGACCTTCACCACAGCCATCTACCAGGAGTTCGAACTGGAGTTCAGCAACGCCACCGCGGCGATGCTCTCCTCGGTACTCCTGGCACTGTGCTTCCTGCTGCTCTGGCTGGAGTTGCGCATGCGCGGCCGCGGCCGCCTGGTACGCACCGGCCAGGGCAGCGCGCGGCGGGCCGAACGGGTCCGCCTGGGGCTTGGCAAGTGGCCGATCCAGGCGCTGCTGGCGACGCTGGTGCTGGTCGGTACCGGTATCCCCCTGGTGATGCTCGGTTATTGGCTGTACGAAGGCTCCTCGGCCAGCTTCCCGCTGATGGAAATCGCCTCGACCCTGCTTTCCTCCCTGTCGCTGGCCTTCGGCGGGGCCCTGCTCAGTTGCCTGCTGGCGCTGCCGGTAAGCATCCTGGTGGTGCGCTACCCCGGCGCCCTGGCGCGCTGGACCCAGCGCCTGCCGTACCTGCTGCAAGCGTTGCCGGGACTGGTGATCGCACTCTCGCTGGTGTACTTCTCGCTGCACTACCTGCCAGCCACCTACCAGACCACCGGCTTGCTGCTGGTCGCCTATGCCCTGCTGTTCATGCCGCTGACCCAGGCACCGATCCGCGTGGCCCTGGAAAAGGCCTCGCCGCAGTTGGAGGAAGCCGCCCGCACTCTCGGCCAGACGCCCTTGATGGCCTTCCTGCGGATCACCCTGCCGATCATCTCGCCGGCCATCGGCGCCGGCTTCGTGCTGGTGTTCCTCGACACCATGAAGGAACTGACCGCCACCCTGGTGCTAGGTCCCACCGGGCTGTCGACCCTGGCCACCTCGGTCTGGGTGCACACCGCCAACCTGGAGTACGCTGCCGCCGCACCCTACGCCGCGCTGCTGATCCTGATCTCCGGCTTGCCGGTGTACCTGCTGACCACCCGGGCGCATCTCAGCACTCACTGACACCCACTTCCCAGCAGGCAGGCATGAACGAAAACGCCGCTTACCCAGGTAAGCGGCGTTTCTTTTTGCCGGTCCGACAATCAGCGGCGGGCGGTTTCCTTCAGAGGAATCTTCGGCGCCCACTCCAACCATTCGTCATTGGCCGAATCGAACAGGGCGAAGGTCTGCCCCGGCTTGGCGGGC
>OJZQ01000042.1_pt1 | contig 71101 bp, 70 predicted proteins | sample 1610471 | NCBI WGS metagenome assembly OJZQ01 (sample SAMN04436655, study PRJEB24849) | human gut metagenome | biome: human gut; feature: NICU; material: stool | host: Homo sapiens | place: USA: Saint Louis, MO | collected 2010-05-13 | reverse complement strand
ATCTATTTTATCTGATTGATTTTTATCATATTTATTTATTTGTATTTTTGTGGCTTTATTTTTTATAAAAATAAAATAATATTCCCTCTTATGTTTTTTAGGTTTTCAGTTAACAGCTCAATCGTATAACGCTTACGGTATTTATGTCATGCATAAATATCTATTTATATATTTACGGAATATATTAAAAGGGAATTGATTTATGGACGCGCTCATCGCTTCACCCTATACCCACACATTTTGGAATGAGTACATGCTCAATCCACACTCCTGCGAGTACAACCTGGTGCTGGATCAGACGATTGAGGGAGAATTGGACGTCGGCCGACTGCGCGCGGCGATCGACGGGGTTTGCCGTGACTATATTCTGTTTCACCACGTTCTGGATGACAGCGCCTCGCAATTACGCTGGGTAAGGTCGGCGAAAAAAATTGCGCTGGAAACGCTCGATGCCGATTGCGATGTCGGTAAGTTAATCAACACGCCGTTCGATCTCCGGGAAGGGCCGCTGTGCCGCTTCTACCTGATTGAGCTGGCTCCGCAGCGCTATAACCTGATCATTGTCGTTCATCACATCCTGATCGACGGCCTGTCCGGACAGGAGTTCTACAGCGCCGTTTCCGCCTATTACAATCGCGGCACGGCGGTGACGCCGCCGCAGGCGGATGAAACGGACATCAGCACATTGTACCGGCGCTATGAGGCGGATATCGCGGCGTTGAAACACGAGTTCGGTTCCGCGTCATTCTGGGGCGACATGCTGGCCGAATGCGCCCCGCGCGTGGCGTTGCCTTATCTCCCCGGCGCAGCGGCCGAAGCGCCCGGCGCCGGCGAAGTGCGCTTTGCGTTGCCGTTCGCTGAGTGGCAAGCGCTGAAATCCGGCGTCAGGTATGCCAATCCTTTCCTGATCTTCAAAACGCTGTGGGCGCTGCTGATCGCCCGACAATCTGCGCAGGAAACGGTGCATATCGGTTATCCCATCGCGCCGGAGGGCGGCGAGGCGCTGTTCTTCGGCGCACAGGTCAACACTGCGGTGTTTCCCTTGACCCTCGCCCCGGGAGCCACGTTCAATCAGCTGTACCGAGCGACGCTGGCCTACAGCAAAGCGCTCAAGGTGGCTGGCAAGCTGCGGCACAGCCAATTACCGGTTTATGACATGCTGAGCCTCAGTCCGGTGCGTCAGCTGAACGTCAACTTTACCCAGGCTTACCTGAAAGATGCGCCGCTGGCGCTCGAGGGGTGTCGCATTGGCGTCAATCACCGGTTCAATGTCGATCTGGCCGGTTCGGAACTGCTGCTGGAGTATCAGCCCACCGAGCAGGCCTTTGAGTTTCGCCTGCGCTACCGCCCCGATCTGTTCGACGCGACCCAGATGGCGGAGATGGCGGAGCAGTATCTTTGGCTATTGCAGCGCGCGTTAACCGAACCGGATGCGCCGATTGCCGCTTGGCCGCAGCTGACGGCGCAACAGGTTTTGCGCTGCCGCGACGCCTGGGAGAGCGGGCCTGCAACGGCCGACGCGGAAGCGACGCTGCTCGACGGCCTGGCCCGCCAGGCGCGCCGTCACCCGGAACGCATCGCCGTGACCGACGCCAAAGGATCGCTCAGCTACCGCCAGCTGGCGCAGCGCAGCGATCGTCTGGCGCTGCGGCTGCGGGCGGAGTATCAACGGCTGCGCGGCGTGGCCATGCCGCCGGAGACGCTGATCCCTCTGTATCTGCAGCGCAGCGCGGAGGCGGTGGTGGCGATGCTGGCCATCATGAAGGCGGGCGGCGCCTATGTGCCGCTGGATCCCGCCGCGCCGGCGCAGCGGCTGGATTATATCCTGCAAGAGGTGAACAGCCCGATCGTCCTGACCGAAAGCGCGTTGCAGGCCGCGGCGCAGCGATTGGCGCCGGGCGATCTTTGCCTGTCGGCGGATGAACCGCTCGCCGACGCGGACGCCGCGAGCTTGCCGCGTGTGGACGCCCGGCAGTTGGCCTACGTGATTTACACCTCCGGCACCAGCGGGCGGCCGAAGGGCACGCTGTGCGAACACCGGGGCGCGGCCAACATGGTGCTTGGCCATACGCAGCGTTTGTTGCGCAATGAGCCGGATGCGCTCAACTGCCTGCAGTTCGCCTCGCTGGCGTTTGACGCGCACGTCTTTGAGGTGTTCATGGCCCTGGGCAACGGCCACCGGCTGTTCATCGCGAGCGAAGCGCAGCGACGAGATCCGGCGTTGTTGTGCGAACAGATGGCGGCCTGGTGCATCGAGGCCTGCTTCCTGCCGCCGGCGCTGCTTGGCATCTTCCCTGAATTGCCGGCTTCGGTGCGCTATCTCGCGACCGGCGGCGAGGCGAGCGCGCAGGAAGCGCTCGACCATTACCTGGCCCGCGGCATGCAGGTCGCCAACATGTATGGCCCGACCGAAGCTTCGGTCAGCGCCAGCCTGAATATTTATCGCCGCAACGGCGCGCGCAATATCGGCCACGCCATCGCCAACATGCGTTGCTATGTGGTTGACGAGCACGATAACTTGCTGCCGCTGGGGGCGGAAGGCGAACTGTGCCTGGCCGGCGTCGGTCTGGCGCGCGGATACCTGAACCTGCCGACGTTGACGGAGGCCGCGTTCACCGCCAATCCTTTTGAACTGCGTGAGCCGTACCGGCGCCTGTACCGCACCGGCGACAGAGTGCGGCGCTTGGCCGACGGCAGTCTGGAGTACCTCGGACGGCACGATCAGCAAATCAAGATCAACGGCTATCGCATCGAATTGGGCGAGATAGAAATGCAGCTGCGCGCGCTGCCTGAGGTGGCCGAGGCGGTGGTGAGCCTGCGTCCCGGCACGGCGGATCAACTGGCGGCCTGGTATGTGCCGCAACCTGGCGCGGAGCCGGAGGCCGGCGACATCTTGCAACGGCTGGCGGCGCAGCTGCCGCACTACATGTTGCCCTCGGCGATGCGGGCGCTGGCGGCGCTGCCGCTGACGGTGAGCCGCAAGGTCGATTACCGGGCATTGCCGGAACCTTTGCCGATCGAGCCGCAAACGGCGTTTCGCCGGCCGTGTTCGCCGCTGGAGATTCGCCTGTCGGCACTGTTCAATCGGCTGCTGGGGGGCGATGTCGGCGTGGATGACAACTTCTTCCGCCTCGGCGGCAACTCCATGATGGCGATCCGGCTGTGCCACGAAGTGAATAAACTGCCGGGGGCGAAGATCTCGGTGCTAACGTTGAATCAGCACCCGACGGTGGCCGCGCTGAGCGAGCACATCGCTGCCCAGCGTCAGGCGCCGCCGGACGAGCTGCCGATCCTCTCCGGCGGGCTGCGGGAGGCGCCGCTGTCGCTTCAGCAGTCGCGGCTGTGGTTTGTTCAGCAACTGTCGGTGAACGCCACGCATTATCTGTCGCCGGTGCTGCTACAGCTGTCGCCGGATATCGATGACGAACGTTTTGCGGAGTGCCTGCAGGCGATCGTCGAGCGCCACCAGATCTTGCGCAGCCTGATTCGCCAGAATGATCGGGGCGAAGCCAGCCAGTGGGTCAGCGACACCGCGTTGCCGGTGCCTGTGCTAACGCTGAGCGCCGATGAATTTGACGCCGCGCTGACGCAAGCCTGCAGCCAGCCGATGGATTTGACGAGCGAGCTGCCGCTGCGCGCCACGCGCTACCGTTACCGCGATGCGGCGGAGCGGGAAACGACCGTTTGCCTGTTGGTGTTCCATCACATCGTCTTTGACGGCTGGTCGCTTGAGGTGCTGCTGCAGGAATTGGACGCGCGCTATCGGGGAACGTGGCGTGAGGCGACAGAGCCTGCGTTGCAATACCTCGACTATGCGTGCTGGCAACAAGCGCCGGAAAATGTGCAGCGCCGGGCGGAAGAATTGGCCTTTTGGCGGCAAGCGCTGGCGGGCTGCCAGCAACTCTCGCTGCCGTTGGACTTTTTGCGGCCGGCGGTCTTCGACGAGCGCGGAGACAACAGCGAAGTGCCGTTGCCGGCGGCGCTGGTGAAGGCGCTGGATGCGCTGGCGCGCAGAGAGGGGGTGACGCTGCATGCGGTGATGCTGGCGGGGTTCATGTTGCTGCTGTCCCGCTACAGCGGCCAGAACGATGTCATGGTCGGCACGCCGTTGGCCAACCGCAGCCGCCCTGAACTGGAGAATCTGATCGGGTTCTTCGTCAATACGCTGCCTTTGCGCCGGCAGATCGACCCGCGCCATCGCGTCGTCGAGTTTGTGCGGCAGGTCGCGGCCACGACGCTGCAGGCGCAGCAGCATCAGACGCTGTCGCTGGAAGCGCTGGTGGACGACCTGGCGCTGCCGCGCGATTTTTCGCGCCATCCGCTGTTCCAGGTCATGTTCGCGCTGGAGAACGAAGGCGGCGCACTGGCGCGCCCGGACTGGCTGTCGGTGGTCGATCTGAGCGCTTATGAACGCACCGCCAAGTTTGATCTTACGCTCACGCTGACGCCGCAGGGGGAGCAGATGCGCGCGCGCTTCAACTTCGCTTCGGCGCTGTTCAGCAAAGCGTCGATGGATCGGTTGGCCGGCTACTATCTCGCCGTGTTGCAGCAGATGGCGCACCACGACGACTGGCCGCTGGAAAATATCCGTCTGCAACCGCAGAGCCAGGCGCTGCCGGCGTCGCCCGCCTTCGGCTATGCGTTTGAACGCAGCCTGCAACAGGACTTCGTGCAGCATGCGCGGCGCAATCCGCAGGCCGTGGCGGTTGTCGACGAGCAGGGCGAAATGACTTACGGTGAGCTGCACGCGGCGGCGCTGACGCTTGCCACTCAGCTGCGCGTGCAAGGGCGGATGACCGGTGACGCCATCGCCGTCATCGCCGACAAGGGGCGCCGGCAGCCGGTAGCCCTGCTGGCGGCGCTGATGTGCGGCAAGGCGTTTTTGCCGATGGAGGCGGCATGGCCGCCGCAGCGGCGGCTGAACGTGATGGCGCAGGCCGGCATCAATACGCTGCTCAGCGATGCGCCCTGGGCCTGCGCCGAGATCAATCTGATCGAACTGAATGCCGCAGGGCTGGCGGCGCAGCTGCCGCTGCCGGAACAGCGCCTGCCGGCGCTGGATGCCGGGCCCGACAGCCTGGCCTATATCATTTTCACCTCGGGATCGACCGGTACCCCGAAAGGCGTGGCGATCGAACATCGCAGCGCGGTGAATATGCTGGAAGGCGTGCGGCGGTATTTCGGCCTCAACGAGCGGGATCGCAGCCTGGCCCTCAGCGCGTTGAGCTTCGATCTGGCGATCTTCGACATTTTCAGCCCGTTGAGCGCCGGCGGCGCGGTCGTGATGCCAGCCGAGCGGGATCGGACCAATCCGCAGGCCTGGTATCAGCTGATGATGACCCATCGGGTGACGCAATGGCTGAGCGCACCGGCGCTGATGGAGCTGTTGCTGGATTATGTGAACGGGGCGGGGTTGACGGCTGGGCCGGCACCGGCGCTGCGGGCGGTGATGGTGGGGGGCGACTGGATCGCCACCTCGCTGCCGGAACGCTGCCTGGCCTGGGCGCCGCACGGCCGTTTTTGCAGCGCCGGCGGCGCTACGGAGGTGGCGATCTTCACCATGCTGTACGAAGTGCCGCGCGGTCAGAAAATTCGGTCGGTCAGCATTCCTTACGGCAAACCGTTGCCGCACCAGCGTTGCTATATCCTGGATGCCGGGCGGCGGCCCGCCGCGCCGGGTGTCCGAGGCGAAATCTATCTGGCGGGGGAAGGCCTGGCGCGCGGGTATTACGGCGATCCGCAACGCACCGCCGAGAGTTTCTTCTGGCATGACGAGCTGCAGGAGCGGGTGTATCGCACCGGCGATGCGGGCCGATGGCTGGAGGATGGCAACGTGGAGTTTATGGGGCGCCTAGATCAGCAGATCAAACTGAACGGCTATCGCATCGAACTGGGGGAGATAGAACATGCCGCGCTCGCCTATCCGGGCGTGACCGCCTGTTGCTGCGTGCTCGTCACGCAACCGCAGCCCTGCCTGGCCGCGTATTACGTTGCCGATGAGGCGATCGCCCCTCAGGCGCTGGCTCAGCATTTGAGCCGCCAACTGCCTCCTTACATGGTGCCGCAGGCGCTGATGCAGTTGGCGCAGCTGCCGCTGACCGAAAACGGCAAGATAGCGCGACAGGCGTTGCCGCAGCCGGAAAGGGCGGCGCGTGAGTTTGTCGCGGCGCAGAGCGAATGGGAGAACGCTTGTCTGGCGGTGTGGCGCGATCTGCTGCAGCGGCAGGATATCGGCGTGGAGGACAATTTCTTCTCGCTGGGGGGCAACTCTCTTCTGGCTATCCAGGCCTGCTATCAGATCGGCCGGCGGCTGGCGCGCGAGGTCACGCTGAGCGAGCTGGGGCGCTTCCCGACGATCCGCTCGCTGTGCCGCGCGTTGCCGCAACAGGAGCAGGGCGCCGCGCCGGTGTCGATCCCGCCGCTGCGGCAGCGCGAGTATCCGCTCTCTTCTTCACAGCTGCAGCTGTGGTTTATCGAGAATTTGAACGGCGGCGGCAATCTCTACCACGTACCAATGCTGTTCCGTCTCGGCGACGAGGTGTGCCTGGCGGCTTACGAGCGCAGTTTGCAGGCGGTGGTCGCCCGGCATCAGGTCTTGCACAGCCTGATTGTCCAGATGCCATCCCAAAGCGCCGTCGCCCGCGCCTGTGAACTGACGCTTTCGCTGGAGCGCGTGACGCTGGCGGCGGCGCACTGGCCGGACAGGCTACGGCAGGATATCGACCGGCCGTTTGCGCTGGGGGCGGAATTGCCGATCAGGGCAGCCGTTTACCGGGTGGCGCAGCCGGATGGCGGGTGGGTGACTTACAGCCTGATTCTGGTGCATCACCTGGCGTTTGACGGCTGGTCGCAGCCGGTGCTGTTGCAGGAGCTGGACGTGCTGTATCAGGCGCAGCGGCAAGGGCAAGAGGCCGGGCTGGCGGCGTTGCCGTTGCACTATGGCGACTATGCCGTCTGGCAACGGCGCTGGCTGGAATCCGCTCAGGCGGATGAGGCGAAGGCGTATTGGCGGCAAGCGCTGGATGGATGGCAGGCGCTGGAAATGCCGCTCGATTTCGTGCGGCCGGCCCGCTTCGATCATCGCGGTGCCAACCACGTCATCGCGCTGCCGGAGACCCTGACGATGCAGGCGACGCAGTTCGCCCGGCGCCAGGGCGTCACGCCGTTTGCGCTGTATCTCGCGGCCTTTAACCTGCTGCTCGGTTACTTCAGCGGCCAGCAAGATATTCTGGTCGGCACGCCGGTCGCCAACCGGCCGGTGGCGGAGACCCGCTCGGCGATCGGGTTCTTCGTCAACACGCTGCCGCTGCGTTCGCAGATCGACGATGCGGCGTCGCTGAACGACTATGTAAACCGGGTCTTTGACGGCGTGCTGCAGGCGCAACGGCATCAGAATTTGCCGTTGGATCAGCTGATCGAGCTGCTGCAGGTGCCGCGCGATCTGTCGCGCCATCCGCTGTTCCAGGCGCTGTTCGCGCTGGAGGAAGTGGGGGATGCGCCGGCCTGGCTGGCGCCACAGGATCTGCTGGCGCACTACCAGGCGGCCAAATTCGATTTGACGCTGAGCATACAGCCGGCGCCGCAGGGCGGCAGGGCGATCTTCAACTATGCCACCGCATTGTTCTCACCGGCCACGCTGGCGCTGTTGGGCGAGTATTATCTGACCATCCTCACGCAGATCGTCAATCACGGGGAGCAGCGCGTCAGCCAGTTGGCGCTGGTCTCGGAGAGTGAAATGGCGCGGCAACGCGCCTTCCATCAATCCTGTCCGTCGGCCTACGATTTTGAGCGTGCCATCCATCATGATTTCATCCGTCAGGCCGAGCGCCATCCGCAACGGCTGGCGATCGTCGATGAATGGGGCGAACTGAGCTACGGTGAGCTGTATCGGCGCGCGCTGACGCTGTCGCTGCAGCTGCGTCAGCACGCGGACATGCGCGCCGATACCATCGCGGTGATGGTGGACAAAGGGCGGGCGCAAATCATTGCGGTGCTGGCGATTCTGATGGCCGGCAAGGCTTATTTGCCGCTGGACGGCGCCTGGCCGGAACGCCGCCGCCTGGATATCGTCGCGCAGTCGCAGACCCGAATTATCCTCAGCAGCCGGGAGTGGGCGACCAGCGGCGAGGCCAGGCTGTTGACCATCGATCCGCAGGGGGCCGTCACGGCGTTACCGCCGGCGGCGCTGGGAGAGCCTGTCTTGCCGGCGCCTTCCGCGCTGGCCTATGTGATTTTCACCTCCGGCTCTACCGGCGCGCCGAAAGGGGTGGCGATAGAACATCGCGGCGCGGTGAACAGCATCATCGATACCTTGCGCCAGCTGGAACTCGGCGCGGACGATCGCGGGTTGGCGCTCAGCGCGCTGAGTTTCGACATTTCGGTGTTCGATATTTTCGGCCTGCTGTCGGTGGGCGGCGCTATCGTGATGCCGTCCGAAACCGAACGCTATCAGCCTGAGGCCTGGCATCGGCTGTTGATGACTCAGGGCGTGACCTTCTGGAACTCTGCGCCTTCGGTGATGACGCTGTTGGTAGAGCAGTTGGAATCCGCCGCGTCGCAGGCGCAGTGGCCGCAACTGCGCAACGTGGTGCTGGTGGGCGAGGTGATCTCCCGCCAACTGCCGGCGCGCATTCGTCAATGGCGGCCGGGGTGCCGAGTCGTCAGCGCCGGGGGCGCGACCGAGAGCTCCATTTGGTCGATCCTGTACGACATCCCGGAGACGCCGATCCTGGCGCCCAGCGTGCCTTACGGTCAGGCGATGGCCCATCAGCGTTTTTACGTGCTGGATCGTCACCTGCGCGTGCTGCCGCCCTGCTTGCCGGGGGAGCAATACATCGGTGGGATCGGCGTGGCGCGCGGCTATTACCGCAATCCGTCGCTGACCGAAGAGAAATTCATCTACCATCCGGAGCTGGGGGAGCGGCTTTATCGCACCGGCGACGCCGGCCGCTATTTGCCGGACGGCAACCTGGAGTTCCTCGGCCGTATGGATTTTCAGGTGAAAATCAACGGCTACCGCGTTGAACTGGGCGAGGTCGAGCAATGTGCGCTGGCGTTCGGCGCGATCAAATCCTGTTGCGCCGTCGTGCTGTCGGAGGCGCATCGGCAGCGCCTGGCGCTGTATTACGTCAGCGAGGCGCCGCTGGATGAATCGGCGCTGTTGGCCTTTATGAGCGGGCAATTGCCGTTGTACATGCTGCCTGCGGCGCTGATGCGGCTGGAAGCGTTGCCGCACAACTCCAGCGGCAAGCTGGATCGCAAGGCGTTGCCTACGCCTGCTGCGAGCGAACCGCAGGTTTATGTCGCTCCCGCGAACGAGCTGGAACAGCAGCTGTGTGCGCTGTGGCAGGCGGCGCTGCAGTGCGGGCAGGTCGGCATGACGGACGATTTCTTCCTGCTGGGCGGCACCTCGATCAAGGCCATTTCCCTGTGTGTCGGCATGGGCGAATTGATGGCCGCGCCGGTGCCGGTGGTGCAGCTGTTGCAAAGTCGCACGCTGAAAAACCTGTTGGCCGCCAAGGAACGCCGCCTGGTCTTGCCGCTTAACCGCTGGGCAGAGGGCGCGCCCGTCGTATGGATGATCCATCCGGCGCTGGTAGGGGCGGAGGCATTCCACGCTTTCGCCCAGCCGCTGCAGGGGCGATTCAACTGCTATGGCGTCGATAACCATAACCTTTACCATCAACCCGCTATCGACTCGCTCGGCGATCTGGCCGAACGGTATCTGAACGAGATGATCGCCGCCGGTCTGCTGCAAGGCGCCGGGCCGGTGCGCATTCTCGGTTGGTCGCTGGGGGGCATTATCGCGTTGGAGATTGCCGCCCGCCTGGAGGCGCGTGGCTGCCGTAACGTGCAACTGTATCTGCTGGACAGCTTCTACCGGCAGGCTACGGCGGAGTTGCCCTTGGATCAGCTGCTGCCGGTGCTGGGCATCGAAGGCGAGGCGGCGACACGCGCCATGGCCGCAGGGCAGGCGGAGCGACGGCTGTCAGAAGGGCGGCTGAGCCGCAGGCTGCAGACCACCAAGGTGACGCTGTTTAAGGCGACGGAGAGGAACCCGCAGTTGCCGGAGGCGGTCACGGCGCCGCTGCTGGCGGTGGCGGATAATGGGCTAGGCGCGGTCTGTGAGCGGCTGAGGGTCATCCCGCTGGCTTGTCATCACCATAACATCCTGCTGTGTGAGGAGGCGATCGGCCAAGCGCTCAACGATGACGTTTGATTCATGAGCCTGGCTCATAAGCCCAAGCGTATTTCGCCCCATAGTCATGGTGCCAACCGTGTTTTACAGTCATCACACCGGAGCGGCGCCGCGTCAGGCGGCGCCGGTATCAATCAGCGGGAGAGTGAAGATGCAAACACGCAAATTGGGGCGCGAAGGGCTGGAAGTCTCGGCGTTGGGGTTGGGCTGCATGGGGCTGAGTTTTGGCTATGGCCCGGCCACCGACAAACGACAGGCGATCGAGCTGATCCGTGCCGCGGTCGACGAAGGCGTGACGTTCTTCGATACCGCCGAGATTTATGGTCCTTTCACGAACGAGGAATTGTTGGGCGAAGCGCTGGCGCCGGTGCGCGATCGGGTTGTTATCGCCACCAAGTTTGGTTTCGATCTGTCGCAGCCGGCGGGGCAACAGGTGTTGAACAGCCGTCCGGAGCATATTCGCCGGGCGGTGGACGGTTCGCTGAAGCGCCTGCGGGTAGAGGCCATCGATCTGCTGTATCAACATCGCGTCGATCCCGAGGTGCCTATCGAGGAGGTGGCCGGGGCAGTGCAGCAACTGATTCGCGAAGGGAAAGTGAAGTACTTCGGCCTGTCGGAAGCCGGAGCGCAAACCATTCGGCGTGCCCACGCAGTGCAGCCGGTCACGGCGCTGCAAAGCGAATATTCGCTGTGGTGGCGTGAGCCGGAGCGTGAAATCTTGCCGACGCTGGCGGAACTGGGCATCAGTCTGGTGCCGTTCAGCCCGCTCGGCAAGGGCTTTCTCACCGGCGCCATCACCGAGGACACCACCTTCGACAGCGGCGATTTTCGCAACCAGGTGCCACGTTTCAGCGCCGAGGCGCGCCGAGCCAACCAGGCGCTGGTGGATGTGCTGGGGCAGATAGCGCAGCGCAAGGGCGCGACGCCAGCGCAGATCGCTCTGGCCTGGCTGCTGGCGCAGCAGCCGTGGATCGTGCCGATCCCGGGAACCACCAAGCGCCATCGTCTGCAAGAAAACCTCGCGGCGGCGGCGGTCGCGTTGGCGGCGGACGAGCTGGGCGAGATTGAGCGCGCGCTTTCCGCTATCGACGTGATCGGCGATCGCTACCCGGCGCATCTGCAGAAAAACGTCGGGCGTTAAGCCCCGCGCCGCAGCGCCTCAATCAGCAGCGCAAAGGCGGTGGTGTGCTGCCTGCGGCTCGGATAATAGAGGTAATAGCCGGGAAACGGCGGGCACCAGTCGTCCAGCGCCATCTGCAGCCGGCCGTCGGCCAGCGGCTCGGCGACGGTATCTTCCGGCACAAAGGCGATGCCGAGGCCGAGCTGCGCGGCGTCGATCCGCTGGCGCAGGCTGTTGAAGGTCAGTTGCCCCTCCACCCGCACTTTGATCTCCCGGCCATCGCGGGCAAATTCCCAGGCGTACAGCCCGCCGAGGGTGGGCAGGCGCATGTTGATGCAGCGATGGTTTTGCAGCGCTTGCGGCGTGGCGGGGCGGCCGTAACGGGCGAAATAGGCGGGGGAGGCAACGGGCACCATGCGCATGTCCGGCCCGACGCGCACCGCCACCATGTCCTTCGCCACCTGTTCCCCCAGCCGGATGCCGGCGTCGAAACGCCCGGCGACGATGTCGGTCAGGCTGTTATCGACGGTGATTTCCACGTTGATATCCGGGTAATCGACGAGAAAAGTGCGCAACACCGGCCACAGCACCGCATCCACCGCGTGTTCGCCGGCGGTGATGCGGATGTTGCCGGCGGGCCGATCGCGCATTTCACCCAGCGCGTTCAGCTCGCTTTCAATCTCCGCAAAGCGCGGGCCGATGCTGTTGAGCAGCCGTTCACCGGCCTCGGTGGGGGCGACGCTGCGGGTGGTGCGGGTGAGCAAGCGCAGCGCCAGGCGTTCTTCCAGCCCGCGAATAGCGTGGCTGAGCGCCGATTGGGAAACCCCAAGCTGCGCCGCCGCTTTGGTGAAGCTGCGCTCCCTGGCCACCATCAGGAAAGCGATCAGATCGTTAAAGTTTTCTTTCAACATATCGGCACCGAAGAGGAAGGTGAGCGCACTGTCGCGCAGATTTATGAATTTAGCTCATAGCTCCTTGCGCATTTTACCCGCTAGTCGCCGGAAAAGCATGGCGCTATCTTGGCATCACTCACTCATGACGATCAGCGCCGGCGGTGAGAGCCGGCGCGGAGGACACGACAGATGAAAATACAACGCAGCGGTTCGATCCCATCACAGCGCGGTTCAGCGGATTATTTTACCGGGCAGGTACGCATCGACGCGCCGTTCGCCGGTGACGCGCCGGCCAGGGTGGGCGGCGCGACCGTCACCTTCGAACCCGGCGCCCGCACGGCCTGGCATACGCATCCGCTCGGCCAGACGCTGATTGTCACTCAGGGGCGCGGTTGGATCCAGATGTGGGGCGAGACCACGCAGGAAATGCACCCCGGCGATATCGTCTGGATCCCGGCAGGCGTCAAACACTGGCACGGCGCGACGCCGGACACCGCCATGACCCATATCGCCATCGCCGAAGCGGTGGACGGCAGCCCGGTGACCTGGCTGGAGCCGGTCAACGAGGCGGAGTACCGCCAATAAGGCCGCTCAGGCCTCGTGGCTCTGCTCGCAAAACCGCAGGCGGTTGCCGAACGGATCGGTGAGATTCAGCTCCTTGCCCCAGTCGACAACCTCCACTCCCGGCCGGGCATAGCGGTAGTTTTTGGCCGTGAGCTCCCGGTGCAGCGCGTCGATATCGTGCACCGGGATGAAAAGGGCGGCGCCGGGCGTGCCGTCCCCGTAGTGTTCGCTCAGGTGCAGCGTCAATCCGGCGCGGCTCACCTGCATGTACAGCGGCAGATCCTCGCTGAAACGATGCTCCCACGCCAGCGTGAAACCGAGAAAACCCAGATAAAACTCTTTGGCCTTGTCGACCGAAAAGATGCGCAGGATCGGAATGGCGGGGGAGAAGGTGGTCATCGTCGATCTCACTGTTACGTTAGCGGCAGCCGATATGGATATCGACCGCGTCGGGGCCGGTATAGGCTTCGAAGTCAGTCAGGAAGCGGCGTTCGATTTCCGGGTGTTGCTCGAAGTAGGCCCAGATGGCTTGCCAGCCTTCGATGACCGCCGCCGGCATCGCGCCCCGGGCCTGGAACACCAGATAGCGGCCGGGTTGGATGTACAAACCGCTCTCTGCCGCACTGCCGGCGGTGACGTCAAACGGCCCGCCGGCGTCGGAGGCGTAGTTGGAGTAGACCCCGTAGACCGGCATGGCGGGCGAGGTGGTGAAAAAGTCTGACCACAGCGCAGAAATTTTAGCCGTTTCGGGCCGGGTTTCGTCCTGATTGGTGGTTCTGATTGTCTGGCCGGCGACGTAAAAGCCGGGCAACTGCATCGAGAGGGGGTGCATAGCGGAAATTCCTTTTAACCGTTTGAACGAGAGGCCTAAAGGTAGCAAAGACTCTCCAAAACCGCCAGGCAGGGCCCCCGCAGGCGCGGGAGCCCATCGCATCAGGCGCCCAAACCGCCAAGGCACAGGTATTTGATTTCGAGATAGTCTTCGATGCCGTATTTTGAGCCTTCGCGCCCCAAACCTGAGTGCTTCATGCCGCCGAACGGCGCCACCTCGGTGGAGATCAGCCCTTCGTTGATGCCGACGATGCCGTACTCCAGCGCTTCGGCCACGCGCATCACTCGGCCGATGTCGCGGCTGTAGAAGTAAGCGGCCAGGCCGAACGGCGTGTCGTTGGCCAGTTCGACGGCGTCGGCCTCGTGGCTGAAGCGGATCAGGGGCGCCACCGGGCCGAACGTCTCCTCGCGGAAGATTTTCGCCGTGCGCGGCACGTCGGTCAGGATGGTCGGGGTGAAGAAATTGCCGCCCAGCGCGTCAGGCTTGCCGCCCAGCAGCACCGATGCGCCGTGTTCGACGGCGTCGGCGATATGCTCGCGCACTTTCTCCACTGCGTCCGGGTTAATCAGCGGGCCGATGGTGACGCCCTCATCCAGCCCGTTGCCGACTTTCAGCTTGGCGACGGCGGCTTTCAGTTTGGCGGCGAAGGCGTCGTATACGCCGTCCTGCACCAGAAAACGGTTGGTGCAGACGCAGGTCTGGCCGGCGTTGCGGTATTTCGAGGCGACCGCGCCGGCCACGGCGGCGTCCAGATCGGCGTCGTCGAACACGATAAACGGCGCGTTGCCGCCCAGCTCCATGCTGGTTTTCTTGATGGTGGGCGCGCACTGGGCCAGCAGCTGCGCGCCGACTTCGGTGCTGCCGGTGAAGGAGAGTTTACGCACATCCGGGTTGGCGGTGAGTTCGCCGCCGATGCCCTTGCTGGGGCCGGTGATCACGTTGCACACCCCGGCGGGCAGCCCGGCGCGCTCCGCCAGCACGGCGATCGCCAGCGCCGAGAACGGCGTCTGGCTGGCGGGGCGGATCACCCCGGTACAGCCGGCGGCCCAGCCGGGGCCGGCTTTGCGGGTGATCATCGCCGCCGGAAAGTTCCACGGGGTGATGGCGGCGAACACGCCGATCGGCTCTTTCTGCACGATAATGCGGCGACCGGCCTGCGGCTGCGGAATGGTGTCGCCGTAGACCCGCTTGCCTTCCTCGGCGAACCATTCGATAAAGGAGGCGGCATAGGCGATCTCACCGCGGCTTTCAGCCAGCGGTTTACCCTGTTCCGCCGTCATGATGCGTGCCAGATCGTCCTGATTTTCCATCATCAGTTCAAACAGCCGCCGCAGTTTGCCGGCGCGTTCTTTGGCGGTCAGCGCACGCCAGGCGGGCTGCGCCTTCTTGGCGGCGGCGATGGCGCGCGCGGTTTCTTCGGCGCCGAAGGCCGGCACGTGGCCGACCAGCTCGCCGTTGGCGGGATTATGAATGGCGATCGAACGGCCTGCTTGGGCCGGCAACCATTGCCCGTCGATGTAATTGGCCTCGCGGAACAGCGTGGGATCCTTGAGGGTAGCGCTAATGCTGGTGCTCATTGTTCTCTTCCTTTGCTGAGTTCAACAGAATGGTCTATCCCATACGGCTACCCTTTACCCTAGCAAACTTTGCAGCCGCCGTTTGCCAGCGTGGCGACAAGATGAGCGTTTTCTTTATGCGCATCTTCTGTACAAAAAATATCCGCCGCCGGGCCGATACTGAAAGAGCAGGCATATGACCCTTTTCGATGTGATTAAAAGGAGTGTGCGAATGATGAAATCAGTGGACAGACATCTCGCGGCCTACGGCAGCGAAATGGATTTTTTGGCGTCGAGCATCGCCCTGATGGAATGGCAAGGGCGGCAGATTGACGCCGGGCAGGTGGCCGGCAATATGTCGGAACAGCAAAGCCGCCTGTTCTTTGCGCGGTTGCGTTATTTTCGTCAGCTTTATCAGGCCGCAGCGGCGGCCGAACACAGCCTGTAATCTTCCGATTCAGCCCGCCGCAGCGGGGCTTTTCATTTCAGCGGCGCCACACCCCGGTCGCCAGCGTCGCCGGCGAATATTCCAGATCGCGTCCCCGCCACGGCAGCGCCGCGGCAAAACGCCAGGCGCGGTGAACGTCAAACCGCCAATAGCGTTCCGCCCCTTCAACGCCGGGATGTCCTTCCGCCTGCCAGAGGATCTGCGTTTTTCCCTGCAGATGCAGCACGTCGCCGCGCTCAAAATCGATGAACAGCAGCGCCGCCCGCGGTTCGGCCAGCAGGTTGCCCAACGTATTCATATAACGGTTGCCGCGAAAGTCCGGTATCCACAGCGTGTCGCCTGCCAGATGGATAAAGCCGGGGCGGCCGCCGCGATGGGAAATATCGACGCCGCCCTGCGCCAGTTCCAGGTGCGCGCCGCTGGCGACGAAGCTGGTGTCCGCGGTGCGGATCAGCGCCTGCGCCGCCGCATCGAGCGAAGCTAAATGCTCAACCGGCTGTGGCCGGCTCTCCACCGGGTAGAGTTCGCGGCGCTGAATGTACTGCGGGCAGTTGCCGAAGCTTTGGTGAACGACGATCTCCACCCGGTTTTTGTCGGTGCGGCCGACGGTGCCGTTGGCGCGGTTGCGTCGCCGGTTGCTGAAGTCGAGCCCGAGCGCGCCGACCGGTTTGCCGGGCAGCAACAGCGCCTGGGCGGGATCGTCGCTGCGGCGCGGCGCGCTGATGCGCAGGTGCGTGTCGTCCGGCGTGCGTAAAAACCCGGACGGGCCGCTGAACAGGGTGGCGATGGGCCAGCCCTGTTCGTCCAGCGTGGCGACGAACAGGTAGGGCAACGCGGCGAAAAACGCGCGGTGCTGATCCGGCATCGCGGGGTAGATGCCGCCGCCCACGCGATCGAAACCGGCCAGCGTTTGCGCGCGCAGCTCATCGGGGTGGAACCGTTGCGGGATCATGGCGTCAGCTCGCCGCCGGTTCCGGCAGGGCCGGCATGGCGAAGAAGCCGGGAAGCGCCGCGATGCTCGCCACCCAGCGGCGTATGGCGGGGTAAGGCGCCAGCGAAATGCCGCCTTCGGCCGCGACCGCCACATAGCTGTAGCAGGCCAAATCGGCGATGGTCGCCTGTTCGCCGGCCAGATAGTCGCGCTCGCTCAGGTGCTGCTCCATCTGCGGCAGAAAACGATCGCTGATTGCCCGCGCCGCCTGATAATCCTCCGGCACCGCGAACTGGGCGATCAGCCGGCAGGAGGCCGGGCCGTAGCGCACTTCACCGGCGGCTTTGGAAAGCCAGGCCTGCACTCGCGCCGCCGCCGCCGGCTGTTCCGGCAGCCAGTGGCTGTTCGGCGCATAGCGCTTCACCAGATAGACCAGAATGGCGTTGCTGTCGGCCAGCGTCAGATCGCCGTCCTGCAAGACCGGGATCTGGCCGAACGGGTTGAGCCGGCGAAAGGCCGCGCTCTGGCGTACCTCCGCCGAGGCTTCTACCCATTCATAGGGCAGCGCCAGCATGCGCAGCAGCAACGCCACGCGGTGAACGTGGCCGGAAAGCGGGGTGCCGTAGAGGGTGATGGTGGACATGGCGTTTCTCCTCACTGTTTTTTTTCAGCATACTCTTGCGGCGAATGAGCGGAATCCGGCAATGTGGAAATTGATAATTTCATTTTTCGGAAGAGTCTATGGATCGGTTAGACGAGTTGGCCATCTTCGTGGCGGTGGTGCAGCAGGGTAGCCTGGCGGCGGCCGGGCGCAAACTGCGGCGCTCGGCGCCGGCGATCACCCGGGCGATCGCCGCGCTGGAACAGCGTTTCGGCACCCGACTGGTGGAACGCACCACCCGGCGGCTGGCGCCTACCGAAGCGGGCGTGCGGCTGCTGGAGCGCGCGCAACAGCTGCTGCAGGATTATCAGGCGGTGGTGCAGGATACCGCCGAAGCGCAGCTGAGCGGCTTGCTGCGCGTCACCTCGCCGGTGCAGTTCGGCCGCCGCTACGTGGCGCCGGTGGTGATGGCGTTTCTCGATGACTACCCGCAGATGCAGATCGAAATGGTGTTGAACGATCGCAATCTCGATCTGATTGACGAAGGATTGGATATCGCGGTGCGCATCGGTCATCTGCAGGACTCTTCGCGCGTGGCGAGGCGGCTGGGGCAGGTCAGCCGGGTGACGGTCGCCAGCCCGGCTTACCTGGCGCGCTGCGGCGAGCCGCGCTCACCGGCGCAGCTGGCGGAGCATGCCACCATCGTCGGCACCCAGCGGCCGTCGCTGCGCGAATGGCGCTTCGGCCCGCAGGAAAACGGCGAGCGCGTGCGCTTGGCTCCCCGGCTGTTGCTCAACGACGTGGAGGCGCAGCTGCTGGCGGTGCGCGCTGGCAAGGGCATCGCCCGGCTGCTCTCGTATCAGGTGGCGGACGATCTGGCCGCCGGCACGCTGGTGCGGCTGCTGGCGGACCATGAACCGTTGCCGATGCCGGTACAGCTGGTGGCGCAGCAGGCGCAGCGCATGCCGCTCAAGGTGCGCGCCTTTTGGGATTATGCGTTTGAACGGCTCAGCGCATTGCCGCAAATTCAGCCGGACGGGCGGGGAAAATAAGCGCGAAAAGTTTCATGGGTTAAACTTTTTCGCCGCCTGTCTCATTTTATTTTACCGGGCGCGCATTGCTGATGTGCCCATCTTGACAATAATGTTGCCGGTGCTAATAGTTAATTCATATCTTAAATAATAAACGAAGTTTAATATATGAAACAACTTGCGGGGAGCTATGACAACGGTGCCGCGGTGGATAATGAAGACGCTATTTTGACTTCATTTCAAACTCGCAGCGCGGCTATTTATCATCAGGCGAAGCATGAAAAGAATATTGCGTATGGCGAAAGCGAACGCGAGACGATTGATTGGCTTTATTCTGCAAAGCAGCACCAGGGCACGTTAATTTTTATTCACGGCGGCTATTGGCAATGCTGCGATAAGGCAGATTTCGCCTTTATCGCCGCCGGGCCGTTGGCGTTGGGTTTTGACGTGGTGCTGGTGGAATATGCGCTGGCGCCGGCGGTTAATCTTGACGCTATTTGTCGCCAGGTGGGGGCGGCGCTTGATGCCATTCAGCGTCGTCTGCCCCCGCACTATGCCCATCCGGTGCATCTGTGCGGCCATTCCGCCGGCGGGCATCTGGCGGCGTTTTGGCAGCGGCATGCGTTGGTGGATGCGGTCTTTCCCGTCAGCGGCCTGTTCGAACTGGCGCCGCTGCAAGAGAGCTATGTCAACCGGGCGCTGCAGCTGACCGCGCGGCAGATTGAAACGCTCAGCCCGGCGCGCCGGTTGCCGGCGCGCAGTAAGCCGCTCACGTTGTATTACGGCGCTGATGAGCTGCCGGAACTGATCGGCCAGTCGCAGCACTATCACGCGGCGCTGCGCCAAGGCGGGCTGCCGGCCGATCTGGTCGCGGTGCCCGGCGCCAATCATTTCACCATTCTGGATGCGTTGTTCGCCGCCGACGGCGCGCTGCTTCGCCAACTTGACCACCACGGGAACCACTGACATGCGCGAAATCGTAGCGACCGGGCTGCCGGAGATCGGCCAGCCTTTTTCCTGGGCCACCCGGGGCGGCGGCATGCTGTTTACCGCCCACGGCCCGGTGCGGGCAGACGGCAGCATCGAGACCGGCGCGCCTGAGCAACAGATTGCGTTAACCTTCGACAACCTGGCCCAGACGCTGAAGGCGGCAGGCAGCCACAGCGATAAGGTGCTGCAGGTAATGGTTTATCTCACCGACGTTAACGACGTTAAATTGCTCGATGATATTTACCGGAAATACTTTAATTATCCTTATCCCAATCGCTCCACGGTTATTGTCGATAAATTGGTGGTGCCGGGAATGAAAATAGAAATTACCGTCAGCGCCATCGCCTGATTTAATTTCTCATTAAGTCCGTCTTCATATTAATTCAATAACGAGTTAAGGATGCGTCATGTTTAAACAGATTGCACCTTCTGCAGCCGATCCTATTATGTCGCTGATGGAAGCCTATTTGCAGGACCCCAATCCGAAAAAAGTGAATTTAGGCATTGGGCTCTATTACGACCGGCAGGGGAATATTCCGCTGATGCAGGCGGTGGAGGCCGCCGAGCAGCGGTTGCTGGCGCTGCGTCGCCCGCACGGCTATCCGCCGATCGAAGGTTCGCCGCAGTTCGCTCGCCAGGTGCAGGCGCTGCTGTTCGGCGAGCAACAGGCGGCCGAGATCGCCACGGTGCAGACCGTCGGCGGCTCCGGTGCGCTAAAGTTGGCGGCGGATTTTTTGCGCCACTTTCTGGCGCGCGGTGACATTTGGGTATCCGCTCCCACCTGGGCCAATCACTGGGCGATATTTGAAGGAGCCGGGCTGCAGGTGAATACCTATCCCTACTTTGACGAAGCGGCGGGAGGCCTGCGTTTCGCCGCCATGCTCGACGCGCTGGACAGCCTGCCGCCCGGCAGCGTAGTCCTGTTACATCCTTGCTGCCATAACCCGACCGGCACCGATCTGACGGCGGAGCAGTGGCGCGCCACGCTCGCCGTGCTGCAGCGGCGTAAGCTGCTGCCGCTGTTCGATATCGCCTATCAGGGCTTCGGCGACGGGCTGGAGGAGGATTGCTTTGCGTTGCGCGAAGCGCTGAAAACCGATCTGCCGTTTTTGGTCTGCAACTCGTTTTCCAAAAACGTGGCGCTGTACGGCCAGCGGCTGGGCGCGCTGTCGGTGCGCTGCGCCGATGCGGAAAACGCCGCCAACGTCAAAGGTGCGTTAAAAACGCTGATCCGCCGCAGCTACTCCTGCCCGCCGACGCACGGTAGCCAGATCGTGGAGACCCTGCTCGGCGACGCCGAACTCGGTGAGCTTTGGCGCAATGAGCTGGCGGAAATGCGCGTGCGCATCAAGCAGATGCGTTAGCAGCTGGCCGCCGGCCTGGCGCGGGGCGGCTCTTCGCTGGATCACCAGCGTATACGCGATCAGCGCGGCATGTTCAGCTATACCGGCCTGAACGAAGCTCAGCTGCAGACCCTGCGGCAGCGCTACGCCATCTATCTGGTTTCGCCCGGCCGCATGTGCCTGCCGGGGCTCAACCCCGGCAATATTGACTACGTGACCGCCGCCATTCTCGACGTCACCCGTACCGTCTAACTTCGCCCGGGAACCCAGCCATGCCACAGATGAATGATTTTGAGCATATCGCCCGCCGTCAGGGCGGGTTGAACAAGCATCTTACCGCCGGGCAGATGTCGATGCTGGCGATCGGCGGCGCCATCGGCACCGGGCTGTTTCTCGGCAGTGCCTACGCCATTCAGATGGCGGGGCCGGCGGTATTGCTGAGCTACCTGATCGGCGGCGTTATTGCGCTGCTGTTGATGGGCAGCCTGGCGGAAATGACCTCCGAACACCCGACGCCCGGCTCGTTCGGCGACTACGCCGAATTCTATCTCGGCCCGCTGTTCGGTTTTCTGGTGCGTTATTCCTACTGGTCTTGCGTGGTGCTGGCGGTGGGCACCGAAGTTACCGCCATCGGCATGTACATGCAGTTCTGGTTCCCGGCGACGCCGACCTGGCCGTGGGTGCTGCTGTTCTCGGCGGCGGTGATCGTCGTCAATGTGATCGGCGTGAAGTCGTTCGGCCAGGTGGAATACGCGCTGTCCACCGTCAAAGTGACGGCGATCGTGGCGTTCATTCTGATCGGCATCGGCATGCTGGCGTTCTCGGGCAACCCGGCTTACGGCCTGCGCAATCTGACCGCCGGCGGCTTCATGCCGTTTGGCGTCAAGGGCATGTGGTTCGCAACGATCGTGTCTATCTTCAGCTACCTGAGCATTGAAATGATCGCGGTGGCCGCCGGCGAGGCGAAAAATCCGGTGATTGCGGTGAAGGCGGCGTTCAAGGGCACCCTCGTGCGGCTGTTCATCTTCTACATGCTGTCGATCGCTCTGATGCTGGCCATCGTGCCCTGGCGCCAGTCCGGCACCGGTGAAAGCCCGTTCCTGATGGCGATGAACGTCATCCATCTGCCCGCCGCCGCCGGTATTTTCAACTTTATCGTGCTGGTGGCGGCGCTGTCGGCGATGAACAGCCAGCTGTATATCACCACCCGCATGATGTTCTCGCTGTCGCGCGCCGGGCAGGCGCCGGCGGCATTGGGGCGCGTCAGCCGGCGCGGCATTCCGGTCAATGCGCTGGCGATGTCGTGCATCGGCATCGTGGTGTCTATCGTGCTGAGCCTGGTGGCACCGGAAACCTCGTTCGCCGCCATGATGTCTATCTCGGTGTATGGCGCCTGCTTTACCTGGCTGATGATTTTCGTCACCCATCTGTTCTTCCGCCGCCGGCACCGGCAGACTCACCTGAAATTCCGCATGTGGGGGTTCCCCTATACCACCTTGCTGGGCGCCGGGCTGATGGCGGCGCTGATGATCTCGACCGCGTTTACCGAATTCTTCCGTATGACGCTGTGGTTCGGTATTCCGTTCACCTTGCTGCTGGTGGCGGCCTACCGCTTCCAGAGCCGCCGCGCGGCTGCGCCGTCGCCGTTCAAGGCGCCGGAGGTGGAGTAATGCGGGGGGAGGGGCTGAGGCGCGCCTCAGCCCCGGGGATTACAGCTGGCTTTTCGGGATCAGGTGGTCGCCGAAGCTCAGGCGCTGGCGGCCCGGTTCGATTTCGGTCAGCGGCGCCACTTCGCGCAGCGAGGATTTGCAGCGCTGAACCAGATCCTGATATTCGCGGGTGCCGGCGATCTTCCAGGCCAGTTCTTGCTCGGTCAGATCGCGCAACACGCGCGCCGGGCTGCCGACCACCAGCTTGTTGGCTTCGATCACCGCCGCGGCTTTGACGAACGCCATCGCGCCGACGATGGTGTTCTCGCCGATCTCCGCACCGTCCATCACCACCGCATTCATGCCCACCATCGCATTGCGGCGAATACGGCAGCCGTGCAGGATGGCGCCATGCCCGATATGGCCGTCTTCTTCCACCACCGTGTCCTGCTGCGGGAAGCCGTGCATCACGCAGTTGTCCTGAATGTTGGCGCCGTCGCAGATCACCAGGCGGCCAAAATCGCCGCGCAGGCTGGCGTTCGGGCCGATGTACACGTGTTTGCCGACGATCACGTCGCCGATCAGCACCGCCGTCGGGTGCACGTAACTGCTGGGGTCAACGACCGGCGTCAGGCCGTCAATCTGATACACAGGCATAGCGTGAGTTCCTTAATATGTAGGGTCGCGCGGCAGGCCGCCGAAGCGCCGATAGTAGCCGGCGGCCGGCGCGGGCAGGGCGCCGATGGTGGTTTCCGCCAGCGCGCTGACGTACTCCGTTGCGGCGCGATCGACCTGCTGATAAAGATTGATGCACAGGTTGCGGGCGATCTGGCCCTCCCACTGCGCGGGCAGCAGCGCGTCCGGCAGCAGCGGATCTTTCAACACCACGCGACGGAAGAAGTGAATCAATAATAGCTTAATCTGGAAACAGCGCAGCGGCGTCAGCGCCGCCGGATCGACTTCGCGCAGCAGCGCCATCAGCGGCCGGAAGGAGACGATAAACTCGTGATAGCCGGCCGCCACCTCGCTCAGCGACCAGCAGTCGGCCACCAATTTCTGCAGGGTTTGCTCGGAGCGGTTGTAGGGATAATCGGCGCGGAAATAAATCACCTGCTCGCTGGCGTTCAGCTCGCCGAGCAGCGCCGTCACGTCGGTTTGCGCATGGGTGGGGGCGGCCATCAGGTTGTTGGCGATTTGCCCGAACCCGAGCCAGCCCAGCTCTTTTTTCAGCCGCGCGCGCGCGTTTTTTTCGGCGCTTTCCAGCAGCAACAGCTCCCACTTGCCGTCCCAGGCGGGCTGCTCGCGCAGATAGATTTTCGATTCGGCGTGGCGGAACTGGCGCATCCCCTGCTCGGTCACGCGGTAGAAGCTGCGGCGGCCTATTTTCTCCACCGCCAGCCAACCCTCTTTCTGCAGGCGGAACACCGAGGTGCGCACGAAGCGATCGCCGAAGCCGAAGGCCTCCAGCAGCGCGCTCAGGCTGCCGAGCCACACTTCGCCGCCGCGGTGGCTGAGCGCGTCGCCGTACAGCGAAATGATCAGCGAGGTGCCGCTGATCGGCTGCGCGTCGACGGCATGGCGAATGAACTCATCCAGTTTATGTTCCATATTTTTCCATGGGTTAGCCTTCGATGAGCCATAACATTACGCCTAATTTAAGGCGGCGTCATCCGTGACGCCGTGCGCCTCAGCGCGGCCGCAAATCGACCACGCGCTGCGCTTTGCCTTCCGAGCGCGGAATATCGCCGCAGTTGGCGATGCTGACGTCGGTGCTGACGCCCACGATCGATTTGATGTGGTGGCGCAGCTGGTGGCAGATGTCGCAACGCTGTTGATGGCTGAGGCTGAGCGCCGATTCTTTCAGTTCGACGCGCACCGCCAGCGTGTCCAGGTGCCCGCTGCGGCTGACCTGCAGCTGGTAGTGCGGCGACAGCTGCTCGAACTGCATGATCTGCTCTTCCACCTGCGACGGGAAGACGTTGACGCCGCGGATGATCAGCATGTCGTCGGAGCGGCCGGTGATTTTGCCCATGCGGCGCATCTGGCGCGCGTCGCCCGGCAGCAGCCGGGTGAGATCGCGGGTGCGGTAGCGGATCACCGGCAGCGCCTCTTTGGTCAGGGTGGTGAACACCAGTTCGCCGTGCTCGCCGTCCGGCAGGGCGATGCCGGTTTCCGGGCAGATGATCTCCGGCAGGAAGTGGTCTTCCCAAATGGTCGGGCCGCCGCCGCTCTCCAGACACTCCATTGCCACGCCCGGCCCCATCACTTCCGACAGGCCGTAAATATCCAGCGCCTTGATGCCCATGCGGGTTTCGATTTCGTGGCGCAGGGCTTCGGTCCAGGGTTCGGCGCCGAACACGCCGAGCCGCAGCGAGCAGCCGCGCGCGTCGCCGCCCATCTTGCGTTCCAGCTCGTCGATCAGCGTCAGGCAATAGGACGGTGTCACCATGATGATGTCGGGTTTGAAATCGAGGATCAGCTGCGCCTGGCGTTCCGTCTGGCCGCCGGACATCGGGATCACCGTCGCGCCGAGCCGCTCCGCGCCGTAGTGCGCGCCCAGGCCGCCGGTGAACAGGCCGTAACCGTAGGCGACGTGCACCTTGTCTTTGGCGGTGGCGCCGCCGGCGCGCAGACAGCGGGCGACGATATCGGCCCAGTTATCGATGTCGCGCTGGGTGTAACCCACCACCGTCGGGCGGCCGGTGGTGCCCGAGGAGGCGTGGATGCGCACCACCTGTTCCATCGGCACCGCGAAGGTGTCGAACGGGTAGTTGTCGCGCAGATCCTGCTTGGTGGTGTAAGGGAAGCGCGCCAGATCGCTCAGCTGTTTGAGATCGTCGGGATGCACGCCGGCCTGGTCGAACTTGCGTTTGTACATCGGCACATTGTCGTAGGCGTGGTGCAGCGTCCACTTCAGACGCGCCAACTGCAACGCTTCAATCTCATCGCGCGAGGCGAATTCGATCGTTTCGAGGGGCTGTGGATTTATTGTCATGGTTAGCCTCAGGGGTCAGACACGCTCAATGATCATGGCGATGCCCTGGCCGACGCCGATGCACATGGTGCAAAGCGCGTAGCGGCCGGCTCGCCGTTCCAGTTCAAACAGGGCGGACAGCGCCAGGCGCGCGCCGCTCATGCCCAGCGGATGTCCCAGAGCGATCGCGCCGCCGTTGGGGTTGACCTGCGGGGCATCGTCCGGCAGGCCAAGCTGGCGCATCACCGCCAGCGCCTGGGCGGCGAACGCTTCGTTCAGTTCGATAACGTCCATCTGCGCCAGGCTCAGCCCGGCGATTTCCAGCACCTTGCGGGTGGCGGGCAGCGGGCCGATGCCCATCAGCCGCGGCTCCACGCCGCAGGTGGCGGTGGCAACGATGCGCGCGCGCGGCGTCAGCCCCTGGCGCGCCGCCATCGCTTCGGAGGCGACGATCAGCGCCGCCGCACCGTCGTTCAGGCCCGAGGCGTTGCCGGCGGTGACGCTGCCGGGCTGACGGAACGGGGTTTTCAGCGCCTGCAGCTGCTCGAAGGTGGTGTCGGGGCGCGGGTGTTCATCCTGGCTAAACAGCGTCACCGCACCTTTTTTGCCGCTGAGGCTGACGGGGGCTATTTCCTGCGCCAGGTGGCCCAGCGCCTGCGCCCGGGCGGCGCGCTGCTGGCTGCGCAGCGCAAAGGCGTCCTGATCGGCACGGCTGATGTTGAACTGCGCCGCGACGTTTTCGGCGGTCTCCGGCATCGAATCGGTGCCGAACTCGGCCTGCATCCGCGGATTGACGAAGCGCCAGCCGAGGGTGGTGTCGTACAGCTGCGCCTGGCGGCTGAAGGCGCTGTCGGCCTTGCCCATCACCAGCGGCGCACGGGTCATCGATTCCGCGCCGCCCGCCAGCAGCAGCCCGGCGTCGCCGGCCTTGATGCTGCGCGCCGCCATCGCCAGCGCATCCAGGCCTGAACCGCACAGGCGGTTTACCGTGGTGCCGGAAACGCCGACCGGCAATCCGGCCAGCAGCAGCGCCATACGCGCCAGGTTGCGGTTGTCTTCCCCGGCCTGGTTGGCGCAGCCGAGGATCACGTCGTCCAGCTGCGCCCAATCTACCTGCAGATGGCGTTCCAACAGCACGCGTAGCGGCAGGGCGGCGAGGTCGTCGGCGCGCACCTGGGCCAGCGCGCCGCCATAGCGGCCGATCGGGGTGCGCACGCCGTCGCAGATAAATGCCTGATTCATGCCTGATCTCCTAAAATGCTGTGGCCGAGGCGGTGCGCGCGGCCGCGGAACCAGGCGACGGTTTTGCCCAGTTGGTTAACGATCTCGACGTCATACAGCCCGGTGGCTTTGCCCTGATGGCGCATCTCCGCGCTGGCGGTGAGGCGGTCGCCGGCCAGCGCCGGGCGGACGAAGTCGATGCTGCAGCCGGAGGCCACCGCCGCCAACCCCTGGCTGTTGCAGGCGTAGGCGAAGGCGGTGTCCGCCAGGCTGAACAGCTGGCCGCCGTGGCAGGTCTGGTGGCCGTTGAGCATCTGCGGGCCGACAGTCATGCTGACCTGAGCGTATCCGGCGTCGACGGCGTCGATGTGCATTCCCATCGCCTGAGCGCAGGTATCTTGCTGGAACATCTGTTCGGCGCAGCGCTGAGCCAGCGCGCGCGGCGTATTGGCGTTCATCGTTCGGCTCCTGGGAAAGAGGCGGGGAAAGCGTAGCGGCGTAGCAGCGGCATCGGGCGATAGCGCGCTTCGCCGTAATAGCGTTGCAGGTTTTCCAGCGTCGTCAGAATGTGGCGCCAGCCGAGCGCGGCGCCCCAGGCCAGCGGCCCGCGCGGATAGTTGACGCCGCGCAGCATCGCCAGATCGGTATCTTCGGCGCTGGCGACGCCTTTGTTCACCACGTCGAGCGCTTCGTTGGCCAGCATGGCCAGGGTGCGCATCGTCAGCAGGCCAGGGTAATCCGGCAACGGAATGACCTGCTTGCCGAGGGACTGCAGCAGGCGAATCGCGTTGGCATTGTGTTGCGCATCGTTTTGCGCCGCGCAGCTGATGGCTATGGCGGAGGCGTGCGCATAGTCGGCACAGAGATCGAACAGCACCACGGGCGTTCCCCGTTCGTCGGCCAGTTGGCCGGCGGTTTTACCATTGGTTAACATCAGTGTAACGTCGTCGATCGTGACGTGTGGGCTGGTCTGGCCGGGTTGTTTGATCGCCCCCGCATTTTCGCTTAACAGCTGCGCCAAATCGGCTAGCGAAGACCAGTCGCCGTGCAGCGTAACGCGTTGCGGCACTGCGGCCTGCGCCGGTGGCGCAAAGGCGATCGCGTCGGCGGATTGCGGTGCGTCGTAGCGGTAGAAACCGCGGCCGGACTTGCGGCCGAGGCGCCCGGCGGCCACCAGCTCCTGCTGCATCAGTGAGGGAGTGAAGCGCGGATCCTGATAGAAGGCCTGATACACCGAGTCGGTCACGGCGTAATTGACGTCCTGGCCGATCAGATCGGTCAACTGCAGCGGGCCCATGGCGAAACCGCCGGCGTCGCGCAATACCGCGTCCAGCGTGGCGGCGTCGGCCACCCGTTCCTCCAGCGCGCGCAGGGTTTCGGCATAGAACGGCCGCGCCACGCGGTTGACGATAAATCCCGGCGTCGAGCGGCACACGACGCTTTGCTTACCCCAGCGCTGCGCCAGGGCCTGCAGCGCGGCGAGGGTATCGGTACCGGTCTCCAGACCGCTGACGATCTCCACCAGTTTCATCAGCGGCGCTGGGTTGAAGAAGTGCAGCCCGGCCATGCGCTGCGGGTGTTGCAGTGCGCCGGCGATGGCGGTGATCGACAGCGAAGAGGTATTGCTTACGAACAGTGTCGTGGGCGAGCAGATCGCCTCCAGATCGCGGAACAGGCTCTGCTTAATCGCCAAATTTTCCGCCACCGCTTCAATCACCAGCGTGCAGTCGGCCAGCTGCTCGAGCGAGTCGGCGCGTTCGAGGCGCGCCAGCAGCGCTTCGGTGGGCGCGGCGTCGGCCTTGCCGCCGTCTACCCGCTGGCGCAGGCGGCGAGCGAGATCGTCGATCGCGCGCTGGGCGGCGGCGGGCGCGATATCGAACAGCCGCACCGGGTGGCCGGCGGCGGCGGCCACCTGGGCGATGCCGATGCCCATGGTACCGGCGCCGATCACCGCCACCTGGCCGTTAAGAAGGGGCGCGTTCATGGCTATTTCCCGCTGAAGTTGGGCGTGCGTTTGGCAAAGAACGCGCTGACGCCTTCGCGATAGTCGTCGCTGCGGCCGCCCAGGCGTTGCAGATCGCGCTCCAGATCGAGCTGCTGATCGAGGCTGTTGGTGGCCGAGCTGTAGAGGGCTTTCTTGATCAGCCCCAGGCCGTAGGTCGGCTGGGTGGCCAGATGGCGCGCCAGCGTTTGCGTGCGATCGGCCAATTCATCCGCCGGCACCACCTGCCAGATCATGCCCCACGCCAGCGCCTGTTGGGCGCTGATTTTGTCACCCAGCATGGCCATGCCCATCGCGCGGGCGTGGCCGGCCAGCCGCGGCAGGAACCAGCTGCCGCCGGAGTCAGGCACCAGCCCCAGACGGCAGAACGACTGAATGAAGCTGGCGTTGTCGGCGGCGATGACGATATCGCACGCCAGGGCCAGCGCGGCGCCGGCGCCGGCCGCCACGCCGTTGACCGCGCACACCACCGGCTTCGGCAGGGCGGTCAGGCGACGGATCAGGGGGTTGTAGAAACGTTCGACCGACAGGCCGAGATCCGGCGCCTGTTGATCGGCGCTGACGTTGCGATCGTTGAGATCCTGCCCGGCGCAGAAACCGCGCCCGGCGCCGGCGATCAGCAGGCAGCGCACGCTGTCGTCGCGCTCGGCTTGCGTCAGCGCTTCGCTCAGCTGGCGATGCATCTCGTCGTTAAAGCTATTGAGCCGATCCGGCCGGTTGAGGGTCAGCGTCAACACGCCGGCGTCGAGATGGCTGAGAATCAATGCGTTATCCATAAATCAGCGCCCCTGATAGTTTGGCGTACGTTTTTCGAAAAAGGCGGCGATGCCTTCGCGGCGATCGTCGGTGGCGGCCAGGGTGACGAACTGCTGACGCTCCATCGCCAGCCCCTGGCTGAGGCCGGTTTCCTCGGCCTGTTTCAGCGCCTGTTTGGCGGCGCGCAGCGCCAGCGGCGCCTGACGGCTGATGCGTTCGGCAATCTGCTGCGTGCGTTCCAGCGTCAGGGCATCGACGCACACTTCGCTGATAAGACCGGCCTGCAGCGCGGTGCGGGCGTCGATGGGCTCGCCGGTCAGCACCATCTGGCTGGCGCGCGACTTGCCGACGCAGCGGATCAGGCGCTGGGTGCCCCCGGCGCCCGGCATCAGGCCGAGGGTGATCTCCGGCAGGCCGAAGCGGGCGCTTTCGCCGCCGATGACGATGTCGCAGGCCAGCGCCAGCTCACAGCCGGCGCCCAGGGCATAACCGTTCACCGCCGCCAGCAGCGGCTTGCTGAACTGCGCCAGACGCTGCCACAGCTGTGGACGGCGATCCGCCAGCGCGGCCGGCAGATCCTGCTGTTGCAGTTCGCGCAGATCGGCGCCGGCGGCGAAGAAGCGCGCCGCACCGGCGATCACCACGGCGCCCACGCCGCTGTCGGCGTCGGCCTGCTCCAGCCGTGCAACCAGCTGTTCCAGGCACGGCGTGCTCAGGGCGTTGCGCGCCTCCGGGCGATGCAGCGTCAGCGTGACCACGCGGTGCTGCTGCTGATGCAAAATAAAGGGGGTGTCCATCGCGGCTCCTAGACGTCGAAGTCCAATACCACGCCGTCGCCTTTCGGCCACGACTGGCAGCTCAATACGTAGCCCGCAGCCAGCTGATCCGGCTCCAGGCTATAGTTGACGCCCATCTCCACCTGGCCGGCCTTCAGACGGCATTTGCAGGTGGCGCAGACGCCGCCTTTGCAGGCGTAGGGCAGGTCGGCGCCCTGGCGCAGCGCGGCGTCGAGAATGCTGTCGTCCTGTTCGCCGATCTCGATATCCAACCGGCGGCCGTCGAGCAGGATCGCCACCCGGGTGGCGTTGCGATCGCCGCTGTGGCGCGGGCGGGCGGCCAAGCCGCTGGTGTTGAAGCGCTCGCTGTGGATGTGATTGGCCGGTACGCCGGCCTGTTCCAGCACGGTTTGCGCGTCGTCCATCATCGATTCCGGCCCGCAGATAAAGGCGTGGTCATAGTCGCGGAAATCCAGCAGCGCGCCGCCGATCGCCGTCAGGCGTTCGCGGTCGATACGGCCGCTGAGCAGCGGGCTGTCGAGACTTTCCTGGCTGAACAGGTACAGCGGCTGAAAACGCTGCGGGTAGCGGTTTTTCAGGTCCGACAGCGCCTCTTTGAACATCATCGAACGGCTGTTGCGGTTGCCGTAGATCAGGGTGAAGCTGCTGCCCGGTTCGAGCAGCAGCGTCGCCTTGATGATCGACAGCATCGGCGTGATGCCGGAGCCGGCGGCGATCGCCAGGTAGTTGCCGTGGCGCTCTGCCTGCGGCTGGTAGCCGAAGCGCCCCTGCGGCACCATCACCTCCAGCGCGTCGCCGACTTTCAGCATGCGGTTGACGAAGCCGGAGAAGCGCCCCTGATCAATCGCCTTCACGCCGATCTGCAGCAGGCCTTCCTGCGGTGAACTGCAGATGGAATAGCAACGCCGCAACTCTTCGCCGTTGACCAACGCCTTGAGCGTCAGGTGCTGGCCGGGGGTATAGCGGTATTGGTTTTGCAGCTCTTCGGGCACCCGCAGGGTGATGGCTACGGCGTCCGGCGTTTCGCGCTCGATGGCGGCGACGTTCAGGCGATGAAAGACCGTCATGGTGTCAGCGCTCCTATATGCATTTGAAATAATCGAACGGTTCCCGGCAGTCGCAGCAGCGGTACAGCGCTTTACAGGCGGTGGAGCCGAACTCGCTGATCTTCTCGCTGTGGGTGCTGCCGCAGCGCGGGCAGGCTACCGGGCCGTGGGCGTGCGGCCGATCGCAGGTGTGCCCCTGCGGTGGCGCTACGCCGTATTGCCGCAGCCGTTCGCGGGCGTCGGCGTTCATCCAGTCGGTGGTCCAGGCCGGGCTGAGGCGAATGTCCACCTGCACCGGGCTGAAGCCGGCGGCCGCCAGCCGCTGCTCGATGGCGTTGAGCAGAAATTCGGTGGCCGGGCAGCCGGAATAGGTTGGAGTGAAGGTCACGCGCCAGCCAGCGCCGTCGCGCGCCACGTCGCGCACCATGCCCAAATCGGTGATCGACAGCACCGGCAGTTCGGGATCGCTGATCTGCTGCAGGCAGTGCCAAATCTGCGGAATTTCGGCGGGTTGCAAACGGGTGACGTTCATCGCGGCCTCCTACCATTGCCCGTTTGGATAGGCGCGCTGCAGGAACTGCATCTCCGCCAGCAGCGGGCCGAGGTGTTCGCTGTGCCGGCCTTGCTTGCCGCCGTGCCGGAACGCCTGCTCGGCAGGCAGCAACAGCGTCGCCTGGCGCAGCGTCTCTTCCACCTGCGCTTGCCAGGGGGCCTGCAGTTCGCGGGGATCGACGGCGATGCCTTGTTCCGCCAGTTCCAGCTCCAGCGCGTCGGCGTGGAACAGCTCGGCGGTGAACCGCCACAGGTTATCCAGCGATTGCTGGATCTTGCGGTGGCTGACGTCGTTGCCGTCGCCCAGGCGGATCATCCAGCCGTGGCTGAAGCGCAGGTGGTAATCGGCCTCCTTCAACGATTTGGCGGCGATGGCGGCAATCTGCGCATCGCGGCTGCGGCTCAGCGCCTGGTGCAGCTGTACGTGGTAGACATCAAGCAGAAACTGACGCACCAGCGTGTCGTTGAAACCGCCGTTCGGCTGCTCCGCCAACAGCAGGTTATGAAACTGGCGCTCGTCGCGCCCGAAGGCCAGGCTGTCTTCGCTGCAGGGCGGGCCGGCCAGTTCCGCGGCGTAGCCCAGGAAGTTGCGCGCCTGGCCGAGCAGATCGAGCCCGATGTTGGCCAGCGCCAGATCGATTTCCAACTCGGGCGCGTGGCCGCACCAGGCGCACAGGCGCTGGGCGAGGATCAGTGGCGTGTCGCCCTGGCGGAGTAAATAGCTGATGCGCGGATCGTTAACCGTCATGGTCGCCTCTACATGTTCTTGATGCCGTCGGGAATGGTGTAAAACGTCGGATGACGGTAGATCTTGTCTTCGGACGGATCGAAGAACGCGCCGCGATCTTCCGGCTGCGAGGCGATCAGATGGCGCGATTGCACCACCCAGATCGAGCAGCCTTCGTTGCGGCGCGTATAGGCGTCGCGGGCGTTTTCCAGCGCCATTTGGTCGTCGGCGGCGTGCAGGCTGCCGACGTGGCGATGCGCCAGCCCTTGTTTGCTGCGGATAAACACTTCATACAGCGGCCATTCAACGTGGCTCATGATCTCGGTTCCTTATGTTGGCTATGCGGCGGAGGCGGCGTTTTTCGCGGCGTGGGCCATGGCGCCGTCGCGCACCCAGGCACCGTCTTCCCAGGCGCGGCGTTTGGCCTGCAGGCGTTCGTGGTTGCATTGGCCGCGCCCTTTGATCACCTCATGCAGCTCGCTCCAGTCGATTTCGCCGAAACGATAGTGGCCCGCGGCGGCGTCCCAGCGCAGCTCCGGATCCGGCGCCGTCATGTCCAGCGCTTCAAGCTGCGGTACGGTGTTGTCGACGAATTTCTGCCGCAGCTCATCGTTGCTGTGGCGTTTGATCTTCCACGCCATGCTCTGGGCGCTGTGGGGGGAGTCGGCGTCGCTCGGGCCGAACATCATCAGCACCGGCCACCAGAAGCGATCGATGGCGTCCTGCAGCATGGCGCGCTGCGTGTCGCTGCCGTTGGCCATCGCCATTACCGCCTCGTAGCCCTGGCGCTGATGGAAGCTTTCCTCTTTGCAGATCTTCACCATCGCCCGCGCATAGGGGCCGTAGGACGCGCGGCACAGCGCCACCTGGTTGACGATGGCGGCGCCGTCGACCAGCCAGCCGATCACGCCGATATCCGCCCAGTTGAGCGTGGGGTAATTGAAGATAGAGGAGTACTTCATCTTGCCGTCGAGCATCTTTTGGTAGATGTCCTGGCGCGAACAGCCGAGGGTTTCGGCGGCGCTGTAGAGGTACAGACCGTGGCCGGCCTCATCTTGCACTTTGGCCAGCAGCACCGCTTTGCGGCGCAGCGTGGGGGCGCGCGTCAGCCAGTTGGCTTCCGGCAGCATGCCGATGACTTCCGAGTGGGCGTGTTGGCCAATCTGCCGAATCAGGTTCTGACGGTAGGCGTCCGGCATCCAGTCTTTGGCCTCAATGGCGATATCCGCCGCGATCTTGTCGTCGAAATGCTGCTGATACTGTGCGTCAGTTGTCATTCTTGCCTCTTGGTGATTCGTATTTTTCACATTAAACATAAAAATGTGAATCACTTTAACTAACCATAAGGCTACAAACTGATAACAAAAAGATCAAACGTAATTAATGTGGTTTTGCGAGGTTACTCACAATGGGTTTTGTTATTTATTTGATTTTGTTTGATTAATAAAGTGATTAATTCCTTGTTTATGGCAGGTTAAGCGGTCTGAAAACGCCTTTTGTTCTCTTTTTGTTAAAATTTGATTTGGCCTTGACTGGCGTTTATATGATACGTAATTAAGCTGTATGGTGAAAATTTATGAATTTCGGAGGGCACATGCAGCAGTTACACAGTTATCTTTCTGGCGCCTGGGTGTACGGGCAGGGAGAGGCGCGCGAAATCCGCCACGCGGTGACCGGCGAAGCGCTGTACCAGGTCTGCTCCGACGGCCTGCCGTTGGCGGCGAGCCTGGACTATGCCCGCAGCCGCGGCGGCCCGGCGCTGGCGCACATGACGTTCCAGCAGCGCGCCCAGATGCTGAAAGCGGTAGCCAAACACCTGCTGGCGCATAAAGAGGCGCTGTATCAGATTTCCTATCAAACCGGCGCGACGCGCAGCGACGGCTGGGTCGATATCGAGGGCGGCATCGCCACGCTGTTCGCCTATGCCGGCATGGCCGGCCGCGATCTGCCGGACGATACCCTGTGGCCGGAAGACGAGCTGATCCCATTGTCGAAACAGGCGCAGTTTGCCGCCCGCCACGTGCTCACTTCGCGCCCCGGCGTGGCGCTGCACATCAACGCCTTCAACTTCCCGTGCTGGGGCATGCTGGAAAAACTGGCGCCGACCTGGCTGGCGGGCATGCCGGCCATCATCAAGCCGGCCACCGCCACCGCACAGCTGACGCAGGCGATGGTCAGGCTGATCGTCGACAGCGGCCTGGTGCCGGAAGGGGCGCTGCAGCTGGTTTGCGGCGGCGTCGGCGACATGTTCTCGCACCTGGATTACCAGGATGCGGTGACTTTCACCGGTTCGGCGCAGACCGGGCAGCGGCTGCGGGCACACCCGCGCCTGCTGGAGAAATCGATCGCGTTCACCATGGAGGCGGATTCGCTCAACTGCTGCGTGCTGGCGGAAGACGTGACGCCGGAAATGCCCGAGTTTGCGCTGTTCATCAAAGAAGTGTGCCGTGAAATGACCGCCAAGGCGGGGCAGAAATGCACCGCGATCCGCCGCATCATCGTGCCGGCGGCGCAGGTGGCGGCGGTGCGTCAGGCCTTGCTGCAGCGCCTGGCGGGGGTGACGGTGGGCGACCCGCAGCTGGAGCAGGTGCGCATGGGGGCGTTGGTCAGCCACGAGCAGCGTGATGATGTGCAAAGCAAGGTGGAGTTCCTGCTGCGCAACGGCTGCGAACCGCTCTGTGGCGCGGCGCTGGATAAGCTGGAGGTGCTGGGCGACGGCGCGCGCGGCGGGGCGTTTTATCCGCCGACCCTGCTGTATTGCGCCGATCCGTTCACCCATCAGGCGGTGCACGGCACCGAGGCCTTCGGCCCGGTGGCGACGCTGATGCCGTATGCGGATACCGAACAGGCGATCGCGTTGGCGTTGCTGGGGCAGGGCAGCCTGGCGGGCTCGCTGGTGACCGCCGATCCGGCATTGGCCACGCGCTTCATTCGCGCGGCGGCCTGCGCCCACGGCCGCATGTTGATTTTGGATGAGCGGGCGGCGGCGGAGTCCACCGGCCACGGTTCGCCGCTGCCGATGCTGGTGCACGGCGGCCCGGGGCGCGCCGGCGGCGGTGAAGAGCTGGGCGGGCTGCGCGCGGTGAAACACTATATGCAGCGCACGGCGATCCAGGGCAGCCCGGCGATGCTGGCGGCCATCGGCGGCGAATGGGTGCGCGGCGCGCCGGTCGCCGAGCATCCGGTGCATCCGTTCCGGAAATACTTCGAGCAGCTGCAGCTGGGCGATAGCCTGTTGACCGCGCGCCGCACCGTGACCGAAGCGGATATCGTCAACTTCGCTTGCCTGAGCGGCGACCATTTCTACGCGCACATGGACAAGATCGGCGCCGCCGACTCGCTGTTCGGCGAGCGGGTGGCGCACGGTTACTTTGTGGTGTCCGCCGCGGCCGGGCTGTTTGTCGACGCCGCCGTCGGGCCGGTGATCGCCAACTACGGCATGGAAAATCTGCGCTTTATCGAGCCGGTGAAGATCGGCGATACCATTCAGGTGCGGTTGACCTGCAAAAAGAAAATCCGCAAACCGCAGAAAACCGCCGAAGATCGCCCGCACGGCGTGGTGGTGTGGGATGTGCAGGTGTTGAATCAGCAACAGCAGCCGGTGGCGCTGTACAGCATTCTGACGCTGGTGGCGCGCCAACAGGGGGACTTCGAAGCGTGATGCGCGTTTGCCGCCGCCGGCACCCCCGGCGGCGGCGAATCATTCAGATCAGCGGCTGACCGCGCAGCTGTTCAAGCACTTTCAGCGGTGAACGCTGCGGATCCTGCATCTTATTCACCGGCAGCAGGAAGGTCTGTTCCAGCATAAACTGGCCGCCCATCGCGGCATGCGGCGTTTGATCAGAGAAGCAAATCCAGCTGCTGCCCGGCGGGAACGTCAGCGCCAGCTGCGGCCCCCGTTGCTGATAATCGCCGTCGGCCTTCATGGCGTCATGCAACTGCAGCATCAGGTGGTCATAATGGCTGCGGCGGGTTTTGGTGATGCGCACCTGGTGCTGCAGCCAACTGCCGAAGGCGGAGTAGCGAGCGAGACGCGGCATAAAGCGTGCCGCCAGCTCAGGGAACGGCTCGCCGACCCGCCATTGGCGATGCTCGCCGTGCGGGTTGATGTTGGTGAAAATGCGCAGAATGCGTTCGCCGTAGTTCGGGCGCGACGGGAAGGCGTCAACGTGCAGCCGGCTGTCGTCTTTGCGCCAGGAACTGGCCGCCCGCCAAGCGGAAACCGGATGTAAACGCAGGCTGCCGGTCGGGTGGTGCAGCGCCTCCTGATATTCGGGCAACAGCCCGGCGATCAACTGGCGGCAGGATTGGTAATAGCGTTCCAGCAATTGCTGAACCTGCTGCCGGCGTTCCGCGACGGCGACGCCGCTCAGCTTGCCGGACAGCGGTTGGTAGCTGATGTTTTTGCGCTTCGGGTCGACCAATGTCGGATCCAGCAGCGGCATTTCCTGTTCAGACAGGGTGAAGGCCAGTTCGGGCAGAAACAGCACCTTGCCCTGTTCCAGTTCGCTGACCGCGCTGGATGCTTCCGCTGCCGCCCATTGTCGCAACGACAGCGTCAGGACGGCCTGTTCGTGCATAATATCGCCAGTAGGCATGAGATCTCCTTGCAAATCTATATCGCTTTATTCCTGCCTCTCAGGTTGCCGCGTGATTGGCTGCACTGGCTTGCGCAGTGGCTGGCTGGAGCGGCGTCAGCAGGCCGCCCAATGGCAACGTGAAATTTGTGGGTTCTATTATGGCTGTATCAGCAGGGCGCAATGCGCCGAAGCGTGCGATGGCTTCCTGATAGATAGAATAATCCTGATAAGGGTATCACCGGCAATGCCAATGAAAAGTAAACGGGGTATAAACGAGGCGAGGTATAGGCACGAATAATCAAAAAAGGCACAAATTGCCTGCTGGATGGCGTGTTTTATCTTATTGAATTGTAATGAAAATGAATATACTGCTTATTATTTCCGTTATTTTATTCAGCGTGCAGGGTAAACCGGTGAAATAATGTTTCGCGAGGGAACTACTTCATTTTTCTGGCGAATAAATCGGGCCGCCAAATCTTGGTGACCCGATTATTGGTTAAGCGCCGTAAATGCAGTTTTTGCCTTTTTTCTTGGCCTGATACAACGCACTGTCCGCCTCATTGATAAAGCTGATCGGCGTATCGTTATACATATGCGGCACTTTGGCGCAGATGCCAATGCTGATGGTAACGATGCCGTGCGGGTTGCCCTGATGCGGAATTTTCAGATCGCGCACCGCGTTGATAACGCGCTCGGCGAAAATCAGTGCGCCTTGCACGTCGGTATCCGGCAGGATAATCCCCATCTCTTCGCCGCCGTAGCGCGCCAGGACGTCGTTGCTGCGGCAGGCCAACCCTTTGAGCGTTTGGCCGATCTGCTGCAGGCACTGGTCACCGGCGACGTGGCCGTAACTGTCGTTGTACTGTTTGAAATAGTCGATATCCAGCATCAGCAGCGCCACGCTGCGGTAGTTGCGCGAAGCCCGCGCCAGCTCGTTCTTCAGCGCGATATCAAACTGGCGGCGGTTGGCCAGCCCGGTCAGGCCGTCCAGCAGCGCCAGCTCTTCGAGCATCTGGTTGATGCTGGTCAACTGATCGCGGGTGCGCATCAGCTCGGCTTCGGTTTGCATGCTGTGCTTGATTTGCCGCAGCAGCACCATGCCCATCGCCAACAGGATCATCAGCAGCGAGAGGCCACCGGCGGCGAACAGACCGGCGTCGGTGCGCCAGTCCGCCAGCGCGTCGCGTTTCGACAACCCGGCGGCGATCACCAGCGGAAAGCGGTTGACCCGCGAATAGCCGTAGATGCGCTCCACTTTGTCGTACAGCGAGGTGATGGTGGCGTTGCCGAATTCCGAATGCGGCAAAATTTCGCTGAACAGCACGCCCTTGGCGATGTTTTTACCGATCGACGCCGCCGAGTAAGGGCGGCGGTAAAGGATAGTGCCGTCCGCCAGCAGCAGGTTCAGTGAGGCGTCGGTATTGAGGGCGAAGCTGTCGTAAAACTGGCGGAAATAATCGACGTACAGCGTCGCCAGCACCACGCCGCCAAAGCTGCCGTCCGGGTTGTTGAAACGCCGCGAAACGGGAATGATCAGATCGCCGGTGGTGCGGCTGCGGATCACCTTGCCGATGTACAGGCCGCCGCCGTCGCGGTTTTGATGGTATTTGAAGTAATCGCGATCGGCGTTGTTGGCGTTCTTGATGAATTTGCCCGAGGAGGTCGCCAGCCAGCGGCCGCGTGCATCGTAGAGAAACAGCCCGTGCAGCTGCGGCAGGTTGCCGACCTGCGTCTGCATGACGCGCTGCAGCCGCGTCAGCTGCGATGGGCCCAACCCGTCGGTTTGGAGACGTTCGGTCAGATCGAGCAGGTTGCCGTCCACCTGCATGAAAGTATCGTCGGCATGCTGCGCCAGCGAGCGGGCGAGGTTGGCGGACTCATGCTCGGCGCTGCGCAGATCGCGCTGATGCGCGTTCCAGATTTGCCAGCTGTTAAAGAGGATCAGCGTGGCGGCAACGATGATGACAAACACGCCGGCCTGAAATAATAATGGGGAGCTTTTAACGCTGCGCGCCGGCACGGCATCCTGTATGGGTTGCTGCTGAGTCATGTCACCCTTGTTGTTTGATTACTATTCAATTTGAGTTAAGAGCAATCTTATATTTTATGCATAAATGCGCCAGACCTCTAGCCCCTAACGTGGCGATAGCGAGAAAGGGCGTTTGCACCCCGTATCAGCGGCGGGGTGAACACAGCGGAGTGAAAAAGCCATGTCGGATTACATCATTATCACTTTACTGACGCTGGCGGTGTATTACCCCCTTACGCTGGGGACGCTGGCGGTGATGATGTACTTCGCCTGGCGGCGGCGCCGGTCGCCCTATTGGCGGTTGGGATTGGCGCTGTTGGCGCTGCTGTTCGTGCTGTTCGCCAAGGCGGCGTATGACTGGCACCGCTATGGCTAGCGGCGCCATGACGGGTTATTCGACGTTGATCATCCAGTTGACGCCGAATTTGTCGGTCAGCATGCCAAAGCCTTTGGCCCAGAAGGTGGCTTGGTAAGGCATCGTCACCTGGCCGCCCTGCGCCAGATTGTCGAACAGTTTGCGTCCTTGTTCCGCATCGCTGGGGTTCAGCGACAGCGAGAAGCCTTTATGAGAAGCGCCGCCGCCGTCATCTTGCGGGCAGCCGTCGGAGGCCATCAGTACGCCGTCGCCGATCAGCAGGCGCGCATGCATGATCGCCTCCGGATTGACGTCCTGCGGCCCGTCTTGCCGGGCTTCTTCGGGCATGTCTTTATAGCGCATGACCATTTCAATTTTGGCATTCAACTGCTGTTCGTAGAAGTTAATCGCTTGCTCACAGTTACCGCTGAAAAACAGATAGGGTTGTACCAGCATGACATTGACCTCGGTTGTGGCTCGACAGGCAACGACCGGCCCTCGGGCAGGAAGAAATGGTTGCTGGCGGCAATAATTGCCGTCGGTGACTTATTAGTGTAGTTCCCCTGGCGCAGAATGCTTGTGCGAGGTGAGTGCGCCTTCGCCGCCGGCATGACGGGCGAAGGCGCAAGGGCGGTCAATACAGCGACGGCTCGCCGGCTGGGCGGGTTTTAAAGCGGCGGTGCAGCCACATGTACTGATCGGGGGCCAGCAGCACCTGTTCTTCCACCACGCGGTTCATCTTGGCCGCCGCGCGCGTTTCATCATCCAGCGGGAAGTCCGTCAACGGCGGCTGCACGATCAACTCATAGCCCTGAGCATCTGGCAGGCGGCGCGGCACGAAAGGCACGATCGACGGCCGTCCCATGCGCGCCAGGATAAAGGTTCCGGTGGTCGTGGCGGCATTTTCCACGGCGAAGAGCGGCGCGAACACGCTGCTTTGCGGCCCATAATCGTGATCCGGCGCGTACCACAGGATTTCGCCCTGTTTCAGGTTGCGGATCATGCCTTTGATATCTTTACGATCGAGCATGAATTTATTCGAGCGCAGCCGGCCGCGGGTTTGTACCCACTCCATCAGCCTGTTGTTGTGCGGGCGATGCACGCCGATGCCGGGGTTTTGCATGCCGAAAATGCGCGCGCCCAGTTCCAGCGTCAGAAAATGCAGACCGATCAGCAGAACGCCTTTGCCGCCCTGACGCGCCAGCCGCATGTTTTCCATGCCGCTCACCTGGAACCAGCGGGCGATGCGCCAGTCGGGCCAGAACCAGGCCATGCCGACTTCGAACAGGCCCATACCGACGGACTCAAAATTTTTGACGATCAGCGCCTCGCGCTCGGCGGCGGGCATTGCGGGGAAGCAGAGCTCTAAATTGCGGCGCGCTATTTTTACCCGGCGTTTCATCAGGCGCATGGCTATTCTGCCAAGGCCGTGTCCGAGTCGATAAATGAGCGGGTAGGGCAGTAATACCAAGAGATAGAGTATTCCCAGCCCTATCCACAGCAACCAATAACGAGGGCGCAAGAATTCGCGCTCAAAGCGTTGGTTAGAAAGCATTTTTCCTGTGATTCCTTGTTTTTCCAATGGGACCTTAACCCAAATTTTCATAGGGCGAATGGTAGAACATTCTGAGCTAAATAGGATTTTCCATTAATGCTTTTTTACGCTTTAGTTAAGCGCAGGCGAAAAACGGGGAGAGATAGGATTTTTACCGAGGGAATGGCAGATATTTTACGCTATTTCAAACGACTGGCGAAATTGAAAAATAAAGACACAATTAAGCGCATCGCAAAAGTGACAACTGCTATGTAACCTTAATGAAACAATAACGCAGCGGAACCGTCCCAAACGGCGGCCAGTGCGTACAGTAGCGCGAGAATCAGGACAAAAGGGGCATTGAACATCGGCGTTTCCTCCAGGAGGATTTGTTTAAAGTTTAGCCTCGCGAGATGACAGCAGGATGAAATCAGATCGTTTTTTGTACGGTGAAATTCAGACGGACGGAAATGGGTAAACCGCTGATTTTTTACTATAGTCATAGTGTGAAGTTATGCGTTTGTCGCCGTACGCCTCTGCATTGAGCGGCAGCGGGCAGGTTGCCCAGAGCAAGATCGCGGAGCGGACGGCGCCTGGCGCGAAACATGTGACGAGATTCTCAGAGGGTTGGTCTGTAAGGATTTGACATGTCATATGAAAATGACGATCTAAACGGTGTTGAGCAACCGAGCGACTACGTGAAAACCACCGCCTGCGAAGTGCGCAGCGGCGTAAAGGCAGCGCTCGAGCAATCATGTGCCTGCATCAAGGATAACCCTTGGGCGGGGATAGGCGCCGGCGCCGTCGTGGGCCTGGTAATAGGATTTCTGTTAGGCAAAAGGTAATAGGGAGAGTAAAGATGGGCATCATTTCCTGGATCATTTTTGGTTTAATCGCCGGTATCCTGGCCAAGTGGATTATGCCGGGCAAAGACGGCGGCGGCTTTATTGTGACCGTTATATTGGGGGTCGTGGGCGCCGTAGTCGGCGGCTATATCAGCACCTTCTTCGGTATGGGCCGCGTTGACGGTTTTAACCTGGGCAGCTTTGTGGTGGCAGTAATCGGCGCCCTGGTGGTGCTTTTTGTCTACAGGAAGATCAAAGGCTAAGCAGCCATTGCTCAACAGGGTCGCCGCGGCGGCCCTTTTTCGTGAAATCAATCCGGCGGCGCGGCGCAGTCCGCACTCGCTGAAAGGGGAATATCATGGGTCTGTTCGATAGCGTATTGGGTAACATTCTGGGCGGCGGCGCCAACGGCAAAGGCATCGACTACATCGCCATTATGCAGTGGGTCGAGCAACAAGGCGGCCTGCAGGCCATTTTGGACAAATTCCGTCAGGGGCAGTTCGGCGATATCGTCGGTTCCTGGCTCGGCAATGGCGAAAATCAGCCGATTACCGGCGATCACGTACAGCAGGCGTTGGGTAGCGACGCCATCAACCAACTGGCTGAAAAGCTGGGTATCGATCCGGCTCAGGCGTCCAGCACCATTGCACAGTTCTTGCCAACGGTCACCGATGCCGCCTCGCCAAACGGTGAAGTGCAGCAAGACAGCAACGAGCTGGGCGACATGGTCGGTAAACTGTTCAAATAATGATTAGGCTCCCGGTGTCTGGCCGGGGGCATTCACTCCGCTGATCCCCTCGATCGTCGTCAACGCCTGCTGCAGATGCACCACCCAGGCGCGCACTTTCTCCGGAATAAAACGCAAGGCGGGATAGACCGCGTGCAGCGCCATGGGCGAGTAGCGGTATTCCGGCAAAACGGGCACCAATGCCCCCGTCGCCAGCTGTTCGGCGATTAAAGGCCGTTGAGCGCCGCCGATGCCGGCCCCAACCTCAATGGCGGCCAGCAGGGATAGCGTATTGTTGGCGCGGAACGTGGGCCGCAGAGCAACCGTCTCGGGGCCGTGCGGGCCGAACAGGGTGAGCGTATCGCCGTCGTTCAGGCCGCTGTAACGAATGTGTGCATGTTTCGCCAACTCCGCCGGGGAACGCGGCGTGCCATGCCTGGCCAGATAGGCCGGTGACGCCACCAGCAGGCGCTGCAGCTCGCCCAAACGTTTCGCCACCATGCCGGGCGCATGCAGTTCACCGAAACGCAACGCCACGTCGATGCCTTCGCCGATCACGTCGGCGAGGCGATCGTCCAGCAGCAGCTCGATGGCGAGGTTCGGATGGCGCTGCTGGAAAGCGATGGCCAGCGGTGTGACGTGCAACTGCCCGAACCCGGTCGGGGCGTGAATGCGCAGATTGCCCTGCAACTGGTGGCGCTGGCCGTGCAACGCCTCTTCCGCTTCGTCGACCGCCGCCAGAATCGGTTTGAGGCGCTGATAATAACCGCTGCCGGCATCGGTCAGGGTGACCGCCCGGGTGCTGCGAAACAGCAGCTGGGCTCCCAGTCGCTGCTCCAGGGCAGCGATTTGCTGACTGACCGCCGGCTGCGTCAAACGCAGATCGCGAGCGGCGGCCGACAGGCTGCCCAGTTCCGCCACCCGCATAAAGGTTTTCATTGCGCTCAGTTTATCCATGTCGATCTTCCCTATAGATTTTTCTTATAAGTGTTAGTGCTAATACTGCTCTACCGCAAGCATCGCTAATCAATAACACTCAGGGCATCGACAACCTGAGGAGTGGCAAGATGAATGCAAAGCGACAGGCATTGGTGATCGGCGCCAATGGCGTGATTGGGCGCCGATTGATTGAGGAGCTGACCGGCCAGGGCTGGCAAGTGGTGGGCGTCTCGCGCCGGGGTGGGCAACCGGCGCCGGGGGTGCGCCACCTGCAGGTTGATCTGCTGGATGCGGCGGCGACGCGCGACGCGCTGCGGCCGCTGAGCGCGATTAGCCACGTTTTCTATGCCGCCTATCAGGATGCGCCGGACTGGGCGGGACTGGTGGCGCCGAACCTGCAGATGTTGCAACACGTTGTCGAGGGGCTGGAGCCGGCCGCACCGGCGTTGGAGCACATCAGTCTGATGCAGGGCTATAAGGTGTATGGCGCGCATTTGGGGCCGTTTAAAACGCCGGCGCGCGAAAGCGACGCCGGGCATATGCCGCCGGAGTTTAACGTGGCGCAGCAACAGTATCTGGCGCAGCGGCAGGTCGGCAAGCGCTGGCGCTGGAGCGCCATTCGCCCGAGCGTGGTGGGGGGCTTCTCCCTCGGCAATCCGATGAATCTGGCGTTAAGCATCGCGGTTTACGCGTCGATCAGCAAAGCGCTCGGGTTGCCGCTGCGCTTCCCCGGTAAACCGGGCGCTTACCACAGCCTGCTGGAAATGACCGACGCCGGGCTGTTGGCGCGCGCCACGCTGTGGGCGGCGACCGAGCCGGCGGCGGCCAATCAGGCATTTAATATCAACAACGGCGATCTGTTTCGCTGGAGCGAGATGTGGCCGAAAATCGCCGCTTACTTTGGGCTGGAATGTGCGCCGCCGCTGCCGATGCCGCTGGAGAGCATGATGGCGGACAAAGCGCCGCTGTGGCGCGAGCTGGTGCAGCGGCACCAATTGGCTGAACCGGACTATCGCGCGGTGGCCGGCTGGCGCTTCGCCGATTTCGTCTTTTCCTGGGACTATGACATGTTCGCGGACGGCAGCAAGGCGCGGCGCTTCGGTTTCCATCAGTTCGTCGAAACCGAAGCCATGTTTTTCTCGCTGTTCGATGAGTTCCGCCGTCGCGGCATCATCCCCTGAGCGTGGCATCGGTTTCCCCGCAGCACCGGCCGCGGGGAATGAGGTCAGAACGTCAGCATGATCTTGCCGATGTGCTCGCTGGACTCCATCAGCGCATGCGCGGCGGCGGCCTGCTCAAGCGGGAAGGTTTTAAAAATTTGCGGCTTCAGCACGCCGCGCTCCAGCAGCGGCCAAACCTTCTCGCGCAGCTCGGCGGCGATCTGCGCTTTGTCCGCCACGCTGCGCGAACGCAGCGTCGAACCGGTATGGGTCAGGCGTTTCAACAGCAGCGGCATCAGATTGAGCTCTTTCACCACGCCGTTTTGCGTGCCGATTTGCACGATGCGGCCTTCCATCGCCGCGGCCTGATAGTTTTTGGCTACATAATCGCCTGCGATCAGGTCGACGATAACGTCGGCGCCTTTACCGTTGGTGGCGTCTTTGGTGCGTGCGACAAAGTCTTCGCTGCGGTAATTAATCGCCACGTCGGCGCCCAGCGCCAGGCTGGCCTGTCGTTTCTCTTCGGAGCCGACGGTGGTGATCACCTGAGCGCAGAAGGCCTTTGCCAGCATGGTGGCGACCGTGCCGATGCCGGAGGTGCCGCCATGGATCAACACGGTCTCGCCGGCTTTGAGGTGGCCGCGCTGGAACACGTTGACCCAGACGGTAAAGAAGGTTTCCGGCAGCGCGGCGGCCTCGGTCAGGCTCAGGCCCGCCGGAACGGGCAGCGCATTGCTTTCATGCACGGTGCAGTATTCGGCATAGCCGCCGCCGGCGATGAGGGCGCAAACCCGATCGCCGGGCGCGAAGCGGGTCACGCCTTCCCCAGTGGCCACCACTTCGCCGGCAATTTCCAGGCCGGGGATATCCGAGGCGCCGGGCGGCGGCGCATAGTTCCCCTGGCGCTGCAGCACGTCGGGGCGGTTAACGCCGGCGGCGGCGATTTTCACCAGAAGTTGGCCCGCTTGCGGAACCGGCACCGGGCGTTCAGCGACGACCAGAACCTCGGGGGCGCCCGGCTGGCTGATTTCAATCGCTTTCATCGTACCGGGCAGCGCTGCATTTGTTGACATGGTTACTCTCCTCATCGTGGCGGACGTGGCGATCAGGCAAAACGTCCGCAATAAAGTCTGCTGTTAGCTTAGCGAAATCGAATGAGGCGCGCGTGGTCGAATAGAGCGGTTTTGCGAGGAAGGGGCGAAGCCGCCGCGATGGGCGGCAGGGTATCAATCGTTAGGCGGGATGCGGAACCCTTTCAACGAGACGATGAAGTGGTCTTTTCCTTTGGAGATCTTGGCGCCTTTATCGCACCACAGGCTGGCAAGCTGGAAGAAGTCGTCGCTGCCGATATCGTAGGCCAGTTCGATTTTCTTGGCAGTGCCGGCGCGGATGAGTTTTTCTGCTTCCTGATGGTTTGCAGCTTTAATTATGGTCATGGGCGAAATCCTTGGTGTTAAGCCAGAGCGGATAAACGCGAATTATCATATGGCCATAGTGTGACAATTTTGTGATGAAAGCATGACAGCCCGCGAAGGCGCGGCGTGCGTTGTGCCGCGCCTTCGCGGTGAAAGCGCGTTGTCGGTTACCGATCGTACGGGCGGATGAGTGTGCTTTTTTTCTGAGATTTTAAATATTTATAGAGGGCGAAGCCCGCAATGCCGGCCAAGACGGCCAGGAGGGCAAGGGATCCTGTGGCCATGAACGTTACCTCCGAATAAGAATGGCAAGGAGGCGTATTTGTGACATTCATCACTTTGTGGGGCAATGAGAGCAATCTGTAATCGGAAGACGCGTTGAGGGAGGGACCAAAAAAAAAAGCGCCTATAGGGAGGCGCATAAAGATTTGCAACACAGCTTGTTGTGTTCAACACCAGGAGGAGTGGTGAACTGACGCTATTCTATGCAGCGGAAAAGGAGGCTGATATAGGTATTACTCCGAAAGCGCCGCTACCACTCATAGCCCAACTGAATGTTGTAATCGGGATCCTGATTGGTGGAGTAAGGATCGGATTGGCGGCGGCGATCGGTTTTCTTCACCGGGCCTTCATAGGCGGGATAAGGTTTGGCGCGCGGCTTGCTGCAGCCTGGATGATCGCATTCGATATCGACGCGAAAACCGTTCTTGTCGCGTGCCTCTGCCCAGGTAATCGGCGGTTTCGCCGCCTTGGGGGGCGGCCCCGGCGGAGCCACCGGTTTTGGGGGCGGGGAAACGCTGGGCTCTGGGGGCTGATAATTCAGCTCCAGCGCGCCCAGCGGGGCGCTGCAAGCGGCAAAGGCCAGCAGGGCGGTAACGCTGGCGGCCGGTAATGTGAGCCATCTCGGCATAGTGACTCTCCCTGAATGATTTCGTCAGGCAACTATAAAACAGCAGAACGAGAATTACTATCATTTGCCTTGGGCGTTACGGGTGAGCCATTCGGCGCCTCGAACGGTAGACAGGGTCAAATCCTGCGCGTTTAGCCGAGATTAGCGTCCCGTCACGGCGAAAAAGGTTGCTATTGCCGCTCGCTCATGAGTTAATGATGTCGGCCTGTGGTACAGACCTATTTATGCACGACATTTTGAGTAAAGTAGTTCAAATTTAAAGCGTTATCCCGGATAGCCCTTCTCTGACGAATTTCCTTTCCAGTGCCTCCATAAGTAACTGATGACCGGCTACCTCGCCCATGGCGGCTTACATTTATTATTGAAGGAAATTAGACATGTCTAACATGATCAAAGGTCAAGTGAAGTGGTTCAACGAAGCTAAAGGTTTTGGTTTCATCACCCCAGCAGACGGCAGCAAAGACGTATTCGTACACTTCTCTGCTATCCAGGATCAAGGCTTCAAGACCCTGGCTGAAGGCCAGAACGTACAGTTCTCTATCGAGAACGGTGCGAAAGGTCCATCTGCGGCCAACGTTACCGCTATCTAATTGGCGCCTGGCGCTGATTGAAAAAAACCCGCCGCGGCGGGTTTTTTTATGCCTGCCATTTGGCAGCGCGCAAAAAAAAGCCCGCAAGTCTGCGGGCAAAAGTTCCTTGTTAAACATTTTTGTATAATTTAACTAATTGATGTTATTAGTTAAATTAATTTTGTGATCCACATTATGACCACTCCTGAGTAAACCGGTGAAGATTGCTCGCTCGCAATTTATTGCCGACGGATTGCGGGATTACTTACTTTTTTTCAAGTTCAGATCCTTCGTTTGCTATTTTGCAAAACTTCTACCTCTGCCAACATCACCCGCAAAGCCGCGCCGTGTCTGGCTTTACCGCGCGTTATCTTCCTTGTACCTCTGCTACGCCTTGCCGCTTAGATCCTCACGGAAAGCAAAACAGATCCTTTTTATTCATTGAGTTAACTTTTCTCCGGTTTGATTCTCGCGCCTCTGCTTTTGCAAATCGTTGAAAATCATTGCAATGCGTGCAACGGCGATCTGCGCGCGAAGCCCCAGGCGTGGCGCGGGCTGGCAATGGCAATTGCGGAAAAGATCCTTTGCAAAAATTTCTCAACACGAAACGGGCAGGCGGGTGCGGTGTAGCGCCGTTTCCGTGGCGCTGCGGCTCCGTGCCGTGGGTTTCCGTGCGCTCTGCGTGACGTCGTGCTGCGTTCTCATTTTCAGCCGATGCGGACGCGCAAAAGCATCAGCGCCCCGTGGTGGGGCGCTGGTTGCGTTTAAATGCGGGTCTGGTTTTGGCTGTGGCTGGGTTAGCCGATGAGGTGACCGTACTTCCCTTTCAGGGCGGTGGCGGTCGAGGACGCTTGCGCTATCTCGCTGGCGTTGGTTGGGGTGCCGGTGTTGCTATGGGTGTGCTCTGCGGTGCGCTGTGCCAGGGTGTCGATCAGGTCGAGGGTTTCCATCAACAGCGTCAACAGGTTTGTGGTGCCGTCGCCGATCGTGGTTTTGCCGGCCTGCAGCTGCAGCGCGGTGGAAATGCTCTGACGCAAACCGGCTATGCGTTCGGTCAGTGCGCCGCCGATATCAACGCTTTTACTTTGGGCTATCTTCTCGTCGGCGGCCTTGGCTGCTGTCTTCAAGTTCGCGCTGGTGCCGACGGTGTAGTCGCCGCGAGCGATATGCGTCATGGCGCCGGCGGTGGTTCTCGCCGTGCCCAGCACGGTCTTGCTGTCGTCGGCCTGGACGGTGATCTCACGATCGATAACCTTACGCGTTTCTCTGTCGGCCTCTACGGTGCGTGATGCTGAGACCTCCCTGATCGCCTGGTCAGTTTCACGGTGCCAGTCGCCCGGCGCTGTTACGCGCTGGAACACCTCAGCGCGCTGCTGCTGTAGCTGCTCGCCCGGCGCGATGGCGGGCAGGCTGGCATTACTGGGCAGCACCTGGCGAATGAAGGGCTTGTCTTGCCTGCCGTCCTGGAATGCCAGCTCTACCAGCGTGCCAGGCGGCGGGTATTGCATGAAGCCGCTTTCGTCGCCGCCCATCGTCACCGGTAGCTGTACTGCAGGATAGGTTGGGGTGCCTTTGCTGTCCTGGCCGTTCTCGTCAAGCAGCTGCACGCCGACGGCATACTTTGGCCGGAATGGGTCGGCAATGTCGCCCAGTTCGGCCGGCTCGCTGTAGTTTTCCACGCGCGCCAGCTTCGGCAAGTGCAGCCCGGCGGCGATCTCAGGGTTTAACTGTTCAAGCTGGCGCTGGAATGCAGGCTTAATTTTGGGCTGGCCGCTGGCGTCAAGCGGTGTCCAGGTTAGCGTCATGTCGCCGTCTTTGATCGCCACGCGGGTGATTCGCTGGCCGTTGACCAAGGCGCCGGGTCGAACCGAAGGGATAAGCGGCACGGTCAACGAGTTACCCGCGCCGGTGCTCGATGCAAACTCGGCCGGGATGTCGACCGGCAAACCAGCAAAGCGCGAATCTTGCCAGCGGCCCAGCCAGACCGAACCGTCAGGCAACTGCTGCCAAATGTAATCATCGATCCCAAATGCGCGGCCCAGGGTGTTCAGCAACTGCCACCCGGTGCCGCTATGGACAAAATGCGGGATCGGTGTGTCGACATAATCCGCGACCGGTAAGACAAATTCTATCCCGCTCGCCTGATTTAGCGCCTGCGTGACCTGGCGCAGCGTTGGGTGCTGCATTGAAAGCGGCCAACGCTTTTCAAATATCCCCGTCATTTCCCGCACGAACAGTCGGCGGAATCCGTTATCTGATACCTGATCGCGCTCAACATACCCGGTAAACCAGCGATACGAATTATCGTTGTACCCCAGATCGAGACGGACGATCGCGCCGGTGGCGTCGCCCTCGATTTTTGCCGTGACAAAACCGCGGCCGGTATCGTTCAGGTCGGTTACCACCTCGTAGGCCGACACGGTGGCATCGACGGCGCCGATTTTTAGCGTAACGACGGGTTTCATAGCGCCCCCAACTGGTCATCAACACGTTTCAAGATTTTTTCAAATCCGGTCAGTTCCTTTTCCTGCTCGTCGGCGTCGTCTGACGGTGCTGTGGCGGTGGTGCCGGCGGCCGTTTGCGTTTTCGTGGTGCTGGCCGGGGCGTTGGCGGCTTTGCGGCCTTTGGCCTTCTCGGCGGTACTGAGTTGTTCCGTCAGCGTAAAACTGACCTGCCAGGCTAATTTGTCGGTCTGTTCAGTGGCTTCAATCGTGCCGGTAAACATGCCTTGTTTCATGTTGATCGCCTGCGCCACCGGGCTGGCGATGCGATAGCGTCGCCCGGCGCCGCCGCTGTCCTTGGCTTCAGCCAGCGCGAATATGCGCGACAGCAGGGCTTTATCCTTGAAGTCGACCAGGCCGGACACGCTCAGCTCTTTGGCCTTGATGCCGTTTTCTGATTGCGTGGTGCTGGATGATTGCCCCGATTTGTCCTTGGTTTCGATGGTCATTTTCGGGGAAACCTTGATGTCCTTGAGCGGGATCCCCTCGCCATCGAGCGCCAGCATGATGATCGTCATGGTTTTACCATCCGTAATAGCTCGCCGACATCGCCCACAAACAGCGCGCCGAGGGTGAAAATCGCGTCAGGTTCAGGGATACCGTTCAGCATGTTGTTAGCGATGTTGGACGGATGCCCCTCATCGGTGAACATCCAGGCGTTAACCCGGCGGCCTTTCAGTTCAGTTAGCGCTTGTTCTGCTGCCTGCTGCGCCTGGCTGGCGGCGTCTTCAAGGCTTTGCAGCGCGCTGTTGATGTCGTCAAATGACAGGCCGGCGGCGGCAGATTCGGCGGCGGCCTGGATGCGCTGGGCATTCTGCGCGGTGCGGGTCGTGCTCAGCGAAAGCGGCGCGGCGTCAGGCAAGCCAATGCCCTGCAGCCCCGGCAGCTGCATTTTACTGACCGCAAGCTCAGCCTGCGCCACGGCTTTACGGGCAGTCTTTTGCAAATCAGGTATCGGCAGCAAGGCCGCAAACCCGGCCAGGTCATCCAGAAAACGGTCGCTTTGCGTGGCGGTGATCAGGAAGCCAACGGCGCCAGGCGTGCCGCCGGCGGCTTTTAACTTACCGGCCAAAAACTTGACGGCGTTCTCCGGGCTGAGGTAATTACCGGATGGTGTCACCTGGCCGGCGCCATACGTCCACGGGTTGACAGTCAGTAAGGAACAACTGATCGGTGCGAAATCATCTGGAAAACCTAACTGCACATATTTCCACATTTTTAATCTTCCGTCGGAGTTGGCGCCCACGTTGGCAACCCGCTTTTGCCTGCAATGCGAGCCATGCCAACGGGTGGCGCACATGCGGCGAACTCGAGATAAACGCTATCGTCGATCGGTTTCCCGTCGCGCGGCCAACTGCCTGCAGCTTGATATATCGCCTTCATTGCTAGCGGATAGAACGCATTATTCTTTGCGCTGTAAACGTAGTTTTTCATCAGTATCCAACAGCCTCCCAGAAGAATTTATATTCCTGTATGCCGTGGTAAATTGTCATATTGCTGTTTGTAAATGAGGCAACAGAAATATTCATGTTACTGGTGTCCGGTACTGCGGCAGGTGTAAAAGAAAACCCCGTTGCAGCATTCGGAAAATTGATCGCAAAGTTGATCGTTAAGAACTTTTCGCTTTTCGAATCTTCAATGTAGCCACCTTGCCTGATCAGACCTGTTACCTTGTCTCGCCACCACCAGATTTGACCCATAGCCCCTTCGGTGGGGGTGTTGTGTGGGCTATATACACGGGCGCCATATTCATAAATTGGTATGTTGTCCGTCGTGTAAAAATTCCCGTTAACGTCAATACCGAATCCACGCCCTGTATCACTGCGTATGACTGAAAGAGAGCCGTCATCATATGCAGCGAGCAAACCGGTCTGAATGCCGTTTTGGTCGCGGAAAACGAAAACGCCGCCTTGTGTGCCAACATCACCCAGAACATTGATCGGGCCGGTGATTGTTCCGCCTGTGCGCGGGAAAAACTTCTGATCGGCTTCGCCCTGGGTGTAGGCGCCGACGTCGTGCGCGTACAACACGTCTTTTGTTGCCAGCTCCCCCAGGCCCAGATTATCGCGCCCGGCGGCGGGGTCGGTCATGTCCGACAGGTTGGCGGCTTTGCGCAGAAACAGCCGGCTGGCTTCCTGCTCGCCTTGAGAGCCTTTTTTGCGCAGGTCGGTCACCGCACCGTCAGCGCCGATACGCGCGATCGCCGTGACGTAATGCCTGAATCCCTGGGCGTCGTTGTAGTCGGCCAGGGTGTCGGCGGCGGTCAGTGCGATGTGTGCCGACCAGCGGCTGGTTGTGGCGCCTTGCCAACTTACATCGGCCCAGACCGTGGTTGTCCATTTGGTAACGTCGATGGGGGTGTCAGTCTCAAGCTCAGCCCGAATACCGCCAACGTAGCCGCTTCCCGCTGTCGCGGTGAACGTGTCGCCGCTGCGAACGACAAGGAAGGCATCGCCGAAGAAGGCGCCTTCGCCGTAGACGTCCCAATTAGCCAGGCGGAGTTGTTCATCCTGGCCGAATATCCGCGCTGAAAAATCGATTTGCCACGTTTGCGGGGTCACGCTGATCTGCGTGGTGCCGGCGGCGCCGTTGAATTCCATCGCCAGCGTGCGGGTCAGGGTGTTTCCCTGTTCCTGGCCGCTGGTTGCGATTTTTCGCTGGGTGCGGGTGTGCACAATCATGCATAGCGTGTTGCTGGCCTGGTCAACCAACCCGATCCAGTTGTAATCAAAATCGCCGACTGAGGTGTCCAGCACCACAGAGAAAACCACCGCGTCAGTGTTGAGCATGCCGTATTGCATGACCGGTGCGGTGTGCACGATGTTGGCCGGCGCCGGCAATGGCTCGTCGCGGCTGATCTCGGCTTCAGGGTCTTGCCCTGGGATATAGGCAAAAACAAACGTATCCGGGCGCGCCGGCAGATTATTGGCCGCCTGGCTTGCCGCCCACTGCTCGTATTTTCTGGTGATAATGGCTGACATTTCGGCCCCTTTCAGTGTGCTGCAGCATCGCCGTGATTGTCTGTGCTCGATACGCTGGCCATAACAGACAAATCCAACTGTGCCGCCTGGTTAAACTGTCAAAATCTCGCCGGCTTCGGTCATGATATACAGCCGGCTTTCGGTGGTAATCGCCGCGTCTTTGCCTGGCCGCGCGGCGATCAGCTGGTGATCGTTATCGAACCAACCGGCACGCATGCCCAGCGGTGCGACGTTAAGCACCTCGAACCGATATCGGCGGCAGGTGCGGCCGTATTTCCTGATGATCTCATTCATCAACGTGGCGTTAGCGGCCAGCTGGTTGTCGTTGATGCGAATAATGATGACGTCCCAATCGACGCCCGGCTGGCGCTCAAGCTGCTGCATGTCGCCGATTTTCAGGCGTTCAAAAATGCGCTTGAAGCCGATAAAGCTGCCGCTGTCCTGCGCGTTAACAAACGCGTGTTTGACGCGCAGCCGGTACAACCACAGCGGCTCACCCTCAAAGCGATCGATATCACGCTGGTATGCCAGCAGGTTCAGGATCTGAACCGTGCAGGTTTCCGGGTCGCCCTGGGCCAGTGGAAACGAGATCCAGCCTTTGACCTTCTCCCAGAAGTTGACGCAGGCGGCCGCCAGTTTCTTCGGCTCGCCTTTGTTCATCCAACTGGGCAGGGTGATCAGCGGTTTATCCATTGGTCAGCACCACATTTAACGAGGCCAGGCGCGGGATCGATAATCCGCTGATGATGTCATCCAGTGAGAAGGTGACCGATTCCAGCGCCGAAAACTGCAGGTGCAACTCTTCAGCCAGGCGCGAGAAGCTAAAGCGGCTGTGCGGCCAGGTTTTGGTTACCGTGTAGGTGGCGTTATCGCGGAAGGCACAGCGGACAAAGTTTTCAATATCCTGTTTCAAGTCCGCCTGTTCGTCGTCGCTCAAGTTCAGCGTGGCGAACATGTACGCGGTGACCGTTAAATCGTGCTGCGTCTCCGGCATGGCAAAACAGCGCATGTCATCGCCGTGCCCGTGGTAGCCCTGCACCATGATGTGATCGTTAACCGCGGCGATGAACGAGTCCGCCGGAATGCCGGTATCAAGCAGCAAATAGGCGTTAGCGGTGCCCGGCCCGCGCGGGGCGTCGTGCTCGAAATACACGCGATCGGTGCTCAACCCGGCGACGCTGGCTATCATGCTGCGATAGACCGCATCGATATGGTATGAGCCGACGAGGTTGTATTGATTTCGGCAGCGGTCGCGCAGCTCGTCATCTGACTCGCGATCGGCGCCGGGCTGCGTCAGCCAGTCGTCGAGGTTCTCAACACGCGCAATACCGGGAATGTCCGTCGGCAGTATGCGGAAGTAGCCCGGCGCGAGATTGTAGGCGGTGCCGCTTTGTTCGGCTTTTACGGCAATTGCCTGGCTGGCCGTTCCCGCGGGGATCACCACCTCCGCAACGGTCATCACGCGATAAACCTTATCGTCGATGCGCTCCGTTTGGATCACGGTGCCGGCGGGGATGGTGATCAACAGTGTCGGGTCAGCCTTGAAGAAAGTGATCGCGCCCTGGGTGAAGGTTGGGTCTTTACGCGACAGGTTGACCGCCCAGGCGAACAAGTCCAGATAAGCCCCTGAAGCGGTGGCGAGATACATGTTTGCCATCACGACGTTAACGAGGATGTCTTTCAGCCAGATCACAGGCTTGGTCACGATAGCCGTTATCAGGCGCCAGAAAGGCGACATTTTCGAGGTGTTGGTGATCAAGCCCTCGGCGTCGACCACCTTCTGAAACTCGGCTTTTACCTCGGCTTCCGTGGTCGGCATGCCGCCGGCGCGCAGTGCGGCCTCAAAATCAACGGCTGGTTTATTGGTCATAGGTCACCCCGGTGTTGAGCGGGCCAAAATCATAGGTGTCGGCGGTGATCAGCAGGCGGCCGCGGGTTTCCTCAGCTACAAAGATGGTGCTGGGAACCAGCCTCACGTCATCCTCGACCAGCAACGTAATTTGCAAGAGGATGTCAGCGCGCAGCGTCGGGCTGCGCTCGGCGACCAGCAACGTGGCGAGGCCGCTTTCCATGATCGCGTGTTTGATGTCCTGGCCGATACTGACCAGGTTGTCGCACAGCACCGGCTCAAAGCCGGCATTCAGCGTAAAATCGCGGTCGGTGATCAGCAGGTCGATATACAGTTTTTCGTCAGCCATGCCCGTATAGCTCCATGTTTTCTTGCAGCTGCTGCGGGGTTAACGGCTGCATCACGTTATATTGCACGGTGCCGATCGTCTGGGTTCTGGCGCTGCTGCTGTTGTTGGTTGACTGGCTCACCTGGCCCATGATGCCGCCGCGCCCGGTTGAAACGGTATTCGCGCCGGTCAGCAGCGGAGCGCTGCCGGGTTGGCTTCCGGCTGGGGTCGCTTCTGGCGCCACGCTTTTCATCTCGATGTCGATGCCGGGGATCATGTTCAGTTTTTCCACGATCCAGTTGTAGGTTTGCGCGAAGCTGTTTTTCAGGTAGTCCCACAGTCCCTTGAAGACGTCGATGATGGTGTTTTTAAAGTCGGTGAACGCCTGCACGGGCGACAGGCCGGTGAAGAAGTTGACCACGTCCTGCCAGCCCGCCTTAATCATCGCCCAGGTGACGCGGAAAATGGCGCCGACCACCATCACGATCCCCATCAACCACTGAAAAGCGGCGGTGTCCATGATGGCGGCTTTCAGTTCATCCCAATAAGCGATCAGCGCCCATACGCCGACGGCCAGCAGGGCGATAGCCCCGATGATTAACAATAGCGGCCATGACATGAAGTTGACCGCAAGGCCAGTGAGGAAGAACGCCAGACGCAGCGCCAAGAGAACCGGGCGCAACAGCTTCAGCAAGATCATGAAGCCGCCCCAGGCGACGCGGGCGATGCCGATCATCATGGTTGCCAACGCTCCGACGGCGGTCAGACTCAGGATCGCCAGGGTGATATAGCCGAGCCAGCGCGCGATGTTGGGGAACATTTTCATCCATTTGGCGAATTGCATACCGGCGGCCGCCACCTTTTGCAGCAGCGGATCGAGGACGGGCAACAGCGTGCGGCCGATGATGATGCGTGAACCTTCCCAGATAGCGGCCAGGCGTTCCCAAATATCTACCATCGACTTTGCCATTTTCTCGGCATTCTTCATGCCGGTAATACGGCCGAGCGAATCGATGTTTTCTTTGAGTCCCGCGGTGTTTGTCGCCAACAGCTTCACCATCGCGACGGCCTCATCACTCCCAAAGGCTTTTTTAATCAGATCAGAGTCGGCAACTTTCGACAGGTCACCATATTTTTTCTGGATCAGCCCCATGATCTGGACAACGCTTTTCATCGAGCCATCGGTGTTAGTGAACGACAGGCCAAGGGCTTTTTGCGCGTTACCCACACCGGCTAAGAAGGCTTTGTATTTGGTGCCGGCTTCGCTGCCGCTCATGGTGGCTTGCAGCATGCCGAGCACGGCCATTTGCTCCGCGATGTCGATTTTGCTTGAGGTTGCCGCGGCGCCGAGCGTAGTAAACGCGGCGGACATATCGTTACCGGAGGTTTTAAAAACGCGCACTGCTTCAGCGGTCTGACCGGCGATTTGTTTTACCCAGTTTGACCGGCCCATCGCGTCGGCAGTGTTCTGGAAAATACCGTACATGGTGCCCATGTACTTCGTGATAACGGCGGTGTCTGCTTTGGTGGCTTTAGCCAATACGCCCGAAGCGACGGTGAAATCGCTAAGCTCGTTGCCCTGCAGGCCGGCGATCGCTGATTGAATATCGTAAGAGGAGCGCACGACATCGGCGGCGCTTCCACCGTATTGCATGGAGAACATCAGCGCGGCGTCTGACAGATTGGACAAAGCTTTCTCGGCAACGCCCAGGGATCGAACCTCGCCAAGTGCGCGGTTCATGTCGTAGGCCGGGCCCAGAAATCCCTTAATTGCTTGTCCGGCTCCCCACAACCCCACGGCGCCAGCTCCGACTTGATGCAGTCCATTTTTTGTCTGGTTGGCAAAGCGGTTTAACCCGGCCCCGGCTTGTTTTAGCGGCTGGGTGAACTTGTCGACCAGCGATAGCATCACTTCCAGCTGTTTCATCACGCACCCTTGAACGCCTTGGCGATGCCGTTATTCACCGCGATCGCCATGTTTTGCCAATATCGATTGTCTAGCCACAGTGCGCGGGCGAGCGATTCGTCATCGTCAGGCTCGCCCGGCAGGTATCGCCGGCGCAGGGTTAGCAGCTGTTCCAGCTGGTTGTCGTCGATCGCCTGCGCGCGGCGCGCTAGTTTTTTACTTCAAATTCCAGCTCTGGCGAGTAAATCTCGTTGACCTTGCCGGCCAGTTTTACCGCGCCGCCTGGCAGGGCGAGGATCTTGTCCAGCGCGTCTTTGCTGTCAGGGTGAACGATGCGGTGCAGGAAGTTGGACGCCGGCGCGACTTTGTTGTCGGTCGACATCTCGTTAATAAATTTGTTGAAGGCGATGACATTCGGCTCGAATACCAGATCCAGACCGTTGACTTTAATCTCGATTTTTACTTTATCGCTCATGGGGTGATCCTTTTTCTCTCTGCTCTATTTCAGCGGCCAGCTGGTTATGTCTGGCCGCGCACGGTGGGTAAATCTTGCGGTACTCTTCCAGCGCCGCGGCGAACGCTTCGCCGGTGTTACCGCTTAGCCTCGGCAGCGTTTCCGGGCAGCGGGCCAACAAATTGGCCTGATAGGGCACGCTCGGCGCGGTCGGTGGCGGCGTTGAACAGCCGGACATACTCAGCAGTAGCGCACACGTTGCTGAAAATCGGCTTAACCACTTCGGTGCGAATAACCCGTTCGGTGTGCGTTTCATTTGCGCTTAGCTCCGCTAATTTGCTTTCCAGCAGCCTGGCCGACTCGCCCGCCATCTGTTCGGTATACCGGCGCGATTTCTCGGCGCCGGCGGTGGCGGCCCGCTCAATGATCAGCTGCTGGCTGTCGCTGTACAGCCCGGCAGTGAACCAGCCCGCCAAAAATACGGCGGCCAGCAGGATGAACGGCTTCGCCTGGATCATCAGCGCACGCCTTCATGCTCAAGGCTGAAGTGATTGCCGTCCGGCCGGTCGCGGAAACGCCCGCCCCAGCTGCCGCCGATGCTCTCCCAGTATTCCCCCAGGGGCAGGTATGCCGCGCTGTTGGTTTGGTACTGGCCGTTGATGAACAGATTCAGGTCGACGGCCAGGCGCTTGGTGTGCAGGCTGTTGCTGATACCGCTGCCTTTTTTGGCGTTGAGCGCGGCTTGTTCCGGCGTGCGGTATGCTTCACCGAACGTCAGGCGATAGCCTTTCTCATCGGCCCATAAAATCAGCTGGGCGATCAGCTTGGTAAACAGCTGCTGCTTTTCACTTAACGTCATTGTTTTCCCCTTGTACCCACTTGTTGCCGCGGCGGCGTAGCCAGCGTTCAACGAATTGATAACCGGCAATCCCCAGGGCGCACCCGATGCCATTGATAGCCACCGGGGACAGGTCAGGGAACTGCACCAACGCGACGCCGGCCACCATCGAGACAGCAGATCCCAGGATGATGCGGCCAATCATCAGCCGCGGGGTGATCGGGTCTTTGCTGTTCAACACCTGCCCCAGGGCGATAACGGCGCCGATGGCGGCCAGGGTCAGGATTTTCTTTTCATGGTCTTGCATGCCGTCCCCTTAGCCCAACAGATCGCGCGTATCGTCAGCGGACAGATACGGAATGCCGTTGATATGTACAAAGTTCGGCGACGTCACGATGTACTTGATTTTGTGCTTACTTTTGTCCGCGCTGGTCGGGTCGATGTTCAGCAGATCGGAGATCATGATCTTGCAGCCGAACGCCTCGACCTTCATTTCCTCGTCGCCGGCCTTGGCGTAGAACAGGAAATCTTTCGGCGGAATGCCGCGCCAGCTGCCGGCACTGCGTGCGGCGTTCTGGGCAACGATCAGGTTTTTGCTGTCCAGCTCGATCTCGCCGTCCGCCTCGACATCGCCGTCGGTGTACCCGTCCGGCACGCCGCGGGTTTTGGTTACGGCGGTGTTGTCGGTGATATTCAGCGAGATGCTTTCGGCATGGATGGCGGCGCCTTCCATATCGAAATCAAAGCTCATGCCTGAAATACGTTTACTCATGGGTCGTTACTCCGTCAGGCTGGTGTCGAGCAGGATGCCGATCGAAATCTCTTTCGGGCTGGCATACGGCCGCGCGGTCATGAAAATTTGCACCTTGGTGCTGTTCAGCCAGGTGATCGTTACGTCGCCGTCTTTTGGCGGTTTCACCTCGCCGGGGAACGTCACCCCGTTAATCTGGGATGAAATCGCCATTTCTCGCATCGGCTTGCTGAAATAGGTTTCATGCGCGGCGATGCTGCTGTCCGACGAGTTCAGCGACCGATCGGCGATTTTCGGGATAGCCAGCAGGCGAACCCGGCGCGCCGCTTTATCTACCGTGCGCAGGTACTCGATCACCGAGTAATCGCCGCCGGCAACTTCCAGCGTGCGGCCATCCGACCAGTACAGGCCCGCGTAGTCGACATACCACATCGGCACGCTGTAGCGGTTGGCGTTCAGCGCCTGCAGCACAGACAGATCCAGCGGTACGTCGGCGCTGTCTGTTGGCAACTCGTCGCGCCCCAGATCGATAAGCGCGCCCGTGCGAACGCGGGCCGGACTGTCGGCGATGGTTACAGAACGGTTGCACAGGCGGCCGGCCAGGACGCCCGGTTCATTCCCCCACAGGCGCGGCACAAGTTGCACGCTGGGGCCGGCGATGTCTTTTTGCAGGGCCGCCAGGCGGGTGCCGTATTGCGCCCACGTCTCGGCCTCGCCGGGGCCGCCCACGGACAAAATCGCCCACAGCCAGCGGCTGTTTTGCGCAATGAGATCGGCGCGCAGGGTGATCGCCGCGTTGATGTCCGCCTTGTCGGCAATGTCCATGCACAGGACAAACCCCTCCACTGAGGCGGTTTGCTGGGCGCTTTTGACGGCGGCCACCCAGTCGGCGGTTTTGGCATCTGCGGCCAGGATGGCGACATAGGCAAACCAGTTATTGCCGGCGTTCCGGCGGGCGGCTGCGATGTTGCTTTTCAGCACGCTGTCGGCGGCGCCCAGCACGGTGTCCAGATTGGTGTTGCTGTTCAGCGGTTGCAGCGTGCCGGCATTGGTGGCGCCGATGCCGACAAACAGGACAACCCGCTCGATTTCGGTCGGCGTGCCCTGGTACTGGTTCAGCTGGTTAATATCTACACTCGGCCAGGTCATAGTTTCCCCTTGATATCCTGTGCTTTGACTTCCCAGCCGAACCCGATGCCTTGCAGCTGGCGGGCCAGGATCACGTTAAATTCATCGTCACTTACGCCGAGGAAGGCGCGGGCGGGTAGGTCAATCGTCCACGTTTGCTTGCTCGGTTTGCGCGCCAGCTTCTTAATCAGAAAACCGGCTTTTTTCATCGACAGCTCTGCGGTGATGTAACTCACTGCCGGCTTGACGTACTTCCCGTTCCACCACACCTTGTAACCCAGATCGCGCAAGCGCTTGGCCTGCCGCCGGGTTGCCGGTTTGCCTTCCTGGCTCGGCTGGCCCTGGTAGCTGCTCGCCCTGGCGGTTATCTGTGCGCCTTCGTGGTGAATGGCACCGATCGTCCCTGCCGGCATACGCTTCGAACCACTGCGATAATTGCCGCCCTGCAGGTAGATGCGCACCGCTTCGATCTCCGGCATTTCCCGCACCTTCAGCAGCTTCGGCAGCTGGCGCAACATCTTGCGCCGCCCGCGTTTGCGTGGCGCCCAGGGCGTGCCGTCAGGCGCCTGTTGTTTGCGGGCATTGCGTTTTGATGCCGTGATGATCCCGCGTTTGGCGATGCGCCATAGCAGCCGCTGGCGCTTCGCTCTGGGCATCTCGTTGTCTTTCAGCGCCTGCTTTAGCGCGCGCAGCTGGTTTCTATTCAGCTCGCCATCAACGATCGTCGCCATCTTTCACCGGCGCGCCGGTGGCGTCCGCTCCGAAAATCACCGCCTCTTGCGCGTGGTCGTAAACCGCATCGACCACGCCCCACGCTTGCCCGTCCAGAGGGATCTCGCCGTCCTTGTTGGGCAACAGGACAATCTCATCCACCAACGGGATGGTGATCGTAACCAGGGCCGACTCTTCGTCGTACAGCTCGATGTCGACATCCGGATCGCTCAGGTTCAGATCGCTGCGGGCCTCGTTGGCGCCTTCCATCAGCCAGGACAGCACCAGGGCGAACAGCACGGCCGGATCTAACTCGCGGTACGGATACTTGTCCCACTCCAGCACGCCGTCATAGGTGGTTATCCCGATCCGCCGCTGGCCTTTACCGAGGTCTTTCAGCGCTGGCGTTAGCTTCTGGTTGTCCATCCAACTGGCGAAGGTCGGCACCCGTTGCGGCAGGTGCGCGGTCATGAACGCCGTCAATTGCGATAACTGGCTCATGACAAGGAAACCGTCGCGCGCCCCAATCCCAGGATCGCGCGCACCGCCTGGCTGGCCTCGGCCAGCAACCCGCTACGGGTAAAGGATTCGGCGGCATCGCTGCCGGTTCCTTCCGGCGCGGTGGCCTTGCTTACGCGGCTGACGCTGGTCACTTCGCCGATCAGATCGGCCTTTGCCAGCGCATAGACCGCTTTTTTATATTGCGCTGTCGTCTGGTTCTCACTGCCAGCGCGGGCGCCCGGCAGATCCTTCGCGGCGGTGAAGCCTTCATCCCGTTTTGTTGCCTCGAAATTGCGCAGGCGGCGGTTGATGTCACCGATCGCAGTGAGCAGCGCTTGAATAGCGGTATCCCCCTGCAGCTGCGGCGGCACTTTCCGCTGCAGCTGGAACTCGCCCAGGTTCAGATCCGGCCAGAAACTGCCCGGCTCCTGTGCGATGGTTTCGTCCTGATAGTCCAGGCTCTTACCGCTGAAACTGAGAGAACTCACAGCGCACCCCCTGTTAAAGAAGCGGACTGACCAGCATCCACGGCGTGATTAGCCAAATCGGCGTCACCCTCCGCTGCGTCCGCTCCGCCGTGCGGCAGTCGTTTGTTCAGCGCACGAATGCGCATCTCAATTTTTTCACGCAACGTCTTCACCCCCACGGGGGCGTGATAGGCATGCGCTTGCGCCAGCAGTTCTTCGGCGGCCTGCAGGATGTTGACGTCCTCGACAGCTGACGGCAGCGGCCGGCCGTTGCTGTCACGCAGCAGCAGCAGGGCGGCGAACTTGAACCACTTCGCGTTAATTTCTTCATGCAGTCGCCATTTCTCGCGCACGTTTGCAAAGGTGCGCGAGAAATACGGCTCAACGCTGTGACCGGCTTCGGCTTCACTTTCTGCCCAGGCCAGCACGGTGTCGGCGACAAAGGCCGAAAATGTGCGTTTGACGTTGTCCGGCGTGGGCTGGTGCTGCTCGATGGCGATGTCGGCCCAGTCCAGCGCCTGATCAAACTCGCCGATGTCGAACAGCCAGATCACGCAGTACGAAAACACCATGTTGGTGTAATGCTCGCCGCTGCTCAGATAGCGCTCGACGGTCGGCGCCCATTTAGGCAGCAGCTTGCGGCGCTTCATGTCTACCCGGTCGCGGATTGTCGGCAGCTGGCGCAGGCGCTCGACATCAAGCTGCAGCTCGCGCAACTGGATGTGCAGGCTGTCAGGGTTGGCGCTCAGCGCCTGCCCCAGGCTTAGCGTTTGCTGTGCGGCAATCCGGGCGTTATGCCGCAGACCGGGCGACATGCTCATCGTTAGCCCTCAGCCGGCGGCGTGACGGCTTCTTCGCCCACGATGGTGACGGCTGACTCATCGATCGCGCCGTACAACTCGCGATAGCCCAGCGCGTAACCTTCGTTGCGCAGGTATTTGTTTTCGTACTGCGCGCGGTCTTCTACAAACTCAACCTTGCGCTGACGGGTGTTGCGTTGGGTCAGCACCTGCAGGTTGGCCGGAATGGTGACCGCTAAGCGCTTGCCAGGCATAAACGGCGGGATGGTAGAGCGGCGCCCGGCGACAGAATCGGCCAGCAGCTGCGCGGCGATTTTCTCGGTCGGCTTGTCGACCTTGCCATACAGGCGGAATTGCTCAGCAGCCACCAGGTCAGCACCAACCATGATCGTAAGGCGTGGGTCATTACGGAATTCCTGCGGGATCTTGGTGTTGATGATGTCGGCCGCGGCGGCGTCCAGTGATTTGTAATCGCCGCTCGGCCCGATGGTGACCGGGTCAGTGATGATCTGAGAACCGCCGTTGAACTCTTTGGCAAGCTGGTGCCAGCCTTTGTTAACGTCCTGGCCCAGTGGGTTAGCATCCGGATCGGAGGTCGCGGCTACGCTGATACCGTTGAAGCCAATACGCAGGATGTCGAGGGCAAAGGCCTGCATGGTGAACGCGTTCACAAGCGTCATGAACTCGTTGACGTCGCCGCTGTTGGCCCAGTTCGACAGGGTTTCCCAGTCCAGATCGACCGCGGAGTCGGTTTTCGCCAGGGTGTAAACGTTGCCGCTTACGCCAATGTTGCGATGGAATCGCCCGGTTGCGGAGCGGCCGGTATGCAGACGCGACGCGCCCACATCAACCACTTGGCCGCTCATCTGATCCACGTCCTTCATGGTGATGAACTGCAGGAAGTCGAGCGACTCCTGCAGCGTTTTGCGGATGGCGGTTTCCATCGGCGGCGTGACCGCGTAATACTTGGTGCGGTCGGAGTTTTCCGGTTGACCGAGATTTTTAAACAGCGTGCTGAAATAAGCGTCCATCGCCTTGCGGGCGCTATCGCTCAACACGGAGACTTGTTGCGACATAATCTATTTCCTTCTTCCCGCCGCCGTCGGCAGCTTTATGAGTTGATGCGATAAGCGATTAGCAAATCATTGAGGCGGTGGTTTTCTCTTTTTCGCCTGGGTTCGGGTCTGGCACTTTGCTGAACGTTTCATCCAGCTTTTTAAATTTCGGCAGCAAATCAGGCAGGGCAGTAAACAATTCTTTAACCTGCTCTTTGGCCTTTTCGGTATTAAACAGCTGAGTGATTTCGGTGATTTGCTCTTTGATATCGCCGACGGTCTTTTCCAATTGGGCGATCTTTTCTTTGTCACCGCTCAGAGTGTTATATTTTTGCTCCAGATCCACCACGGCTTGCGCCATGCCTTTCATCGCTTCGGTGAATTCTTTATTGTCTTGCGGCGCAGCAGGCGGAGGAGTTGCCGGCTCTTGTGGTTTTGCACCAAAAATACTTTGCCAAAGCGGTTTCTTTTCGTCAGACATATCTTTATCTCCCGGCCGTTTTGTGACCATATCGATTACAAACGGCACCGGAGCACCGTAGATTGCGTTGTTTTGTTCAGCAGCGAACCGCATACGGTCAGTGCCAATACTGGCCGGGGTGTTCGTCACGCCCAGCCCTTTCAGGTAGGTCTTGCCTGAACCACGGAAGTTCTCGACCGGCTCGATTGACGCAAACAGCAATTGATTGCGGCGGTTCGAGTAAATCAGGTCATCGGTTGGGCACAGGCGGGCATACAGTTTTGTCAGCCCGGCGTCGGTGGCTTCCGCTTTCAGTTCCAGCACTTCACCGGAATTCCCCCAGTAGCGTTCATGCTCAGGCCAGATTAATGCGGTATACAATGCCGGATCATAAGTCTCGGCCATTTCGGTTAGCCATGACGCTGGGATCTCGCGACCGTCGACGGTCTCGCCTTCGGTTGCAATGCAAATCCAGTCAGTCATTAATTGCGATGATTTGCCGCTCATGGAGTAAATCCCGGTTAAATATTTGCGCTCTAATAAAGTGATTTTGAGTATTGCGAATATTTTTTCATGCTGCGAATGGTTTTATTCTGATAATTTCGGATATAACCCGTTAGCCGAATTCAGCCGATTATTAATTATCACTGCGCCATAATTTGCCCGGCATAATGCAACTATGGCTATATACCCTGACTCGATTAAAAAGGTGGCTCGTTCGCTTTATTTAAAAAGCTGGACGCCGAAAGAGATCGCCGCCGAATTGAAATTAACATCTGCCCGCATTGTTTATCATTGGGCGGAGAGATACGGCTGGAACCAATTATTAGTTGAGGAAACCGTCGAGGATTGCATTCAGCGCCGGATCAGGACACTGACACACCGCGATAAAAAAAACGATCTGGAGATGCAGGAACTTGACCGGCTGATAGAGCATCACGTCAAGTTAATTGCTCAGCGAAACAAGCACGCGGAAAAATTGGCGGCCGCGCAAGCAGCTGCGGCGCCAGGTGACGGCGGGGCAGTCGGGTTTATGGCGGCAGGCGAAGACGCGCCAGCGCAGCGCAAGGGCCGCCGGCAAAAGAATGACGTCAGCACGATGACGAAAGAGCGTTTCGACGAGTTCGCCGAGACGGGCCTTTTTAGCTACCAAAAAACGTTGCGGGCCAACAAAGATCACTCAATCCGCAATTTGCTCAAATCCCGCCAGATCGGCGCGACCTGGTATTTTTCATGGGAAGCCCTGGAAGATGCCGCGCTGACCGGCGACAACCAGATTTTTGTTTCTGCATCGCGGCGCCAGGCTGAAATCTTCCGGCGCTACATCGTCAAGTTTGCCCGCGAAATGTTCGGCGTCACGCTGACCGGCAACCCGATCACGCTCAGCAACGGCGCCAACCTGATTTTCCTGTCGACAAACAAGAACACCGCACAGGGCGAGACGGGGCATTTTTATTGCGATGAATATTTCTGGGTGCCGAAATTCCAGGTGTTCAAGGACGTCACCAGCGCGATCGCCACGCACGACAAATGGCGCCGGACGTTCTTCTCAACGCCGAGCGCGAAAACCCATGACGGTTACCCGTTCTGGACGGGCGATGAGTGGAAAGGTAGCGACAAAAAACGCCAGGCGCTGAAGTTCCCCGACTTCGACGAACTGCGCGACGGTGGGCGCCTGTGCCCTGATGGGCAATGGCGCTACGTCGTGACGCTGGTCGATGCCTGCGCGGGCGGTCTGGATAAATACGTCACCGTCGATCGGGTGCGCGGCGAGCACAGCGTCGATGCCTTCAACCTGCTTTACATGTGCATTTTTGTGGACAGCGGCGACAGCGTCTTCAAGTTCGACCAGCTATCGCGCTGCGAGGTTGACCCGGCGACGTGGCAGGACTTCGACCCCAAAGCGAAACGCCCCTTTGGCGAGCGTGAAGTGTGGGGCGGCTTTGACCCGGCGCGCAGCGGCGACACGTCCACCTTTGTGGTTATCGCGCCGCCGCTGTATGACGGCGAGCGCTTCCGCGTGCTGGAAACCCACCACTGGCAGGGTTACAGCTTCAAGTACCAGGCCGAGCAGATCAAAAAAATCATGCAGCGCTACCGGATGACCTACATCGGGATCGATGTGACCGGCATCGGGCGCGGCGTCTATGAGCGCGTGCAGTCCTTCGCCCCGCGTGAAGTGCGCGACATTCATTACAGCCTCGAAACGAAAACCCGCCTGGTACTGAAAATGGTCGACCTGGTGGAAGGTGACCGCATCGAATGGGATGCCGAAAAGCGCGGCATCGCCGGCAGCTTCCTGGCTATTCGAAAGACCGTGACCGGCAGCGGCAACGCGATCACGTTTGTGGCAGAGCGCAGTGCCGAAACCGGCCACGCCGATGTTTTCTTCGCTATATCCCACGCAGCGATTAACGAACCCCTCAACTTTGACACCCGGCGTAAATCTACCTGGGCATTTTCACAGGCGGCCGCATGAGCAGAAAGAACAAAAAACCAGCCCAGAAACCGGCCCAGCCGGCGAAAGCCTTCTCGGCAGGGTTACCCATTCCCGGCGATCGCAGCACGATATTCATCGGGCCGCCCGAACTGGTGCTGACCAGCGGCACTGATTACCAGGATGTCTGGTATGACAACGATTACGACCACTGGACTCCACCGATCAGCCGCCTGGCGCTGGCGCGCCTGCCGAACGCCAACGCGCAGCACGACGGCATCCTTTATGCGCGCAAAAACATGATTGCGTCGAGCTATACCGGCGGCGGACTGACGCGCGAACAGATCGGCGCAATGGCGTTCGATTATCTGCTGTTCGGCGACCTGCCGTTACTGAAGGTGCGCAACGGCTGGGGCCAGGTGGTGCGCCTGCAGCCGCTGCCGTCGATGTATATGCGCATCCGCCGCAGCGGTGAATTCGTCATCTTGCAAAAGGGTGAGCCGCTGGTTTACGCCCCCGACGACATCATCTTTTTCCGCCAATACGATCCGCAGCAGCAAATTTACGGGCTGCCCGACTATATCGGCGGCATCAATAGTGCGCTGCTGAACAGCGAGGCGACCATCTTCAGGCGCCGCTATTACAACAACGGCGCGCACATGGGCGGCATTCTCTACACCACCGATCCGAACCTTTCGGAAGAAGTGGAAGCCGAGATCAAAAAGAAAATTGAAGGCACCAAGGGGCTGGGCAACTTCCGCAACATGTTTATCAACATCCCCGGCGGCGATAAAGAAGGGGTGAAGTTTATCCCGGTGGGCGATATCAGCGCCAAAGACGAATTCTCCAACGTCAAAAATATCAGCGCCCAGGACGTGCTTACCGCGCATCGATTCCCGGCCGGGTTGGCCGGCATCATACCGCTAAACACCGCCGGCCATGGCGATCCGATCAAGGCGCGGGGCACCTATCGGCAGGATGAATCCATTCCCGTTCAGAAGATGTTTGCTGAACGCGTCGCCGCCGATCCTGAAGTTCCGTCCCATCTGTATCTCAATTTCGATTACTCAACACCTGCAGGGGAATAATAATGACTGACGAGTTGACGCAAACAACGCGCGTTTCCGACTTGGGCATGGCTGGGGCGCTTCAGGATAACGACCTGATTCTGTTAACTGTCCAGCGCGGTGAAGCTTTCGAGTCGCAAAGCATATCCGTACTGGATTTAAAGCGCATGCTGCATATCGCGACACAAGAAACATTTTATTCTGACGGGCATTTTGCTGCGCGTTCTATGGATGGGGAAAACGGTTTTGTGCTGGACGCTGACTTCGGCGCCTGGTTTGCCGGACTGCCGCGCCCGCTACAAGAATATTTAACGGGCACAATGCCGAGCAGCGAGGGCAATCAGTACCCCGATTATCATGAGGTTTTTCTCTCTGCAGACAAAAAGGCATTGCGGCTCACTGATGACAATGGCGGCCTATGGCTGTGCGGCATTGATGAGGCTATCCAGAATAGGCTTGACGGCCTGCTATCGTCGAGTGTCAGCAAAGGGATTTCAGGCTGGCAATGGCTGGCGCTCAGTAAAAACCGTAAGGGATTGTTTGGTACTGACGATAACGGCGGCTTCCACGTTCCGGGCATCACTGGCCCGATTCAGGATCTGTTATTGGCGCTGAGCGGCGGCAGCGGGCCGAACGTGAAACCCGAGGCCGGCACCTATGTGTTGATGTGGGGGGATCGTAAAATCTGGGGAGATCGCCCCGTACTTGGCACAGAGAAAATCACTGATACCGGTGCATTGTTGCGTTACCTGCCCGGCGGTGAGGCTACAAGCGGCACCGGTGTTGTTTTCCATCGTGGCGGCCGGGAGATGCCGATCGAGGCCTCCGCATTTCGCATTATCGCGTTTATGGGCCAATCGTTGATGATTGCATCCGATGCCGGCAACATTCCCAATCCTGGCAGCTATAACAAGGTGAATCGCGATCCGGCGTTGCGTGGTCGAGCCATTACCGTTAACGGCGGTAAGCCGGAATTTTCCGGGGATGCTGACACCATTATCAGCGACGACAATCTGGATAAGTTGGCTGACATGGTCAACGCGAACTATCGGCAGGGGCAGGTGATACCACTGACCAATCGCCTGATTTATGACTGCGATGCGGCAGGCCTGGCACCGTCAATTTTCTATTCCGCAAACAGCGCCAGCGGCGGTAAATCCTTCGCTCAAATCTGGAAAGGTACAGTCCCTTACACCAACGGTCTGCGCCTGGTGCAACGCGGGGCGGACATCGCCGCGGGTATCGGCAAGCCCTGCAGTGTCGATTTCGTTTTATTTGCACATGGACAAACGGACAACGGGAACGGCACCAATACCTCCCCCGGCGCCTATGCCAGCCGCATGACGCAGCACTTTGCGAATGTGACCGCTGATTATACGGCGATCACCCATCAAACCACCGGGCCGCTGTTTGTTATCGACCAATGCGGCAGCAGGATCAGCACAGAGCGCGGCGAAGTCGACGAAGAAGGCAACGTAACCGATCCTGAGATTTTATTTAACTTCTCTATCTCTGCCACAGACCAGTGGGATTACGTCAAGGCTAACCCTGAAACCGCCTTGATGAATGCGTCGGAATGGCCGCTTAATTGGCAACTTTCTGACGGCTCGTTATCGCACATAAATAACTGGGGCAAAGTGATCCAGGGTGAATACATGGAGCAGGCGTTATTTTGGCATTACGACCCCGCGCAGACCTCGCCCTGGTTGCCGACACACGTCAAATCTATCTCACTGCAAGGCACGACACTGATCACCCAGTGGCACACGCCGCGGGGCGGGTTGGTGCGCGATGTCGCCACGTTCGGCGATTGCCCAAATGACAGCTTTTCCCTGCAGCTGGCCAGCGCCAACATTTTGCAGGTCACGCAGGAGGGCAACACGGTTTCAATCGAGTTGGATGCCGTTCCGTCCACAGATGACGCCTTGCTCATTGGTTTCACCAACACCACTCCGGCGCCAAACGGTCATATTTATCCGATGGTGCCTTATCGAGATTCTTCAACGCTGACATCTCGCTGGTATAAGCCGGACGGGGTAAATTTCTATCCGCTCTACAACTGGGGGATTTTACAGCGCATCCCCTTGGAGGATTTATAATGCACGGCATCAACTCAGGTAAAAATTATTATGGTTACCGCGATCCGGTTCCTTTCACTATCTGGACGCCGGAAAGTTTGTTCGCGGCACATAAGGCAAGGGTGACTGCCGGCGGCGGCATCATTCCAGACGAAGCCGGTTGCCTGGCTCGCTTCAGATTTATTGTTGATAACGGATTGCTCGACCGGATCGTAACCTGGATAAATCCGGCGTTTGGCGTGAAGAAAAATGCGAGCAACCAGATTGAAAAACTCTTTGCGCTGCGCGGTAGCGATTTTACCGCGCAGATGCAGAAGTCCGGCGCCGCGGTTCTTTATGATGACAGCGGGGCGGCGCCGGCGGCAGTGGTGCAAATCACCTCTGCAGGCGGAGGCTATCTGGTTTCAGAAAACGTGACCGTCCAGCGTGGTGACGCCTATCTCATCGGCGCTAAATTGTCTGACAAGAATCGCGCCGATGTCCTGGGGCTGACCGTTGGGCAAAGCCTGAATAATCTGCCGATGGCTTACGCGCGAACCATGATCCAGAATCAGCAAGCCATTACCGAGGCCTGGCGCTATGGTACGCGCGACAGCGATTGGAAAAACGGCAATCCGACAGGTGGCCCGGTGGGGGCAGCGCGCATGCCTTATGATGACTATATCCCGTCCGCCGGCTTGTTCGATGTCGTTCACGGCAAGGTTGATGGTTATGAGAGCGGCAAGCTGGTGAATTCGGCGGTTTCAACTACCGGCAAACTGGCTGATTTATCTGCGCAATCGGCCCCGATTTATGTCGGCGGTGGTTTTGCCGGAGGTGAGGTCGGCGCATGCTATGGCACCTTGCGCGAGGCTGTTTTCCTGCACACCGCAACCAAGGCCGAAGCCAGCCTTATCTCGCGACTTTAACTACTGACGCCACCCCCCGAAACGGCTAAAATATAACAAACAGCTGTTTCGGGGGTTCTATGTCACGCAATCTGAAAGTCATCTGCACCGAGTGCAACGCGCCGGCGATCATCAGTAAAACCAACCGGAAAACGGCCCAGTTTGCCGATCTTTACTGTCAGTGCACCGATGTGGAATGCGGTCACACTTTCGTGATGAATATGACGTTTTCGCACACCCTCAGCCCCAGCGCGCGAAGCGGGCGCGGCCTGGTCAAATCGCTGCTCAGTTTGCTGCGACCGGAAGATAAACAGATCGCCCTCGACTTGCTGCAGGGCCAGCCAGGATAAAAAGAAACCCGCCAAACGGCGGGTTTCTTTTAATTCTTGTCAAACATCAATGGATTTGGAGGTAACGTAGTTTTTTCCGGATCTCTACCAATAAGAACAGCCTCATCAAATGTTTTAGCATCTTGGTGTTTTCGAGGCACCATTCGTAATGGGTTTTCAGTTGGAATTTGATATCCAGTATCTTCTATCCTTTTGTTAATTAAACCCGCTGGTCACTCTGGTGGACGACCCCGAGGCGAGCATCGCGGCCAGCTTCGC
>OJZQ01000026.1_pt1 | contig 93328 bp, 90 predicted proteins | sample 1610471 | NCBI WGS metagenome assembly OJZQ01 (sample SAMN04436655, study PRJEB24849) | human gut metagenome | biome: human gut; feature: NICU; material: stool | host: Homo sapiens | place: USA: Saint Louis, MO | collected 2010-05-13 | reverse complement strand
TAAAAGTTGCGCTAGGTGGTATGCCGGGGAAATACATGGCTACTTCAGACCATCCCTAGTTCTTCTTGTCGGCGCTAACTTATAGCACGCAGTGTTTCTTGGCGATAGTTGAGGTTCCGAAGCGACGGATTCTTTACCGTGCTGTCGCAAAATTGCATGACGCATGTCGCATCTGCGTAGGTGCGCAGTTGAAAAAATGACGTATGTCGCGGGGTTGGTCACTCTTGTTGAGGTCGCTTCTCAAGTCGCTTTTCCCGATTGGCGGGGCCTTGTAATAAAAATGTCATGTTCCGTACGGCCCCTCTTACTGTGATGAAAGAGGTATAAGCAAACTCCGTGCACAAATTGGAAAATGGCTTCGCCTATGTATTCCAGTTGGTCTCTTCGAGAGCGAGGCTATTCTGTTTGAAAGCAAACGAATTATGCTTTGAAACCTGATTGTAATCCGTCTGCTTCAAGGGTTGGTTGCCATCGAGTTGTCTGTGGCGAATGCGTTTGTATCCACGGCATGTCTTATGTTCGGCGTCGCGCTGTATTCATTTGGCCGGCATCTTATGGGGCGTTCGGCTGGAGAGGCGCGCCAAGCTGGGGCGGGCGGATGTGTGGGCTTGCTTTGGCCGGGCGGCGAAGTATCCTGCGCGGCAGTTACGGCGGGGCCCTTCCCGGAGGGAGGGGCTAAGCTGTCCATGAACGACGGTCGAACAGGAGAGGTCAGTATGTTCGCTTTGGATCCCCGGCTGGAGCAGGACACCCTGTTGCTCGGCGACTTTCCCCTCAGCCGCCTGCTGCTGATGAACGATGCCCGCTATCCGTGGTTCATCCTGGTGCCGAGGCGGGAGGATGTCACCGAGCTGTTCCAGCTCGATGTCGATGACCAGCAGGCGCTGTGGCGCGAGGCCACGCTGCTGGCAGAGGTGCTCAAGGACACCTTCCGTGCGGACAAGATGAATGTCGCTAACCTGGGCAATGTGGTCAGCCAGCTTCACATGCACGTGATCGTCCGGCGACGTGGTGACGACGCCTGGCCCGGCCCTGTCTGGGGGCGCCATCCGGCTCGGCCTTATTCTTCCGAGCAGGTCGAGGCGATCCGCGGCAAGTTGCGGATGGTGCTGACCGACGGCTTCCGTTTTGCCGGGGAGGCCTAGATGGAGCTGGACGCGCGCATGGATGACCTGGAATGCCGCCAGGCTTTCCAGGATGACACTTTGCAGGCTCTCAACGATGTGGTGGTCGAGCAGCAGCGCAGCATCGAGCGACTGCAGCTTCAGGTCGCGGCATTGATCAAGCGTCTGGAAGACGTCCAGGGGCTGGTGGGCGAGGCGGGGGAAGACGAAGCGCCTCCTCCCCATTATTGAATGCACAAAAAACCCGCCGTTCGGCGGGTTTTCTGTTTTTCGCGGCGGTCAGCGGCGGGAGGCGATCACGTCTTCCGCCTGCAGGCCCTTGTCCCGTTGTACCACCGAGAACTCCACGCGCTGGCCTTCGATGAGGATGCGGTGGCCTTCGCCGCGAATCGCTCGGAAGTGGACGAAGATGTCCTCGCCCGAATCGCGGGAAATGAAGCCGAAACCTTTTGAGGTGTTGAACCACTTCACGGTACCGGTCTCCCGGTTGCCGCTGTCCTGGCTGCCGCCGAGGGCTGCCGGGGCGCTGGCGCTGCGCGAGACCGGCTTGCCGGGTTTCAGGCTGCCCGCCAGTTGCAGGGCCGTGGCCAGCACCAGGCTTAGCAGGGGCAGGACGATCGCCGGCTGGTCGGCGATGGTCGGCAGCGGCGCCAGCAGGATCAGTGCCTGCAGGACGACGCCCAGGACCAGCAGGGCGGCTGCGCCGGCCTGCAGCGGGCGGGTTGGATGTGACGATTGCAGTACGGGAGCGAAGAGCAGGTTGATCAGGCCCAGAATGGCCAGGTAGATGGCATCGGGATGTTGCAGGAAGGGTGTGGCTTCGGTTCTTAGGCTGGGAATGAAGGACAGCAATAGGGCGGCGACGCCCGTGACCAGAAGGACGATTTTCAACATGTCAATGAGTTCACCTTGATGGGGTAACGATCAAGTAGCCGGACAGCGCTTCGGTGCATGAAACGAAAGGTGCGGAAGGAAGGCCGGCCTATGCGCGTGACGCACGGCGGCTATTTAACAGGAAAGCAGGAGGCTACTCAAATCAAGCGGTTGGCGCCGGAGGGGGAGGGCGGGACCCTGAGGCGGGCCCCGCTTTCTATCGAGCGATCGACGATCAGCTGGCAAGAAGGCTGCGCAACATCCAGGCGGTCTTTTCATGCACCTGCATACGTTGGGTGAGCAGGTCGGCGGTGGGTTCGTCGCTGACCTTGTCCAGCAGCGGGAAGATGCTGCGGGCGGTGCGCACCACGGCTTCCTGGCCCTGGACCAGTTGCCGGATCATCTCCTCGGCTTCCGGAACGCCTTCCTCCTCCTTGATGGACGACAGGCGGGCGTAGGCGGCGTAGGTGCCGGGCGCCGGGAAGCCCAGGGCCCGGATGCGCTCGGCGATGTCGTCCACGGCAACGGCCAGTTCGGTGTACTGGCCTTCGAACATCAGGTGCAACGTGTTGAACATCGGGCCGGTGACGTTCCAGTGGAAGTTGTGGGTTTTCAGGTAGAGGGTGTAGGTGTCGGCCAGTAGCCGCGACAGGCCCTCGGCAATGGCTGCGCGATCCTGTTCGCCGATTCCGATATTGATTTCCATGGCGTTCTCCTTTCAGTCAGCCTTGTGAATGGGGCACTCCGAAACAGTTGGAGTGAGGCTAACACAGGGTTTTTCCCAGCGCTCTTGGTCTATGTCAAAGGCGGCGATAGGGAGAATCTATTCCGACTGCCCGGTCAAGCGAATGGTTCGCAGGGGGAGGCGAAATGCTTCCGTTCAACGGCCTGGCTTCCCGCGTGACAGGCCGGCGGGGCTGGCTGCAAGCCATGGATTTTTCAGGCTATAATCCCCGCCTTCAATGCGAAGTGGGCCCGGATGCGGGTGCTTCGCCGTTGCCGTTCACCGGGCAGCGCGGGAGATGTCCTTCCGGGGGCGTACCGATGGTTCCGGTGCTCGGTCAGGGCCGGCGAGAGCCCGGCAATGGTCGCCAGGCAGCCGGCGGCTCCACAGAATCCAAGACTTACGAGAAGCGAACCACACCATGATGCGCAGCCACTATTGCGGCCAACTGAACGAGAGCCTGGACGGCCAGGAAGTCACCCTTTGCGGTTGGGTTCACCGCCGCCGCGACCATGGTGGAGTGATCTTCCTCGATGTGCGCGATCGCGAGGGGCTGGCCCAGGTGGTGTTCGATCCGGACCGTGCGGAAACCTTCGCCAAGGCCGACCGGGTGCGCAGCGAGTTCGTGGTGAAGATCACCGGCAAGGTGCGCCTGCGCCCTGAAGGCGCGCGCAACCCGAACATGGCGTCTGGCTCCATCGAGGTACTGGGCTACGAACTGGAAGTGCTGAACCAGGCCGAGACTCCGCCGTTCCCGTTGGATGAATATTCCGATGTGGGCGAGGAAACGCGCCTGCGCTACCGCTTCATCGACCTGCGTCGTCCGGAGATGGCCGCCAAGCTGAAGCTGCGTGCGCGCATCACCAGCAGCATTCGCCGCTACCTGGACGACAACGGCTTCCTCGACGTCGAGACCCCGATCCTCGGCCGGCCGACGCCGGAAGGCGCGCGCGATTACCTGGTGCCGAGCCGTACCTACCCGGGCCACTTCTTCGCCCTGCCGCAGTCGCCACAGCTGTTCAAGCAACTGCTGATGGTCGCCGGCTTCGATCGCTACTACCAGATCGCCAAGTGCTTCCGTGACGAGGACCTGCGTGCCGACCGCCAGCCGGAATTCACCCAGATCGACATCGAGACCAGCTTCCTCGACGAGAGCGACATCATCGGCATCACCGAGAAGATGGTGCGCCAGCTGTTCAAGGAAGTGCTGGATGTCGAGTTCGACGAGTTCCCGCACATGCCGTTCGAAGAGGCCATGCGCCGCTACGGTTCGGACAAGCCCGACCTGCGCATCCCGCTGGAGTTGGTGGACGTCGCCGACCAGTTGAAGGAAGTGGAGTTCAAGGTCTTCTCCGGTCCGGCCAACGATCCGAAGGGGCGTGTCGCCGCCCTGCGTGTACCGGGCGCCGCCTCCATGCCGCGCAGCCAGATCGACGACTACACCAAGTTCGTCGGCATCTATGGTGCCAAGGGCCTGGCCTACATCAAGGTCAACGAGCGCGCCAAGGGCGTGGAAGGCCTGCAGTCGCCGATCGTGAAGTTCATCCCCGAGGCCAACCTGAACGTGATCCTCGATCGCGTTGGCGCGGTCGACGGCGACATCGTGTTCTTTGGCGCCGACAAGGCCAAGATCGTTTGCGATGCCCTGGGCGCGCTGCGTATCAAGGTCGGCCATGACCTCAAGCTGCTCACCCGGGAGTGGGCGCCCATGTGGGTCGTGGACTTCCCGATGTTCGAGGAGAACGACGACGGCTCGCTGTCCGCGCTGCACCACCCGTTCACCTCGCCCAAGTGCACCCCGGCTGAGCTTGAGGCCAATCCGGGCGCGGCACTTTCCCGCGCCTACGACATGGTGCTCAACGGTACCGAGCTGGGTGGCGGTTCCATCCGTATCCATGACAAGTCCATGCAGCAGGCGGTGTTCCGTGTGCTGGGCATCGACGAGGCGGAACAGGAAGAGAAATTCGGCTTCCTGCTCGACGCGCTCAAGTACGGTGCGCCGCCGCATGGCGGCCTGGCCTTCGGCCTGGATCGCCTGGTCATGCTGATGACCGGTGCATCGTCTATCCGCGAAGTGATCGCCTTCCCGAAGACCCAGAGCGCTGGCGACGTCATGACCCAGGCACCGGGTTCCGTGGACGGCAAGGCCCTGCGCGAGCTGCACATTCGCCTGCGCGAGCAGCCGAAGGCCGAGTGATTCGAATCAACCCGCGGAGGCGCCGCTTGCGGCGCCTCCTGCCGAGAGAGCAATACGGAGTGAGTTATGGCTGGTCATTCTAAATGGGCCAACATCAAGCACCGCAAAGAGCGGCAAGATGCCAAGAAAGGCAAGATCTTCACCAAGCTGATCCGTGAGCTGACCGTCGCTGCAAGGCAGGGCGGCGGCGTCCCGGCGGACAACCCGCGTCTGCGCCTGGCCGTGGACAAGGCGCTGACCGCCAACATGACCCGCGATACCATCGATCGTGCCATTGCGCGCGGCGTCGGCTCCAACGATGCCGACAACATGGTCGAGCTTTCCTATGAAGGTTATGCGCCGAGCGGCGTAGCGATCATCGTCGAGGCGATGACCGACAACCGCAACCGTACCGCTGCCGAAGTGCGTCATGCCTTCAGCAAGTGTGGCGGCAACCTGGGCACCGATGGTTCGGTCGCCTACATGTTCGAGCGCAAGGGACAGATCAGCTTCGCTCCCGGCGTGGACGAGGAAGCGCTGATGGACGCGGCCCTGGAGGCTGGCGCCGATGACGTGGTAGTCAACGACGATGGCTCCATCGACGTGTTCACCACCTTCGCCGACTTCATTTCGGTGAACGAGGCGCTGGCCGCCGCCGGATTCAAGGGCGACGAAGCCGAAGTCACCATGATCCCTTCGACCACCGCGACCCTGGACCTGGAAACCGCGCAGAAGGTGCTCAAGCTGATCGACATGCTCGAGGACCTGGACGACGTGCAGAACGTCTATTCCAATGCCGATATCCCGGACGACGTGATGGCGCAGCTCGGCTGAGCCGATCGGAGCGATAACGCGAAGCCGGAAGTGGGGTACGCTTGATGCGTTCGAACCCCGCTTCCGGCTTTTAGTATCCAGCTTATGACTTTGATTCTAGGGATTGACCCGGGCTCGCGCATCACCGGCTTCGGCGTGGTGCGGGAAACGGCGCGCGGTTGCGAATACGTGGCGTCCGGATGTATACGGACCGGTAATGGCCCCTTGCACGAGCGTCTACACGTGGTGTTTCGCAGCGTCCGCGAGGTGATCCGCACCCATGGCCCGACGGCCCTGAGCATCGAGCAGGTGTTCATGGCGCGCAACGCCGATTCGGCCCTGAAGCTGGGGCAGGCGCGGGGGGCGGCCATCGTCGCGGCAATGGAGGAGGGGTTGAGCGTGGCGGAGTACACCGCCTCGCAGGTCAAGCAGGCAGTCGTGGGGACCGGCGGTGCAGACAAGCAGCAGGTGCAGATGATGGTCATGCATCTGTTGAAGCTGACCCAGAAACCGCAGATAGATGCTTCCGACGCCCTGGCCATCGCCCTGTGTCATGCCCATACCCAACAGAGTCTGGTCCCCCATGGCCTGGTGGGCGCACGCCGACGTGGCGGGCGCCTGCGTCTTTGAATAAGGAAAGCTCTTCGTGATCGGACGCTTGCGTGGCACCCTGGCGGAGAAACAGCCGCCACACCTGATCCTCGATGTGAATGGCGTCGGCTATGAAGTGGAAGTGCCGATGACGACCCTCTATCGGTTGCCTTCGGTGGGCGAGCCGGTGACCTTGCATACCCATCTGGTTGTGCGTGAGGATGCGCACTTGCTCTATGGCTTCGCCGAAAAGCGCGAGCGAGAGCTGTTCCGTGAGCTGATCCGGCTCAACGGCGTGGGTCCGAAACTGGCCCTGGCGCTGATGTCGGGCCTGGAAGTGGACGAACTGGTGCGTTGCGTCCAGGCACAGGACACCTCCACCCTGGTGAAGATCCCCGGTGTTGGCAAGAAGACCGCCGAGCGCCTGCTGGTGGAGTTGAAGGACCGCTTCAAGGCTTGGGAAAACATGCCCACGATTGCACCGTTGGTGATGGAACCCCGTGCCAGCGCTACAGTCTCAAGCGCCGAGGCCGATGCAGTCAGCGCGCTGATCGCCCTCGGCTTCAAGCCACAGGAAGCCAGTCGTGCCGTCGCAGCCGTACCGGGAGAGGATTTGTCCAGCGAAGAAATGATCCGCCAGGCCCTGAAGGGCATGGTCTAGGTGGCGCCCGATGATCGAGCCTGATCGCCTCATATCCGCCGTTTCCGGTCGCGAACGCGATGAGCAGCTGGACCGCGCCATTCGCCCGCTGAAGCTGGCCGACTACATCGGCCAGCCCAGCGTGCGCGAGCAGATGGAGCTGTTCATCCATGCCGCGCGCGGCCGCCAGGAGGCGCTCGACCATACGCTGATCTTCGGTCCGCCGGGGCTGGGCAAGACGACCCTGGCGAATATCATCGCCCAGGAAATGGGCGTTTCCATCAAGAGTACTTCCGGGCCGGTGCTCGAGCGTCCCGGCGATCTCGCCGCATTGCTGACCAACCTGGAGGCCGGCGACGTCCTGTTCGTCGACGAGATCCACCGTCTTTCGCCCATCGTCGAAGAAGTGCTGTATCCGGCCATGGAAGATTTCCAGCTGGACATCATGATCGGCGAAGGGCCCGCGGCCCGCTCCATCAAGCTGGACCTGCCGCCGTTCACCCTGGTCGGCGCGACCACCCGTGCCGGCATGCTGACCAATCCACTGCGCGATCGCTTCGGTATCGTCCAGCGCCTGGAGTTCTACAACGTCGAGGACCTGGCGACCATCGTCAGTCGGTCGGCCGGCATTCTCGGCCTGGAGATCGAGCCGCAGGGCGCGGCGGAAATCGCCAAGCGCGCCCGCGGTACGCCGCGAATCGCCAATCGCCTGCTGCGCCGGGTACGCGACTTCGCCGAGGTCCGGGGGCAGGGCGACATTACCCGGGTGATCGCCGACAAGGCATTGAACCTGCTCGATGTCGACGAGCGTGGCTTCGACCACCTCGACCGTCGTCTGTTGCTGACCATGATCGACAAGTTCGATGGCGGGCCTGTAGGAATCGACAACTTGGCTGCGGCGTTGAGCGAGGAGCGGCACACGATCGAAGATGTACTGGAGCCCTATCTGATCCAGCAGGGCTACATCATGCGGACACCGCGGGGGCGCGTGGTAACACGCCATGCGTACCTGCACTTTGGCCTGAATATTCCGAAAAGGTTGGGGCCGGGGGTGACGACGGATCTGTTCACGTCTGAAGATGGTAATTAATTGCATTTGTGGGCGATTGCCGATTGGCAAAGCCGGGACTTGGTTCTAGAGTATGCGCGCGCAACACGGGGGAAAGCCGTTCCAGCAGCGTTTCCGGGTCTATTACGAGGACACGGATGCCGGCGGCATCGTCTATTACGTCAACTATCTCAAGTTCATGGAACGGGCTCGGACCGAGCGGCTGCGAGCTTTGGGGTTCGCCCAATCGCAACTGGTCGGCGACAATCTGCTGTTCGTCGTGCACTCCGCCGAGGCGCGTTACCACGCCCCGGCCAAGCTCGATGATGAACTGCTTGTCAGCGCCGAGGTCGAGGAGTTGAACCGGGCGAGCCTGAAGTTTCGTCAACAGGTTCGTCGAGCGTCGGACTCCGTCCTGCTCTGCGAGGGGCGGTTCCTGGTGGCGTGCGTGCGAGCGGACACCCTGAAGCCACGTGCTATCCCCGAAACGTTGCGTGCGGCTTTTGCCGGAAGCCCGGATTCTTTTTCAGCAGGAGATTAAAGTGGAACCGAACGTCGTCGACCATACCTCCATGTGGAGCCTGATCAGCAACGCCAGTATCGTGGTGCAGCTGGTCATGCTGACCCTCGTGGCCGCCTCGGTCACATCCTGGATCATGATTTTCCAGCGCGGTAACGCCATGCGCGCCGCCAAGAAGGCACTGGATGCTTTCGAAGAACGCTTCTGGTCGGGCATCGACCTGTCCAAGCTGTACCGCCAGGCCGGTAGCAATCCGGACCCGGACTCCGGCGTCGAGCAGATCTTCCGTGCCGGCTTCAAGGAGTTTTCCCGTCTGCGCCAGCAGCCCGGCGTCGATCCCGATGCGGTGATGGAGGGCGTGGCGCGCGCCATGCGTGTGGCCATCTCCCGTGAGGAGGAGAAACTCGAAGCCAGCCTGCCATTCCTGGCAACCGTCGGTTCCACCAGCCCGTACGTCGGCCTGTTCGGTACCGTCTGGGGTATCATGAACTCCTTCCGTGGCCTGGCCACCGTGCAGCAGGCAACCCTGGCCACCGTCGCCCCGGGTATCGCCGAAGCGCTGATCGCTACCGCCATCGGCCTGTTCGCCGCGATCCCGGCGGTCATCGCCTACAACCGCTTCTCCGCACGTTCTGAGATGCTGATCGGTCGTTACTACACCTTCGCCGACGAGTTCCAGGCCATCCTGCACCGCAAGGTGCACACCAGCGACGACTAAGACGACTGAGAGGTAAGCCGATATGGCAAGGGTTCGTCACAAGCGCAAGCCGGTCGCGGAAATGAACGTGGTGCCTTACATCGACGTGATGCTGGTACTGCTGGTGATTTTCATGGTGACCGCACCGATGCTCAACCAGGGGGTCAAGGTCGACCTGCCGAAGGTGTCCAGCGAGGCGTTGCCTCAGGACAACAACAAGCAGGTCCTGACCCTTTCGGTGAAGGCCGACGGTTCCTATTACTGGAACGTCGGCAGCGAAGTGGATACTGAAAAACAGACCGATAGTGCCGTGTCGTTGGAACAGATGACCGATGCAGTCACCAAGATCATGAGTGCCCGTCCGGACACCCAGGTATTCATCCGCGGCGACAAGGCGGTGAACTATGGTGCGGTGGTTGGCGCCATGGGTGCCTTGCAGCAGGCCGGTGTGCCCAACGTCGGGTTGATTACCGAGGCCCCCTGATCTTGAAGCAACAGTTCGAGCGCTCGCCTTCCGAGAGTTATTTCTGGCCCGTCGTCCTGGCGGTGGTCCTGCACGTTCTGATCTTCGCCATGCTGTTCGTCAGCTGGGCGTTTGCTCCGGAGCTTCCTCCCTCCAAGCCGATCGTGCAGGCCACGCTCTACCAGCTCAAGTCGAAGAGCCAGGCGACGACACAGACCAACCAGAAGATCGCTGGCGAGGCGAAGAAGACCGCCTCCAAGCAATACGAAGTCGAGCAGCTCGAACAGAAGAAGCTCGAGCAGCAGAAACTCGAGCAACAAAAGCTGGAACAGCAGCAGGTCGCTGCTGCGAAAGCGGCGGAACAAAAGAAGGCTGACGAGGCTCGAAAGGCCGAGGCCCAGAAAGCCGCCGAGGCGAAAAAGGCCGATGAAGCCAAGAAAGCTGCCGAGGCCAAGGCCGCCGAACAGAAGAAGCAGGCTGACATAGCCAAGAAGCGCGCCGAGGACGAGGCCAAGAAAAAGGCCGCTGAGGACGCCAAGAAAAAGGCAGCCGAGGACGCGAAGAAGAAAGCGGCCGAGGAGGCCAAGAAGAAGGCTGCTGCGGAAGCGGCGAAGAAGAAAGCCGCCGTCGAGGCCGCCAAGAAAAAGGCCGCCGCCGCTGCCGCGGCAGCCCGCAAGGCTGCCGAGGACAAGAAGGCGCAGGCATTGGCCGAGTTGCTTTCGGATACGACCGAGCGCCAGCAGGCCCTGGCCGACGAGGTGGGCAGCGAGGTCACCGGCAGTCTCGACGACCTGATCGTCAACCTGGTGAGCCAGCAGTGGCGGCGTCCTCCATCGGCGCGTAATGGAATGAGCGTAGAAGTACTGATCGAAATGCTGCCGGACGGTACCATCACCAATGCCAGCGTCAGCCGTTCGAGTGGCGACAAGCCTTTCGACAGTTCGGCGGTGGCGGCGGTGCGCAACGTCGGCCGTATTCCCGAGATGCAGCAATTGCCGCGGGCTACCTTCGACAGCCTGTATCGTCAGCGCCGCATCATCTTTAAACCGGAGGATTTGAGTCTGTGAGTACCCTGATTCGCATTGCGCTGTTCGCCCTGGCCCTGGTGGCAGGTGCTGCGCAGGCTGCCGACCCGCTGGTGATCTCCAGCGGTAACGACCGTGCCATTCCCATCGCCGTGGTGCCGTTCGGCTTCCAGGGGGGCAACGTGTTGCCGGAAGACATGTCCAATATCATCGGCAACGACCTGCGCAACTCCGGCTACTTCGAGCCGCTGCCCCGGCAGAACATGATCAGCCAGCCGGCGCAGGCCAGCGAAGTGATCTTCCGTGACTGGAAGGCAGTTGGCGTCAACTACGTGATGGTCGGCAACATCGTGCCTGCCGGCGGACGCCTGCAGGTGCAGTACGCATTGTTCGATGTCGGCACCGAGCAGCAGGTCCTGACCGGCAGCGTGACCGGCAGCACCGATCAGCTCCGCGACATGTCGCACTACATCGCCGACCAGTCGTTCGAGAAGCTCACCGGTATCAAGGGCGCGTTCTCCACCAAGATGCTCTATGTCACCGCCGAGCGTTTCTCGGTCGACAACACCCGCTACACCTTGCAGCGCTCCGACTACGACGGCGCCCGCCCGGTGACCCTGCTGCAGTCGCGCGAGCCCATCGTGTCGCCGCGCTTCTCGCCCGATGGCCGCCGTATCGCCTATGTCTCCTTCGAACAGAAGCGCCCGCGTATCTTCATCCAGTACGTCGATACTGGCCGTCGTGAGCAGATCACCAATTTCGAGGGCCTGAATGGCGCTCCGGCATTCTCCCCTGACGGCAACCGCCTGGCCTTCGTCCTGTCGCGCGACGGCAACCCGGAAATCTACGTCATGGACCTTGGCAGCCGCGCCCTGCGCCGCCTGACCAACAACCTGGCGATCGATACCGAACCCTTCTGGGGCAAGGACGGCTCTACCCTGTACTTCACCTCGGACCGTGGCGGCAAGCCGCAGATCTACAAGATGAACGTGAACAGCGGTGCCGTGGACCGGGTAACCTTCATCGGCAACTACAACGCCAACCCGAAACTTTCGGCCGACGAGAAGACCCTGGTAATGGTCCACCGCCAGCAGGGCTACACCAACTTCCAGATCGCCGCCCAGGACCTCCAGCGCGGCAATCTGCGGGTGCTGTCGAACACCACTCTGGACGATTCGCCCACTGTTGCGCCCAATGGCACCATGCTAATCTACGCCACCCGCCAGCAGGACCGGGGCGTGCTGATGCTCGTATCCATCAACGGACGCGTACGGATACCTCTCCCTACCGCTCAGGGCGATGTGCGCGAGCCTTCCTGGTCCCCTTACCTGAACTGACGGTCGCCAACGGTTACAAACTTATACACTGGGGTTCATTAGGAGTTACATGATGGAAATGCTGAAATTCGGCAAATTTGCTGCGCTGGCTCTGGCCATGGCTGTGGCTGTGGGTTGCTCCTCCAAGGGCGGCGATGCTTCCGGTGAAGGTGCCAATGGCGGCGTCGACCCGAACGCAGGCTATGGCGCCAACAGCGGTGCCGTTGACGGCAGCCTGAGCGACGAAGCCGCTCTGCGTGCGATCACCACCTTCTACTTCGAGTACGACAGCTCCGACCTGAAGCCGGAAGCCATGCGCGCTCTGGACGTACACGCGAAAGACCTGAAAGGCAGCGGTCAGCGCGTAGTGCTGGAAGGCCACACCGACGAACGCGGCACCCGCGAGTACAACATGGCTCTGGGCGAGCGTCGTGCCAAGGCCGTTCAGCGCTACCTGGTGCTGCAGGGTGTTTCGCCGGCCCAGCTGGAACTGGTTTCCTATGGTAAAGAGCGTCCGGTCGCTACCGGCCACGACGAGCAGTCCTGGGCTCAGAACCGTCGCGTCGAGCTGAAGAAGTAAGAAGTCGTTATGCCCAAGCACCTGCGTGTCCTGACGTTCCTCGCGCTCAGCCTGCCATTAGCGGCCTGGGCGGAAGTTCCTGTGTATGACGGCGTTGCCGCCAACAATGGCGGCAACGTTCCTCCTTCCGGGTATGGCACGGCAGGTGCCGGCGGCGCCTTTGCCGGAGGTGGGGTGACAACCCCCACCTCCGTGCAGGGCGAACTGTTCATGCAGCTCCAGCAGATGCAGGACGAGTTGGCTCGCCTGCGTGGCACGCTCGAGGAGCAGCAGAACCAGATCCAGCAGCTCAAGCAGGAAAGCCTGGAACGCTACCAGGACCTCGACCGTCGGATTTCCGGTGGTGGCGCTCCCGCTGCACAGAATTCCGCACCCGCTGGCGCCATCAACGCCAATGGGGCGCCTGCGGCTCCCGCAGGCAACAACGCACCGGCGCCGAGCAGCGAGCCGGGCGACCCGGCGAAGGAGAAGCTCTACTACGATGCGGCCTTCGACCTGATAAAGAGCAAGGATTTCGACAAGGCGAGCCAGGCGTTCAATGCCTTCTTGCGCAAGTACCCGAACAGCCAGTACTCCGGCAACGCCCAGTACTGGCTCGGCGAGGTGAACCTGGCCAAGGGCGACCTGCAAGGTGCCGGCCAGGCCTTCGCGCGGGTCAGCCAGAGCTACCCCAGCAGCCAGAAGGTGCCCGACTCTCTGTACAAGCTGGCGGACGTCGAGCGTCGCCTGGGTAACAACGACAAGGCCAAGGGTATCCTCCAGCAGGTCATTTCCCAGTACCCAGGCACTTCGGCCGCTCAACTGGCGCAGCGCGATCTCAAGAACCTTCGCTGATCCCGTTCCCGATGAACAAACCCGCGCCTGTCGCGGGTTTTTTCGTTAGAATCGGCGCCCCCGTGAAGCTGCATGGTTTCAGCTCGGCTGATCTTCGTGCCTCTCCACGCGAGACCTTCCGGGATTTCGAGCGCCACGACAGGATACGTCCCGTGGCGTTCCTTCATTTACCGCAACGGAGGCGGACGACCTGTTCAGTCGTCACGCCCGTGGCTGAATATGCAACAGACCCTGCGCATCACCGAGATTTTCTACTCGTTGCAGGGGGAAACACGTACCGCCGGCTTGCCGACGGTCTTCGTGCGCCTGACCGGCTGCCCCTTGCGCTGTCACTATTGCGATACCGCCTATGCCTTCAGCGGCGGCGACGTCGTTAGCCTGGACGCCATTTTCGAGCGGGTTGCCGCCTACAAGCCCCGCTACATCTGCGTGACCGGCGGGGAGCCGCTGGCCCAGCCGAATTGCATCTCTCTGCTGGAACGGCTCTGCGACGCCGGCTACGAGGTTTCCCTGGAAACCAGCGGGGCTCTCGACGTGTCACGGGTCGACCCGCGCGTAAGCAAGGTTCTCGACCTCAAGACGCCGGGATCTGGCGAGGTCGGACGCAACCGATACGAAAATATCCCGTTGCTGACCGACAACGATCAGGTGAAGTTCGTCGTCTGTTCGCGAGAGGACTACGACTGGGCGGTATCCAAGCTGATCGAGTACCGCCTCGACCAGCGTGCCGGTGAAGTCCTGTTCTCGCCGAGCCACCATCAGGTCAGCGCGCGAGAACTGGCCGATTGGATCGTGGCCGACAACCTGCCGGTCCGCCTGCAATTGCAACTGCACAAGATTCTCTGGAACGACGAACCGGGCCATTGAGACGAGGAATTCATCATGAACCAGAAGAAAGCGGTCATCCTGCTCTCCGGCGGCCTCGACTCCGCCACCGTTGTCGCCATGGCCAAGGCCGACGGCTACGCCTGCTACACCATGAGTTTCGACTACGGCCAGCGCCATCGCGCCGAGCTGCAGGCCGCCGAGCGCGTGGCCCGGCAGTTGGGCGTGATCGAGCACAAGGTGATAGGGCTCGACCTCAATGGCATGGGCGGCTCGGCATTGACCGACGAGAGCATCGCGGTGCCCGAGTCGCCTAGCGAAGGTATACCGGTGACTTACGTGCCGGCGCGCAATACGGTGTTCCTCTCGCTCGCCCTGGGCTGGGCCGAGGTCCTGGATGCCCGTGACATCTTCATCGGTGTGAATGCGGTGGATTACTCTGGTTATCCGGATTGTCGCCCTGAGTTCGTCGAGGCTTTCGAACGCATGGCGAATCTGGCAACCAAGGCGGGCGTGGAAGGCAATGGCTTCCGCATCCAGGCGCCGCTGCAGTATCTGTCCAAGGCGCAGATCATCCAGGCGGGCGTGGCGCGTGGGGTGGATTACGGCCTGACGGTGTCCTGTTATCAAGCCGATGAGCAGGGACGTGCGTGCGGCAAATGCGATAGCTGCCGGCTGCGTGCGGATGGCTTCGCGGCGGCTGGTATTTCCGACCCGACGCCATATTTCTGAAAAAAATTCACGAGGGGTGTTGTTTTTACGTTAGAAATCAGTATTATACGCCTCGCGTTGGGTCGTTAGCTCAGTCGGTAGAGCAGTTGGCTTTTAACCAATTGGTCGTAGGTTCGAATCCTACACGACCCACCATTTTCTACGGGGCGAGTTGCGTAGGTCTAGGAAGGGGGTGTTGCACCGTTCTAGCCTTGCAGCCGTCTGGGCCGAACATTAGGCCCGCATTGACGTGATGTCAATATGGAATAGCCCGCCTTTTTAGGTGGGCTTTTCTGTTTCTAAGATCCTGAAACCATTCTGCAGGCGTAGCAATGCGCCCCCGACGTAATCAGCAATTACAGAGGGTACTGCGGTTTTAGCCGTGAAATTGCGGCGCTCTGCCAGCATGCCGGCGCTGGAATCCAAGCGCTCTCGGTAATTCCAGATTCTTCCTACAGGCCTAGCGATCTGCTGGGCGCGCGGCTACCTTTTCGTCCGGCAGCCGGCCCCTCTGGGCAGGTCTCGCTAGGCGAGACTGTCTCGGGCGGCAGATCCCCTTCCACCAGATCCGCTTGTTGCGGCGGGAACCGCGGATGCAGTGGCGGCACGGTTCGATAAGTGTTGAGCCATCAGAGTGAACAGCACGCTTTGCTCGAAGGTGTCAGGTGGCTGTGGTACCGCTTCTGCTTCCCACGAGGTTGGACCTCTCTGAATGCCTGTCTCTTGTGTGTGCTCCCTTGGTTCTGACGGTTCTGTCCTGGCCTCAGGTGGCGGCACTTCACCCACTCGAGCGAGAGGTTGCCCGCATGGCTTCGGTTTGGCAGAGGCTTGCGGAGAGCCGCTGTAATCCACCTTTCTGACGTTCTCCAGCGCGCCTTGGGCCAGGCTTCTAGCATGCAGCACGGCACGCATGTGGTCGTAGTCGGCCTCGATGTAGCTCATCGTGGTCTGGATATTCGAGTGGTTGAGCAGGCACTTCGTGAGATGGATGTTCCGCTCGGGTGCCTTCATCAAGTCGGTGGCCAGGGTGTGCCGGAAACGGTGCGGGGTCATCCGCACCCCAACCTTCTCGGTCAACTTCCGGTACATGGCCTCGACCTGGTCGGAGTTCATCGTCTTGCTCTTGTAATGCGGTGAGAACCGGTTGACGTTGAACAACTGATCGTCATCGGCGAATCCGGCTTTCTCGGCTTCCTGCAGGAGCCGCGATAGGTGAGGCACAAGCCCCTCCGTTATTGGCACTACGAACTCTTTATGAGTTTTCTCTGTCTCGCCGCGGATGAGGATCAGTTGATTATCCCAGTCGATGTCGCGCTTGCGGATGCACAGCAGCGCATTCAACCGGATGCCGGTGTAGTAGAAGACCTCAAACGTGCAAAGCCAGAACCAGGCGGGAGTGATGCGTGCACGATCGCCGGTGCAGCGCTCGGCGCCGACTTGCATGCTGAGCCAACTGCGAGCGCGCAGGATGGCTTCGGCGGCGACAGTTTTGCTTGCTCGCCTGGGGGGAATCACGGTGGTCTTTCGGAATGGGTTGACCTGGGAGTGCGTCACCAGCTCGTGCTCGATGGCGTAGCCCCAGATCGTGCGCAGGTGGTTCGAGTACGTGTTCCAGCTCCGCTTCGACAGGCCTTGTTCCAGTACCTTGCGCCGCCATCCCAGGACGGCCCTGTGATCCACGTCCTGTACGGTTGCCGTGGGGCCGAAGTGCTTGAGTAGCGCTTTGGTTGCGGCGCGGTAGATCTTCGCGCTGGCTTCTCGGAGATCGTGCGCGAAGATGTACTCCTCGGTGAGCTGCTGCGGCGTCATTCGACATCCCCTTCGGCATCGGTGATGACCGTGAGGCTTGGGTTGTCCAGAGGCTGTACAGGGAACAGCAGTTTGGGATCCTGAAGCAGGTAAGCCTTGAGCTCTTTTGTCTTGCGAGGACCTGAAACCTTGATGGTCCAGATGTTCAGGTTCTTACTGGTCTTTCGGTGAAGACCCTGTTTCTCGAACGCGCGCTGCACCAGCTTCCAGCCGGTCGTTTCCTTGGCCTGGGCCAGTTTTTCAAGCTCCGGATGCTCTTGGACATAGCGCTTGAAGATTCCTGGCGTGACCAGCATGGCGGTCCCGTCGACGGTATGCACCAAAGCCTTGGTGTCGTTGATGAACAGGCGACGGGCCGCGATGCCAGATTTCATCCAGCCAACGAATCCCTGTCCCAGATCAGTGCTTCTGCTAGGCATAAATACATCTTCAACTGCTTCAGGAGCGCAATCTGTTGGCTCCTTGGTCCCTAGTGGCTGCTGTAGGTTCTCCTCCCCGCGAGTGTTCGTAGAAGAAGCAGCCGGTGAGTCGTGGCTAGTGTCTAGCTCTTCTGGTGGCGAATTGATATTACCAAGAAGCGCGTACAAATCATCTGTTTCTTCCTGATCCTCAGCTGAGGGCTTCGCAATCGCCCGCATCTCGTTTGACGGTTTCGCAACGCTCGGCGTAGGTTGGCGGAGCGTCATCTTGGCTTCTGGCGCCTGTCGCTGTTCAATCGAATCGTTGGGGATTTCGCAGGTCGTTTCCGGCTTTTCAGAGGAGGCGTTGCCCTCTTCAATGACGAGTGATCCGCTGTAGGAATCAGGCCGCTCGGCAGGGTCAGCCCAAATCAAGGCTGGAGCGATCTTGAGGAGCGTGAACTTGTTTCTCCACCCAGCACCATTGTCTATCGTGGCCGTCCAGATGGCCTTGTCCTCGGCGTTCGTCTGGATGACGGCCTGGTCCTGGAGCATGTTGAAGAATGACGCGTTGGAGGAGGGGACCCCTTCGATTCCCTGAGCCAGCAGGTAGGCCCTCAACTGATCGGCCGCGGGCTTGCTCACCAGCCAGAGTGCGTCCTGAGTCAGCCACCCGTCGGACGGGCCGCCCGGCTGATTCAGCTTGAATTTGTCCTTCACCAGGAAGCGTAGCCCGTCTGCCAACTGCCGCTGCAGCGACTGCTTCGGTGCAGCCAGCGCTCGATCCGGATTACCTCCCAACTCCTGCGCGACGGAGGCCTGGTCTGCTTTCACGATGATCTCGCCCAGGATCCCGGCGTGCTCGTACTGCCCTGCGAACAAGTAGATCAATTGAGCCCACAGCTCTGGAAAACGACTGAGCCAGTCGAGTGCAGTGCGCGGTAGCAGTTGGTGGATGAGGAGTGCTGAGGCAGCGCCGTGGAGCTGGTATTCGCGGGACTTCACGTACTTGAAGCGGTAGGGCTGGTTGATCGGTCCGTTCCAAGGGTGCCAGGTACTGCCGTCCTGCAGCTCCACCTGCAGGTCTACGACGATCTTGCCTAGGTCGTGAGCCAGGGCGCCATACGCTGCGGCGGCCGACCAGGCTTCAGTCTGGGCTGACTGTGACTCCGGCGCTGCGCCGATCGGGAGCAGGTAGGTCTGCCGTACCTTCAGTGCGTAGGCCACGATCTCCAGGCCGTGATCAATCATCCCGCCTGGATGGGCATGGTGATGGTTTTCTGAAGCCGGGAGCTGCTGGACCAGCTCGGCATAGTTGGCCAGTGGCCGCCGGTAGATCTCCTCGAATTGCTGCTTGGATAGCGAGGCGCGCTGCCAGATGTTCTCCAGTAGCTGGCGGCGGCGAGGCGTGTCGAGCAGTTCCGTACTGCTTAGAGGAAGGAGGAATACCCCTGGGGCAGCTTTGGTTGGTGGGGTGGGGGACGGCTTCCTGGATATCCAGGAAAGGAGTTGAAACATGGGAGGCTCCATCGTGATTCATGGAGCGGGCTTTTCCCTTATTCCAGGGAAGAGGAACAACAGAAAATCCTCACCTCAAGTAGTTGGTATTTTTTATGGCAAAGTGCTACTTCTGGCGCTTGTTTTTTCGTTTTTTATTCGTCGCCTTTAGTTTAAGGTATCTGAATGCTGCTTAAGCTTAGTAAGTCAATGTTGATAATTTTCCATCGCTTCAACGGGGATGAATTGGATACACTTTTTCAATAGTTACCGCGCTGGTGTAGATCAGGCTGCCGTCGCTTATTCGATACCCGGTCAAGTTAAAGCGACCCCGTTTAGTATTTGAGTCGAGATAAACTCGTAGTCGACAGTCACGTATAGGCCCGCATTCGTGTGGTAACACAAGCTTAAGTCTGGCTTGGTCAATAGGGATATGAACCTCTTTTTCACCAGTGATTTGCAGATGCACTTCTGCTTGGGCAAGGAGCTTTTCATCGCCATCGTTGAGGTGAAATCGAATGTTCTTTAGTGAAATAGCTTGGGCTTCATCCGAAAGCTTGCACCAGCCGTCAAGATTGAAAATGCTCATGATGATATCTTCCGCTGCCTTGAGAAGGTGATGATCTTAATCCTTGGGCGTGCAGAGCGTTCTCTCTGCCTTCCGCTCTTCTTGGATAAGTTAGAGCGTTGAACGGGCATGTGTCGAGGGCTAGTGCTAAATTGACGGGTTTCCGTTCGATTACTATTCATGATTATTTCTCTGATTGTTCCTGTTTACACTATATTGGTCGTTTCTTAATGCGTGCTCTGTGCGTTGTCGAACTCTTTTGGTCGTTTTGTCTCGTGGATTTGTGCGAGGTGAATATGTACGCTGGTGCACCGACACCGTATTCTAAGTTCACCAATATGGAGGGAGGTCTATTGATCCGTCGGTGCCCAGAAGGGACCGGCATATGGCTATAGAGAGGTGTTCAACATGTGGTATCACGGCATCTTACAGCCAACGCTGTGGCAACTGATTGTCGCGACTTTGGCGCTGACCCATGTCAGTATCATCAGTGTGACGCTATATCTGCATCGCCATTCAGCTCATCGCTCGGTGCAATTGCACCCTGCGCTAAAGCACTTCTTCCGTTTCTGGCTGTGGCTGACGACGGGAATGAACACCCGTGCGTGGACGGCCGTTCATCGCCGGCATCATGCCTGCTGCGAAACGCCCGACGATCCGCACAGCCCGAGGTTCAAGGGGCTGCTCACGGTGTTGCTGCGAGGTGCCGAGCTGTATAGAGCCGAGGCTCGCAATCCGGAAACCTTGCAGACCTATGGCCGAGGCTGCCCGGACGACTGGCTGGAGCGTCGCCTCTACAGTAGGTTTCCGAACGCCGGGCTGGGCCTCATGCTCGGTGTGGACTTGGTTTTATTCGGCGTCGCGGGGCTGACAGTCTGGGCGCTGCAGATGATCTGGATCGCCTTCTGGGCTGCCGGTGTGATCAACGGTCTGGGCCATGCTTTCGGCTATCGCACCTTCGAATGCCCGGACGATTCGAGCAATCTGCTGCCGTGGGGAGTCCTCGTCGGCGGCGAGGAGTTGCATAACAACCATCATGCCTACCCGGGCTCGGCCAAGCTTTCCGTGCAGGCCTGGGAGTTTGATCTGGGCTGGGCGTGGATATGTCTGCTGAGAGCACTCGGACTGGCTCAGGTCAACCGTGGGCTGCCCACCATCCAGTGGGACTGTGACAAGCGAGCGCTGGATCTGGAAGCCAGCGGAGTCATCCTGCGCAATCGTCTGCTGGTCATGGCCCAATACGGGAAACGGGTAATGCGGCCGCTGGCACGCGAAGAAAGCGCTCGCTGTGATGCGGCGACCCGGCATTTGCTGCGGCGCGCCAGCCGTTTGCTGGTGCGGGACCCAGACAGGCTGAGCGATCTGCAGCAGAGCCTGTTCCATTCAGCTGTCGGCAGGAGCCAGGTGATGCAGCTAGCCTGCGCGCATCGCCTGGCGTTACAGCGCACATGGAGCGATGCGGGGGCTGACCTGGGCGAAGTACATGCGGCGTTGAAACGCTGGGTAACCGAGGCGGAAGCCAGCGGGATACGTCCGTTGAGGGAGTTTGCCGGGCTACTGTGCAGCTACAGCCTGTACGCTCCGCGGCAGATCGTGCCGTAGATTCGCCGTTGAAGCGGGCACGAGAAGTCGTGGAAGAGGGGACGTACCGGTCTGGGGATCGACTTCAAGAGGAGATCCATGTTTCATGATCGCCTGCTAGATTTGCAACGTTGCGTACGCCACTTACCGTGAACGCCAGCCTGTGGATACCGAGACTATTTTCGTGGTACCGAGCAGGGTCGACTGCGACCGGGCCTGTCGGCGTTTGCGCGAGGCGGGTGAGCGGATGGCGTTGCGTCCACTGCCTCGCTGAGCCTCTGAATGGAGCAGTCGTCGCGATACAAGGGGCGGCGGGTCAGGGGCAGAGAGCTGGGGGCTCCGTTGTGTCGGCTCGTTACGATTTGGAAGACGCCCAGTTCCCCGGCCTCGAACACCAGCGCGCTGGCGGCCATTAACAGGCGCCAGGCCCGGTAGGTGGGTTCGCCGACATATTCGACGGCAAGCCCCTGCCGCTGCTCTAGGCGAGAGACCCAAAGGCGCAGGGTCAGGCCGTAGTGACGGCGCAGTGATTCGACATCGGTGACTTCCAACTGCGCCTGTTCCATCCTGCGCACAAGGCTGCCCAGGGTATCCGGCTGGCCGTCGGTGAAGAGATAGCGATTGATCAGGCGGGCTGACGCGGTCCGTTGCCCCCCGTCCGGGCACTGAGTGATGCCCTGGTTGAGAAACAGCCCAGAATCCTTGAGAAGGCGGTGTACCGTGTCGAAGAATAGCGGCAGGTTGTCCGGGCCAAGGTGCTCGGACAGTCCGACACTGGCGATCTTGTCGTATACCTGCTGACCTTTTAGGTCGCGGTAGTCGCAGCATTCCACCGTCACTAGCGCCTGGAGCCCCGCCGCGTCTATTCGTTCGCGGGCCAGGGCCAGCTGTTCCCGGCTTAGGGTGATGCCATGGGCGTGTACCCTGTGGTATTGCGCTGCATGGAGGATCAACGCGCCCCAGCCACAACCGATATCGAGCAGGTGCTCGCCGGGATGCAGCTGGAGTTTCCGGCAGATCAGCTCAAGCTTGGCCCGTTGAGCCTGTTCGAGGCTATCGTCGATTTGCTCGAAGTAGCCGCAGGAGTAGACCATCGCCGGATCCAGCCAGAGTCCGTAGAACGCATTGGACAGGTCGTAGCGGAAGGTGGTGGCGTCGGGTTTTTCTGCGTCCGAGTGCATCCCCGTCGTAATCTGTTGGCGCAAGAACCCTTTCTGTCTGTCGGATTCCGTAGTGACCGAGCTCGGCAGCATGATGGCGCCGAACAACAGGCGTGCGCGTCGGTGCCAGACCTTGCGCTGGGTTTGCATGTGCTCCCTGAGCGCCAGGGCAGCGAAGAGGTCGCCCTCGATGTCGAAGTCGTCGCGGAAATAGGCTTCGGCCAGGCGCTGTGGGTCGCTATTGCTTAGGATCATCTTCTGTACGCCGTCCGCATGCCTGTAGACCAAGGTGAATGGGGCCTGAGTACCGGCAGTGGGCCCCAGTTGCAGGAGTGTGCCGTCCCACAGCCGAGCGTTCATACGGCTACTTGTGCCACGGAACAACTGGCCGAGCAATTTTGACGACTTGCGCGCGCTGAGGCTGCGGGCGTGGCGGGTGGTGATCTCGGCGACGTTGCGCCACTTGCCGGAGGCTGTTCGGGGGGGCAGGCGATCGCTGGCGAATAGGCGATCCCAGAACGCCGAGGTAACCCCGAAGTGCCCGGCTTGCCAGAGTGCGCTGTGATGCAGATGGTGGCATAGCTGGCGGCGAGCCAGCCAGGCGTTGCCAGAGTGATCGAAGTGATGCACGGCGTGATGGGTCAGGATGTACGCTAGGTAGCCTGACATGATGCCCAAAGCCAGCGAGGAGCCTCTCCAGGGGCCGAGTGCGAGCAGCGCTGGTAGGTAGACCAGGCCGATGAACAGGGCCGCACTGGACAGGGTGGATAGCCCTATCAGCGCGCCGGGCCGTTGGTGATGGGACTGGTGCCATTGGCGAAAGGGTGATAGTCCGTGGAGGACAAAGCGATGCAGGAGGTATTCCAGCAGCGACCATGCCACCAGACCTAACGCGGCCAGCAGCAGGCATTCCAGACGCAGTTCTGCGGGGCAGAAAAGGCCGAGCCAAACGGCCAGCACCAGTACCCCGACAACGTAGAAGGCGATATCGGTCCGGTGTACGAGCTTACTGTGTTCGAGCTTGAAGAGTGGCATGTCGACCTCGGTTCATCCGGAGCGGAGTGTCCTGTATGGTCCTGGCCCAGGTCTGTCTGATATCGAACTTACATCGCGAGTAACCGAGTCGAGGTGCCCGGAGCGAGGTCAGATCAGACTGATGTCCATGTGCACGCCGACCCCCACGGAACTCTCGATGACATCACGCACGAGCAGGGACTCGATTTCCGAACGGGTATTCGCCAGCAGAACGACATGGCCCTGGGCGATAGCCTGTCTGAAGGGACCGCTGACTTGGCTGACATCCACCGATGCGCCGACCGCTCCTCCGAACAGCGCTCCCAGGGCGCTGCTCCAACCCAGCAAGGCCAACGGTGCATCACCGAACAGGCTGGCCTCGGTTCGCGTCAGAGCGAATGTGACCAGCGTGCTGACGAGGAGCCCCGCTAGCGCGCCGGCTGCGCCACTTGACAGCACCTGGATGAACGAACGCCGGCGCGTTGTTGGAAGTGGAACGTCTTCAGCGCCGAGGATGCTTAACTGTTCGAGGCCGAGGCCTCGGTCGACCAGACGTTTGCGAGCGCTTTCGGCCTGCGCCCGGAGGTTGAAAACGGCCGATACCTGGTGGCTGTAGCCAACCATGGCAGATCTCCCGGAAGGTATGGATTCCCAGTCTACGGGCGGGGGCCAGCGACGTCTGTGCGCAAGCGAACCCAGGGCGGCCGACCTGCGCATCGCTGCCAGGTCAGGTCGGAGTCTTTTTACCCGCAGTGGCGGCGCGCCGCGCTTCGAGAATGGCGTCGGCCCAGGCCAATGGCCACTGGACATAGCGCTGTTTGTCGAACTCCCTTTTCCAGTTTTCGGTTTCCTCCACGTTCAGTTGCGTGAAACTGTTTGAGCCTGCCTCCTTGGCTTCCCGGAACGTGGAGTACTCGACGCCGTTGTCGCCGCCGAACTTCTTCAGCGGTTCTTCCGGCATCCGCGGCTGGAACCACCCCTGGGGTTCCGCCGGTGCGTGGGCGATGAAGTAGTCGCGCAGGGTCCGTCCTTCGGGTAGATGACCTTCGGCAAGTAGCCGGGGTACGTAGATATCGTCGTCGATGTTCATGGTGTCGCCTCCGGAAGATGAAGAGGGTGAGCGGCCTGGCGCGCCGTCTCGTTGCCGTGCGACGAAATCCTCATCGGGCGGGCAGATAGGGAAGCAGGCGATCGGTCTCGCGCTTGACCACCGCGTAGCATTCGCAACAGAGCGCTTCCAATTGCGGACGGTCGAGAACGGTGATGTGCCCTCGGCTGTACTTGATCACGCCGAGTTTCTGCAGCTTGCCGGCCGCTTCGGTGACGCCTTCGCGGCGGACCCCCAGCATGTTGGCGATGAGTTCCTGGGTCATGCTCAACTGGTTGCTGGGTAGCCGGTCGAGCGACAGCAGCAGCCAGCGGCAGAGTTGCTGGTCGATCGAGTGATGGCGGTTGCACACCGCGGTCTGAGCCATCTGGGTGATCAACGCCTGGGTGTAGCGGAGCATCAACTGCAGCATCTCGCCATGCCGATTGAACTCGTCCTTCAGCTTCTGTCCGGGCAATCGGTAGGCATGCCCAGCGCTTTGCACAATGGCGCGGCTCGGAGTGCTTTCCCCACCCATGAACACCGCCACGCCGATGAGTCCTTCGTTGCCGACGACGGATATCTCCGCGGAGGCGCCGTCCTCCATGACATACAGCAGCGAAACGATGGCGTCGGTGGGGAAGTAGACATGTCGGAGGGCATCGCCCGATTCATAGAGGACCTTGCCGAGCGGCAGTGTAACTCGCTCCAGGTGCGGGATCAGACGCTCTTGTATCTCCTGGGTAAGCGCGGCGAGCAGATGGTTCTGCAGGGGAGAAACGTCATTGGTCATGTCGGCCACCAGTGGGTTCCCTGTGGTGGTTAGGCGTGATTGCGCTTGACATTGCCAGTGGAGTGGGCGCAGGGGAAACGCAGGGCGCTGAGATATTTTCGAGGATCAACTCTGACAGTGTAGCCGCAATGGCCAGGAAAAGCGTGGCTAGCGATGAGAGGCGGAACGGAAGGGCGAATCCCCCTTGGGAGGGATTCGCTTAGAAGTGATGTGGCTAGGGGGCGATGTCCAGGCGCAGATCACGGATGAGCTGGGTCACCGCTTCGGGTGTACGCCACTGTTCGGTGCCTATGCCGGTGCTGAATGCCTCGATGGTGCCCGTCAAGGCATTACCCAGCAGGATGCTCATCGCTCCGTCCCGGTCTCGTGTGCAACTGCACGTGAACGGTGAGAAGGAGGGTTCGATGAGCTGCCGGGCCTGCTCAAAGGTCAGTCTCATGTGCCAGGCTCGCTCATTTCTGTTGTGAAGACGGCCCCTGGTGCCCGGCTTCCTGGCTCATCAGGTCGTCGTCACCGCGGGCGGCCTGCGGTTGTTGCCCATTCTTCACGGGATCGCGAGTTGCCTTGGCGTCTGACTCCGGCTTCTGTTCAGAGGGCTTGCGCTCGGAGTAGCGTTCCGCCTTGCTGGGGCTGGCAGGGGGCTGGCCGGACTGGTGCTCGGGGGGGCTGTTGGCGCCATTACCATTGCGCGGCGCTTGCTTGGTGTGCTTGTCCATGATGTTGCCTCGGATCGTGTCCCGCGCTCGGCGAAAGTGTCGAACGCTGGGACAGGCATTGTGGTGAGCCGCGGTCTTGCTGTCGGTGCGTTGCCGCACCCAGGCGCAACCCGGCGCTTCGACTCAGTAGGGGAGCGGCGCTAAGTGTGGCAGCGCACCGACCCGGCCACCTGAGACGGTGCAGGCTGGAAAAGCCAGGGGTCGGCAATCGTGCCGGTGCCGGTTTGCAGTGGAGTTCATCATGAATACCCCTACGGAGCCCTCGTCAGCCACGTCCGGACCCATTTGGGACGCACATCGTGCCGAAGGATCGACGGAGCCTGGCACCGACGATGCCCATACTCTGTTGCCGCCGTATCCTCCGGCTGCACTGCCGGTCTGGCTTGCCAGCGAATGGGCGTGGCTGGGCGAACGCGGACGGGCGGTCGCGTGTCTTTCTCGGCAGTGCTATGCCGGGACCCGTGCATGGGTCTTGAAGCTCCTGCCAAAACATTCCCGTTGAGCCGTCATTCAGAACAGGTGCCTGGCGCACCTGGAGTGGGCTTCGCGAGGACCTCGTCGAGGGTGGCAGATCTGCTTGGCCGACTCTGCTGGCGGCGCACCTCCCCGCCGTGGAACGACCGGGCCCCGGTACGCGAGGAACTGTTCGGCGTCGAACGCCTCGAGCAGCACGGAGAAAGCCTGGCCGCAGCCCAGCCGGTCACTGCGTGTCCTCCCATCGTCCGCCCCCTGCGCAGGCGTCTTGCTGACAACGCGGCGGCGCTGCTGACGGCATACCGGGCCAGCGCCAGCGAACTGGAGCGAGGACGCAGGGTGGTGCCCGCCGCTGAATGGCTGCTGGATAATTACCACGTGGTGGAAGAGCAGATCCGCGAGATCCGCGACGACCTGCCTCCCGGCTATTACCGGCAGTTGCCCAAGCTCGCGTCGGGCCCCTTTGCTGGCTACCCGAGGGTCTTCGGGTTGGCATGGGCTTTCGTCGCGCATACCGACAGCCATCTCGATCTTGAGTTGTTGCGGCGTTTCATCGCCGCCTACCAGCGTGTCCAACCGCTGAGCATCGGGGAACTATGGGCGGTGGCGATCACCTTGCGCATCGTCCTTGTCGAGAACCTGCGGCGCCTGGTGGACCAAATCGGCCAGGGAAGGGCCGAGCGGGCCGAAGCCGATGCCCTGGCAGATGCCCTTCTGACGCCCGGCTGCGCCGCCTCGGCACTGGCAACGGACATCGCCCGGCGCTCGCCGGCAGCCTTGTCGGAGATCTTCGCCGCCCAGTTGGCCAGGCGCCTGCGCGATCAGGACCCGAAGACAAATCCAGCGCTCAACTGGTTGGACGAGCGGCTCCAACAGCAAGGCAGTTCGGTGGAGCAGGCGGTGCAGCACGCGCAGCAGCGGCAGGGCGCCTCGAACGTCAGCGTGCGTAACGTCATTACCAGCATGCGCCTGATCTCTGCCATCGACTGGGCGAAACTGTTCGAAAGCGTGAGCCTGGTTGATGCCCGCTTGGATGCGGACGGCTCCTTCGGCAGGATGGACTTCCCCACCCGGAACCTCTATCGCAGCGCCATCGAGCAACTGGCCCGCAGCGCTCCGCTCAGCGAACTGGCTATCGCCGAACAGGCGCTGGCGAAGGCACACTCCACCGCGGCGCCCGGCATACTGGGCGAACACTGGAGCGAGCCGGGCTACCACTTGATCGGCGGCGGACGTCGCGCGTTCGAAGCCCATATCGGCTTCCGGTCGCCGCCGTCATTGTGGCTCGGTCGTCTCGGCGGACGTCTGGGGATCCTCGGCTATGTCGGCGCAACGCTGCTGCTCAGCGGGCTTCTGCTCGGCGTGACCGTCTACGTCCTGCAGGTGCCGGGGCTGGGAGACGGTGGGTGGCAGTGGCTGGCGCTGGTAGGTGCCCTGTTCGTTCCGTTCAGCGAGGCCGCGGTGGCGTTGGTCAACCGTGCGGTAACCGGTGGAGTGGGAGCTGCCATCCTACCGGGACTGGAACTGGCCGATGGAATACCGGAGGAGCTTCGGACCCTGGTCGTGGTGCCGACCCTGCTGGGCGGCGAAGCGGAGCTGCTGGAGCAGATCGAGCAACTGGAGGTGCATTATCTAACCGGCACTCGCGGCGATCTCAGCTTCGCCCTCCTGGCCGATGGCATTGATGCGCGACAGTCCGTGCTCGAGCGCGACGTTCGGCTGCTGAAACTGGGCGCCGCAGCGATCGAACGGCTCAACCGGCGTCATGCTCCGGCCCCCGGCGGGCCGCGTTTCCTATTGCTGTACCGGCAGCGCCGGTTCAATCCGCAAGAACGGCGCTGGATAGGCTGGGAGCGCAAGCGTGGCAAGCTACATGAGCTGAACCGCCTCTTGCGGGGCGCGACCGACACCAGCTTCGCCAGCCTCGGCGAGTCAGGACCGACGGTGCCTTCCGGGGTGCGGTTCGTCATTACCCTGGATGCTGACACACGTCTGCCACGTGAGACGTTGCGGCGTCTGATCGGCAAGATGGCCCACCCTTTGAACCAGCCGCTGTTCGAGGCGGCGACTCAGCGCGTAGTTAGTGGCTACGCTATCCTCCAGCCCCGGGTTACGCCGGCACTGCCGCTTGGCCGAGAAGGCTCGCTTTATCAGCGGGTGTTCTCCGGACCGGGTGGAATGGATCCATATGCAGCCGCGGTCTCGGATGTCTACCAGGACCTGTTCGGCGAAGGCTCTTACACCGGCAAGGGTATCTACGATGTAGATGCCTTTGAAGCCGCCATGGCCGGCCGCATCGGTGAAAACAGCGTTCTCAGTCATGATTTGTTCGAGGGCATATTCGCCCGTGCAGGACTGGCTTCCGATGTGGAGGTGGTTGAGGAAGCGCCGGCGCGCTTCGATGTTGTCGCTCAACGCTTGCATCGCTGGACGCGCGGTGACTGGCAACTGCTGCCATGGATCATCGGTCATTGGCGCGGTGAATGGGCAGTGCCGTGGGTCGGCCGCAGCAAGATGCTCGACAACCTGCGCCGTTCGCTGCTTGCGCCTTCCGCCGCGCTCGCGCTGCTGTTTTCCTGGTTGCTGCCGATGCCTCAGGCGTTGTTCGGCAGCCTGCTACTGGTTGGGAGCCTGGCACTCCCGGCCTGTCTGCCGGTGTGCCTAGGACTGTGGCCACGGCGTCGCGGTATCGGCCTGCGTCATCACTTCAGCGCCTGGGCCGCCGAACTTCGGCGCGCTCTGTTACAGACGCTGCTGTCCCTGGCTTTTCTGGCCGATCAGGCTTGGCGCATGGGCGATGCGATCGTGCGGACGTTGCTGCGGATGTTCGTCACTCGTCGCCATCTGCTCGAGTGGACCACCTCCGCGCAGTCGGTGGGGAAACCGCGTCCCGGGTTGGCTATCAGCTATCTACAGATGGTTGGCGGTACCTCCCTGATACTTGGCGCGGCGGCACTGGTGCTGTATTTGCAGCCGTCCTCCCTGGCTCTGGGCGTACCCTTCATGCTGCTCTGGGCACTGGCGCCGGCCTTGGCGGTATACAGCAGTCGAGTGCCGCGGCCGTCGAAGCGCAAGGTCCTGGCGCCGGAGGAGGCAATGGGGCTGCGTTTGATCGCGCGACAGACTTGGCGATTCTTCGAAACCTTTGTCGGCGCCGAGGATAACCGGCTACCGCCGGACAATTTCCAGGACCAGCCAAGGCCCGTGGTGGCACACCGTACCTCGCCGACCAACATCGGCCTCTATCTGCTTTCCGCGGTCGCCGCTCGCGACTTCGGCTGGGCGGGCACGCAGGAAACCCTTGAGCGCCTGGAGGCGACCCTGGCGGCCATGCAGCGCCTATCGCGCCATCGGGGGCATTTCTTCAACTGGTACGCCACGCTCGACCTGCATGTGCTTGAGCCGGCCTATGTGTCCTCGGTCGACAGCGGCAACCTGGCCGGTCATCTGATCGCCTTGGCCAATGCATGCGAAGAGTGGCTCGACGAGCCGCTGTCGCCGGCTTGGCGCAACGGGTTGGGCGATACGCTGGCGCTGGTGCGGCAGGGGCTCGATGGGCTTCCCCGTGGCGCCGGACATTGGCGGCGACTACGTACGACCGTGGAAGAGATCCAGGCGCAGATCGATGGTCCGCAGTCCGCCGAGACGGGCTTGGCAGGATTGCGGCGGCTCGCGGAGAAAGCCGTGAGAGATGCCGTGGCATCGGCCCCCCGGGGAGTGGACGCAGTTTCTGATGAGCTTCTGTTCTGGCTCGACGCACTGAGGAACTCCGTGGTCGAACACCAGCGTGACCGCCTGCTTTCCGCTGCGCCGTTGCTGGAGGCTCGCGTGCGGAGCGTGGCGAAGCAGGCCCGGGCCTTCGTCGCCGGGATGGATTTCGCGTTCCTCTTCAATACCGAGCGTGACCTGTTTTCTATCGGTTATTCCCTGGCCGACAACAGCCTGGACAGCAGTTGCTACGACCTGTTGGCCTCGGAGGCGCGCTTGGCCAGCCTGATAGCCATCGCCAAAGGCGATGTCCCTACCCGCCACTGGTTCCGCCTGGGTCGTACGGCGACACCGGTGGGGACGGCATCGGCGCTGATATCTTGGTCTGGCTCGATGTTCGAATATCTCATGCCATCGCTGGTCATGCGGGCGCCCGTCGGCAGCCTGCTGGAACAGAGCAATCACCTGGTGGTGGAGGTGCAGCAGGCCTACGGGCGGAAGAAAGGTGTTCCCTGGGGCATCTCGGAGTCGGCCTTCAACGCGCGGGACCTGGAGTTCACCTACCAGTACTCGAACTTCGGTGTGCCGGGGCTGGGGCTTAAGCGCGGTCTGGCCGAGAACCTGGTGGTGGCGCCGTATGCCACGGGGTTGGCGGCGATGATCAAGCCGCGTGCGGCGTTGTTTAACTACGCGCGCCTGGCCGAACTGGGTGCGCGCGGGCGCTACGGCTTCTACGAAGCGCTGGACTTCACGCCGTCGCGGCTGCCCGACGCGACGGCGGTGGCGCTCGTCCACAGCTATATGGCCCATCACCAGGGCATGAGCATCGTGGCGATCGCCAACGCCCTCGATGAGGGGCGGATGCGCACTCGCTTCCATCGCGAGCCGATGATCCGTGCGGTTGAGCTGCTGCTCCAGGAGCGCATTCCCTCCGATGTCTTCCTGGCCCATCCGCGCGCTGAGGAAGTGCGCGTCTCGTCATACGAAGCCGGAATCGAGGCCTCGACGCTTCGGCGCGTAGCATTGACGCCGGGCGAGTCACCAGTTACCCACCTGCTTTCCAACGGTCGCTATTCAGTAATGCTGTCCGCTTCGGGCGCTGGCTACAGTCGCTGGCGTGACATCGCCGTGACCCGGTGGCGAGAAGATCCGACGCGCGACGACTGGGGCTACTATGTCCTCCTGCGCGACGTTCATGACGGCCGCACGTGGGCGGCCACCACCCAGCCGAGCGGGCAGGTACCGGTCAGCGGAGAGATCCTCTTCGACGAAGACCGGGCGGAATTCAGCCGCCACGACGGTAGTCTGAGCAGCGTGCTAGAAGTCTTAGTCTCGGGCGAGGACGACGGCGAGGTGCGGCGCATTACCCTGGTCAACAACGGTCGTCGTTCACAGGAGATCGAACTGACTTCCTACGCTGAGTTGGTCCTCGCGCCGGCTGCCGCTGACGATGCCCATCCGGCGTTCTCCAAGCTTTTCGTGCAGACCGAGTACGTCGCCGAGTACGCCGCCCTAGTGGCTACCCGGCGTTTGCGCTCCGGCACCGAGACGCCGGTTTGGGCCGCGCATTTCGCGGTGGTGGAGGGCTCCCTGACCGCACCTGTCGAATACGAGTCCGACCGTGCCCGCTTCCTTGGCCGCGGAAGGACCTTGCGCGATGTCTTGGCGGACCTGCGGCAGCCGTTATCCGGCAGCGCCGGCACGGTGCTCGACCCGGTTTTCTCTCTGCGCCGGCGATTGCGTATCGCGCCTGGGGAAATGGCGAGGGTGTCCTTCTGGATCGTGGTCGCTGAGACCCGCGAGGCGCTCTTCGACCTGATCGACAAACACCACGAGCGCAGCGGCTTCGACCGCGCCAGGACGCTGGCCTGGACCCAGGCGCAGGTACAATTGCGTGATCTCGATATCGCCGCCGGAGAGGCCGCCGATTTCCAGCGCCTGGCGGCGCCGCTGCTGTATGCCGACGCACGTTACCGTGCGCCGCCCGAGTCGATCCGGCACGGTTCAGGGCCTCAGTCCGGGCTCTGGCCCCTGGGGATATCCGGAGACCTGCCGATCCTGCTTCTGCGACTTGACGACAGCGACGACCTTGAACAATTGCGGCAGATCCTGAGGGCTCACCAATACTGGCGGACGAAAGGCCTGGAGGTGGACCTGGCAGTCGTCAATGAGCGCGCTTCGTCCTACATCCAGGATCTCCAGGTGGCGATCGAGACCGCCGTGCGCAGCAGCCCGTCGCGTACCCGTGAGGGCGAAGACGCGGCGCGGCGCGGTCAGGTGCACACCTTGCGCGCCGATCTCATGAGCCAGGAGGGCAGGGCGCTGTTGCTGGCGGTCGCACGCGTGGTACTGCTCGCCCGGCGAGGGCCGATCGCCAGTCAACTGGCCGCCCTGTGCTCCTCCAGGCCTATACCGACTCCGGCTGCGACTGCTGGTACGGCGCGACTGGTGGCCAGCGACGAGGGGGGGGCGGATAAGACGAGTCTGGGTGAGGCTCTCGAGTTCTTCAATGGGCTAGGTGGCTTCGGCAGTCGCGGCCAGGAGTACGTGATTCTTCTGGAAAAGGGTGAAAGCACACCAGCGCCATGGATCAATGTCATCGCCAATCCCCGGTTCGGCTTCCAGGTCTCGGCGGAGGGCAGTGGCTATACTTGGGCGGAGAACAGTCGCGAAAATCAACTGACGCCCTGGTCCAACGATCCGGTCGGCGATCCCTGCGTAGAAGCGTTCTACCTCCGCGACGAGGACAGCCGGGCGCTGTGGAGCGTCACTGCGCGGCCGATTCGCGACGATGGGCTCTACAGCGCACGCCACGGATTCGGCTACAGCCGTTTCGGCCATCGCTGCCAGGGCATCGACATGGATCTGGTGCAATTCGTCGCGCTGGCGGACCCGATCAAGATTTCCCGACTGGTGCTGCGCAACCTCTCCGGCAAGTCACGACGGCTGTCGTTCACCAGCTATGCGGAACCGGTACTCGGCAGCGCCCGGGCGACATCGGCGGCCTTCATCGAGACCTGCCAGGATGTCGAAAGCGGTGCGCTGCTTGCGCGCAACCCCTGGAACGCCGCCTTTCCCGGGCGTGTCCTGTTCGCCGACCTGTGTGGCCGCCAAAGCAGCTGGAGCGGTGATCGTCGCGAATTCCTCGGGCCGCTCGGTGACCCCTCGGCGCCTGCGGCGCTGCTCGGCGAGGCGGGACTTTCCGGATGCACGGGGGCCGGGCTCGACCCGTGCATGGCGCAGCAGTGTTCGATCGAGCTGGCACCGGGGGAGGTGGTGGAAATCGTCGCATTATTCGGCCAAGCGGACTCCCTGGCTCATGCCCGTGATCTGGTCACGCGATACCGTCGGACTGATCCGGAAGAGACGCTGGCGGGTGTTGGTAGGCACTGGCGGACCTTGCTTGGAGCCGTTCAGGTGAGCAGTCCCGAGCGTTCGCTGGATATCCTGCTCAACGGCTGGCTGCTGTACCAGACCCTGGCCTGTCGCGTCTGGGCGCGCTCGGCGTTCTACCAGGCCAGCGGCGCCTATGGTTTCCGCGATCAACTGCAGGATGGCATGGCTCTGTCCCTGGCCGCTCCGGCGCTGACCCGCGAGCATCTTCTGCGCGCCGCCGGTCGGCAGTTCCGCGAGGGTGATGTGCAGCACTGGTGGCTGCCGCACTCGGGACAGGGGGTAAGGACGCGGATTTCCGACGACCGGGTCTGGCTGGCGTATGCTGCCTCGCTGTATCTCGAGGCGACGGCCGACATCGGGATTCTCGACGAAGTCCTGCCGTTCATCGAAGGGCCGCCGTTGCAAGAGGGCGAGCAGGACACCTTCTTCCAGCCGATGCTGTCGGAGCAGTCCGCGTCGCTATTCGAGCACTGTGCACGAGGCCTGGACCAGTGTCTGACGCTGACCGGTAAGTTGGGCTTGCCGCTGATTGGTTCCGGCGACTGGAACGACGGCATGAATCGCGTCGGTGCCGGCGGCACAGGAGAGAGCGTCTGGCTCGGCTGGTTGCTGCTGGAGACTCTCGCGCGCTTCGATGGCTATGCCCGTTCGCGTGACCCTGAGCGAGCCCGTCACTGGCGCGAACATGCCGGGCGGTTGCGTCTGGCCATGGAGCGCGAGGCCTGGGACGGCCACTGGTATCGCCGAGCGACCTTCGATGACGGAACCTGGCTGGGTTCGAAGGATGGTGAAGCCTGCCGCATCGATTCGATCGCACAGTCCTGGGCCGTCCTGGCGGGCGCCGACCCACTGCGGGCGGGAATGGCAATGACCGCACTGGAGAGGTACCTGCTACGTCCAGTCGATCGATTGGCGCTGCTGTTTACGCCCCCTTTCGACGAGAGGGGCACGGATCCCGGCTATATCCGCGGCTACCCACTGGGCCTGCGGGAGAATGGCGGGCAATACAGCCACGCGGCCATGTGGGCGGTCCTGGCATTTGTCCGCCAGGGCAAAGGGGACAAGGCGGGGACATTGCTTTCCTTGCTCAATCCAATCAACCACGCGCTCACACCGGAACAGGTGGAACGCTATCGAGTGGAACCCTATGTGGTGGCCGCCGATATCTACTCCGAGGCGCCGCATGTCGGCCGTGGTGGCTGGACCTGGTATACCGGCTCTGCCGCCTGGATGTACCGCGCCGGACTCGAAGGTTTACTGGGAATTCGCCGGCAGGGTGCCTGGTTGCTGATTGATCCGTGCATTCCGGTGACATGGTCGGGCTTCGAGGTAAGCCTGGAGGTGGAGGGGGGGCACTACGAGATTCAGGTGGAGTCCGGAGAAGGGCGAAGCCACGGCGTGCGCGAGGCTTTCCTCGACGGCGTCGAAGTGGAGTGTATCGATGGCCAAGTGCGGGTGCCTCTCGATTGTCAGCGACACCGCTTGCGACTGAGCCTTTAGTGCAGTAACCGAAGAGGGTTAGGCTCCGGAAAATGCACATAGGCGACATGGTCTTATGGCAGCGAAATTCTAAATAAGGTAGCTGGGTATAATTGTTTAAATATGAGTATTAAGCTGGTTGAGCGGAAGGCTAATATTTAAAATCGCTTTCTAACTTTTTGCCATGGAATGGCTAAATAGTCGAAAGGGTTATATTCCAGTCAGAAAGGCATAGATGAGATGGAGGTGCTAGGCAAACCATATGTTTGACTCGGAGCGAGTACGGGCCTTTTCCGCCTCCAGGCGACCTTTTCGGGTAGGGCTTTTACCCTTGTGAACCATTCCCTTCACCTTTCAAGCCATTTCCCCTTTGACCCATTTGCTCCTGCTACGGCTGCTCATCGAGGAGGCAGGTGTTGATCCAGATCCATCGAGTCGTAAAGCACGCGAACCACCTCGAGGACCTGAGCTGTCGCCACCCGGTAGAAGACGAAGTGCCTGCGCCGAACAACCTTACCGACGTTGGGCATCGAGCGGCAGTAAACGAGGTGGATGCTGCGCAGGCCTGGCCCCTCTTCTTCGCGGCTGAGGCTGCCGAGCCGCAGTGGGTCTGTCGCAACCGCTTCCAGGGCGGTGCCGATGAGGGCCTGGTAGCACCGGCGCGCGGCATCGCCGAATCGGTTGTGGGTGAAGCGCAGGATATCGACGATGTCCGCTTGGGCATCATGGGATATGCGGTACTTGGCCATGCTTCAGTGGCTCGCCTGGTTGCCGAGCTCGTCGAGGTATTGGGCCAGGTCGTCGCTGGTGATCTCGTCGTACTCGCCGCGCTCCAGTTGCATCAGCCCACTGGATGTTGCGTTGCGGAGGGCTTCGAGCTTGGCGCTATTCTGGGCTTCCTGCTGCAGCAACAGGCGGAGGCCTGCCCGGATGACCTCACTGCGGTTTTGATAGCGGCCGGTCTCCACCAGCTCGTTGATGTCCTGCTCCAGCGGATCGGGAAGGACGACGTTTCGAGTTGCCATGAGGGGCTCCAGTCGGCAGATAGCTAGTGGCATAATATGCCATAAGGCTTGCCAGATCATCTTTTTTGGCGTATAGGTGATAGCAGGATGCCTCCCTTTGGGAGCCAGGAGATTGATGATGAACGCGCACACCAACAAAGGTTTTGCCTCCCGGATCGGTTTTGGTCTGGGTACGCTTGTGCGTTTCTGCCTGCATGATCGTCGGCCTGCAGTGCGCTGGGTCAAGCGGACCTGCCTGGTCGTGGTGCTGTTCGTTATCTTTGTACAGAACTTTACCTGGCTGGCCAGCACATTCATGACCTTGTTGTCGTTTGGGCTGATTGGTGTTGTGTTGGTTAAGGGAGACCTTTCTATTTTTCGCCAGTTGGACGAGGATGAGGCCCAAGCAGCTCCATATGGCCGAGATGTTTTCGGTAATGAATTGGACTGGATGGGGCGAAGAGATGATGGAGTACTCTCTCGTGAAGATTAATAAAAAAGGGGCTTGTTAGCCCCTTTCTGTTAGTCCCCTTTGGGTGAGAACGACGATATTGCCTGCTTAGCTACGCCACCACCCTGTGCCCCAGCCTGTTGGACCCCTTTGACTCCATTACTGAGATCGCTGAGGAGAGCTCCAACTTGGACGCCTGCCCAGCCTACAGCAGTTACCCACAGCATGGGCAATATAATGAACATCGCCCCCATCACGAAGTTCAAGATTGCATCTTGAGTCGCCGTATTCAGTCCCATGACTGGGTCGAACGAAAGATGTGGTGATCCCGAACCATAGAAAGCATCAAGTATCGTGCTATCGATATATCTGGCTAACTGAAACCAGAAGTCGACGAATATCATTGCAAAGAAGACGACCGTCATCGTCATGGCAACTTTCAGTTGATAGGTGCCGATGACCAGAACCATCGGAATGCAGATGACCATGGCCATCTTCAGGAATGACATCACCATCGGCAGCGCCTGGCGGACCATATCCATCGCCGGGAAGTAAGCCAGGCTACCCATTGCCACTCCGAGGGTGCCTCCGGCACGAGCCAGTCCATTCCAGATGGTGCCGCCAACCTGCCCGCCGTAATCGGTGTAGACGTTGCCCTTGACCTGGCTGGACGGTGAAATCACCTGGCGGATGACTGCCTCGCTCACCTCGTCCTGGTTCAGCCATTTCGCCCACTTGAGGAAGCTGGTCATCAGGTCCGGATCCACCTGGCCCTTGATCCGATCACGCAAACCGATCCCTGAGTCAGCCCACCACTGCTTGCAGGTAGGGTAGCCACCACCACCGCCCACCTGGGGCAGCCCGGCGTCGCGGGTGGCGTTGTAGGGCCACGACTGACGGGGACTCTTCGAGTAGTCGGTGTCGTAGTACCCCGGGGTGTTCAACAGGAATCGGGAGCCGATCCAGTTCAGGTCCTGTAGCGCCTTGTTGTCCTCGGCGACGGAGCCCAGATCGGGTTGCCGCATGAACAGCCGCGCACGAGAAGGTCCGTAGCAGTCCCTGGAAAAGTCAGCGATTTCTTGTGCCAGCAGCGGGTTGTTCACACGGGTGTTATCCACCTCCATACGCATCTGCCGCAGATCCGTGCCGCAAGGAATGGCCGCTACCGCGCCGGCGGTGAAGCCCTTGGACAGGGCGTGCATCATCGCCCACCAGAGCGGCATCTGCGCACTCTTGCCGGCCAGGCTGCTGAAGGAGCTCGACCAGCCGGTGTCCGCCGGTGCCGGCAGATTGTATTGGCACTGCTGGGCGCGGGCCTGGTCGAACTCGATGGTGTCGAAGCTCACGTTGACGACCGGGATGCCCGCAAGGGCGACCACAATATAGCCGACGTAGATATGCGTCTCGATGCGGGCCAGAGACAGCACGCCCTTGTTGCCCTCGTCGGCGCCTTCCCCGCGAACTTTCAGCCACTCACGCATCACAATGGCCACGAAGGGCACCGCGAACAGCCCTGTATCCGAGATCATGTTCCAGATCCCGTTGTTGATGATCCAGCCGAGGAGGGTGAGGTAATACTCCAGGTAGTCATTGGTCATGAAGGTCATGCTGCGCCTCCCGTGCGGAAGTAGGCTTTGCTGAATTCGATGAGCAGGATCAGCAACAGCACCAGGATCTCGATCCGCCGAATGCGCTGCCGCTCATGCGCGCTCAGTTCCCTGCGCTGCTTGAGCCGGAACCAGGCGATGGCCAGGGCGCAGTACAGCAGCGCCCTCCAGGAGAACAAACTCCAGTAGTTGCTTTGCCGCCAGGCCTCCAGGCCCTGGATGCCGCCGAAGTGGTTCAGGGCGAAGAGGCTGAGCAGCGTACCGACCACTGCCAGACCGACGACGATCAGCACTCCGACCAGTAGCTGGCCGAGGAGCTTTCGGGTGGTGAGCGTATCTGCCATCACGGTCTCCCTCCCGACTTGCCGCCGGCGGCAGAGGGGGCCTGCAGGCGATCGAGGCGATCAGCATCGGGCGCCGACTCGAACACGCCACTGGACCCTGAGGCGCGCTGTTGCCCGCGCTCGATGACCCGCATGGGCGAATTGCTGGCCAACTCGCGACGGAGTTCCAGTTCGGTCTTGAGGTTCGAGATCTCCTGCTGCAGGAGGCTGGTCTGCTGATCGACGGCTTGGGTGGCCAGGCCGTTGGCGGCGACGTTGGGCTCTTTGGCGCCGGCGAACATCAGGCGCTGCAGTAGCAGTGCCTTGCTGAGCACGTCCATCAGGGAGACATCGGACGCCAGGCGGCGCGCCAGGACGTCCTGGTCACGCTCGTCGCGCAGCGCCTCGATGACGCCGCGGGTAATTGGCAGAGCATCGGTGCCGGCCGCAGCCAGGTTCTCTGCAGTCAGTGGTTTGCTCTTCGACAGCAGCTCCTGCAGCGACTGGAGCTTCTTGTCGTAGGTCTCCTGGATCAGCGGGGTGAGGCCGACGCCTGCAGCCGTCACCGTCTTCTGGCAGCCTTCGCAGGTCTGTTGCTGTTGTTCGCCCAGTACCCGGGTGGCGAACGCGGCGGCTTCCTGGGGGGAGGACCAGGTGTTGCAGACCAGGCCATTGTTGCATGTGGCGGAAGGCACGCTCGACGAGTCATTCACTGAGCGGCTGGTCAACAGGTTGTAGCCCGCCCGGGTCACGTCGTTGACGATGCGAATGGGCTTCTGGCCGGAGCCGCCGGCCTTGTCTCCACCGACCCAGGTTACGCCATCGTTGCCGCCCTTCTTCTCCACCGCTTCGAGGGCGGATACGGCGTCTTTCCCGCCAGAGGCCAGCGTGGCGCCCAGGGCCTGGCCTTCGGCGATTTTCCCCCAGCCGGTCTGCTCGCCAGCGATGTCAGCCATCTTCTCGGCGATCGCTCTGCAAGTCCCTTTCGAGCGGTCGTAGTCGATCCGCGCCTGCAGGATGCCATTGGTGATCAGGTTGTAGAGCTGAGGGTTCGCGCGCTGGATGATCAACGCCGGCAGCGACATGACCGCGCCGGTCGCGTTCTGGATGACTGAGCCCATGATGTTCTGGAAACCCTGTGTGGCACCGTTGAGCTGGTTCTCCAGGGTGGTGCTCAGGTTCATGTTTCCGCACATCATGTCGTTGTTCCAGCCGAAGCCGACGCCGATCGAGTCCATCTGGCCGGCGCTGCCCATGCTCACCGCGCTGCCGCCGCCAATGCTGTAGAGGACCTCGTCGCTGAGCACCGTGCCGGTCTTGGACACGTTGATCGGGTCGTCGGCCTGGGCAAGTTGCGCTGCGAGCAGCCACGTCAGTGCGACCGAGGTGATGTTCATTCGCATGATTCGTCTCCGTGTCCTTATTGGAAGTCGGTACTGCCGAGGAAGATCTGCCCCTTGCGCTGGCAGCAGGAGTAGGGACGCCAGAGCGCCCAGGCGTAATCGCCGTCGACGGCTTGCGTCTTCGGTCCTGAGTTGGGAAACACCGCGCAGTTGAGGCTCAGGGACGGGGTCAGCTCCTGCCATTTCCCGGTAGAGGCATCGCCCTCTTTCAGCTCGCCCGCCGGCCAGTAGCCGTCCTTGGGGGCTGCGCGCATGGGGAGGTAGACGTGGAGTTGGCCGATTCGCGTGGTGATATCGCCGGCGCGCTGGGCGATGACGGCTGCCGTCTTGTAGTCGTCGGTCTGGTGCAGGAATCCGCTGCGCGGATAGAGGTTCCCCCACATGTCGCCGGAGAAGATTCCCCCCACCTCGCGCAGCCCTGGGACCAACGCCTCGGGGTACACCTGCTCGGGAATTCCATGCCGCCAGCCAATGGCGTCCAGTGTGCTGAGGAAGTAGGGCACCAGCGGGAAGGTAGCGCCAGGACAAACGTACCCAGAGGCGCTGGCGAACCGGCTGAACGTGGCTCCGCCAGGATGGCCGATCACATCCGCTTCCTTGAAGCGGCCGATGCTGTTCTCGGTCTTGTAGTTGGTGGTCGCGTCATTGCCGGCCTGGGCGAGTGGATTCGGTGTGCCCAGCGCCGACACCTCGGTCCAGGGGTTGCTCCCGGTATTCGCATAGCTGGAGACGACTGCGTCAGGCACGTAGTGGCGGACCTTGACCGACGTCTTCACCTTGCAGCCATGTGGGCCGCAGAGCAGCCAGTAGCAGATCCCGACGACCTTGTATTCGAGGCACTGGGGCGAAAGGGTGGAGGAGACGATGGCGGCGCTGTTGATCGCGGCCGAGGCCGTGAACGAGAGGCTGAAGGTGGCGGCCGCCGCTGCCAGGCGGCGGAGGTTGTGGCTGGTCATCAGCGCGACCTCCTGGCCTTGGCGATCAGCTCAAGCGCGCGCGGTACATCCGGCTCGCCGTAGACCACGTACTGCCTGTCGACTACCACGGCAGGGATCTTCTCGACACCGAGACTCCACGCATCGGCGACGTCTTGTTGTGCCTTAACCAGTTCTGCCTGCAGGCGTCGCCCCGCAGGGCTTTGTAGTAACTGCTGAAATGCTGCCTGAGCTTGTTGAGGATCCTTGGGTAGAGCGTCAGTCAGCTGCTCCTCAAGGTGCTGCTGGGCATCCAGGAGCAGGACTCGCGATGATCCGGTGGCGGTGACCGGATGAGCCTTGTCGGTGATGACCCAGGTTTCGGCCTGGCTCGCGCCGCTCAGCAGTACCAGTAGTAAGCCAACGGCCAGCGTGTGTGGCTGCCAGCCAGGGGGAGAGTGATGAAGAGGCATGGGTCTGTACCGGTTCGAGGAAGGTACAGACAGCAGACAGGATCGCTTCCGATGGGGCAGCAGGAAATCATCAGTGCGACGACGGAGTATTTTTCTAGCGGATTTTCGGTTGTTTGCTTAGTTCTGTACGCCAGGGGTTAAGCTTCATCCTTAGGGCGGAAGTTTGCCCGAGTCTTCAGTGGCGCAAGGCTGGCGACGATGAACACGCGGCGAAACGGGAACAGCGTTCGTCCATCTAGCTCCCGTGGGTAGTAACGGTGCAGCAGTTCCAGGTAACGATCGAGGAAACGCCGCCGGGCCTCCTCGTCCAACTCGCCGAGCACCGGACGCAGGGCTGACACCTTCACCCAGTCGAAGATCGGGTCGTTACCATCCACCACCTGCAGGTGCTCGGTCTCCCAGATATCTACCTCTGCGCAGAGCGGTGCCAGCAGGCGGTAGTAGTTGTCTAAGGACAGCACATTGCGCTGTTGCATCAGGTAGCGCAGCGCTGGGCTGCCGAGTGGAGAGCCAGCAGGACCGGCGCTGTCCAGCGCGTCGAGCATCAGGCGATACCAGGATGCATCGCGCCAGTTCGGCATGTGCGCCGCCAGGCAGCCGCTGGGGCTCAACTGCCCGAGCAGGCGCGGAAGCAGGCTTCCGTGGCGCTCAATGAAATGTAGCACCGCCGCTGCGAATATCAGGCTGCCCGGACGCTCGGCACACCAGTGCTGCAGGTTGGCACGTTCCCAGGATGCCTTGATCGGCAAGCGCGCCGCCTCTGCGAGCATCTCCGCGGAACTGTCCACGCCGTGCAACTCGGCATCCGGCCAGCGGCGGGCGAGCAATTCGGTGGCAATGCCGGTGCCGCAGCCGAGGTCATAAATCCGCTGGGGGGCGTGCATCTCGATATGATCGAGCAGCTCGACCACCGGCCGCTGGCGTAGCCGGGCAAACTGCATGTAGGCGGAAGGATCCCAGTGTGTCTCGGTGTTCGCACGGCTGAGCTGGTCGTCACGCACCATGGGTGATCTCCTGCTCGGCGGCAATCTGGCGCCCCAGGCTGCGCAAGGTCCCCAGGGCTAGCGCCAGGCCGCGTCGGGTATCGGCATCGCGCAACAGCCGCAATAGGTCTTTAAGGTTCGGCGCTTGCTCACGCAGCACCTCGGCCTTGGCCACGCGCACTGCGTTGCCGACGGACCAGCCGACATTGGTGGCCTGCTCGAAGAGCGATGCCAGCCTGTCCACCATGGCCGGGTCGAGCAGGTCGATGAGATCCGAAAGTAGCGAGAGCAGGTCGACCAGGTTGTCCAGGCGGTGGCCCTCGATCAGTGGCTGCAGCTTGTCGAGCAGGGCCTGCAGGCCCTCCCGGGTCTGCTGGGGGAACAGGGGAATATCGGCCTGCGCCGCGGCGCGAGGCTGCTGATGGCTATCCATGTCGGCTCCTCCCCGTGTGGGGTCAAAGCATTCCGCGAGCGACCGCCCAGTACAGCCCGCGATTGAAACCCTGGCGCAACAGACCGCCAAGCTTGGTTGGCGGGGTCGGCTGGACGTCGTGCCTGTAGTCGTACCATAGCGGCATGCCGGTGTTCAGGCCCATCTGTGCGACGGCCTGAACCCGTCCGTCGTAGGTTGCGCAAGGGCTGCCGAGGCGGATCTCAGCGGCGATGTTGCTGGCGATCACCGGCGCCTGGTTGTGGCAGGCGCCTCCGGCCTTGCTCACCGGTAGATCGACGGTATCGCCCAGGGTATACACCCGCTCGGCGCCATACACCTGCAAGGTTTCATGGTTCGTCGGCAACCAGCCTTCGTCGGCGGCGGATTGCGACAGGCCACACTCCCTGACGACATCCACTGCGCGAATCGGCGGCGTCGCCATGAGCAGGTCGAAGGGCTGCTCATCGCCCTCTTCGGAATAGGCGATGCGCCGCTCGGGGTCGACCCTGGCCAAGGTGAAACCACGCTGGAAACGAATGCCACGCTGCTCGAATAGACTCGGCAGGATCTCGCAGGTTGGCCGTTGCAGGAACAGGCAGTTGCGTAGCAGCTGGGCAGTGGTGGGATAGGTGTAGACGATCTCCACACGTTCGCGGACGCCCCGACGGCGCAGATAGTCATCGAGCATCAGGGTGGTCTCCACAGGCGCGATCCCGCACTGGTGGGGCACGTTCGGTGTTTTCGGGAAACTCACCGTGATGAAAATCCGGCCCGACTCCAGGTTGGCAAGGCGCTCCGCCAGCCGGCGCGCCGGCTGGTACTGGTAGAAGTGCTCGCCGGCTTCCTTCAGGCCTTCAATCCGCTCGGGAGCCGGCACGCAGCCAGTGGCAATGACCAGATAGTCGTAGCCGTGCCGCTTGCCACTGCGGGTATGCAGTTCTTGGCGAGCGAAATCGAAGCGGACCACCTGGTCGACTCGGAACTCCACTTCTGGGCGCAACAGCGAACGTTCCGGTCGCTTCAGATCTTCCAGGAAGAACTGCTGAAAGGCGACGTACATGAACGCCGGCTTGTAGTAGTGATCGGGCGAATCCGATAGCAGCATCACCTGCACTCTGCCGCTGAGGACCTCAGCGTAGAGCCTGGCCACGAGAAGGTTGGCGAGCATGGTGCCACCTACTCCGCCGCCGACGATGATAACTCGGTCCATGATCCCCTGCTCTTGTGTGATTACTGCAAATACCTATAGCCCAGAGCCAGGAGTTGATGAGGAGGATTTACTGTGAAACTTAGTAGGTATGGCGGAAAAATCTGCGCTGTGTTGGAAGGTTACCGCTGAAATGCCGGGGATCCTGGGACAAGGCCGCAGTCAGTTGTTTCTCGAGGTGTTCCAGGGGCGTCCCGAAGCGGAACGCGCGAAGATCCGGTAGCAGTGACCGGATGAGTCTTGTCGGTGATGATCCAGGTTTCGGCCTGACTCGCGCCGCTCAGCAGTATCAGTAGTAAGCCAACGACCAGCATTTGTGGCCGCCAGCCAGGGGGAGAGTGATGGAGAAGCATGGGTCTGTACCGATTCGAGGAAGGTACAGACAGGAGACAGGATCGCTTCCGATGGAGCTGCAGGAAATCATCAACTCGTAGGTGGTGTATTTTTTCGAGCCGTGATCGAGCGCTGCTGCGTACATAAGTAGGGGTGACGCCTTCATGTCCTGGGTAGCATAATTCCTGTATGTAGCTGGCTAATTGATGTTAAGGAGTGGTCGAAGTCATGGAGCGCTTGCTCGAGAGCATTTACATCAATGCCCGGCCGGCGATGGAGTTGAGGCTTAGCCTCACCAGCTCCGGCCGCAAGAGAATTGTGAAGATGGTGGATGGGGAGGAGGTCGAGGTTCTGCCAGGTGAAGTGCAGGGCATCTTGGAGGCCCAAAAGAGGGATGTTGGGATCCTCGCCGATTTCTTAGCCAAGAGTCTCTTGGCGCGACGCTAGAGATCCTTGGCTAGCCAGTCTATCGCCGACAGCAACGTGGTTTCGTCGGCCATTCCCTCCAGCTTCACGCTTCGTCCCGTCTGGTTGTCCCGTATGACCAGGGTCGGGGTCGCTGTAATGCCGTTCGACCGTGCAGTGTCGATGTCCGTCTTAATCAACTGGTCCACCAGGTCCATGTCTTTCGCACATTTCTCCAGTCGAGACTGGTCCAGTTCAGGAAAGTCCAATGTGCCGCCAGCCAGCCCGCCCCCGTTGCCGGCCGACTGAGCGAAGATCGCATCGATAGCGCTCCAGAAGGCTTTGGCGCCGCCTTGGATCCCCGCGCACTCCACCAGGCGAGCCTGGTGGCGGGCCGCCTCGCCATGCATCTGCAGGGGAAGATGCCGCCAAACCAGGTTCACGTCCGGATGGCTGTCTACCCAGCGCTTAAGCCGCGGGGTGTAGACCTTGCAGAAGGGGCACTCCAGGTCGGCGTATTCATTGATCGTCCAGCGCGCTTTCGCATCGCCGTAGAGGCTGTGGTTGGCTGGCAGCCCCTTCACCAGAAGCTCTACCCCAACGGCGGATGCAGCCAGCAAGACCAGCAGCCCCGCCCAGGGCAGGGCGGGACCTTGAAATCGTTTCGCTGCCCAGCCGCCCTTCAACAGTCTCACGCTTGCCTCCGCTGTGGGGTTTCCGCGCGGTCCACGGCCTCGATGAGCGCCTGTTGGGCCGTATCAGGCTGTGGATGTTGTTGCAGCCATTCATCCAGGAGCTGCTTTATCTGCGGGACGATATCCCGGCGATCGACCGCCCTCAGTTGAATCTGCTGCAACTCTTCGATCAGTACAGGAGCGCATATCCTGAGCGTCTGCAGGGCATCTTCCTCGGGGTTCTGCAGGATCTGGGTCAGGTTGTCGATCAGGTTCTGGGTCAGCGAATTCAGAGCTCTCATTCGTCCTGGCACTCCACTGCCGGTTGGTCTGGGAAAATAATGGGGAAGGGCGGCAGGCCTCGCGCCTTGTCGAGATCCGCTGCGACCTGCAAGGCCGCCTCGAGCTCGTCGCAGCCGGTGGCTTGCATGATGTTGTAGCGCTGGTTCTTTTCTTCGTTCTCGGTCATTGCCAGGGCCAGGTAGAGGCTCGGGGGAACCACACGGAAGAGGTACTCCTTGCCCTTGGCCAGGAGCACGCCCTCGGTGAACTTGCCGCTTTCCTTGCGGGCCGAGAGCATCATCGACTTCTGCGCCGGCGACAGCTCGCGGAACCTGGAGATCTTCTCTACCTCGTCGGGGGGCATGTTCAGGCACAACCACCACTCGATCATGTTCAGCATCGGCGCCCCGGAGGCTGGGATGTCATCGATGTTCTGGGTGGCGAGCCAGAACCAGGCACCCAGTTTCCGCCACATCTTGGTGATCTTCATGGCGTAGGGCAGCAGCAGCGGGTGCTTGGTGATGATGTGCCCTTCATCGGTGATCTTGACGATGGGCCGGCCCTTGAACTGGTCGCGTTCGGCGATGTTGTTTACGGTGTTCAGCAACGAGATGTAGGCGATTCCGAGCTGGGCGGCGTAGCCTTCGCGCGCGTAGGTCGCGAAATCCACCACGGTGAGATCGGCTTCAGGCCAGGGCGTGCCTTCGCGATTGAACATCTCGCCGTCGGCGCCCATGCAGAACATCTGCATGGCTTCCGCCATTTCGGCCAGCCGCGCGCGTCGTTCTGGCGCGGTGCCATCGCTCCTGGAGGCCTGGTAGAGTGCATCGCGCACGTCCTGGGTCAGTACCGTGCGGTTCGCGGCGGCGCAGGTCCTGGCCGCCGCCAGGATTGCCTGGCAGATGGCGCTGCGATCGGCACGGGTCAGGCGCGCGTCCTCCTTCTCTTCGCCGCCGGTGATCATCAGGCGCGCGACGATCTCCATCTCGCCCAGGATGTCTCGCTGGTCGTCCTCGAGGTCGGTCTTGTTGCCCTGGACGGTAACCGAGTCCTCGATGTCTTCGGCATCCAAGATCTTCATCAGGTCGGGGCTCTCGACCAGCTTGATGGCGTCCGCGAACGGCGCCAGGCTGACCCCGGAGCCCGGGGCGAGGCGGATCCGGTGGACCGAGAGGCCAAACCGCTTGGCGAAGTCGGCCAGCAGGCCGAAACTGTTGCCCGCTTCCGCGACGAACATCCGTGGCAGGTACATGGCGAGCATCTGGCTGATGAGGTTGGTCAGGGACGCTGACTTGCCGGACCCGGTTGGCCCGAAGATGAAGCCGTGGGCATTCATCTGCCGGTCCAGCTTGTTGAACGGGTCGAAGGTCAACGGTGCACCGCCACGGTTGAACAGCGTGAAGCCAGGGTGCCCGGTACCGGTGGTGCGCCCCCAGATGGGCGACAGGTTGGCGATGTGCTGCGCGAACATCATCTGGGTGTACCACTCCAGGGCTCGCTTCTCGTTCGGATCGAAATTGCAGGGCAGCCAGCGCAGGTAGCTGTTCAACGGTGCGACTTCGTTCTGCGGTTCGACCGGCACCAGGCCGGCGCCGAGCAGCACGTTGCTCAGGGTGATGCAGCGTTCCTCCAACTGGGTATGGTCGCGGCCACGCACGAACAGAGCGATCGCTCCGCGATAGAGCTTGTGCTCTCGGCCGATCAGGCGTCTTACGGTGGCCACGTCCTCTCGGGTGTGGATCGATGCCTGGGTGTCACCAACGGCCTTTTTCGAGAGCTGCTGCAGGTGCCCTTCCAGCATATCCTGCGGCGTCACGACCATGGTGATGCACAGCAGCGTGTCCTCGGGCATGCGATCGAACAGGGCGTTGAGGCCATCGCCCTTGAGCGTCTCACCGGTGAAATGCCCTGTCAGCGGCGCCTTGTTCAACTGGTCGACCACGATCACTCGGTGCGGCATGGCATCGAAGAGCCATACGCCCTGGGTGGCATCGGAAACAGGCTGCCGATAGAACAGGTTTTGGGAGAAGTCGGTGCCGTCGGCCAGTGGTAATTCATCCTGCAGGATCGGTTCGTCCGGCCGGCAGACCAGTTCGTAGAAACGACGTAGATCCGCATCGGTCTTGCCGAGGTGATCCGGGTGCGGGTTGAACCAGCGGATCAACCAGTTCCTGATCTCCTGGCCGCTCATGCGCGAAGCGACGATACCGGCGTTCGCCAGGCCGCCTTGGATACGCTCGCAGATGGATTTCAGATACGCCGCCGGGTCCTGTCCGCGAATCTGCGCATCCGCGTTGCGGATCCGGCGGTAGACCACCATCCGCACGCGCCGCTGTTGTCCTCGCCAGGGCAGCTTGCTGACGGCGGTGTCGACGAACAGTCCGCCCGGCTTCGAAATGCCCTCCAGGTGATGCTTCATGAGCGCCAGGTACATCTCGCTGAAGGCCGATCCTCGCGCTCGAGGATGGACGTACTGCCTCAACTGCTCCTGGAAATTGTCCCAGCTGATCTCGTCCTGGGCGTAGAACTGGACGATCCAGGGCGAGGTTTCGTGCTCGTCGAAGGAGTTCTGCAGGGCTTCTTTCAATGCGTCCCGGGCGTTCTGCATCCAATTGGGATCGCGGCCCTCGGTGCCCAAGGGCACCAGCTCGAAGAACGCGGCGCGCGAACGCCCATCCTCCAGGAGCATCACTTGCTCGTCGGGCAGGTACTCAGCCCAGGGCAGCAGGTCTACGAACGATGGGTCGTGATCGTAGAGGCGTGACGCTTCAGCCTGCGTGGCGCCATTCTTGCTCCCGGTGTTGGGCAGAGGAATACCCATGGCGGCCAGTCGCGCCAGATAGCGCTCAGTCGCTTCTTCCGCGGCCGCTACGTCCAGCGCTCCTGAATCTTCGGGAGCCTCTGCCGGTACCGACTGAGGCTGTGTGCGACCGCGCAGAAGATTTTGAAAGAGGCTCATTAGTAGTCCTCCGTACGCTCGCCCGGCATGGCGTACTGGACTCGCTGGTAGAAGGGGAACACGGTGGTGTAGCCCGGTACCGGGGCGGGATCGCTGCCGGCCAGGTGCGGGAACACATACATGACCAGGTCGGGATTGGGCAGTCGTTTGAACTGGCTGTGGATCTCGTTGCTGGCCGTGCGGGTGTAGTCGGCCTGGTCGTTCGCGGAGGCAGCCTGCTGCGGATCGATCGGGCGCCGCAGCGTTTGCCTGGCATCGAGGAGCAGCCGGCCACGGCTGTTGCCTATCGAGCTGGTTGCACCTTGTTCCCAGACGTCGAGCATGTTGGCCTCGCCGTGGGGCAGCATCTCCTCCTTGCTGGTGGAGCACGCTGCCAGGGTCAGCGCGCAGGCCAGGCCGGCGCAGAGACGAAGAAGGGGGTTAGTCCAGGTCTGCTGTTGCATGAGCGGCTCCAGAGCTGTAGTCGACCTTGCGGCCCTTGAGTTCGTAGTCGATCGCCAGTTGCTGATCGAGATGCACGGCGACCCGCGCGCCCGGTTGCACGTAGACGGCGGCGAAGGCCTCCCCGTACAACTTGTTCATCCACTGCCGGATGTCGCCGACGCCGCCGGAGAGGATGCTGTTGAGGGCCGAGTTGCTGTTGGTTCCGGTCGTCCCGAAGCTGGTGCCGTTGCCGCTGAAGACGGTACTGGTGTTGTTCTCGTCGGCGTCCAGGAGTTTGGCGATGCCGGCCCCGGCAGCCGTGAGTAGGCTCTGATTGCCCAGGTACTCCTTGGCATTGGATCGGCGATCACCGGCGATGCAGGGGATGCCGTAGGGGTCGCTGATCCAGCCGAGGCCGCCCTGGATGGTTTTCTGGTCGGCGCTGGCGGTCTGGTTGTTGTTGCTCTGGTTGTCATTCACCTCTTCGGCCGGCGCCGGGAAGGTGCGCACGGTCCCGTCGTTGAACACGAACGTGAGGCTGCGGATCTGCCCACGCACGCAGGAGAGTGTCCAGTCGCCCGAGGCGGTCCCGCTGGCTACCGCGCCGGCGACGTCCGGCAGCTCGATGCCGTTGGCGGTGAGGTTGTCCGGGCCGATGAGGATTTTGAACGGGTAAGGATCATTGACCGTCCCGTCGACCGGCACACGACCGATCAGCGCAGACATGGCCACCGAGCCCATGAGCGTCGAGTTCTGCGGCAGCGTGTAGGTCTTGCGGACGAGCTTGCGGTTCTCGAGGTCGGATCGCTGTTGGCCGACGGGGTGCAGCCCGTCATCGATCCGCTCCAGCGCGTTCTGGCCGCGATCGACCGCATTGCCGAAGGAGGTCGGGAAGCTGAATCCGCTCGGTTGGGTGGTGGAGCCGGCGGCCAGCGGCTGGCCATTGGCATCGACTGCGCGGGCGTCCTGGGGCTCGATCCAGACGATGTCCGATGAAGACGAGCCCGCTCCCTGAAAGTGCTGGCCATCCTCTGGTCGCACGCCGAATCCTACGGGCAGGTCGGTGTCGCCGGCCTCGGGAACGTGGGTTAGGTTCTCGAGCCGTTTCTGTACTTGGTCCAGGATCGTCTGGCTACGGTTCTCCTGCTGTTGCTGCAGCTCCTGGGCGGTGTTGTTGAGCTTCTGCTCGATGTTCTGATCGATGTTGCGCAGGCGGCCCTGCAGGTTCTCATTGGCGGCTTTGAGCGAGTCATTCTCCTGGATGACCTTGCTGATCTGGTCCTTGAGCTGCCGGCTTTCCGCCACGATGGTGCGCAGTGTGTCGGCGGGCGTGTCGCCGTCGATGCCCAGGGTTGCCGCTTCTTCCGACGTTACCGTCGGGGTTGCGGCGCCTTGTGACTGCGCGCTTTCCTTCTTGCCCATCATGCTCACGCCGATCAGGATGGCGCCGATCACGACGGGGATGACCAGCAATTTCAGGAGGGGATTACCGGTCAGCGCCACGACGGCCTCCTTTGGGATCGATCTGGCTGATGGAGGAGGGCAGGAGCGCGTCGGCAAGGCCGCGGCCGCGCGTCACCAGATACACGGTGGTGGTGTCGGAAGCGTCGCCCCGGGGTCCCAAGTACGGGTGCTGGAAGGTTGCGGCGACGAAATTGCCCATCAGGTCCCTGGGATCCAGGGCCAGGTGCTGGGCGCTGGCATTCTGCAGCTTCACCGCCGTGACGTAGTAGTCGTCCAGCCGCCAGGCGCCCATGGCGGTAGCCGTGATGGGTAGGCTGGGGAGCAGGGTGGTCAGGTCGAGCTGTCGCTTGACGCGCACCTGACCGACGCCATCTACCGGTTCCACCGTGCGAAGCGGGGCATAGAGCATCTGCGCCGCATAGCGCGTCAGAACCACGGGGACGGGCGTTTCGCGCGGCACGGCCTTCGGTGCTTCTGCCTGCTCGGTCTGTTTCGCTGCTGCCGATGGCTGGGCTTCCCGGGGCTGGCCATAGTGCGGAGCCACGGGCTCGCCGGCGACGATCCTGACCGGCTCGCGCGGTTGTTGATCGGCTGCGGCTTCGGTGGCGGCGATATCGATGAGCATCTGCTCGCCATTGGTCGCGTCCTGCAGGCGCAGGCGCGCCGGAGGAATCGGCTCGTTGGCGAGCAGGTAGAGTGCACCGCCGGTACTCTGGACGCGCAACTTGCCCTGTAGGTCCCGAGGAACGCCAACTCGCACGTTCCTGTCGACGAATACAATGCGTTCCTGGCCGACCGTCAACGGAATGGCCAGCGGAATGCGCTCCCAGCGCAGAATCTCCACCGCTTGGGCCAGTGCGGGAAGGGCAAGCATCAGCAAGAGCGTGGCTGTCGACTTCCGGATCATAGACCTCCCTCCCGCTTGATGGGGGCGACCGGCTCCTCGAGTTCGATACGTTGAGGCGTATCGGAGTAGCAGTCCCACTGCAGGCCGAAGGGATTGGTCTCCGGGTCGACGTCGGCGCGGATGACGTGCAACGGGTAGCGGGCCAGCGCGCGCTTGATCTTTTCGCCGGCGTAATACTCCGTGCTGTCCATGTCCAGGTTGACGGTCCAGTCATTGATCGAGTGCTGGATCACGCGGCCATTGCTCTCGCCAATGCCTCGACCGGGGATTTCCGAGGTGGTGCGCTCGCGCCCCCTGAGCTCACCGGCGTTACGACGAAACTCGAAGTCCTTCTCCAGGAAGACTTTGCAGGCAGGCGTCAAGTAGGCGGCGTAGCGGAACAGGTTGCTCTTGTAGTCCGCCTCGCCGTCCTTGGGCCAACGCTGTACCTGCTGGAAGATGTAGAGGCCGAACGCATAGACACTCTCCGGCGGAATGTCCCACCACAACCGGGTGCTCCCTGAGCGCAGGTCGGGCGGAATGTGGATCCAGAGGTCCTTGCGGGCTTCCCAGACGCAGTAGGCCAGCACCACGATGACCATGCACAAGAAGCCGGTGATGAACCGGAACGTGTTGATGTGTGCCTGCTGTTGCGCGGTGTGTTTTCTGAAACTCATGGGGACTCCGTGCGTCGACTGGTCCAGGCGCCGGAGCGCGTCACCAGGCGACGGTTGCCGAAGACGGGAACGCGCAGCGAGAGGGCCAACTCCACCTGGCGGTAGAACCAGGTATCGGGCCGCCCCCGCTTCATCCGCCGCAGGACGCGGCTGCCGATACCCAGGCCGAGGGCGCCGACCAGCAGCGCGCCCAGTGGAATGCAGGCAGCGTTACCTGCGACCAAGGCAGCCGGGATGCCAAGTACGAACCCGGCTGCTCCGCTGGTGAAGACCGTGATCCACATTTCGTCCGCAGTCAGGCCGCCGATGACCACCGGTTGCCGGTTCAAACGGGTCGGCAGGAAGCTGAGGGTCCCATCCTGAAACAGATGCTCTTCGGGCATGGGAAGGCCCTTACATGATGGTGGTGGCTTTGGTGACGAGATAAATGATCAAGATCAGCAGGCCGATGCCTACGGCCACGCCCGCTCCGAGATCCGACCACTTCTTTTTCCCATCATGGATGGCGTGATAGGTGCCGTAGGTATGCCAAGCGACCCCCAGAAAGACAGCCACGCAGATGAGTAGCGCGAGGAGCATTGCTCCGTCATAGCCGAAGTTCTGGATGGTTTGCATGATTCCCGACCCTTCCCCGCGGCTAGGCGCCTCGGGCTTGGGGAGTGCAGCCAAGGCGACGCCTGGGAGTACCAAAGAGATGGCAGCCAGGCGCAGGCAGAGGGTGGACAGTTTCTGGAGGGTGAATTTCAGCATGAGTGTCTCCGTATGGGTCAGCTGAGGAGGAAGAAAGAGGTGATGCCGAGGAGGACCAAGATCCGTATCGCGGAAGCGCCGGCAGTGGCGCTGTCGAGGTTGTTGGTGGCCCAGCCGCGCCAGGTGCTGTACATCGCCCAGGCGGACCACAGCAGAAGGAAGGTCATCGCTGCTCCAATGAACAGCCCCTCGCCGGCCGATGGGGGAAAGCCAGCGGCGGCCTGGAACGCTGATGTCTGGGCTCCGCTCATGCTCACGGCATCGGCCCTCCGCGCAGGGTGTAATTCCCAGATAGGTCGGAAGGGTCACGCGGTTGGGCGCGGCTGGGCGTCATGTAGTCCTGCAGGCCTTGGCGGATGCGCTGCAGGTCAGCGGCCAGGCGTGAGTAGTCGAAGTAGAAGCGCTGTCCGGGCTCATCGGCGCCCTGGGCACTGCGGCGGGCGGTGTCCTCGAGGGCGTTGAGCTGCCGGATCATCACCTCCAGGTTCGCCTGCTCGGAGGCGCTCGCTGCGAAAGCTCCCTGTGCGACCAGCGCACTGCAGGCCAAGACGGCCAGGCAGCTTCGGCGAAGGGATGGATGTGGAGTGTTCACGGCGAATCTCTTGCAGATCAGGGTGCGATCAGCTTGCCGATCGCCCTGATTCCATTCCGCAAGAAATACTCGGCGCGGGTCCGGGGTATTTTTTTATGAGGTTGCGCGTTTGAAAAACAGCAGGTAGCTGACGGGCAGAGCGACGCCCCAAGCCCAGCCTTGGGCGTTTTGATTACCGATCTCGGTTACGCCCCGCATGAGTGGCTGAACGCTCACCAGCTCCCAGCCTTCCTGGCCCAGACGCACGACCTCGGCCCAGCGCAGAGGGTTGAGCAAGGCGTGGTCGTCGGGTTCCAAGGTGTCTTCTTTGTGTTTGAACATCGCGACGCCCTTGGTGAGGGTTTTGTAGGGAATGACGATGTTATCGACATGGTATTCGAAGGTCTGCTTCATGACGTGCTCCTGGAGTGGTTCGAGTAGAACCGCACGGTTTCAAGAGCAGGAGGAGGGCCTCAACCGAAAATACTAGGCCTAGCACCAGTGAATTTCTGGTGGTTGGCGGGTTTAGAGACACGTATGGACGTCTGGGTGTATATTTCATATATATTTCTAAGGGAGACGGCTGATGCTTAGAAACATCTCTATTGGAGTTTTGCTAGCCATGGCTGCTATGTTGGACAGTTATGGGGTGGCTGCCGCTACATTACGATGCGGGTCGGCAATTGTTAGTGAGGGTGACTTGATTGATGATGTGCTTAGGAAGTGCGGCAACCCTGATAGCCGTAAAGTTGAAGGGCCCGCAGTGGATGGTAGTGGCTATATGGTGCGGGGGGCTGCTACTGTCGAAAACTGGGTATACGGACCAAGGAATGGTTGGTACCAGAAGCTTAGGTTTGTCGATGGAAGGCTAGTTCAGATAAAAGGCAGTATGGACTAGGGTATAGCCGTGGATGGTGTGTTTTTCATCCACGGCTATAAGTCTCATCCGGCAGATGATATAAGGGTAAGGATATTTGCGATTGGTAGGCCTTGTGCGTCGGAAATAAACACGGTTGCACTAGCGCCTGCACGAGAAACTATCTGTTGTAGGTTGCTAGGATTAGACATGCCGCCGTTGTAATTGGCTTGGAATTGCTTGCTGGAACTTGCTATGTCTAGAAGTTCAAGTAGAGTGCTTTGGTTGGCGGATTGTGCGGAGTTCATACTGATTGATGTGTTTGATCCTGCCGCTCGCAGCGCCTGCTGGATGTTGTTTGAAGTGAGTTGGGCACCATTAAAGTTGGCGCTGAATTTTTTAGTGTTGCCCGCGATGTTGATGGCCTGTAAAAGGGTGGATATATTCGCCGCCTGAGCGGTGTTGACGCTGATACTGGTACCCGAGGCCGCAGCGCTGATCGCTTGCTGAAGGTTGTCTGCTGTTAGTTGTGCACCATTGAAGTCGGCGCTAAACTTTTTCGTGTCTTTGGCAGAATTGATGAGGGCTAGCAGGGTGCTTATATTAACCGCCTGAGCGGTGTTGACGCTAATGGATGTTCGGGTTCCTGCGGCGTCTAAAGCTTGTTGAATGTTGTTTGAAGTAAGTTGAGCGCCATTGAACTCTGCGCTGAATGTTTTTGTGTTACCTGCTGCATGAATAGTCTGAAGAAGGGCGGTTATATTTGCCGCTTGTGCGGTGTTGACGCTTATGCTAGTGTTTGTTCCTGCCGCATTTACTGCTCTAAGTAGATTGTCGCTGCTGAGTTGGGCTCCATTGAATTCTGCGCTAAAACTCTTTGAGTTGCCTGCTGTAGATATTGCGGAAAGAAGTATGTTTATATTAATGGCTTGTGCGGCTATTGCGGATACTCTGGTTAATGATCCTGCTGAATTTATGACTTCCTGAAGGTTGTTAGCAGTCAGCTCTGCGCCGTTGAAAGTTGTTGAGAGATTTTTTGTGTTTTCTGCAGTGGTTGTTGCCTTGAGAAGAGTGTCTATATTTAATGCTTGCGCGTTGCTTATGCTGATGGTTGTATTCTTTCCTGCTTTTGATAGGGCCTCTAGCATGTTGCTTGGATTTAGAAGGCGTCCGTCGAAATCAAGGATAAGCTTCATCTCAATGCTCCGCTGTGACCTAACGTTAAAGTCTTGGTGTGAGTACTTCCTAGGCTGAATGAGTTGGCTACAAAACTCTTTGCCTTATGTCAATGTCAGGCATTCGCTGTGACCAATATCATTTTTTTGAGTCATTTTTCACAGCTAGCTATCTGCTCCTTCAGCTTTCTGTCGTCCACGTACCGCTGCATGATCGACAGCACCAGGCTGTTGATGGCGAGGATCTTCATCGCGCGGGTCACTGCGACGTAGATCAGGTTCAACTCATCGTCGCGCTTGCCTGGGTCGGTGTCGGGGGCCAGCGGGTCCGCGTTGAAGTCGTCGTACAGGCAGACGAAATCCCATTCCAGCCCCTTGGCCTTGTGTGCGGTGGTCAAGGTGATTGTTGCGTCCAGCTCATCGTCAAGGGTCAGTGAGCGAAGCTCGAGGATCCGCGCCGGTAGATCAGGGTAGGTCGAGATGATCTTGATAGAGCGCAGCATTTCACTGTCTTGGCTGATCTCGGCGATCTCCACGTACTGGGTGTAGTCGCGGTAGTCCCGGAGCAGCTTTTTGTTCTGGACGTTTTGGCGCAGGCCTCGGCTGAATGCGTACAGATCCTCCAGGTCGCGCAGCGAGTAACTGTCGATACCGCCGACCCAGTAGAACTTGGGCGCCGGATTATTGCGCACACGCTGCAGGGCATTTTCGATGACGCCGATAACGGTGCGGTGAATGAAAGTGCGGTGAGGAAGGTCCGCCGGGAGGGACTTTTTCACCAGCGTCTGCGGGCCCAGTCCTTGAAGTTTCCGTGTCTCGCCCTTGTAGGAGAGGATGATGTTGGCCACGTGCGCAATCGCGGGGCCGAACCGCCAGCTCTGGGTCAGGTAGTGCTCCTCGGCGCCGACCATCCAGTCGCTGTTCAGGGCATCTTCCGCGCCCCTGAACCGGTAGAGCTGCTGATGGGGATCGCCGACGATAGCCATTCTGATGCGCTGCCAATGGGCAATGTCCGCGATCACTGGGTTGATGTCCTGTCCCTCGTCCAGGAGCATGCAGTCGAAGCGCTGGCTCAAATCGGGCTTGCTCAGTTGATACAGCTTCAGGTAGCCGTCATGGGGCATCAGCATGCCGGTGTCCTGGAGGTCGACCATGCGCCTCCAGACTACTCGCGCCATGTCCAGGCCCTGCTTGAGGAAGCGTTCCTGGGCACTGGTGAGGAACGCCTTGTCGCGGAAGCGCGGGAAGTGCGGTCGGCCGAGTTCCGCGTCGGCGCTGGCCATGTAGTTGTTCAGCGTGGCCAGCACGTCACGTACCAACTCCCAGTCTTGGGTATCGAGTCCGCGGGCGATATCGGTCAGACGCAGGTTCTTCGTCTTCTTGTGGGCGTACTGGATGCCGTACACCGCATGAGCCAGGCTGTGGGCGGTCTTGCACACTACGTTGCGGGGAAACTTGCCCTTCGCGGCTTTCTCCACCGAGCTGTTGTAGCAGAGATAGAGGATTCTCAGGGTAGGGTTCGCCTTGGCAAAGCCCACCAGGGTGGTGGTCTTGCCAGTGCCGGCGAAGGCTCGCACCAGGATCTTCGATGCCTTCGACTGGATGATCGGTGACTGTTCGTGAGTCCACTGCACGGCGGGTCTCCTACAGGTACTTTTTGAAGGTGGATGCTGTGATGCATACCGCTACGCCGAGCAGCGCGGCGCAGGGCAGCAGGATGAGCAAGGGGTTGATGCTGATGGGGATTGCCAGGTAGAGCGTCCAAGGGACGACCGCTAGCGGAATGATGCTGCCGCGCGCCTTGTGGTAGAGGTAGCTGGACTCCCGGCCGGCGCCGAACTTGCGCAGGTCCCGGCGCACCAGGCCGTCCACCAGGCCGGTGAACGCGGCCATCAGGAACAACGGGATCGTCATGACCAGAATCACCAGGCGCACGACGAATGTCAGCACCGTGTACAGCGCGGCCAGGCCGTAGTTCTGCAGCGTGGAGACACCCTGGGCGGTGAGATAGCGAACGTCCAGAGGGCTCCGTGGCCCTGCCTGCGCGATGGTGGTCATGTTGGTCATCCAGTCGACTATCCCGGTCTTCACGAACAACCAGTCATAGGCCAACTGGGCCAGCCAGGTGGCGGTTCGACCTGGCTCCTGCACGACGACGCTGTGTAGCAGCCCTTGCGACAGCCAACTGAGTTCGTACTCGAACATGGCCTGGGCATGCTTCCAGCCCGCGTCAGGCCAGAAGAAATACAGGCAAACCCACTCCACGATGATTGCGCCGACCAGCGAACCGAACATCACGCCGAGAAATTGGAAGGGCGTACTGATGATGGTGCCGAGAAGGGTCTTCTGGCTCTCTTGTTGCTGCTCTGCACGTTGAGTGACTTCAGCCATCAGGCGGCATCCTCACCGGCGCCGAGGTGACGGAAATCGTCGACCAGGTCCTGGGGCAGACCATCCTGCAGGGCGGAGTATCCCGGCGCCTCCCACCACTCGCTGTTAGCGGCCTGGCCCTTGCGCATACCGGCAGCCAGCTCCTGCAGGCTTTTCGGCATCACCTCGTCGGGATCGACCGCCGGCAGCGGCATTCGGATCTTCCAAAGATTGCCGCCCTCGAGGAGCGCGAACGCCTGTCCTTTGGGCAGACCAACGATGTGGGCCGGCTCGAGCATCGGCACGCTGGTCATCTGCACCTGGTCGTGCGAGCTGGAGGTGAAGGCTGCCTTCTTGTTGTTGATTGCGTCGTTGGCGCCGCTCGCCGGCGTGCTGGTGTAGATCTGGACCTTGGGGAGCTGGTTGGTCAAGAGTTCGGCCGTGGCGGTCTCGCGCACCCGCAGCATGAACAGGTTGTTGAAGTTGCCGATGATCTGACCGGCCTTCGCACGGGAGCCGATCTTGGCCTCGATGTCGCTCATGGTCTGGGTGTAGGCCGTCACCTGCACACCGGCGCCGCCCGCTTTGTTGACCATGGGGATGAACTCGTCGCCAATCAGCTCGTTGAACTCGTCGGCATGCAGGTTGATGCGGACCTTGCCGCCGGCGAGTGAGCCGGGCAGGCCGTCATCGACTCCATGCTTGTAGATGTGACCCGCGACCGAGACCAGGTCGCTGAACATGGAGTTGCCCACCGCGGCGGCGACCTCGGTATCCGATAGTGCGTCGAGGCCGACGTAGACCACGGCGCGTTTGCGGATGACCTGCATCCAGTCGAAGATCGGCCGCGGATCGTTGAGGTCCGCGTAGTTGGGCGAAAGCAGCTCCGAGATCCGCCCGGTGGTGAGTTTCTCCAGCAGCGGCAGCAGCGAGGCCACGATCTTGTCGAAGTAGGTCTTGTCGTAGCGCACGGCGCTCTTCAGGCCTTCCATGACCGGGTCGGCGATGCGTTTCTGTGTCAGGTACTGGTCGATGGCCACGACACGGAAGGGCCGCCCTTTCATGTTGAATGGCACGTTCTTGTCGTTGAGCTTGCCCTCGATATGGATGATCGTGTCCCAGGCCCTCGGGTCGTGCTCGCTGATGTACTTCTGGGCGTACTCGACGAACAACGCATCGATGTTCACGACGTGCCGTAGGATCTGCTGGTAGTCCGGGCGGATACCCAGCGCGTGCAGTGCGCGGGCGATGATGTTGACGAACCGCCAGGCAAACTCGCGGAACGCCGCGCTGTTGCCTTCGCCGGAGAGCTGGCCGGCGACGCGGGTGGCGACCTCGGAGATCCGGCCGAACCGGCCGACGGCGTTGTAGCGTGCCGATAGGTCAGGGTGGCCGAGGTGGAACACGTAGAACTCATCCAGGCGGCCGGCACGCTCGCACTCCACGTACATACGCTTGAGCAGGTCTGCATCGCCTTTCGGGTCGAAGACGATCACTACTTCGTAGTCCGGCTGCTCCTCTGCGCGCCGGCGCCGGTGGCCGTGGTGAACCGTCTGGGTTCGCCGGCCCATCTTCGCCCGCCGGCGTCGGCCCCGGCAGTGGGTGCGGCGAATATCCTGGGTGATGAACAGCTCCGCGAGTCGCGTCTTACCCACCCTCGTAGTGCCGAGTACCAGTGTGTGGCCGACGCGCTCGCCCAGTTGCAGGCCTACATCCTGTTCGCGCGGCTCGATGCCATGGAGCCGAGGCAAACCGCCCACGGGCGGCAGCGGCCGTGCGGGGTTCCAGGCCACGTCCCAGGCGGTGGCTTTGGCGACCAGCTTCAGAGGGAAGGGGGCGAACTCAAGCTGCTTCTCCAACCGGCGCGCGCGCTCGTAGAGCGGCGAGGGCTCGACGTAGGAGGCGAACTGGGGCAGGTAGGTATCTGCCAGGCGCTGCGTATGCTTCTGCGTCCACGGAAAGCCTCTACCGATGAACAGGTGTTCGTTGCTCACCGGCATTTCGGCGCTGGTCATCGTGTACTTCGGCAGTCGGCGAATGTTCCGCCGGTAGCGGAGCACCACGCCGGCCTGCTTCAGCCGCACGACGCCCAGCCAGACGAAGCCCAGCGCGGCCACGATGCCGAACAGCGGAGTGAGGGCGAACGTCCACGGCGCGACGATGCAGAGCGCGGCCGCGGTGAAGCACACGGTGGTGGTGTAGAGCTCCACGGCAGGCCGCAAGAGCGCTTCCAGCGGGTACTGGCCAGCCATGGGTTACACCTTCAGGCTTGCCGGCGAGTGCAGGCGGCCCGGTCGGCGGCGCTTGGCATGAAGTTCGAGCACCTGTTTCCTGGCTTGCTCTACCTCATGATCGGGCAGCATCTGCTCCAGCAGCTCACAGAGGGTCGATTCGTCCTCGAGGGCCGTGGACGTCACCTCACCGCCGTAGCGTGAGATCAGGCCGAGCAACTCCTGGTACATGAGTTGGCGTGCCTGAGCGTCGCTCGGCTGCTTGATGACCAGGGTGATCAGGTGAGTAGTCATGAGGACTCCTACTGCTGGATGGCGGTGGATGTGATGAGGGCGGGGTAGTGCCGCAGTCCGAGCCGGTCGACCAGGTCGTCCGCCGGCGCCGGCAATATCTGAAGTCCTTTCCCCCAGGCACGGATTTCCGTCAGGCGCGCTTCGCTGGCCACGTTCACTGCCAGGCCCACAGCGTGGAGGCCTCGGAGCTCGTCGCCTCGCTCTTTCAGCCAGGTTCGAGACAGCGTGTCGTCGCCGACGAGGAACAGAGGTTGCAGGCCTGGGGCGTTGATGGCGCGCCCCTGAACCTGGCCTGGCGAAAGGCGTGCCGAGCGAACTGGAAACGCACCTGAGCCACGGACACCCAGGTCGCCAGGTCCTGGTGTGGCAGCGGATGGCTGCGGATCCAGGCCCTGGTAGTAGGGGAGCGCTGAGGCTCCGCCGAGGTCTTCGACAACGATCAGCCCGGCGGCCCAGGCTTGAGTCGCGAACGCCGTGCAGAATGCCAGCGTGGCTAGGATCTTCTTCATGGATTGGTCACCAGCAGGTTGACGCCGAGGACTTGGCTAAGGTGGCGGGATACCGTCCTGCGGTACTTGGCGGCAGGCTCGCCGCCGGCGGGGCGGTGGTAGCGGCCGGCAACCTGGATCCAGTCCACCGGCCTACCAGGGGCGGATGCGTACAAGGCGTCCCGCTGCTCGACCAGGATGTCGGAGGTGGCGTCCAGGTTCTTGTACGGATCCAGGGAGTCGCAGGGGCTGGAGAAACGATGTCCGTTCCAGCCGATATTGACCTGGCCGAGGCCGGAATCGACGCTCTTGGCCCCGTAGAGGTTGATTGCCGCGAGTAGCGCTGTGCAGGCGGCGGTGCGGGTCGCGTAGTAGTAGGATTTCCCGGCGACGTTCAATGTCCAGGGCCAGGGAACGTATTCGCCGCGCAGCAGGACCTTGCTCTCGGTCAGCGCGACCGAGTAGAGCACCTCGGCCGGAACCCCTTTGGGCAGGGCGATCTGCTTGTACGCCGGCGGTGGATCCACGGCGGCCTGAGCGATGTTGGCCAGGACCAGCAGGGCGGCCAGTTGGAGGGCGCGGATTACAGACGTTGCCATCGGCCGTTCACCTCCTGGACCAGGGCGGGAAGGGCCCCGCCCAATCCCAGGGCCATCCAGCGGCCCTCGTCATGATTGAGCGTGATCTGCTTGCTGCGAACCTTCTTCGGGTCGACGCCGGCGAGGATTGCCCAGTGCCGCACACGCTCTGCGTCGTTCTGGCTACCGACGAAGTAGAGATCGAACTCCTTGTTCTGCTGTTGCAGGTCGCGGACCCGCTGGATGCAGGCGGTGCAGTTGTCCTGGACGAACAGGGCCAGGCGCCCGCTGCTCTGCAACGCTGGGCTCATGTTCGGCGCGCCCGACGGGTTGGCCGTGCTGCTTTCGGTGAGGCGGATGACCCCCTCGCCTGGATAGGCGCGGGCGAAGGCTTCGTCGTATGCGCGCTGGTAGGCGAGTTCCTTCTCGACCCGGCGCCGTTCGGCCTGGACCTGTAGATCGGCATACCGCCGCCGTTCCTCTGCCGATCGCGCCTCGATGCCCAGCGCGGTCAGCGGGTCAATGCCAGGTGAGTACACGCCCCGGGGGCCTTGCATGAGCGTCTGGTAGCGGGTCCATTCCTGTTGATTCAGTCCCCACTCCTGGGCCAGGTCGCTCTGAGATGTCTGCTGTTTCAGCGTGTCGAGTTGGCTACCGGACAGCTGGCTGCTGGCCTCTCGGCTTGCCGCAGCCTCCTGGGCGACTGCGGGATAGCTCAGCAGCAGCACCAGGCCGGACAGGAGCGATACGGTTCTGTTCATGTGCGGGGTCCTATGGTTGGATGCGAACGCTGCGCGAGGCGCCGGCGACGTCGAAGTGCGCGGTACGATCGTCAAGGTCGGTCAGTCGCCAGGTCGTGCCGGCGACGGCATCGCCCTGGCGAATGAGGTAGATCTGGCTGAGCTGGGTGGATCCCGGAGGTGCAACCGACAGAAACCGTTCGCCCCCGCGATACTCCACGCCGAGGATTGAGAAGGGCGGAGGCTCGATTGGCTTGGGTTTCGGCTTGGGCTTGACAGGGAAGGCACCGCGCTTCGGTGGAGGCACGATCAGCGGCGGAGCCTTGGCTTGCTTCTCTTGCAGCGTGCGGACAGAACCGTCCAGCGTCTCCACTGTAGCCTTGAGCACCAGGAGATCGCCGGCCGAGGCGGTGGTTTGAGCCAGGTTCTCGACGGCGTCGGAGGCCTGCTTGGCGAAGGCCTGCGCGGCGTCAATGCGGTTGGACAGTGCCTGCTGGCCTGAGCGGAAGTCCTCGTTGCTGACCAGGTGCTGCCCATCCACGGCGTCGAGGCGCTCGTCGACTCGATTCAAGCGAGCCAGGATCGCCTCTAGCGAGGTCTTTTCCGCGGCACTGTCCACGCCTGATCGGAGCTGAATGAGTTGGTATTGCTGGTAGCCCAGCAGGCCGGCCATTGCCGTCAAGCAGAGGCCAAGAATCATTGATGCAGGGGATGGGCGTTTCATGAGTGTCCTCGCGCGAAGCCAGAGACACCCTCTCAGACTGCCCCCATTGAGGCAGTAGGAAATACTCGGTGAGTGGGGGTGGGATTTTTTTGGATAGGATTCTGGCGAATCGCCGGGCCTGATTCGCTATGCGAAGATCAGTCGACTCTGGGTGCCCTTCACACGCATCTAGGCTGCGTCATTTCTGGTTAACACTGCTTCGAGGAAGCCCTAGGCCATGAATACAGACCTTCCCCAGCTCGAACAAACCATCATCGATATAGCGCGCCAGGAACTGGCCGCCGTGGCTGCTTTTTATCGCAAGAGGGAGGCAGGGATTGAGAGCGCGCACTTCGATGAGGCATGGAGCGAATACCTGGCTCGCTACCATGCACTGAGTACGCTTTTGGTGCTCGGCCAGTTGCCTAATAGCGGAATGAGCGAGGAGGGTGCCCGAACTCTACGGGAGATCGAAGCTGAGTACGTTGCGCTTCGAGTCTCGGCCAATTGAGCCTATGCGTTCGCAGCTACCAGCTATTCGGTTGAGTTCTTGCTAGCCAGGCGTCTGTACTCCCTCATCGTGTCGAGATACGCCCTGTGTCGTTCAGGGTCAGAGCGAAGGTGGTCGCGCCATCGGGCGCGGTAGGCTCGATCATACGCCCGGATACGCTCTCGCCAATGCTCCATCTGTTCCGGTGTCATCAGGTCGAGGCGGGCGCGCCTCCGCGCTAGAATTTCTGCTCGGTTCATCGCATAGCGCAGTGCCTGGTAATGCCTGGTGCACGACTCCAATGAGGCAAGAGCTTGAGGCTGAGGTCTATGAGCTAGAGCAGATGGCACCCTCGTCCAGATCCGCTGAGCATTTGCTCCGGTTAGAGAAGGCCCGAAAGGATTCGAAGAGGTTGTTTCTCTGTTTGAACGGATCAGGCAACAAATCTGAAAGGTTAGCGCACATTGAAGTGCTTGGACAGGCTGGCTCGAATGAGTCCTTCAAGCGCATCGCAAAAGCCGCTGGAAGTGACTGGCCGCTGCGCACTCACCAGTGCCGGCGAACCTATGCCCGTTGCTTCGTTGAGTCGCGGATGGGGCGCACCTCGCTCGTCTTCCTCAAGTGGCAGCTCAAGCACAGCAGTATGAGCATGACCCAGCTCTACGCCTCCAATCCGCTCCAGGATCTGACGCTGTTCGATGAGATCCTGCAGCAGATGACGGAGTTCAAGATCGACCTCATTGAGTCCTGGCTTGATGACCAGCCTTTGGCAGGTGGTGCCGGGAGCAAAATCGTTGAGTTGCGTGCGATTCCGGTCAAGGACAGGGCCGCCTTGCTGGCCCAAACGGCACCTCATGCGAACATTCGCGCAACCGGTCACGGATGGTGCATTGCCACTGAGCGTGGTTGCGGAGGCGCTGGGTTGTACGAGGCCACCAGGTGCCCTGGGTGCAAACACTCGGTGATCGATGAGACGTTTGCAGGCACTTGGCAAGGCATCTACTCCCAGCAACGGGAGCTAATGAAAATTGAGGACGCAGGGCCGGCAGTGAAACAGCGTGCAGAGCGCGACCTGCAGGTCGCCCTCGACGTGATCAATAGTCTTGGGTTGTCGCCGGATGACCAGGAGCTTGAGGAGGCTGTGAATGGCTAGCAAGTCGACCGAGCCGTCCAAGGGCCGCTCTCGCCCAAAGACTGCCGATGCGCTCAACAAGGTCATCGATAGGATGCTCGCCGGCAATGAGAAGCTCTCCATCTCCTCGGTCGCCAGAGCGGCAGGCGTCACCCCCGGGCTGATCCATAACACCTACCCGGCCGTGGCGGAGCGTATCCGCAGCCTCATAGGGAAATCGACGCGCGCTCAGCGTGATTCGAAGCACCAGGCGCTCATGAAGGAGAAGGATCTCAACAAAGCCCTCCGCGCAGAGAACAGCCTACTTCTGGAGGAGATCGCTCGCCTTGCCTCCGTGAATCAACGCCTCATGCTTGAGCTAGCACAGCTGAAAGGTGTTGCTCAAGGCAAGGTCATCGAGCTTGCGCCAAAACCAGGGGCAAAGTAGCTCCTGGGCATCACTCTGCAGTCCAGAGTTGATTTAGCCTGGTCGTGCAAGGGTGTACCGGACATTCTCTGACTACTCGATCAGCGGTAGCTTGACATCTCTCCGTTCGAAATCTAGTCTACCAACTAGTAGGTAGACAAACAGAGGGCATCACCATGCAGTTCAAAGGTCGCAAGCTTCTGGTAGTGGGTGGCACGAGTGGCATTGGTCTCGAAACCGCGCAGATGGTCGCCGAGCAAGGCGGTTCGGTTGTGATCGTGGGCAACCGCCCTGAGAAAGCCGAAGCTGCACGCCAACAACTGGCCGCCGTTGCCGGCGAAGACAAGGTCGTGGCCTATGCTGTAGATCTGACCGATTTCGCCAGCGTCCAAGCGCTGATCGAGAAACTGGCCGCAAGCCACAAGGACATTGATCTGATGGTCAATTCCGCGGGTATCTACTACCCGAAAGCATTCATCGAGCACTCGCTTGAGGATTACGACAACTTCCTGAATCTGAACCGCGCCATCTTCTTCCTAACCCGTCAAGTAGCGGCGGAGCTGGTAGCTCAGGGCAAACCCGGTTCGATCGTGAACGTCACCGCGGTAGCAGCCAGGCAGGCGGTCGAGGGTGTTCCGGCCTCGGCCTACTCGATGGCCAAAATTGGCCTGGACACCTTGACCACACACGCGGCAGCAGAGCTGGCCCAGCACGGTATTCGCGTCAACTCGGTCAGCCCGGGTATTGTGGAAACGAAGATCTTCGAGCGCTTCATCCCCGGCGATCAGTTGGCTGGTGCGCTGAATGACTTCAACAATTTCCACCCGCTGGGCCGTAACGGCACTCCGCGTGACGTTGCTGAGTCCATCGTGTTCCTGCTCTCCGACAAGACGTCCTGGGTGACCGGTGCTGTTTGGGACGTGGACGGTGGGGTCATGGCTGGCCGTAAGCAAGGTAAGTAAGATAACTGCGTAGTGGCCGGAATCGCTCTTTTCTGGTCGGGGCGATTACGGCAGGAGAAGTTATGGCACTGGCAACACGGGACGCGTTAATTCAAGCCGCTGAAGGGCTGATGCGCACTAAAGGGTATGCAGCGTTCAGCTATGCAGATCTTGCAGACGCGGTAGGTATTCGCAAGGCGAGCATTCACTACCACTTCCCTACAAAGGAAGACTTGGGGATCGCGATCGTCGAAGAGTACGTCTCGCGGGTGCAAGCCGAGTTCGAGCGAATCGAGATCAATCAGGCAGGTGCAGTTGAGAGGCTCAAGGCTTTCTTTGTGCTCTTCTACTCCAGCACCGAGGGTGGTCTGTTGCCATTGTGTGGTGCGCTAGCAGCTGAAATGGCTGCATTGCCCGACGGGCTTCAACGCCTGACACGACGGTTCTTTGATGTGCAGTTGTCTTGGTTGACCAGAGTGATGGACGAAGGCATTGCCGCTGGTGAGTTAGCCCGGGGGCGAGGGGCCAGAGAAAAGTCTTACTTGCTGCTCAGTATCCTTGAGGGATCGAGCTTCATCAACTGGGCCACCAGGGAAGGTGAGACTGTGAATATTGCTGTCATTCGGATGATCGCAGAGTACTGATCTCTGCCTACAACAGGGCCGATACGCGACCCGCGTCGGCCCTATTTTTGGCCGATCTTACCTATCAACTAGTAGGGTGGTAATCATGTCTAGTATGCCTAACTGGGAACAAACCATCACCGACGTCAGTGCCCGCCTGAAAGAGTTCGGCGCACATTCCCCCGACACCCTGCGTGGCGTGGCAATGCTCGGTAATGCAGGTAACAAAACCAATCGCCTTGATGCGAAGACCCGTGAGCTGATCGCACTGGCAGTTGCCGTTACCACGCGCTGCGATGGCTGCATTGCGTTCCATGCGGCAGAAGCCAGGAAGCTCGGCATTACCACCGAGGAAGTGGCGGAAGCTCTCGGCGTGGCCGTGAACCTGAACGCCGGTGCGGCAGTGGTTTACAGCACTCACGTCTTGGATGCGATGGATAGCAAACCTCAAAGCTGAGGTCCCTCCGCGGCTGATCCATAAGCATCGGAGACAGATGAGAGGAAGTTCCATGAAGAAAATTACGGTCGAGGTCTGGTCCGACTTTGTCTGTCCCTGGTGCTGGATAGCAAAGAAGCGCCTGGAGCAGGCAATTGATGCTCTCGGGGACCAGGTCGAAGTTGAAATCGTGCCACGCGCATACCGCTTGGCCAAAGGCATGAGCCCGATCCCTTTTAAAGAGGCGCTCGTACAAAAAACAGGCAGCCAGGGCCGAGCGGATGTGTTCATGAGGGCCATTCGCGGAGCTGCTTCACGTGAGGGTTTGGACTATCGATTTGACGTCATGCGCTTCGGGGACACGTCCGCGGCTCATCAGTACGTCAAGGCCATCGCCGATCCGGCGTTGCAGGTCCGCTATGTAGAGCGGCTCTATTTGGCGGGAACTACTGAGGGCAAGGACATCTTCAACGCACGAGTTCTGCGAGATCTGGCGATTGAAATAGGTGCCACCGACCTCATCGGCTTTGATTCGGCGGAGGCCGCAATCCTGAGCGATGAAACAGCAGTAAGCAGCCTCGGTACCGGCATTCCGTTGTTCGTGATCAATGGTAATCGCTACATCTCCGGCGCTCAGGAACCCGCAGTGTTTACCAAAGTGCTCCGCGCCGCGATTGAAGAGCTTTCGAGTGATGAAGAGGCAATCAGTGCAACCAGCTGTTCGATTTCTGGCTGTTCGCACTGACAGGGTTATCGCCTTCGGGTGTTTCGTTTTTTTGATTTTTTATCCACGACTTTAAGAGGTTTTGAAAATGGACAAGCTTCTCAACGGTATCGACGTCGCTGCTCTGCAAGCCTTCGCACAGGGCGTTGCTGAAGATGCATCCAAGCGTCACGCACGCTTCAACGTGAAGACCAAGTGGGAGCATCAGACCCGCACCGTAGCCACCGTGAACCGTTTTCATCTGAGTGGTAACGACTACCCGCGTGACATCAAGATTGCGGCCGACGAGCCACTGGAGCTGCTGGGAGCAAACTCTGCCCCAAACCCGCAGGAACTGCTGATTGCCGCTCTGAACGCCTGTCTCTCCGTGGGCTATGTGGTGAACGCTTCGGTCATGGGCATCACCATCCACAACCTTGAAATCGAGACCGATGGTGAGTTGGATCTGCGCGGCTTCCTGGGCCTGGACGAGAGCGTCAACCCCGGTTTCGACGAAATCAGCTACGTCGTGCGCATCCACACCGATGCACCTGTCGAGAAGGTGGAAGAGCTACACCGCATCGTCACCAAGACTTCCGTGAATCTCGCCAACTTCTCCAAGGCCATTCGCATGGTGCCAAAGCTGGAAGTCGTTGTCGGCTAAGCCAGCCGATTGATTCAGGTATTCGTTTGAAGAGGTTGAATATGAAAAAGCTGTTTTCTCCATACAATCTGGACAGTCTGGAGCTGGCCAACCGGGTAGTTATGGCACCGATGACCCGCACCCGGACGGAAAACAATGTTCCGACCGAACTGACCGCGCTGTATTACGCGCAGCGGGCCTCGGCGGGCCTGATCATCACCGAGGGCCTGCCGATCTCCGACGAGGGACGTGGCTACCTGTATACCCCGGGAATCTACACGGACGAGCAAACCCGTGCCTGGCGAGAAGTGACTGATGCAGTGCATGCCAACGGCGGCAAGATCTTCGCGCAGCTCTGGCACGTGGGCCGCATGTCCCATGTGTCGCTGCAGCCAGGAAATTCTGCGCCGGTCTCGGCGAGTGCCGAGCCAGCAGTAGGTACTACTGTTTATGCTTGGGTCGAGCCTGGTCTCCCTGGCCCGGTCGCACCGAGTGTCCCCCGTGCACTGAGCGTCGATGAGATTCGCCGTGTCACCGACGACTTCGTTGCCTCCGCCCTGCGTGCGGTCGAAGCCGGCTTCGATGGAGTCGAGCTGATGGCCGCGAATGCCTTCCTGTTCGATCAGTTCCTGAGCAGCCAGATCAACACGCGTACAGATGAATACGGCGGATCGATCGAGAATCGTCAGCGCTTCTTGCTGGAGACCGTCGATGCCATTGCAGACGCCATTGGGAGTTTCCGTGTCGGCGTGCGCATCTCGCCATTCGGTCGGCTGTACGACCTGCGTCCCTACCCTGAGGAAGAGGCTACCTGGAAGAGCGTTGCAGCTGCACTGAATGAGCGCGAGTTGGCCTTCGTCCATCTCAACTACCAGCCAACACTGGATGCAGTACCGTTCCCGGAAGGCTTCTACAAGAGCTTCCGCTCGCTCTACAAAGGCACGGTTATCGGCGCCGGTGGCTTCACCGCGGAGCTGGCAGAGGCCGAGCTGCAGAACGGCAATCATGACTTGATCGCCTTCGGCACCCCGTACATCGCAAACCCAGACTTGGTCGAGCGGATGCAGAACGGTTGGCCTCTCGCACCAAGCGATCACTCCACCTTCTACGGCGTGATCGGGGCGAAAGGCTACACCGACTATGCGCCTTACCAGGAATAACCGTTTCGGCTGATCCACAGCGTAACTCAACTACTGAAGGTGTCTGGCTATGCCACTGGTAACTGTGAAAGGTATCGAAGGGGTTTTCTCTACCGAGCAAAAGGCCGAGATCATCAGCAAGATCACCGACGCCATGGTCTCTGTCGAAGGCGAGAAAATGCGTGGTGTGACCTGGGTCGTTTTTGAGGAAGTGAAGAGCGGCGACTGGGGAATCGGCGGTGAGCCCATCACCACCGAGAAGGTACGAGCTCTTCAGAACAGCTGATGGTGAAACTGGCCCGGCCTGAGCTTTGCGCGGGTCGGGCCAGCCAGCTCATTTCTTCGGCTTGTATACCTCTTTTTTTTGCGTACTGGATCAACCAGTTCCTTGTTGACTCATTCGTTCCAAGGCGCTTCCAGCGCCTGTCGCCACATGGTGAATTTTCGTGCTGATAGGCGAAAAAAGTCGAAATTTGTTAGTCGGAAAAAAGCGTTATGAATCAGTGTGTTATGACCTACTAATTGTTAGGATCCTTCAGATACAACGACGGCTGCGTCATCGCGCGCAGCGCGGATGCCAAGCCGCATGTCGCCATGGGAGAGCCCTACTTCAAGATTCGGCACAAGCTTCAGCGCTTGGGTATTCGCGCGTTCTCCAGCAACTACGCGCTGTATTAAGTTAAGTGGAATGCTTTTGAGCTAGTCTGACTCCGTGTACGCTCAGGGGGGCGCCCATGACCACTACCCCACTGCATGAGCAAGTGTTGAGCCGCTATCCCAGTGTTCAAGCGTGGCTGGTGTTACTGGGTAATCTGGGGCGTGCGCCGGCCACGCTTGATGCCTATGGCCGCGGCCTTGCGCATTACTTATTGCATTGCGAAGGGAGTGGGTTGGAGCCCGAATCCGCGACATTCGAACAAGTTACGCTCTACATCCGTAAGCTGTTGCCCGGTGAAAAGAATGCGGTAGCAAATGCAACCTTGCACCAACGGCTTACCGCCATCCGTTTGTGGTACGACCATCTAGTTTTTCAGGGTCTCTGCAAGCAAAACCCTGTACCTCGTGGACAACATGGTCGGCTGCTCCAGGTGCCTGGACATGAAGGTTTTGTCAGGGGCTTGGTTCCGCGGCTCATTAAGCTGCCAGACATCCCCACCGATGAGCAGTGGCGGCACTTTCTCAGTATCGCGGCCAGGTCGTCTATCCGGGACCGGCTCATGCTGTCGTTGGCGTACTTCGGGGCTCTTCGCCGTGCCGAGTTGGTGGCCTTGCGGATTGAGGATTTAGACGTTGCACATCGGCTGATCTCGGTGCGAGCGGAAACGACCAAGGGCAAACGCAGCCGCGTCGTGTGCTACAGCCCAGAAATTGCCCCAGTATTAATCGAGCATCTACATGCTTTGCACGGAGCAGGCTGGACGCGAGGTTCGTTGTTTCGATCAGAATCAGATCGCAATCGAGGCTCGTCTCTGACCCGTTGGACGTGGAGTAAAACGGTTGAAGGGTGGGCCAGGGAAGCGGAACTGTCGCACCTGAGCACTCACACCTTTCGCCACCTTCGACTTACCCATCTGGCCCGTGCTGGCTGGAAGCTCCATGAATTGACCACATATGCTGGCCATCGAGACCCCAGAACCACTTTGGTTTACCTGCACCTATCGGGCGCGGATCTCACAGCGAAGATGGCGCACTCTGTCGGCAGTCTCGATGCCCGGATGTTTTGTGAGCTCTTTGGGGCAGGGGCATCGCAATGAGCGCTCCTTCCGTCACCCCTTATGTTCCGTTCGACTCGAGCCAGTACGAACGTCAGACCGATCTATCGAATCTGGAGCTGACCATACTTTCGAATCGCCTTCACCGTTCAGACTGGCGCTACCTCCAATCAGAGCTACCTGGGCTCATGAGGCCGCTGGCTGATATAGCGGCTCACAGCGGCGTTTCTCAACGATTAGCGATTTCCTCCGTGGCAACCATTCTCTGGAATGTCAGCAAGACTGGTAAACCCTACTGGTGTTGGTCTGAGTTGCAGTGGCTGACTTTGCTCAGTAGTCGAGCAGGATCACGACCTTACCTCGCTTCCGTTGCCTACCACCTCGGCGGTTTTCAAACCCCGCAGCGTATCGCCAAATTCCGGCAGCCGGCTATCTATGCTTCTTTTATCTTCGGCCATGAAGTATTCAGGCGTGAGCACGCTCGCTTGAGCCAAGCGTTGAGATCATTGGGCTACGCTGCTCGCCATCTTGAGCAGTTCCTTTCCAGTGTGCTGGGCACCTTGATGCTGGAGAACGGCGATCCGCGGTTGGAAACGTTCACTGAGGAACTGCTGCTGAAGGGCCAACAGCATCGAAGCGAAGGTGTCGCGAGATCGGTCGGAAAGGTGTCTCACGGCCTCGCTGCCATGGGGATTTTGGCGAAACCTCTGCGCATGCGAGGCTATACCGATTGGCGGGAGAAAAGCATCGAAGGTATCGACCCTGCTTGGGTGATGTGGTGCAGTCGCTGGCGAGACACGTCCACCTTACGTCCCCGCACACGTGAAAGTAATTACAGTTTTATCTTGAGGACCGGGGTCTGGTTAGCGCGTGAGCAACCGGGAGTTGCGGCGCCCACCGATTGGAGCATGTCCACTTGCGCTGCGTTTATTGCCGCTGTTGACCGGATGACGGTCGGTGAGTGGGCCTTGGAGTCAGCGAAGGGAACACAGCTCAAAGGGCTTGGCCAGCCTATCGCTGCCAACTCAAAGCGCGGCTTTCTGCATGCCTTGCGACGGTTTTTTACAGACTTTGAACTCTGGGGCTGGGGGCGTTTGAAGTTCAGTCCCCGGCATCACCTAGCCACGCCGCGGTCCGTGGCGTTTAACTCAGGCATCAACCCACGCGTTATTGATGTCTCGACCTGGCTCAAGCTGATTTGGGCGAGCCTCAATCTCGAGCGTAACGATCTACTTTCGGAGATTCACTATCCCCTGTCGATGGTTCAAGCCATTGCTGTGGTGTGGACGCACGCGGGCCTGCGCAGCAATGAAATTATGCGGTTGGACAAAGGATGCGCGCATCCTCAGGCCAATGATGTGGTACACGAGGATGGAACCATCGTTCCAGCAGGAACCTTATGCTATCTCGATATTCCTGCCAGTAAGACATTCAGAGCTTTCGTCAAACCTGTAGCGGTGGTCGTGAAAGAGCGCATTGACGCCTGGCTGGAGGATAGGCCTGCCAACCAAGCCGCATTGCTCGATGAGCGAACCGGGGAAAAAGTTAGCTACTTATTCCAGTTTCGCGGCAAGCGCATTGGCTCCAGCGTCATCAATGGCACCATAATTCCAATGTTATGCGCCAAGGCGGGAGTGCCAGTGGAGGACAGTCGCGGGCGCATCACTAGCCACCGGGGGCGTGCCTCCGCAGTGACAGCGCTTGCCAGCGTCCCTCAAGGCATGTCGTTGATCGAGCTGATGCAGTGGTCAGGGCACAGCTCGCCGAACTCGACTTTACATTACATTCGAATTCGGCCTACCAAGCTGGCCGCATCCTTTGTTAAAGCCGATCAAATGGCTCACATGGTCTCCGTATTGATCGACCATGACGTAATTGCTAGCCATTCAGATGAATCCTACACCTTCTATGACTTGGGTGACTCGTATTGTTCGAATCCCTTCTGGAGCAGCTGCCCACACCGTATGGCCTGTGCAGGGTGTGACTTCAACTTGCCGAAAGACAGTGCTATGGCCCAAGCATTGGAAAGTAAATCGTCAATCAGACGGTACTTGGAGGCCGTACCTTTGACTCCCGATGAACGCGCCATTGCGGAGGGCGACTTGGAAAAGCTAGAGAGCCTTATTCGCAAGCTCGATAATGTACCTACTCTGGACGGCAGGAAACCAAGCGAAATTGGGTTTAAGAAACCGAGTAGTTGAGGCGTAATTTGCCCTCATGCGCAATGGCACTTACCTGGCCACCTGATTGCACTCGACTTGATCAGTTATTTACATCGAATCTGACACATCTAATGCGTGGCCACGACGGGCAGAGAACAGCCCATAGTGGACACCTAAACATTCGACCGAACGAGTAGATAAGTGGCTGTCACTCCAGTAGCGACGTATCGGGCCAGGCGAGTTACTGAAAACGTGGTGCATTCCTACGCTTTCGCATTGAGGCCTAACACTTCGCGAAGTGACTCGTTATCAGGCCAGTGGCGATGAATCAGCCACCAAACGCAGCCCTGCCCGATGGCTCGACTTATGCCACCTATGCCTTGTAGGTGGATAACGCTCAGATCCACGATTTCTGATTTTTCTCTGGGGCTTTCGCTGTGACCATGCGTCTCAAGCGATAAAAATCTGTAGAAAACGGTGTACAGGTCCGCAACGTCTGCCTCCTTGGCTTTCTGCTGAATACTGGGTGGGGAGCTTCGCTTCACCTGTTCGCGCTCTAGGTATCGAGCCGTTACTTCCTCACCTGTGCTCCGATCGAAGACCTGGGCGGTACCTGCTTCTAAGTTCATCTTGAACGCTTTTGCCAATTGAGCAGTACCAGCGTTGCTTTGCGACTCTGCATTCTCAATGGATCGAATGCCCCACAAGACCGTTATCAACTGCTCCAGCAGACTTCGGCTCAAGATTCCCAAGCAGGCAGGGTTTGCAATGGCGCCCAAAGCTGCCGCTCCGCTCACCAGCTCGGCTGCTCGCCTCAGCTCTTGACGAACAAAGTTGTCGCGAGGATCGGGTGCTCCTGTTGCTTCAATCTCCGAGGATCTGATCAGCAACGAAGCATGCGTCCTCAACGATTCAACAAGTCCGTCCAGTACTGATGAAGTGCTCATGCGGTTCTGACACCTTCTGATCTGGGGTTAGTGCTGGTCAATGTAGCTGCTCGGGGATGCCAACGAATCAGGGTAGTGGTAACGTCTGGCACATCCGACAATAAGGGATTGGCGTCGTGATTGAGCCCAAAAGACTGCGTAGTGCAGGGGATTTCCCCAACAAATCGTCAGTGGAGTACGCGACCATCCGGGTCGAGATTCCTCATCGCCTTGTCCCGTCGAATCTTCAGAATCCGCATTACAGGGATGAAGACATCGTCGCCGGGCTCTATGCGACCCCTACAGGTCGTCTTTCCTACAAGACGCTTTACTTGGACAGCGTCGAGCTGGCCGAGCTTTTTGTGGCGCACCTCCACCAGGTTTTTCAGCGCCGTCCTTACGCGAAGGAATACGCGCTCAAAATTGAGGTGACCACCACGACCCAAAAGGTCACTGCGACGAGGGGGAGGGCGAAGCATTCTGCTGCTGTCGCCGAGACTCTCCGGGGAGATGCTTCCTAGCAGGGCGCTCAATCATGCCGGCATGGGGTTGCCAACGACGAGGAGCACGAGAGTGGTTCAGATCAACATGACTCGCGACGAGAAAGACGCGGTGAATGAAATCGATAGGAGCCAGCTGCAGAAGCTGATCGACCAATGCATCTATGAGGAGCGAACTGGAGGGATTCATGGCATTGGACTCAGCCGTTGCGGGGCGTATGTAGCCGCAATGCTTCGCGATTTTGAGCGTGCTCTGGGGGACTACTGTAAAGCGAGATCCTCCAAAAAGCGCGAGGAGACGAGAACCACCGTGCTGCGAGCTGGAAGCAACTTGGTACACGCCGTCCAAACCATGAAGGATCGAGCAGCAATCGAGCAGCAAGATGGCCAGTTCTATTACGTCGAAGATCAGATACCGTCGCCCGTGAGCCTTCGCGAACAGTTGACGGTTCGGATCAGCTACAAATGGCGGCGTTCTGTCGAGGACAACTGGACCCACAGCAGCATCATCTTTTCACACACCGCAGCATCTCGCCCGAATTACAGCCAACCTGCCCCCTTGCGGAAACCAAGTGCTGAAAAGGTGCGTCAGGAGCGCGAGGCGAGGCTCTATCGAGAATGGGAGCACCTGCGGGATCTGGCGCTCTGTTCCGTTCGAGACTTCTTTAAAAACGGGGGGGACGGAGACTCAATCCCGACGGCGTATTCGGCTCAGCCCGATAACCATAGTGGTGGGCTCAATAACTACAGTGCAGATTTTTGGCGTGATCGCGTCACAGCTAAAGATGACTGATCGCTTCCCCTATTGGCTGGTTTATGCCTGACTCAACCGTTCGCTTTGGCGTGACTCAGCGGTTACGAGAGGCAGCTATTGGCCGATAGCTGCCCTTGAGCGGCATGTGCGACGTACCAATCACAAGTACCCCCTCCAAGCATTGAGTTCTTCGCACTCGAGTGCTGGTCGTTGAAAGCTGGAATTGATCTCCAAATGCGCATCTCCAGATCCCACCAGGATCCGCTTACAACTGTGCTTCAAGCGCCGATCGATGCTGCGGGGCAGCGATTTTCAGCAGGCATTCCACACGCTGGCGCAGGTTCTTGCCGCGCAGGTCGGCGACGCCGTATTCGGTGACGATCAGCCCGGCATCACTGCGCGGGATGGTCACCGGGCCAGTTAGCCGGGTGACGATACGGCTGCTGGCGCCGGCCGTGGTGGGCAGGGCGATGATCGGCAGACCGCCGCGCGAGCGCGCCGCGCCGCGCAGGAAGTCCAGCGCGCCGCCCACTGCGCCAACGTAGCTGCCAGCGGCAACTTCGGAATTGACCTGGCCGGTGAGGTCCACTTCCACGGCGGAGTTAATCGCCACGAGCTGGTTCAGGCTGGCCAGCACATCGGCGTCGTGGGTGTAAGCAGTGGAGCGCAACTGGATCGCCGGGTTGTCGTGGGCAAACTCGTGGATCACCCGGCTGCCCAGCAGCACGCCGCCGATGCTCACGCCGCGGTCGCGGTTCTTGCGCGCATTGGTGATGACGCCAGCCTGCATCAGCTGCGCGACGCCATCGCCCAGACTGCCCGAGTGCACGCCCAGGTCGCGGTGCTGGCGCAGCGCGCCGAGCACGGCGTCGGGAATGGCGCCGATGCCCATCTGCAGGGTAGCGCCGTCCTCGATCAGCTCGGCGATGTGCGCGGCGATGCGGACATCGGCCTCGCGGATGCGCGCGGGCGGATTCTCCAGCGGTGGGCGGTCGGTGTAGAGGATGGCGTCGAGGTCTTCGCTGCCCAGCGTGCGTTCGCCAAAGGTGCGCGGCGCCTGCTGGTTCACCTCGGCGATCACCACCCGCGCGCGGTCCAGCGCGGGCAGCAGGTATTCGTGGGCGATGCTCAGACTGTAGCGGCCATTGACGTCCGCCGGGGCCAGTTGCAGCAGGAGGACGTCGATGCGCAGGGCGCCAGTCTCGATCATCGCCGGCAGCTGCGAATAGTGGCAGGGCAGGATGTCGAGCACCCCGGCGTTGGCCAGCTCGCGGTTGGCGCCGGCGCCGCAGTACGCGAGCAGGTCGATGTGGTCGGCGTGCTCGGGCCGGCAGGTGGCGTTGTTGGCGATGCCGAGCATCACCCGGAAGCGGCCGATGCGCGCGCGCTGCGCCATCAGTGCCGCGGTCAGCGGCAGGGGCTCGGCGTTGGCCTGGCCCCAGAGCACGGTGTCGCCGGGGCGGATCAGCTCACTGAGGTCGAACGCATCCGCTTGCAGCAGTTTCATGGCCGCATCCTGAATAGTCGGGGAGGAAAGGCTGCGGCGGCCCATGGCGGGCCGCCGCGCAACGCTTGAGCCAAGGCTCAGACGATGGAGGAGGGGTGCTTCGCCAGCGGGGTGACCTGGATGGTCATGAACGGGAACAGCGGCAGGCTGGAGAGCAGCGCATGCAGCTCGTCATTGCTCTCGACGTCGAACACGCTGATGTTCGAGTACTGGCCGACGACGCGCCACAGGTGCGGCCATTTCCCCGAGCGCTGGATGTCGGTGGCGCGGGCCTTCTCGGCGGCCTTGATCGCCTCGACTTCGTCGCTGGGAATGTCGCGGGGAATGTTCACGTCCATTTTTACGCAGTACAGCATGGTGGTTCCTCGGGTTCAGGATTTGCTTTGGGACAGCTGGGCGCTGCCGGAGGCTTGCGGCTCGTCGTCGTTCAGGGCCTTGGCGTCGACGTCCTGCAGGCGCACGCCACGGGTTTCCGGGAGCAGCAGCACGGCAGTGACGGACAGCGCGTAGGCCACCAGGCAGAAGGTGCCGATGGACTGGGCCAGGCCGAGCTTCTCGGAGAGCACGCCGACGCCGGCGATGGACAGCGCGCCGAGGGATTTGCCCAGGTTGTAGGAGAAGCCTATGCAGGTGGTGCGTACGTGGGTGGGGAAGAGCTCGCTGAGGAACGGGCCGAGCACCGCGAAGATGCCGGTGGCGAAGGCGCCCACCGGGAAGGCCATGACCATCAGCAACTCGGTGCTCATCGGCACCAGCATGTAGACCACGGTGAAGATCCACGCGCCGACGCTGAACAGCAGCAGGGCGGGACGGCGGCCGTAGCGGTCGGCGATCCAAGCGGTGACCATGAAGCCGGCGAAGGCGCCCGCGCACATGATCAGCATGGTGAAGATCACCGGGCCGGGCTTGAGGCCCCGCTCGGAGACCATCAGCGTCGGCAGCCAGGCCATGATGGTGTAGGCGGCAGCTTGCAGGCCGGTGACCAGCACGGCGGCGAGCAGGGTCAGGCGGATCACCGCGGGACGGAAGGCCGACAGCATCGAGGCCTTTTCCTCGACCTTGGCGGTGGCCTGCTGGTAGATCTCCGGATCCTTGACGTGACGGCGGATGAACAGCACGAAGCCGGCCGGAATCACGCCGACCCAGAACGCTACGCGCCAGGCCAGGTCCTGCGGCAGCCAGGCGAGCAGGCCGGTCATGATCACCGCGGCGCCCGCCCAGCCGAGGGCGAAGCCGCTCTGCACGAAGCCCAGCGCCTTGCCACGGTGTTCGGGACGGATGACCTCGGCCATCAGCGCCGCGCCCACCGCCCATTCACCGCCAAAGCCCAGGCCTTGCAGGGTGCGGATCACCAGCATCTGCTCGTAGCTCTGGGCGAAGCCGGCGATGAAGCCGAACAGGGTGAACCAGCAGATGGTGAAGATCAGGATGCGTACGCGGCCATAGCGGTCGCTGAGGATGCCGGCGATCCAGCCGCCCAGGGATGCCGAGAGCAGCGCGGCGGTGCCGACCACGCCGGCCTCGCCCTTGGAGATCCGCCAGACCGCCATCAGCGCCGGCAGCAGGAAGCTGAACATCTGCGCGTCGTAGGTATCCAGCGCCCAGCCGGAGAAGCAGGCCCAGAAGGTCTTGCGCTCCTGGCGCGAGCCAGTCTTGTACCAGTCGAACATGGTGATTACCGTCCTTATTGTTATTGGGTGTCGGTTCGTGGCGGGGCCACGATTGCAGCGTTTGGGTGATGCTCGTCTTGCGAGCTGACCGCCAGGCGGGCGGGGTGTCAGTTCGTGGAACGAGCATGCGGCAGATTGCTTCGCGCGCCCATTTGCCTTTGCGAAAGCCTGCCTTTCGATCGTGCTAAGCGGTCAGTCGGTCCTCGGCGAAGTCAGCAGGTCCTGGGCCAGGCTGGCCACCAGGCGCCCGTCGCGGCGGTAGATGTGCGCCTGCGCCAGGCCGCGCCCGGCAAGGCCTCGGCTGGCGTTGCTGACGAACAGCAGCCAGTCGTCGCAGGCAGGCTCCGGGGTGTGGAACCACAACGTGTGGTTGAGGTTGGCGACGTAGTGGTGCTGCCAGGCGTCGCCGCCTTGAGCCGGCGGCGCGAGGCCGATGTGCAGCCAGCAGTCGGAGAGGTAAGCCAGGGCCGCATGTTGCAGGCAGCGTTCGGCGGTCAGCGGTTGCAGCAGGCGGACCCAGTAGAGGATTTCGCTGGGTGGCGCCGCGCCGTCGAAATATGCCTGGGGATCGACCAGGCGAATGTCCAGCAGCGGCTGCCCGGTGAAGCGCACCTGCAAGGCGTCGGCCTGGCCGGGGTAGCGCTCGGCCAACTGGCGCAGGTCCGGCAGGCTTTCCGGGGCGGGCACGGGGCGTTCCAGGCGTGGTATGGGTTCCTGCGGTTCGCCCGGCGTCTGGAAGGTCACATGGGCGCTGAGCACCAGCGCCGTACCCTGCACGCCATAGACGTGGCGGGTGGAAAAACGCCGGCCATCCTGCAATGCCTCGACCTTGTATTCGAGCGCATCCGTGGGCCGGGCGCCTTGCAGGAAGGTCGCCTGCAAGGTGCTGGGCACGCGTTGCGGCGTGGTCCGGGCGGCGGCCCAGAGCGCCTGGCCGAGCAGTTGCCCGGCATAGATGCGACCGTTGACGTTGCGGTCATTGACCGTGCTGCGGAAGGTGTCCTGCGGCCCGTCTTCCAGGCTCAGCAGTTCCGTCAGGTCGCCCTGGTCCCAGGCTCTGGAATGGTGGTTGGCCATGGCGGCGACCTCAGGCGGAGCTGCCCAGGACGCGCTCGGCGCTTGGGCTCAGGGCGCGCGCGGGGCGGTCGGGCAGGGTGGAAAAATCCAGTGGGATCGGCGTGACCGCCTGTAGCGTCTCGGCCGTGGTTTCGCCCACCAGTTCGAGGACCTGCACGCCTTCGGCGGTGATCTCCAGGGTGGCCAGGTCGGTGTAGACGCGGCTGACGCAGCCGATCCCGGTGAGCGGATAAGTGCAGCGCTCGATCAGCTTGCTTTCGCCGTTCTTGGCCAGGTGCTCCATCATCACGAAGATGCGCTTGGCGCCGATGGCCAGGTCCATCGCGCCGCCAACGGCGGGAATCGCATCCGGCGCGCCGGTGTGCCAGTTGGCGAGATCACCGTTGGCCGCGACCTGGAAGGCGCCGAGCACGCATATGTCCAAGTGGCCGCCGCGCATCATGCCGAAGGAGTCAGCGTGGTGGAAAAACGCCGCACCCGGCGCCAGGCTGATCGGCTCCTTGCCGGCGTTGATCATGTCCCAGTCTTCCTCGCCGGGCTTGGCCCCGGTCCAGCGGCCGAGCACGCCGTTCTCGCTGTGCAGGAAGATGTCCTTGTCCGCCGGCAGGTGGTTGGCCACCAGCGTGGGCAGGCCGATGCCGAGGTTGACGTAGGCGCCTTCGGGGATGTCGCGGGCCACGCGGGCGGCCATGGCGTTGCGGGTCTGTTTGTCCATGTTCAACCTGCCTGGCGCTGATCGGCGGCGGCGCTGCGCTGCACGATGTGTTTGACGAAGATGCCGGGGGTGACCACGTGTTCCGGGTCGATTTCGCCCAGTTCGCAGACGCGGCCCACCGAGGCGATGGTGTGGCGCGCGGCCATGGCCATCACCGGGCTGAAGTTGCGCGCGGTCTTGCGGTAGGTGAGGTTGCCCCAGCGATCGCCGAGCTCGGCATTGATCAGCGCGTAGTCGACGTGGATCGGCGACTCCAGCACGTAGTGGCGGCCGTCGATGAGGCGGGTTTCCTTGCCCTCGGCCAGCAGGGTGCCGTAGCCGGTGGGGGTGAAGAAGCCGCCGATGCCGCAGCCGGCAGCGCGCAGGCGTTCGGCGAGATTGCCCTGGGGGACGATTTCCAGCTCGATCCTGCCGGCGCGGTACAGCTCCTCGAAGACGTGGGAGCCGACCATGCGCGGGTAGGAGCAGAGAATCCGGCGCACCTGGCCGGCCTTGAGCAGGGCAGCCAGACCGGTGTCGCCCTGGCCGGCGTTGTTGCTCACCAGGGTGAGGTCGCGTGCGCCCTGGGCGATCAGCGCGTCGATCAGGTCCTCGGGCATCCCGGCGCCGCCGAAGCCGCCCACGGCGATGGTCGCGCCGTCGGGAATCTCGGCCAGCGCCTGGGCGGCGCTGGGGCAAAACTTGTCGATCATGACTGCGGGTCCTTTGTCGTTTTTATCGCGGACGGACGCGGCTTTCGAAAGCCCTCATCGCCCCTGGAAACCAGCTTGCCAGTGCGTCTGGAGGGCCACAATTTCAGTCTGCGGAAGGGGCGTTTAACCGCCGGTTAAGAGGGCGCGCCGGCCTTGTGCGGTGCGGGCTGGCGCACTTTGGTAGGGGCTCAGACGGCGGCCACGCCGACGGTCATACCGCCGCAGACGTAGAGCACCTGGCCGGTGACGAAACCGGCGCGCTGATCGAGGAAGAACGAGGCGGCCTGGGCGATGTCGTCCGGCATGCCGAGGCGCTTGACCGGCACACTGTCGATGATCGCCTGGGTACGCGGGCTGTCCGGCGGGTTGGCGCGCTCGAACAGTTCGGTGCGGATCGGCCCCGGCCCGATGGCGTTGGCGGTGATGCCGTGGCGGCCCAGTTCCAGCGCCCAGACGCGGGTCATGCCCAGCAGCCCGGCCTTGGTGGCGGCATAGGCGGTACGCAGTTCCTTGCCCAGCGCGGCGCGCGAGGACATGTTGAGGATGCGCCCGAAGCCCGCTTCCTTCATGCCCGGCAGCAGCGCCTGCATGCACTGCAGCGAGCAGCGCACATTCAGCGCCCACACCCGCTCCAGTTCCTCGAAGCTCTGCTCGTCCGCCGGGTTGGGGCAGACCATGCCGACGTTGTTCACCAGGCGGGTGATCGGCCCGTCGGCCAGGGCCTGTTGCAGCGCGGCGGCGGTGGCGGCGGTGTCGGTGAGGTCGGCGATCAGGCCGTCGCCGATGCGGTCGATGATCACCGGCTCATAGCCGTTCTCGCGGCAGCGTTGGGCGATGGCGGCGCCGATACCGGAGGCGCCTCCGGTGATGAGTACGCGTTCTTTGGGCACGTTGGAACTCCGTCAGACGGTGGCGATGGGATTGAGCGGCGCGCCGACGGCGCCGGGCAGGCGCAGCGGCGGGGCGGTGAGCAGGAAGCGGTTGCGGCCGTTGGCGCGCAGCCAGTTGGCCAGCGGCGTGAGGTGCCACAGTTCGCCCAGGTGTACGCCGAGCTTGAACAGGCAGTGGTGGTGCAGCGGCATCACCGAGCAGCAGTCGCCGGCGTGGCCGGCGGGGAAGATTTCCACCGAGTAGTTGTCGGCGGCGATGGCCACCAGGTTGCTGTCGGTGATCCAGTTCAGCAGGCGGCTGTCGTTGCCATCGAGCACGGCGGCCAGGCGCTCCAGCACTGCCGGGTCGGGGTTGCGGTTCATCCCCAGCAGGGCTTCGGCGTAGCCGGTGTGCAGGCAGACGATGTCACCGGCCTCTACTTCCACGCGGTCGGCTTCGAGCACGCGCATCAGTTCGTCGTAGCCGATGTGCGTGCGGTCGAGGCCGAAGTGGTGGTGCAGGTCGATCATCACGCCGCGGCCCTGCACGCAGGTCTCGGCCATCCGCTCGATGCCCAGGGCGTGAGCGCAGGAGGTGCTGTGGGGCTTGATCGCGCCGGCGATGCCGCAGTCTTCCAGTGCGCTGGGGCCTTCGACGTCGCCGCCGGCGCTGAAGCCGTTGTAGTACAGCGGCTCGGGTACGCCGTCATCGTTGGCGTCGAACAGCGCACCGACGTGGGAGAGCGCATCCCATTGTGTGGAGTACTGCAGGTGGAGGATCGCCAGGTCGTCGCTGAGCACGTCGGGGCGGCCTTCCTGGATCCACTGGTACTGGTAGTTCATGTTGACGCCGCCCTTGCGCAGCAGCGGGCGCAGGATCGGCGGCAGGCGGTTGACGTTCATCGCGTTGCCGCCGGGGTAGTCCAGCGGCAGGCTGAGGCAGAAGGCCAGGCCTTCGCGCACTTCGGCGATGCCCTGCAGCACCTTTTCCGGCGTCAGCAGGTTCAGCCGGCCCCTCTGGTCGTCGGGGCCGAAGTCGCCCCAGTTGGAGCCCTCGGGGCGTTTCTTCCAGCGTGGTTCGGCCATGGTCGATGGTCCTTGTTCTTATAGGTGGCGGGTCGCCCGGGATGGCGGCGCGTCCATGTGCTGCAAGGCTCCCAGACTCGTTGGAGGCGGACAATTGGCCTCTTTGGAAGGCGGCTTTAACGCAGGGTTAAGCTGCGCGGTAGCAGTCGATCAGGCTGTCGGCGAAGTCGCGGGCGAAGGCCGAGAGGCCGTCGAAATCCTGCGCGCAGAGCTGGAAGGTGCGCACCGCCCAGGGGTCGAGCAGCTTGCACGAGCCGATCTTCTGGCTGCCCTTGAGGCGCTCGAAACCGGCCTGGGGCACGATGGCGATGCCGGCACCGGCCTCGACCATGCGGAAGATCGCGTCGGAGCTGGCGACCTGCACGCGGATGGTCAGCGGGATGTGCAGCGCCGAGGCGGCGCGGCTGAGGAAGACATGGATGGCGCTGCCTTCGAGCAGCGAGACGAAGGCGTATTGCAGCGCCTCCTTGAAATGTACCTCGCCGCCTTCGAGGATCGGGTGGCCTTCCGGGGCGATGACCATCAGCCGACTGCTCACCAGCGGTACGCTCTGCAGCCCGTCGGTGACCACGCTGCCGGAGACGATGCCCAGGTCCGCGCTGCCATCGCGGATGCAGCGCACGATGTCGTCGGAAAGGCGCTCGCGCATGTCGATGTGCACGTCGGGGTGGGTCTTGAGGTATTCGCCCACCACCGGCGGCAGGTACTCGGTGATCGCGGTGGTGTTGGCCAGCAGGCGCAGCTGGCCCTTGAGGCCTTCGGCGTACTGCTGCAGGTCGCCGGTGAGCATCTCCAACTGGGAGAGGATGATGCGCGCGTGCTGCAGGTAGGTCTTGCCGGCGTTGGTCAGCGTCACGCCCTGGGGCGAGCGCTCCAGCAGACGCATGCCGAGGTTGTCCTCGAGGTTCTTGATGCGGTTGCTGGTGGCCGGTACGGAGAGGAAGGAGCGCTCCGCGCCGCGGGTGAGGCTGCTGGTTTCCGCGATGTTGATGAACAAGCGGAAATCCGTGATATCGAAATGCATCGCCATGGTCAGGTACTTCTTGCCAAGTGGTATATCACGGTACTGGCTGGCGAATAGCCTGCATAGACGGCATTCGTCGGTCCGGCACCGTTCTGGTAGCCCACGCCCGCGCACATCCAGGCGTGCGCGGGCGCAGGCCACCGGCTCACCAGTGGGCCGCTTCGAAGGCGAAACCCGAGCCCTGGCGGCGGATGAAGCCGCAGTGTGGTTCGCCGAAATGCACCGGCAGGATCAGTGCGCCGGAGTCGGCCGCGTCGTTGAGGAAGGCCAGACGCGTCTGACGGGCGGTGTCTTCCCAGATGCAGTAGCCGGAGTTGATCTCCGGGCGGACGATCTGCACCGGGCTGTGCAGGATGTCGCCGCAGAAGATGCCTTCCTCGCCGCCGGAGCGCACCTTGAAGATCACCTGGCCGGGGCTGTGGCCGGGTGCCGCCTGCACTTGCAGGCAGTCGGCGATTTCCTCGCCGGGCAGCATCATCTTCGCCAGGCCCGCATCGACGATGGGCATCACGCTGTCGAAGAAGGATTCGCCGAACACATCGATGACGCCGCCTTCCTTGTTCTTGCCCTGGTGGCAGAAGTCGAAGTCGTCCTTGGGGAAGTGGTAGGTGGCGTTGGGGAAGGTCGGTTCCCAGCGGCCATCCTTCCAGGTGGTGTTCCAGCCCACATGGTCGGAATGCAGATGAGTGATCACCACGTGGGTGACTTTCTCCGGCGGCGCGCCGGCGGCGATCATCCACTCGCGTACCAGGCCGTTGAGCATGTTCATCCGCGCGATGCCCGGGCGCGGCTTGAAGTTGCCGACGCCGGTGTCGATCACCACGATCTCGTTGCCCACGTGCACGATCCAGAACTGGATGGTGACGATGAGCTTGTTCATGTGCTCGATCCAGTGGTTGGGTGCCATCAGCTCGCGATGGTCCGTGAGCACGCTCGGGTCCATCTGCGGGAAGAGGAAGGCCGGGTCGTGGGTTGGGCCGGCGTACTCGAGAATGCGGGTGACCTTGATGTCACCGATCATGCGCGACTGCATCATGGGACGGGATTCCTCATTGTTGTTCTTGGGTTGAATGTTCGGCTGTCACGGCAGGCCGTGCACGGTGTTCCTCAGGCCGCGTGGCCGGCAGCGCCGACGCGGTGTTCCGGCTGGGCGATGAAGTCCCGGTAGACCGCCGCTCCGCTTTGTCCGTCGCACAGGTAACCGCGCACCAGCGCCGCCACCAGGCGGGGGCTTTGCAACGGCATGAAATGCCCGGAGGCTACCGGCAAAGCTTCGATCTGTGCGGCGAAACCGGCCAGGCGGTCGATCTCCGCGGGTGGCCTCAGCGCGTCGTATTCACCGGCGACGAACAGCGTGCGCGGCGGAAGGCGGGGCAGATCCGCTTCCAGTTCCAGCCCGGAGAGCATCGCGAAGGTGGCGGCGAAGCCCTGCGGATCGGCGGCGCGCCAGCGCAGGCGGAAGGCCTCGAAGGTGTCGGCATCGGTGCGCAGCGGCTCCGGCCAGGTTTTTTCCAGCAGGGCGGGGACCAGTTCGCCCAGGCCTTCTTCGCGCAGGGCTGCGGCGCGTTGCCGGGTAGCGTCGCGAGCGGCGGCCGGCACGCCACAGGCCGGGGCGAGGGCGACCAGTTGCTTGCAGCGCTGCGGATGCCGGGCGGCGAAGCGAATGGCGATGGCGGCGCCCACGGCGACCCCCATCAGTGCCACCGGCACATCGATGGCCAGCGTATCGAGTAGCGCAGCCAGGTCGGCGACGTGGGCGTCGATTTCCAGCGCGCCGGGGATTTTCTCCGACAGGCCGGCGCAGCGGGTGTCGTAGCGCAGCAGCGTCAGCTCGCCGTAGAGCGTGGAGCACAGCCCGTCCCAGCTTTCCAGGCTGCCGCCCATTTCGTGCACCAGCACCAGCACCGGGGCGTCAGCGCGGCGCGCTGGCAGCAGCTGGTAGCGCAGGGCCGTCTGGTTGACTTCGATCCAGTTCATGGTTGGCCTCACACGCGCTCGAACAGCGCCGCCAGGCCCTGGCCGCCGCCGATGCACATGGTCTCCAGGCCGTAGCGCGAGCCGCGGCGCTGCATCTCGTGGAGCAGGGTAGTCATGATGCGCACCCCGGTGGCGCCGATCGGGTGGCCGAGGGAGATGCCCGAGCCGTTGACGTTGACCCGCTCGTCGTTCTCCAGGCCCCAGGCCTTGAGCACGGCCAGGGCCTGGGCGGCGAAGGCTTCGTTGACTTCGATCAGGTCCATTTCCGCCAGCGTGCGCTGGGTGCGTTGCAGCAGCTTCTCCACTGCCGGCACCGGGCCGATGCCCATGCGCGCCGGTTCGCAGCCGGCAGCCGCCCAGTCCACCAAACGGGCGATGGGCTCCAGGCGATGGCGTTCGGCGTACTCGCGCGAGACCACTAGGCAGGCCGCCGCCGCATCGTTCTGCTGGCTGGAGTTGCCGGCAGTGCAGACCCCCTCGGGCAGCAGCGTGCGCAGACCGGCCATGCCGTCCAGGCTGGCCTCCTGGCGGATACCTTCGTCCATCGACACCACGGTCTGGCTGCCGCGCTTGCCCGGTACGGTCACCGGCACCACTTCATTGGCGAAGCGGCCCTCGCGCCAGGCGCTGGCGGCGTTCTGGTGGCTGCGCACGGCGAAGCGGTCGGCCTCCTCGCGGCTGATGGCGTAATCGCGGGCCAGGTTCTCGGCGGTCTCGGGCATGCCGGAAATGCGCCCGAAGCGCTCCTGCGGCTGCGAGCGTTCGCGGCCGCGCTCCAGGCGGTCGTGGAACTTCACGCTGCCGGCGCGGGCGCCCCAGCGCATGTCGGTGCTGTAGTACTCGATGTTGCTCATGCTCTCCACGCCGACTACCAGCACCGCCTGGGCGGCACCGGTCTGCACGTGCATCGCCGCGTCGATCACTGCCTGCAGGCCGGAGCCGCAGCGGCGGTCGAGTGTGTAGCCGGGCACTTCCACCGGCAGGCCGGCGGCGAGGGCGGCGTAGCGGCCCATGCAGGGTGCCTCACTGGAGGCGTAGGACTGCGCCACGATCACTTCGTCCAGCGTTGCCGGGGGAATGTCCACCCGTTGCAGCAGTGCATGGATGATGCCGGCGGCGAGCTGGTCGGCGCTCAGCGCGGCGAGGGCACCGCCGAACTTGCCGATGGGGGTTCGCAGGGGGGAAACGATCAGCGCGTCGTGCATGGGGTCGGCCTTGTTCCTGGAGTTGGCGGGTGGGGCAGGGGAATGCCGGCCAGCATGGGCAAGGCGGCGCGGCATGGGAATTTCGCATCTCGAAAGCCCGCCTTCGACATTGCTTAAGTCGCCGCGCCCGCCTGGGCTGCGCGGCGCTCTTCGTTTTCCTGAAACGGCTCCTTAAGCAAAACCCAATACCTGTCCGTGTCTGCGCCTTTGCATCCTTCTGCGCACCCCGGCGTTCCCCCTCCAGGTCGTTTCCCGTTTCGCAGAACAACAACAACCAACACGGATACTTCCATGCACAATCCCTCCCTGGCGCAGCTCTTCGGTCTGCTTGCGCTGCCTCCCGCGCTGGCGCTGCCGGCACTGGCCCATGCCGATTTCATCAAGGACAGCAGCGTCAACCTCACGCTGCGCAACATCTATTTCAACCGTGATTTTCGCCAGGACAACGCTCCACAATCCAAGCGCGAAGAGTGGGCCCAGGGCTTCATGTTCAGCGCCAAGTCCGGCTACACCGAAGGCACCGTGGGCGTGGGGCTGGAGCTCTACAGCGCGCTGGGTCTGAAGCTGGACTCCTCCGATGCGCGCGCCGGCACCGGCCTACTGCCCAACCGCTTCGGCGACTCCGGGCCGGGCAGCTACAGCGACCTCTCCGGCGTGGCGAAAATGAAGATCGCCAAGACCGAGCTGAAGGTCGGCGGCTTCACCCCCAAGATACCGGTGCTGCTCTCCAGCGATGCGCGCCTGCTGCCGCCGATCTACAACGGCGCGACCCTGAGCTCCACCGAGATCGACAACCTGACCCTGGACCTGGGGCGTTTCGACAAGGTCAACTTCCGTAACTCCAGCGGCAACCACGACGAGATTCTCGCCGGCAACTACGGCGTCAGCGGCGATCACTTCGACTACTTCGGCGCCACCTACGCCTTCTCGCCGACGGTCAACGTCGCCTACTGGCGTGCCGAACTGCAGGACGTCTACCAGCAGAACTACCTGGGCTTCCAGGGCAGCCGCAAGGCCGGCGACTGGGTGCTCAGCGCCAACGTGGGCTACTTCGATTCTTCCGAGAATGGCGCAGCCCGTGGCGGCGACATCGACAACGGCCTGACCACCGCGATGCTCTCGGCCAACTACGGCGCGCAGACCTTCCGCGTCGGCTACCAGGACAACAGCGGCGACAGCCCCTTCCCGTACCTGCAGGACGCCGATACCTACGGCGCCAACGTGGTGCAGATCCTCGATTTCACCCGCGCCCGCGAGACCTCCTGGCAGCTGCGCCACGACCTCGACTTCGCTGCATTCGGCGTGCCCGGCCTGGTCATGATCAACCGCTATATCCGTGGCGATGGCTACGAGATCGGCGGCCAATCCGGCAAGGAATGGGAACGCAACCTGGACATCACCTACGTGGTGCAGAGCGGCCCGATGAAGAACTTCGGCGTGCGCTGGCGCAACGCCACGGTGCGCTCCGATGGCGCCGGCGAGCTGGACGAGAACCGCCTGATCCTCTCCTACACGCTGCCGCTCAAGTGAGTCGCGGGCGTTCGTCTTCCACAAGAAGACGCGCGCCCGGTTCGCCGGCCTTCAGCGGCCGGTGACGACATCCGGTCCGTGGAGCATCCGCCACGGCAACCGGATTTTCCGGGGGCAACCCCAAGGTGGTAAACGCACGCCCGGTCTCCACGATGGACCGGGCGTTCGCGTTGGTGGCAGATGTCTCGCCGCGCAGACGACAGACGACAGACGAAAAAAAGCCGGCCACGAAGGGCCGGCGAATGCGAGGTTGCTGTCCTCAGTCGTGCAGCGCGAGCAGGCGTCGTGCGCGTTCTATCACCGGCGCGTCGACCATCTGGCCGTCCAGCTGGAACGCGCCATTGCCGCGCGCCGCGCCGACGATCTTCTGCGCCCAGTCCAGCTGCTCGCGGGTCGGCGCCAGCGACTGGTGTACGCCCAGGACCTGCCGTGGGTGGATGCAGAGCATGCCGGCGAAGCCGGCATCGCGGGCGTCGCGGGCAAAGCGCGAAAGGCCGTCGAGGTCGGCGATGTCGGGAAACACCGTGTCCAGCGGCGCGGCGAGACCGGCCAGGCGGGTTTGCAGCAGTAGCTCGTAGCGCACCTGGTCGAGCAGCCGCGCGGCGGCTGCGCTGCCGGCGCTCATGCCCAGGTCCAGGCACAGGTCCAGCCCGCCGAAGGTGAGGCGCTGCACACCGGGCACCCGCGCTATTTCCGCCAGCGCTGCCAGCCCCGGAGCGCTTTCGATGATGGGTAGCAGCGGCTTGCCGATAGCGGCGGCGTTGACCACTTGCTCCACGCTTTCCGCCTTGGGCAGCAGGATGCCGAGCACGCCGGGGTGGCGGCAGAGTTCCAAGTCGTCGTTGTGCTCCAGGTGTCCGGCCATGTTCACCCGTACCCAGACGCCGGCCTCGGAGTGTGCATCGAGGAAGGCGCGCAGGTGCTCGCGCGCCTGCGCCTTGGCGGACGCCTGCACGGCGTCCTCCAGGTCGACGATAACCGCGTCGGCGCCGCTGGCCAGAGCCTTGGCGAAACGCTCCGGGCGGTCGCCGGGCACGAACAGCGCGCTGCGCAGTTTTTCCAGGGGCCTATCCATGACGGTCCTCCTCAGAAAGAGCGCGGCAGTTCGAGCAGGTGCTCGGCCACGTAGGAGAGGATCAGGTTGGTGGAGATCGGCGCCACCTGGTAAAGACGGGTCTCGCGGAACTTGCGTTCAACGTCGTACTCGTTGGCGAAGCCGAAGCCGCCGTGGGTCTGCAGGCAGGCGTTGGCCGCTTCCCAGCTGGCCTTGGCCGCCAGGTACTTGGCCATGTTGGCGGCGGCGCCGGCGTTCTGGCCGCTGTCGTATTCCTCGCAGGCGCGCCAGCGCATCAGGTCGGCGGCCTCGATCTCGATGTGCGCCTCGGCGATAGGGAACTGCACACCCTGGTTCTGCCCGATGGACCGGCCGAACACCACGCGGTCGCGGGCGTACTGCGCGGATTTCTCGGTGAACCAGCGGCCATCGCCGATGCACTCGGCGGCGATCAGCGTGCGCTCGGCGTTGAGGCCGTCGAGGATGTACTTGAAGCCCTTGCCCTCTTCGCCGATCAGGTGGCCGGCGGGGATTTCCAGGTTGTCGAAGAACAGCTCGTTGGTTTCGTGGTTGACCATGTTGGCGATGGGCTGCACGGTCAGGCCGTTGCCGACGGCCTCGCGCAGGTCGACGAGGAAGATCGACATGCCCTCGGACTTCTTCTTCACCTCGGCCAGCGGCGTGGTGCGGGCCAGCAGGATCATCAGGTCGGAATGCTGGATGCGCGAGATCCACACCTTCTGGCCGTTGATCACGTACTTGTCGCCCTTACGCACGGCGGTGGTCTTGATCTTGGTGGTGTCGGTGCCGGTGGTGGGCTCGGTGACGCCCATGGATTGCAGGCGCAGTTCGCCGCTGGCGAGCTTGGGCAGGTAGTAGGCTTTCTGCTCGGCGCTACCGTTCCGCAGCAGGGTGAACATGTTGTACATCTGCCCGTGGATGGTCCCGGAGTTGCCGCCGCAGCGGTTCACTTCTTCAAGGATCACCGAGGCCTCGGCCAGGCCCAGGCCGGAGCCGCCGTATTCTTCCGGGATCATCGCCGAGAGCCAGCCGGCTTCGGTCATGGCGCTCACGAAGGCTTCGGGGAAGCCCTTTTCTTCGTCGATCCTGCGCCAGTATTCGGCGGGGAATTCCGCGCAGAGAGCGCGCACGCCTTCACGGATGGCGTTGAGTTCGTCGATGTTGCGGTGGGTCATGGGAGTTCCTTGAAATATCTGGGTCAGTCGAACAGAACGTCGGCGCGCTGGCTCACGCCGCCGGAATTGGCGGCCCACAGCTCGGCCACGCCGGGCTCGGTGTGGCGGCCGGCAACACGGAAGGGTTCGGGCGCGATCAGTGGGCGCAGGCCACGGAAGCTGAAGCGCCGCACGCGGGCCAGCGGGTTGGCGCGCACGAACGCGGCCAGGCTCAGGGTGGCCGTCAGCGGGCCGTGTACCACCAGCCCCGGATAGCCCTCGCTGGCGGTGACGTAGGGCCAGTCGAAGTGGATGCGGTGGGCGTTGAAGGTCACCGCCGAGTAGCGGAACAACAGGGTCGGATCGGGCGCGACGCTTTCCTCCCAGTCCGCCAGCGGAGCGGCTTCACCGGCTCTCAGCTTGGGCGGCGTGGGCTCGCGGTAGACGATGTCCTGTTCCTCGCGCAGGCACAGCTGCTGGCCCTGCCAGTACTCATGGGCGAGGGTCACGAACAGTAGCGAGCCGGTGCGCCCGGCTTTTTCCTCGATGCGCTCGATGCGCGTCTTGCGGAAGGCTTCGGCGCCGACGCGCAAGGGTTCGAGAAACTCCAGCCGGCCGCCGGCCCACATGCGATTGCGCCCGTGGGCCGGCGGCATGAAGGTACCCAGGGTTGGGTGGCCGTCCGGGCCGAGGCGATTGCCGGCCACCTGATCGTTGAAGAAGCACCAGTGCCAGAGCCACGGCAGCTCTTCGCCGTGGGCCGGCGCCGTTGCACTGAAGGTGGCCGCGATGCGCTGCACGAGGTTGCGGCTGAGCTGGTCGTGCACTTCCTGGGTACGCCCCAGCCATGCCGAGGGATCGAAATCGGTCATGCCGTGTATCCGCTTTGTGGGTTATGCCCGGCATGATGGGGGCGAGCGCGGAAGGGGAGGAATTCACATTTACAGAAGTCAGGCTCAATCCGGGACTAATACCCGGTGAACCGTCATTTGCATTGCTTGGTAGCGTCTGCCACTGGGTGGAAGCGGCCCTGAGGCTACGAGCGATGCACCCTAGTCCTTCACCCATGTGGAGGACAAATCATGGCCACACTCACATCGAAAGCTCGCGAACCTTGGAACAAGGGCAAACTGGTCGGCCAAAAAGCACCGCTGCGACTTCGGGACATTTGGGCTATCAGAGTGCGACTGGAAATCGCAAACAAGGATCGTGATCTGGCGCTGTTCAACCTTGCCATCGACAGCAAGCTTCGAGCTTGCGATTTAACGAAGCTGCGCGTCAGGGACATAGCTCATGGTGATCACGTGTCGACGCGCGCGATCGTGATGCAGCAGAAGACCCAGCGCCCGGTGCAATTCGAAATCACCGCTCAGACGAGAGCATCAGTTGAAGCTTGGATCAGTGCTGCTCGCCGTCGCAACGACGATTTTCTTTTCCCCAGTCGTGCTCGTCGCTCAGCTCACATATCCACAAGGCAGTACGCCCGCATTGTGAAAGCCTGGGTAACCACAATCGGTCTCGACCCCACGCTCTACGGAACCCATACGCTTCGTCGAACCAAAGCATCACTGATCTATCGCAGAACGAAAAACCTGAGAGCAGTGCAGTTGCTGCTCGGCCATACAAAGCTGGAGAGCACTGTCAGGTACTTGGGTATCGAGGTTGATGACGCTCTGGAAATGGCGGAGCAGACTGAGGTTTGATCATGTTCCATCGTTGGCGCCGCGCCGCAAGCCGGCGCCTCTTTGAGGCCGCTAGCGGCCCAGACTGTGTAAAAACGTTGGCATCGACCTTGCTGTGATTTGATCGATTCAAATCAGCGGGGGGACGTCAATGAAGCGTTTTATCCAGGGAGAGCATCGAGGCCAAAGCTCGCTGCTTCCCGAGAGCCTGGATGACTACGTGGCGGACACCAACCCGGTGCGGGTGGTCGATGTTTTCGTCGATGAACTCGACCTTGGCCAGCTGGGTTTCGACGGCGTCGTCCCGGCTGAAACAGGTCGTCCCGCTTACCATCCTGCCGACCTCCTGAAGATCTACATCTACGGCTATCTCAATCGCATCCAGTCCAGCCGCCGTCTCGAACGTGAGGCTCAGCGCAACGTTGAGTTGATGTGGCTGACCGGACGTTTGATGCCGGACTTCAAGACCATCGCTAACTTCCGCAAAGATAACGGCAAGGCAATCCGCGGTGTCTGTCGGCAGTTCGTGGTGCTGTGCCAGCAGCTTGGCCTGTTCTCTGAAGCGCTGGTGGCCATCGACGGCAGCAAGTTCAAGGCGGTCAACAACCGCGACCGCAATTTCACCAGCGCCAAGCTTCAACGGCGAATGGAGGAGATCGAGTCCAGCATCAATCGCTACCTGAGCGCACTGGATACCGCTGATCGTCAGGAACCTGCCGTGGCGCAGGTCAAAGCCGAACGCCTCCACGACAAGATCGCGACCTTGAAAGCGAAGCTGCAGGAGCTCAAGGAGATCGAGGTTCAGCTCAACGAAATACCGGATAAACAGATCTCCCTGACCGATCCCGATGCTCGTTCGATGAAAACGCGTGGCACCGGAATGGTCGGCTACAACGTGCAGGCAGCGGTCGATGCGAAGCACCACCTGATCGTGACGCACGAGGTCACGAACGACGGAGTCGATCGAGACCAGCTGAGCGCCATGGCCAAGCAGGCGCGAGAGGCCATGGGTGTCGAGGAACTCTCGGCGGTCGCAGACAGAGGGTATTTCAAAGGCGAAGAAATCCTCGCCTGTCATGAGGCTGGAATCACTGTTTTCGTGCCCAAAACGCTGACCTCGGGCGCGACAGCGGCGGGCCGCTTCGGCAAAGGTGATTTCATCTATGACGCAGCAAAGAACGAGTACCGATGCCCTGCTGGG